>Ga0105248_10007076_pt1 | contig 12290 bp, 6 predicted proteins | sample KBSS34metaG_FD_81524 | JGI IMG/M metagenome (GOLD analysis project Ga0105248, IMG submission 81524) | Switchgrass rhizosphere microbial communities from Kellogg Biological Station, Michigan, USA - KBS S3-4 metaG | ecosystem: Host-associated > Plants > Roots > Rhizosphere > Soil | place... | reverse complement strand
GAAATGAACGGCTGGGTGGCGCCCATCATCTTGATGTGGCCCATGTACTGGATGGAGCGCTGCCCCTTCGCCGCCTTGAACGCGCAGTCGAAGACCGCCAGGTGCGATTCCTTCAGCCCCGGCGCGCCCTCGATCGTCTCGTTCTGGTCGATGTACTCGATGATCGCGTCGACCTGCGGCTGGGTGTAGCCCAGCTTCCTGAGCGCCATCGGCACGGTCTGGTTGACGATTTTCATCATGCCGCCGCCGACCAGCTTCTTGTATTTCACGAGCGCGATGTCCGGTTCGACGCCGGTGGTGTCGCAATCCATCATGAAGCCGATCGTGCCGGTCGGCGCGAGGACGGTCGCCTGCGCGTTGCGGTAACCGAACTGCTCACCCAACTCCACCGCATCGTCCCACGATCCCCTGGCGGCGTTATAGAGGTCTGACGGCACGTTGCGGGCGTTGACGTCGCGCATCGAATCGCGGTGCTTGCGCATCACGCGCAGGAACGGTTCGCGGTTCTTCTCGTAGCCGGTGAACGGGCCGCCGTGATCGCGGGCAATGCGCGCCGACTGCGCGTAGGCCTCGCCGGTCATCAGCGCGGTGAGCGCGGCCGCGTAGTCGCGTCCCGCGTCGCTGTCGTAGGGCAGGCCCCGCGACATCAGCAGCGCACCGAGGTTGGCGTACCCCAGGCCGAGCGGCCGGTAGGCGTGGCTGTTCCTGCCGATCGCCTCAGTCGGATAGCTCGCGTTGTCGACGATGATCTCCTGGGCGGTGATCAGCGTGCGAATCGCCGCCTGGTACGCCACCGCGTCGAATTCGATGTTGCTCGGATCGTCGCCGACCACCCGCACGAACTTCATCAGGTTGATCGAGGACAGGTTGCACGCCGAGTCGTTCAGGAACATGTACTCCGAGCACGGGTTGCTGGCATAGATCCGATCGGTATTCGGGCTGGTGTGCCACTCGTTGATCGTCGTGTCGAACTGCATGCCCGGGTCGCCGCAGACGTGCGTGCCTTCGGCGATGAGGCGCATCAGGTCGCGGGCCTTGTAGGTGTCCACGACCGCGCCGTCGCGCACCGCATGAGTGTCCCAGGTGCTGTCGTCGAGCACCGCGCGCATGAAGTCGTCGGTCACGCGCACGCTGTTGTTGGAATTCTGGAAGAACACCGACGAATACGCCGGACCGGTGAACGAACCGTCGTAGCCGGCATCGATCAGCGCCCAGGCCTTCTTCTCTTCCTCGACCTTGCAGTTGATGAATTCGACGATGTCCGGGTGGTCGGCGTCGAGGATCACCATCTTCGCCGCGCGGCGCGTCTTGCCGCCCGACTTGATGACGCCGGCAAACGCGTCGTAGCCCTTCATGAACGACACCGGCCCGGACGCCGTGCCGCCGCCTGCGAGCAGCTCCCTCGACGATCGGATCGGCGACAGGTTGGTGCCGGTGCCGGATCCGAACTTGAACAGCATCCCCTCGGTCCGCGCGAGCGTGAGGATGGAGTCCATCGTGTCCTGCACGGAGTTGATGAAGCAGGCCGAGCACTGCGGGGCCTTCTCGAAGCCGCAGTTGAACCATACGGGGCTGTTGAACGCCGCCTTCTGGTACACGAGGATATGCTTCAAATCCTGGCTGAACGCCTGGAGATCGTCCTCGCCCGCAAAGTACTTCTGCGTCCGCGCCCAGCCGGTGATGGTGTCCACGACGCGGCCAATGAGCTGCTTGACGCTGTGTTCCCGTTCCGGCGTGCCGATCTGGCCGCGGAAATATTTGGAAACGACGATGTTGGTCGCCTGCTGGGACCAGGCCTTCGGAATCTCGACGTCGCGCTGCTCGAACACCAGTTCGCCGCGCTCGTTGCCAATGGTGGCCGCCCGCAGTTCCCACTCGACCTCGTCGAAGGGATCGATGCCGGCTTCCGTGAAAAAGCGGGGGAAGGTCAGCCCGGGGGGAGTCGTCGCCTTTCTGGCGCGTCCCTCGGCCGCGGGTTCGGTGCGGGCGAAATTCGGAACGCTGGCCGTCCCACTGCTCTCGACGATCTGCTGGCCGGCACTAGCCTGGTAGGCAGCGCTCTCTTTCATCTCCCCACTCCGTTCGTCCGGGGTGCCCCCCCGGTTGAGAGATCGCATTCCCCGCCCCAGGGAACCGCTCTTGGCTTTAAAGGAATCGTTCGTTGACTGACCTAATTCGTGAACGTTCTCGCGTAATTTCCTGATTTTCAGCAAGGAGCCGGGAGGTCCTCGCGATCACCATTTCGTTGCGACAACGGGGCAACAATATGCGCCCACGTGCAATCGAATGTCAAGGGTGTAACACCACATATTGTGCCCCTCTTTTAGGTCACTCGCAAGATGTTGACGCCAATGCGCGAAAGTGCCCTTTTCTGGCGACGGGAATGTATCTTCTCGGGAGGTTGGGGGCTGGGGCTGGGGGCTGGGGACTAGGGACTAGGGACTAGGGACTAGGGAACTGCAAATTCTGAATTCCGAATTCTCAATTCCGAATTCCGCAGGGTCCTACCGTCCCGACAGCTCTGCCGCGAGGGCGGCGGCCTTGTCGGCGACGCTGCTTGCGAAGACGAGATTCTTCGCGCGAACCGCTTCTTCAGCCTGGTTGATGAGGCGCTTCGTCGTGTCGTACTGCATGCGGCCATCGGTGTTCAGCGCCTGGTAGTTGATTCGGTTCAGGCTATTGGCGGCCTGCGCGAGCCGCACACGGATGCGTCGCTCCTGCTCGCCCTCCTGCTGCGTGGGCGTGGTCTGCAGCGTGGTGGGCGGCTTCGCCGGGTCTTCAGCGGGCTTCGCGGCGTCGGCCGGGACGTCGGGTTTGGGCGGTTCCGCCGGCCGAGGCGTGTCGCTCGCTCGAGTCGGCGTGGTGCGGACGGCGCTCGGCGGTGTGCGCACCGGTTCCTCAGGCAGTGGGACTGGAGGCGGCAGCTCGGGGTTGCTCACCTCGACGACGCGCGGCGGCGGCTCGGGAATCTGCAGCGGTTGTACGACCGCCACCGTCTTGGCCTGCGCGCCGAAACACGCCGACGAGAGCGCGGCCGCCACGACCACAGCAGAGAAGATGCAGGCCTGCACCGCCCGGCGCCGCGCCATTCCTGCGATCCCGCGTTTCGGCATTACGCGCGTGTCCTCATGAGGCCTGTGGCAGCAAGATCCTGAACGTGGTCCCCTTCCCCAGCGTGGATTGCACTTCGATTTCTCCATCATGCATCTGAATCGTGCGAAACACCATGGAGAGTCCGATGCCGCTGCCTTTCGGCTTGGTCGTGAAATACAGGTCGAAGATGCGTTCCAGATGATCGGGTTTGATGCCCGCCCCGGTGTCCGCCACGATGATCAGCACGCGGCTGTCGCGCGCCGGCTGACAGGTGATCCGCAGCGTCCCGCCGTCCGGCATGGCCTGGCACGCGTTCAGCGCCAGGTTGAGAAACGCCTGGCGCAACATCGCGTGGTCGCCGTTCACCGCGAGTGCACCGTCGCACTCGATGACGAGCGAGACATGATTCTGCTCGGCCTCATGCTGGATGATAGGCACCACTTCGTCAAGCAGAACCGCCAGGCCGACCGGCTGCAGTTTCAGGTCTTCCGGGCGCGTGAATTTGAGGAAGCCCTGGACGACTTCGTCGAGCCGGCGAATCTCGCCAGCGATCACGTTCACGTGCTTCAGCACCTCGAGGTCCACCGGCGGCGCTTCGGCCTCGACTGCCACCGGCACGCCGCGGCTCGCGCCCCGCGCCCCGGCCACGGATCGGGGCGCAATCTTCTGACGCAGCAGCTCGAGATGGATCATCATCGAGTTGAGCGGATTCTTCACTTCGTGCGCGACGCCGGCCGACAGCCGGCCGAGCGCGGCGAGCTTTCGCGAGTAGCGCACCGTGGACTGCACCTGGCTCAGGTACTCGAGATTCCGCGCGATCAGCATGACGCCGACCAGCTCGCCCCGGGCATCGCTCACCGGATGCGTCAGGAGCAGCCGCTCCACCGGATCCCCGCCGGCCGAGGCAAAGGAGGCCGAGATCGGTCCGCGTGACTGCCGCGTCGCGAGCGTCTGCTCGGCCTGCCGCCACAGCGGGTGGTCGCGCGCGACCAGATCGGCGAGCGTCACGCCGGCGGCGGCTTTCGGCATGAGGGTGCGCATCGCCGGGTTGACGAAGAGCAGCTGACCCGCGGGATTGACGATTGCCACCGCGTCCTCGAGGTGTTCGACGGCCGATTCGAGATTCGCGACCTGCCCCGCCATCTGCGATCGATCGGCGGAAATCTGCGCGCTCACCTTGTTGAAGAACGAGCCGAGCTCACCGAACTCGTCCTGCTGGTCCAGGTCGAGCCTGACGCCGAATTCGCCGCGGCCGAGACGCGTCAGGCCGCTCCGGATCACGTGAATCGGCCGCAGCAGCAGCTGCGCGAGGACAATTGCGCCGAGCACGGAGACGCCCAGCGCCGTCAGCGCGGCGATGATCGCCGGGCGCAGGGACTTGTCGAGCTCGCTGCGGGTCAGCAGCGTGGAGACGCCGACGCGGATCGATCCGAACTCGCGATCGCCGAGCAGCAGCGGCTGGCTGAGATCGAGATTCCTGCCCTGGCCGCTGTAGATCGCGCGCAGCTGCGAGAACGACGACCGCAGCATGAACGTCGCGAGATCGGCCGAACTGGGCAGCGGCTGCCCCTCCTGCGACGGATCGACATGGGCGACCGCGATGCCCTTGGTATCGACGATGGCCGCGAAGGTGACGTCCTTCGAATACAGGCTGGACTCCAGAATCGATCGCAACCCGGCATCGTCGCGCAGCGCCTCATACGGCTCGGGGGCATCGACGACCACCGCGCGGGCGCGATGAAAAATCGCGCTGGCGATGAGATCGGCGCCAGCCCGGCTCTCGTCGAGGCGCACCTGGGCCAGGCGCGCCAGCCCGATGACGCTCAGGACGACGACGACGGCGCCGACGATCGTCGTGACGCCGAGGACCTGCTTCGCTTTAATGCCGAGACGCATAAGAACGGTGCGGGGGTGCGGGGGTGCGAGGTGCGAAGTGCGGTGCGGGGTGCGCGGTGCGGGGTGCGCGGTGCGGTGCGATGTGCGACGTGCTATGTGCGATACGTGCGACTACAGCACCTCGCACGATGCACGACGCACCCTGCACCGCACTTCGCACGACGCAGTTCGCACCGCACGGCCCACGTCGCACGACGTACTCCGCACCGCACGCCGCACCTCGCACGACGCACTTCGCACCTGCCACTGTCAACTCTCAGTTCGCTTGGGACGCAATCTGAGCTTGTTCAACTTGTTGTGGAGCGTCTTCAGGCTGATGCCGAGGATTTCCGCGGCGCGGGTCTTGTTGTCGCCGGTGTGCGCGAGCGTCATCATGATCAGGCGGCGTTCGGCTTCTTCGACGGTCGTCCCCGGACCGAGCGCCACCTGGGGCTGGTGGGGCGTGGTCGGCTCGTTCAACAGCGTCGGCGGCAGGTGCCGCGGCTCGATGATCGGACCCGGCGCGAGAATCGTCGCCCGCTCGATGACGTTGCGCAGCTCGCGGACATTGCCCGGCCAGCCGTGCTGTTCGAACATCCGCATGGTCTGCTGATCGACCGCCTGGATCGCCTTGTCGTTCCGGGCGTTGAACTCCGTGATGAACGCTTGCACCAGCAGCGGCAGATCATCGAGCCGCTCGCGCAGCGGCGGCAGCTTGAACGAGAACACATTCAGCCGGTAGAACAGATCCTCGCGCAGCTTGCCCTTCTGCACCGCTTCGAGCGGTTCGATGTTGGTCGCGGCGATCACCCGGACGTCCACCGACTGTTCCGCCTTGCCGCCGAGGCGGCGAAAGCGCCGTTCCTGCAGCACGCGCAGCAACTTCACCTGGGTCGCCGGCGTCATCTCGCCGATTTCATCGAGAAACAGCGTGCCGCGATCCGCCAGCTCGAAGCAGCCCTGGCGGCGATCGGCCGCGCCGGTGAACGCGCCCTTTTCGTGGCCGAAGATTTCGCTCTCGAGCAGCGTCTCGGGAATGGCGGCGCAATTGATGGCGACAAATGGAAACGTCGCACGCGGGCTCAATTGATGGATGGTCTGGGCGACCAGTTCTTTGCCGGTACCGGACTCGCCCGTGATCAGCACCGAGGCGCTCGTCGGCGCGGCCTGCTCGATGACTTCGTAGATCTTCCGCATCTCGAGGCTGTTGCCGATCATCGACCCGAAGGTGCCGTGCTCGCGCAGCTGGCGTCGGAGCGTCTTGACCTCGCGCAGCGTCTCGAGCCGCTCGACGATCTTGTCGAGCAGGATCTTCAGCCGCTCGATATCCACCGGCTTGGTCAGGTAGTCGTACGCGCCTTCCTTCATCGCTTCGACGGCGGTCTCCACCGTGCCCTGGGCGGTCAGGAGCAGCGTGGTGACGTCCGCCCCCTGCGACTGGAGCGCGCGCAACAGGCCGAGGCCGTCCAGCCGCGGCATGACCAGGTCGGAAATGACAATCGCCGGCCGGAATGACGTGACTTTCTCGAGGGCGTCTTCACCGTCGGTGGCAGATTCTGCGATGAACCCCCAGCTCCGGATGAGTTCCTCAAGGCCAAGACGCGCACTGGAATCGTCTTCGACGATCAGGACGCGCTCGGCCACGCCTTGGACGACTGTGGACTCCACGGACAATGTCATTTTTACATTGTGTGCGCCCGCCGAGGTGTGTGCAAGCTCAACAATCATGAAAAACGCCACTTTTTTGAGCCGCGCGGGCGACATTTCCGGGCCAGGAGTTGGCTCCAGAGAGCGCGCACAGAGCCCAACGCCTAAAGCCAAGAGCCTACGGGCTAGCGCCCGGAGCCTGGAGCCTTGAGCCCATGCAGTACAGTTGGTGTCTCTCATGGACGACGAGTCCTCGCCGCCGATTTCCGATCCCCCGATCGCCGCCAATCCTGGCAGTCCGACTCTCGCGGAGCGCTCGGTCGCCCTCATCGAAATCCTGCTGTGCTCGGACTACCCGACACAGTTCGCGCTCGCGGCCACGTTCGCGACGCTCGGATTTCGCCCGCAGGCGGCCGACGGCACGCTCAACATCGGTTTCGTCGCCGTGCTGTCGCTTGCGGATACCGTGTTCCTGGTCGCGCTGATCGTGGCGTTCCTGCGATCGCACGGCGAGAACGTCCGCGAGGTGTTCCTGGGCGATCGGCCGATTCTTGGGGAAATTCGCGCCGGGCTTCCGATGACGGTCGCCGTCTATGCCATCGCGCTCGTCGTGCTCGCGACCACGCGCGTCATCGCGCCGTGGCTGCGGACGGTCGATCAAAACCCGCTGCAGGATCTGATGAAGACGCCGCTGCACGCGCTGATCTTCGCGGTCGTGGTGGTCGTCGCCGGCGGGGTCCGCGAAGAACTGCAGCGCGCGTTCCTGCTGCGGCGCTTCGAACAGGCGCTCGGCGGACGAACCGTCGGCGTGGTGGTCGCGAGCATCGGCTTCGGCCTGGGGCACTGGGTGCAGGGCGCCGATGCGATGGTCGCGACGGCGCTGCTCGGCGCGTTCTGGGCGATCGTCTACCTGCGGCGCCGTTCGGTCGTCGCGCCGATGGTGAGCCACGCCGGGTTCGATCTACTGCAGATCGTGCAGTTCCTCGCGCTCGGACGCTGACGCTAAAGCGCTTTTCGAATCTGTGTAGCGCAGTCCCTGGTCGTTTGAAGGACAGGCTGCTACAAGGAACCGCAAACTGCTCTACCGTTCGTAGCGCACGATCTCGGCGCGCCGTCTCAAGCCGGCAACCCATTCATCGGTCATCGCCCGGCCTCGTTCCGGGGTGTCGGCCGCAAACCGCTGATCGAGGTAGGCCTGCAGGCGGAGGTTCTGGCGCAGCGTCGCCCGCAGCCTCGCCTCGTCGGAGCCCACGCGCGCGAGCGCCGTGGCGAACGCCTCCACCGATGGAAATACCGCCCGCACGCCGGCAAACGCTCGATCGATTTGATCGACGCCCGGTTCCGGCGGGGCATATCGCTCGACTTCGTCCAGGATCAGCGCGCGATCGATCAATTGCGACAGCGCCGCCTCGACCGGATCCGCCGCGCCGGCCACGTCCACGAGCTTGAACTCGCGCGCCGCTTCGATGTCGCTCAACATGATCAAATCGCCGCTGACGACGGCGAGCACGCGATCGATGATCTCCGCCGTCGCGACGGAAGACAGCAACAGCAGGATCGCGGCCGCCATGCAGACGGTTCCCAGTGGCGGAACGCGGAATCGCGATGGTCCACGTTGTTTCAGTTCCGGCGTTCGGTATTTCTGCATCAGAACGCCTGTCCGAGACTGATGTGCAACGCCGTCAGCGATTCGCGCTTGCCGGGTGTGATGTCTTCCCGATGCAGCTTGAACCCGAGGTCGACACGAATCGGACCGATCGGCGATTTGTAGCGGAGCCCGAAACCGACCGCGCCGCGCAGCAGTGGCAGCCGGATGTCCGAGGTGCGCAGGAACACGTTGCCCGAGTCGACGAATCCGACCACGCCGAAACCGCCGCGCACCGGCGCCCGCAATTCGGCGTTCAGGATCACGAGGCCGGCGCCGCCGGTCGGAAAACCATCCTTGTCGATCGTTTCAGGACGGCCGAGCTGATCGAGCGCGAAGCCACGAACGGTCGTGTCACCGCCGGCAAAGAACCGCTCGCTCGCCGGCAGATCGTTCACGGTGACTTCGATGGGGACTCCGCCAGGACCGAGAATCGGATTGCCGTCCTGATCAGTGTCGATGGTGGTGCGCGCAAACGCCGTGGCCATGCCGAGCCGCGCGCTGGTTGCCACCACGAGCCGGCTGGCGTGCGGGACGGTCTCGAACATCTGCGCCGTGAAGTACGACTTGACGAAGCCGACTTCCGATCCGATCTTCCGCGCCGCAATCTGGCTGTTGGCGCTGAAGAAGCGGCCGTCCGTGGGATCGAGCAGGTCGTCGCGGGTGTCGCGGATGACCGATCCCGAAAACGAGGACAGGCGCAGCTGCGGAAAGATGCGGTCGATCGGGAACCTGGTCGCCGGGTCAACCGGCTCGTTGAAGAGTTCCGTGCGCTGAATCTGATAGCTGCCGATCACGCTGACCGCACGAGTGAGGCGGCGCGCCAGTTCGGCGCTGATCCCGCGCCGCGCAAAATCGAAGCTGGTTCGCGCCTGCTGCTCGATCGTCCCGGTCAGCGCGGCATCGGCCGCGGTGCCGAATACTTTCGGCTCCCGGTAGGTACCGACCACGCGATACTCGAGAAAATTGTCGCCGACCTGCGTCTGGAACTGGTTGCGCAGGCTGACGCGCGTGAAGAGATTGATCGAGCGGTTCTTGCCGAACAGATTGCGCCGGCCGATCTCGAAGAACGCGCGCGGCGCGAACTCGATCCGCTCGGTGGCGACCTCGGTGACGGCATCGGTCCGGAGGAACTGCCCCACTTCGAACCCGCCGCCGTACCCGACCGACGCCACCGGCGCTTCCTCGACCGTCACGAGAATGTCCCGCTTCGACTCGTCGCCGTGCGCCAGCTCGGTGATGCGGGCGCGCCGGAACAGCCCCAGCGCCGCGAGCCGGCGCTGACTCTCGTTGACCCGCTCCAGGCCGAGCGGCTCGCCGGGCTTCAGCAACAGTTCGCGCTCGATGGTCTCGGTTCTCGTCCGCTCGTTGCCGACGATGAGCACGTGCTCGACGAAGATTTGCGGACCCTCCCGCACGCCAAACACGACGTCGGCACTGGTACCATCCGCTGACAGACCAGGAGTGGTCGCCACGGTGGCCGACTGGTACCCGAGATTGGCGAGCCGCAGCTGCACCGCGTCGCGATCAATCGCCATCTGGTTCACGAAGAACGGCGTGCCAGGCTGCAGCCCCAGTTTCGAGAGGACCTCAGCCTCGGGGATCGCGTGCAGCCCCTCGACCCGGACGGTTCGTACGACCGTGCGAACGTTTTCGGTGATGGCGAGCCGGATCGCGACCGGCACTTCGACCGCCGCCGCCACATCGGGCTGGCTCTCGAACGACACATCCGCCTGCATCGCCGCAAAACCCTGGCGGCGGTACAGGTCTTCGATCGTCGCGACATCGGCATCGATCGCCGCGGTCGAAAACGGCTGGCCGGGCCGCACGCGCAGGTGTGACTGCAGATCGGTCAGCGACATCGACGCGTTGCCCGAGACGTCCATCCGCCCGACGCGGTAGAGCGGCCCTTTCTTGATCGTGAACGTGATGGTCATCTCGCCGTTGGTTTCGTCGCGCGCGTGCTGGGCCGTCGCGTCCCGGTAGCCCTGCGTTCGCAAATATTCTTCGATGCGATTGGTCGCGTCCTCGAGCAGATCCTGGTCGGTGGATCCTTCACGCGCGATCGGCACGAGCTCGTCGCGGCGATCGGACGGCAGCGGGTCACCGTCGAACTTCACGGCGACATGCGGCCCTGGCGCGACCGCCACCTTCACGTCGACCGTCCGATCGTCGTCGGTCGATTCGGTGGTCAGCGTCAGGCGTGCCTCGTAGAATCCGCGCTTCCGCTCGTCGGCGATGTACTTCTCGATACGCGTGTTGACGTCCGCGCGCAGGAACGGCGCCCCCTTCGTCAGGGCCAGGCGGTGAATCAGCTCGCTTTCGGGAATTCCCGCGTCGCCTTCGACCACGACCGAAGCGATGTGGCTGCGGTCGCCGGGTACGATGACGAAGACCAGCGTCGCGCGCCCGTTGCTCGCTGACACATCCGTGCGAGGGGTCACTCTGACGCGCAAATAGCCGGCCTGCCGGATGTCGTCGGCCACGAACGCGGCGACTTCCGCGGCGCGGCCGGGGCGCGGCGACGCGCCGAACCGGTCCGTGACCAGACGCCGCAGCTGCCCGTGATCGATGCCGGATGCGGATCCTTCGAAGTCGATTCCGGTAATCGGGTGCATCGGGACGAGGTCGTAGGTCAACGCCACGCCGGCGCCGGCGTGTTCGGCGTTGACCCGCACGTCCTCGTACTGGCCCAGGCTGAAGAGGTGCGTGATTGACTCGCGCACGTCAGCCATGGACAGCGGCGCGCCGGCTCGTGTCTGGACGAGGTCGACCACCCGCGGATCGGTGACCGCATGTCCGTCGGACTGAATGGCCACGGAGACGATGGCCTTGCCGAGATAGTCGGCGACATCCGCCGCGGCCGGCGTCGGGCGCAGCCACGTGCACAGCGCCAGGACGACCGCCGAGACGCGCAGGGACCAGTGACCGCCGGGACTCAAGAACACCGCTGCTTCACTTAGAAGGCGTGCCTCACGCGCACTTCGATGGCGTAGGTCGAATCTTCGTTGCGCGAGAGGATCCACGAGAGCCGATCGCTCGCGTCGTACTCGAGCAGCACGATCTGGTCATTGCTCGAGCTGCTGATGCTCCTGGAAAACGTCAGGTAGACGCGGTCGGAGATGCGCTTGCCGATGGTTACGCGCGCCGAGGGGTTCACTCGTGTCGTGGACTGGCTGTAGGGATCGATGAGCGACGGCGTCAGCTGGAACGTATCCACGCCGAAGGTCTGCTCGACGATGCGCCCGACGTCCGAGGTGACCGGGCTGGCGAGCAGTTGCGTCGCCCTGGTGCGGATGATGTCGCGCTCGAGCTCGCTGCGGTTCTCCGGCTGCAGCGCGCGCAGCTCGACGTCGCCGTAGTCGTCCTTGCGGCGCGTGTCGCTGAAGAGCAGTGCCAGCACGTCAGCCGCCGGCAGCGGCGGATCGGAACTGAGCTCGGGGCGCAGGTGCTCCACCGTTCCGACCGCGCGCACGGTCACCTGGTAGGTCTGCTGCGGCACCCGAACGCGTGTCTCCGCTTCGACATCGAGGAACGGCTCGATCTTCGTCGGGTTCGTGAAATCGATGTTGCCGCGGGTGACGATGTATCGGCGTCCTTCGAACGTCACCTCGCCGCGATCGACCTGCGCGCGGCCAAACAGCAACGGACGGTCGTAGGTGCCGCGCAGCTGCAGGTCGGCGCTCGCGACCAGGCGCGCCAGGTTGTTTTCGACCCGCAGCGTCGACGGCACGAGCACTTCGATATCGAACCGCAGGGGAATGACCGGCGCGACCGGTGCGGGTGCCACGTCGGCGGCGGCCCGGCTGCCGCTGAAGTTGAGCAGGCCGCCATTCGGATCGACGCGGCTGTTCCAGACGGCACTCTTGACCGTGACGCGTCCGGCCAGCGACGGCGCCTTGACGTTGCCGCCGACCGCGAGGTCGGCATCCACGACCGACCGGATGTTCTCGGGATAGCGCAGACGCATGTCTTCGCCGCGCACGCTGACGCTCAGGTCGCCCGGCAGGTAGCCATCGAGCCCGATCCG
>Ga0105248_10007070_pt1 | contig 12298 bp, 27 predicted proteins | sample KBSS34metaG_FD_81524 | JGI IMG/M metagenome (GOLD analysis project Ga0105248, IMG submission 81524) | Switchgrass rhizosphere microbial communities from Kellogg Biological Station, Michigan, USA - KBS S3-4 metaG | ecosystem: Host-associated > Plants > Roots > Rhizosphere > Soil | place... | reverse complement strand
GCGCGATACCACTCGCCCATCGCCATGCGCTCACACTGAATCTGACGCGCGGAGTGCTTCTGCTCGGCTTGCGATCCGGCCTGGACATCCTGCGCACACAACATCAAGACGGCGACTGCTATCAAAGGACGCAACATCGGTATTCCTTTCAACTTGAATTATTACTCCCCACGTCTACATCCCTCCTTTTTTTGTTTCTTACCACGTGCGAAATACGCCCGCCGTGTCCTGCCCTGCTGCCTGCCACTGCGTCTTGTTCATGGGCGAGACCATCTCCCAGTTCACCGTCAACAGCGAGTCCAGGAAATACGTATTTGCCGAAAATGATATACCCACCGCCGCCCGATCGCCGGACATCCCGGAGTGCGATGCCCCGCGCGTGTACGTCGTATTGCCCGTCACGGCGATGTTAGCCAGGAATTGCGGGAACACTGCGGGCTCACTGCGCGTGGCGTTAGTCAGGCAAATCCCGTTTTTGCCGGGCGCGGGTGTCATCGTATTGCCAGAAATCGTGACGTTGCGAGAATTGTTCAGCGCGATCTCGCCGCCATGCCAGCACGACTTGTTCGCAGCGATCAACGTGTTATTGTTCTTGAGCTGATTGTTGCGAATCACCGCATCCCAGGAAATCTCATGGTTGATGCCGGCGCCACCGTTGTTCTCTACGCGATTGTTCTCGTAGGTCACATTGATCAGGTTGCCGTCGCTCCAGATGCCATTGCCATAGTTGTCATGCACGTAATTGCCGCGCCATATGAGACCATTGACGCCGGAGCTGGAGCCCACCAGCTTGGAGCCGCCCGCGTCGTTGCCGATATCCATGTGCGAGGTGTTATTGAAGGACAGTTCGTTATTCTCGATCAAGATGTTGTTGCCCGGCCCGCCGGTAATGCCGTACTGACGGTTGTGGTGAATGAAGTTTCCGCGCGCCGTCGTCCCCCCATCCATGTCCATGCCGATATTGCAGTTCGTCACTTCGTTATCTTCCATCACACCGGCGTCGCGTACCTGGATGCACGCGTTCGGAAAACCTACGGGCGTAGAAAAATCCTTGATCACGAAGCCTTGAATGCGCACGTTGTTCGTGCCAGAGTTCACACGAAACGCGCCTACCGCCATCATGTTGCCGGTGAGCGTGCAAGAGCGCGTTGGTGTGCAGAGGTGGCGACTGCCTGAAGTCAGCGTGATGTATCCGGTAGTGACGTAAGTGCCGCTTGCCCAGCAAAACGTCGTACCGGCAGGCTTTGAGCTGATCAGCGTTTGAATCTGCGCCGTGCTCATGGTTGGGGTCACTGGCGTACCCGTACACGCGCTCGGAGGAACCGGCGGCGTCGTTTGCACGGTCATCGTGCAGTTGAGCGGAAAGGTTTGTGTCCCACCCGTGATCACAGTACCGGGTGGCGGGTCGCACACTAAGACCGCCGCATTGGCACCGGCGGCGCAGAAAAGCAGGACCAGCAACAAAGCTCTCATCGAATTCCTTTTCAGTTAAGTGCCGGGTCACGCGACACGAAGCGTTACCTTGGAGTAGTCTCGCGCCCCGGCTGCCGGTGTTACTCGCCACTACCGGCTTGGCGTTCATGGTACAAGCACTTCACCCATCACAATCGCACCAGCTTCAGTGCGACTTCCAACGCCGTCCTACTGCCTGACACGCCTTGCACGGAAACTGCGCCAGCGTGCCGAAGATGTGATAGAACAAGCTGCGATGCTTCACCGTGTCGCAGCGCTTACACCACAGATGCTCGCGCGTGTACGCCTCGCGCGCCTCGCACGCGGCAATGAAATCAGCGCCGTCAGCCAACAGTCTGATGAATACCTCACGAGCGTGCTCGTAGATGAGGATTGGCGCATAGTCGCTTACGTAGTGGTTTCCCACACCGTGGCCATGCGCTTGCTGCGCGTGAGGCGTCTCGCGCCACTGTCATGCAACAAGCCCTGCTCTGCCATCTCGCGGATGCGCGCCGATACCGTCTGGTGGCGCAGATGCAGAAATTCCTCGACTTCATCGCACGTGGCGCCGTGCTTCAAGTTGCGCTTGATCATCACGTAGATCATGCCGCGCATGGTCGCTGCGTTCTGCTCGATCGACTGCGCCGCCGCTTGCGAGGTGTCGGAACCGCGTACGAATTTAGCCATTGAACCGCACCTTTCCCTTTTGCTGCTGATACTTCTCATGCTCGACAATCCAAATGCCAATGGCGGCGAGCAAGCTGCCGGTATCGGCAAACACCGCCACTGGCGTACCGGCCCCAGTACTCACCACGAAGCCGCCGGGCACGATCGAAATTGAAATCCCGGCAACGCCAGGCGAAATGCTCGCAGCCATCAGTGCACCGCCGGCAACGGAAACAGTTCCAGCACCAGCAGCAGCGCGAAGAACAGAAACAGGTTTGCCAGAAACAATATCCAGCTCGTGCGTGTCATTGCATCGTCCTCGGAGTTTGCTGATCGTTCGCAGCAATACACTCCAGCACCATCACGTTGAACTCAGCCAGCGTCTCGGTGCGCTGCTCCGGCGAGCGCTTCGTCAGGCCGTACGCAATCACGTTGGCCAGCACCGAAAACGCCTCAGTCGGCGGGAGCTTGCCAACGATCTTGAACACGGCGTCGAACGCGAGCGCAAGCGGCTCTTGCCCCGCCAGTCCGTCCTCTACCGTCACTGCGCGATAACGCTCGTTTTTCATCCCCCCTGCTCCAAGGTCTCAGCCAACAGTTTTTGAAAGCGCTCCAGTTCGACCGCGCGTTTGTGCTCTTTCATTTTGCGCAACCGCATGCCGGCGTTGCGCGCCAGAAAGGAAATAGCGTCGCGATCGAACATCGCATCCAAGCCGGACATGGCGCGCAGCTTCGCACGCGAGGTCGGGTCCGTACCCATGTCGAGACTCAGGCGCTTCATGTCGTCTCCAGTTCCATCTCGCGCAAATCCTTCTTGCTCAGCGGCTCGATCTTGCGCACCCAGGGCAGCGGGTAGTTGAAGCCCTTAGCCACGAGCGCCACGAACGGGCCGATGTCCCTCATGCCGCAGCGGGGGCAACGTCCGAGCTGCGGCGGCTTGACCTTTTCGACGCGCCTGATCAAACCAATTTCCCGCGCTGACTTCTCGCAGTGCGCGTGCACGACCACCACCAAATCGCCCACCACGATCGCACTCACCGCACGCCCCGCTTGTAATAGGCCATCTGCGCATCCGAAGCGCTGGTCGCGCACAACGCGTGCATGTAGCACCGGTACCCATGCATGTAATAGTTGCGCGGGCTCCAATCGGTGATTGGCTTGCCGCACCACCAGCACTTTTGTACAGTCATCGGCTCCACTCCATCTTCACACCAGCGGCTATCGCTTCCAGCAACCACTCGTGAAAACTCAACCCGCACGTCCAGCGCTGCACGTCGTAGTGCAGCAGCGCCTGCTCGATCGTCCAGTCGGTACCGGCCGCCGGAAACGAAAGCGGCGGCGTGGACTTGCGAGCCTTGGCGCGCGGCAACATCAGTCACTGCTCGGCGCCGTTGAGCTGCTACCGCTGTCAACGTTAGAGAAGTCCGGCGCGCTGCTGCTGCTATCCCAGCTGCTGCTATCCCATCTCCCGCTCGCCCCAGCACCGCCGTACCGACCGCCATGATCAGACGGCGCGTAAGAACTGGGCGTGGGGTCCACAAACGGCGGCACCTTCATGTCCGTGGGCGCGTAGACCTTCGCACCCTGAGACGTAACGCCCATCTCGCGACGATCGGTGTAGCGGCGGCAAAAACTGGTTTCGTTAATGTGCCTACGTCTGCGATTGATCATTCCGCTCATCCTCGTTTCTCCAGTCAAACCGGCGGCGCCGAGTGCAGCGACGCACACCCAGGTCATCGCACGCGCCAGACGCGCACGCCCTCTTTCAGCAAGCGGCACGTGCACTTACCTTGCAGGCCGGCGTTGGCGATCAACTTATACGCGCTGTGAGTCGTCTTCTGACCCTTAAGCAGTACCGATTGCCCAGGCACGGCCAACTTGCGCAGCTTGGCGGTCTTGTTCTCCCTCCACTGCGGAATCGGGATACCCTCCTCCACGTCCGGGTCGTGACTGCGTTTCATTTCGCCTCCGTCATTGCAGCGTCCCATTGCCGCCCTCCATAGTCAGAACGCAGCCGGGAATCTCTTTTGCGAAACTCTGCAAAACCAGCGCGATCAGCATCGGAAAGTCCTCTTCGGACGCGCGCTGCAACTCAAGCGTCAGCGCCGCCGATAACATAGCGACCGCGTCCCGCACGTCCAGACCGTTTGCAGTAGTTGCGATCACATGCGCCGCCAACTCGATCTGCGACTGGCTCGGCTCGCTCACAAGGTAATTCATCGTCTCGAAAACCATCTTGACCATCGGGCCACGCTTGGCTGCCGGCAGGCTGCGAATCTGCGCCTCCAGCGTCGTGCTTAGCAAGGCAATCACCTCTTGCTTCGTCAGTCCGTCTAAAACCGCTTGTATCGCTGCAACACGCTTTGCTAAGTCTGAATGGTCCATGAGTGCTACTCCAGGTTGGTTGATCGAAACTACAGTCACTGCAGCGTCCCAGGCGGGACCGCACCGGCCACACCGTCAGGCATGGCAACGAACGAAATCAACTCCACGATCTTTGCGCCCATACGCCCGCGCGGCTCTTCGTCGAGTTGGCCCAAGTGGTACGCCAGCAGCGTCACTACGATCGCCAGCGCCTCGGCAGAAGAGCGATCGTCAAGCTGCGACTTGATGTGCATGGCAAGTGCGTCTGTAGAGAGTTGCGTCATTTACGTATCGTCGGAAAATTTTTTTTCGGCGGCAGAAAGGTCGGAAGAGTCGAGTATGGCAACGTCATGTTCAGTTCGGGGCCGGAAATTTTTGTCGGCGGCGGACGGGAGGGTGGACGCGTACGCGACGGGGGGGCCATTGTCGGGTCGGGGTGCCGGCGGGGGTCTTTTTTCTGCCGCGTCGCCCCCGTAAGCGCTTGCTATCGTTGAAACGCCGGCGGCATAACGATTAAAAAGCACTAGCAGGGAATCCGGCCCTTCGAACTCTTTGGCCATGAGCCCTAGCACACTGGCCATTGCGAGCAATGCGTCGGTGTCGCTCCATCGCTGTCCTCGCATCCACGTTGCAAGCTGTCGCACCCGAGTTATGTGTTCTGCTGCTTCCACGAGATACCTTATCTTGCGTAATGCCTGCTAAATGCTGCTGTCCTGTGTATGCCTAGTGCATGACCGCGTGTTGCTTGCGCTCTATTGCGGTCAGTGGGCACCATTGCATCAGGTTCAGCATGCTCGCGTCTGTCGCCGTCCTGAATTGCGTGCTGGTGGCGTCAAGGTACAGCGGTATGACGCCCTCATACTCTCCATTACGCTGCTTTAGGACGGAAATGCTCGCGTTTGGCTTCGTTATCACCCCTATTCCGCTCCCAGATATCACGTTGTCATCCCGATTGACTTGAATGCCCAGTAAGTTGTCGGTTTGGTCCGTAATACTCACCGATCCCCTGGATTGTGCCCGGCTCAACGGCTGGCTTTCGTCCCCTTTTCTAGCGTGATGCACGATATGCGCGTGCATCTGCAGATCGTTAGCCAATGAGCATATATTTCTTACAAACTCTTTCTGCCCTGTCCAGTCGTCCTCACCCGCTACGACGCGCATCAGACTGTCAATAACGATATGGTCTACCGCTATCGTTTGGCAGTACCTCATGAGCGCATATACGCTTCTCGGCTGGCACAAGCCTTTATGATCGTAGAACCATAGAGCGCTCCAATCGGCGTACTTCTGAATAAACTCAGTGCTGGGGCTCGCTACACCAGCGGCTTGCCTTGCCATTCTGAGCAGACTTCGCGCTGGCGACATTTCAAAGCTAGCAACGCATACCCTCGCACCTTGCGCCATCCAGCTTGTCGCGCACTGCCCTAGTAGCGTGCTTTTCATGTGCCCGCTGTATCCGTACCACACTGACACTTCGCCGGGTCTGAACCTGAGCCGATCTGACAACGCTCGCCATGGCAAGCAATACCCATATCCCGCGCTGTCCCTATTCAGTAATTCCGCCGCCTCACCTGCTATCGTCGACGCATGCAACAGCTTTCGCGGTGCATCCTCATACGGTCCCGCTGCCTCAATTTCCCGATTCGTAATGACTCTCGGTTGCCATCCAGCGTTTGTGGACATTCGCGGCCATCCCCGTTTAAACCAGCGATCCGACTCCCAAGCCCGCACACTGCCCTAAGTTGAAAAACTTACGCAAGTCTTTTTTTTTACACTTTCAACCCGTTTAAACGCGCGATCTCGTCGTTCTCGCCTAACGTATTGAAAAAAAAGAAGTTATTAAGATTTGCTCTTAAGTATTTGATTATACGGTCTTTCAACGCACCATACGAGCCCGCTACCCTACTAGCCACTTTGCACCAAAAACGCTCTAAAGCCGTTCTAATCGTTCCTAAGACCATGTGCATAATATGTGCATATGGTTGAAACTTATACACAGACGTTTAAACCTGCGTTGCCTCGCGCGCGCTCTATGGATTATTCACGCTTTTGGTTTCGCGCCCGTCCTCCTCTTTGGCGCGTACCCGCGATTAGTCTGTCCGGTGCGGACGCCGCGCCAGGAGGCCGAACGCGAAACAGTTGGAACTAGTCAGTATGTCCTATGCTTGGGTTTGCTCTCCTGGTGTGGGGTTTTAGTGTAGTTAAGAAAAGCGCAAGTTTTGTGCCATGCTATGTTGTTGAAAGCGCTAACGTTTTCGGCGCATTGGTTGATGCTAATGGTATACAATATTGTGCTCTGCACTTTCCTTTCGTTTCAACAACTTATCATTTCATGGTAGCGCTCACTAACGTTAGTGGTCGCTAACCTATAAGCGCTTGATTGTGCTACAGGTAAAATAATGTTCTATTTTTCGTCTAAACCTATTGCAATGTGCCGCGTGCGGAACTACTATTGTCCTCACTGGTTAGGTAGTCCGAACAAATAGCGGTTTTTAGTCCGCCGATCCGAACCAGCCTTCGCAAGCGCGCTGTCCTGAACGTACTGCCTAAACGGACGTTCAAGCGGTCTGAAAATCAACGCAATGGTTTAAACATTCAGACCGCTTTCTAGCAGGGGATACATACGCAGCGAAAGAGTTTCACAGTCAAACAGCCGAGTTCTACTCGTTCGGTCTGTCGCTTCCCGCGAAACGGCAAGCGTACAGACGCTCAGGTAAGGCGCGGCGGTCTGATTGGTGTGTTAGGTACAGGAAACAGCGCAAACGTGCCACGGGGCATTGTGGTGCCGTTTGCGCGGTTTAACCCTGACAGGAGCGAATGAACATGGGTTTCCAAGAAGCGTACGTTTCACACGGTATGCGTTCGACAGTGTTTACTGTCATTGACCTTGATGGAGAGTCTCACGAATTTCAGACCGCTGCGTCTGCAAGTGCTGCGTTCCCAGGCGCATTTGAGGTAGCGGATGAAGAATGACAGTGCACCATGCAAAATCGTTATGAGCGGTTTTGCGCGGTTTAACTGAGCGGGAGTGATGCAACATGGAAGCACTGAACAGAGAAGCGTACCTGAACGTCGCCGCGTCTTGGCTATCGTCGCATTTCAGCGCTGCGGGCTTTCCGCTGCCAGAAAAGATTCGCATGACTTGCGGCTTTCCGAAAGGTCGCGGCAAGGCTATCGGACAGTGCTGGTCTGACGCAAACAGCGCTGACGGCAATTTTGAGCTTTTCGTCTCTCCGGTCATTGCTGAGACGGTCGAAGCGCTCGCGATTCTTACTCATGAGCTAGCGCACGCTGCTGTTGGCGTCGCGGCCGGGCACAAAGGCCCGTTTGTGAAATGCGCGCGCGCAATGCTGCTTGAGGGTAAGCCAACAGCGACAGTCGCAGGCGCAGCGTTTAAACAGCTTGTCGCGCCTTTCGTTCGCGAGTTTGGCGACTATCCGCACGCGGTATTGAGCGCGAACGTCAACGCAAAGAAGCAGACGACGCGCTTGCAGAAATGCGAATGTACTGATTGTGGCTATACCGTGCGCGTTACCGCGAAGTGGCTGGACGAAGCGGGCGCGCCGCTGTGCCCATGCAATCAGGAAGCAATGGCGATTGGCGGTGCAGGTAAAGAGTAAACAGGAAACAGCGCAGACAGCGTTACGATTTGTAGCGAGGTCTGCTCGGTTTAACCTGATAGGAGTGGCGCATCATGAGCATTACGACGCAATACGGATCATTTGACAGAGAAGCAGACGGCAGACTATCGGGGCATGTGCTGCACGTTTCGGGGCCGCGCCGTGATGGTAAATACACTGTTCAGCATCATTTCGGGAGCGGTAAGCGTATTAACAAACTATATACGCGCGAGCAATTGCTTGCTGAGATTGCGAAAATCGAAGCAGACGAGTCAAACCTGAACGGGAGAGCAACATGAGCAATAACAAAGTGGTGGTGCACGTTTTGCCGGCATCCGAGCGCTCTGTGTATCGCGTTGCAGAAGTTGTTATTCGCAGCGGGACACAGCGCTTTTATTTGACTCGCCTGGAATTGCTGCGCCTGCATGAATCAGCGCTCGCGGCAGTTAAGGCAATCGGGAGCGCAACAGGAGCATGAACACCGACATACTCGCAACGATTCTTTCTGGCGCGAAAACTATCAAACTCGTGCGCCGTAACGTTTACGGCAACGAACTCGTTTATCCAGACTGCGAGCGTAGCAGGCTACTGGCGCAAATGATATGCGCCAAAACGTTTAGCTGTCAGCAAGTGGAGTTGATTCGCGATCTGTTCATTCCTCTCGGTGTAGCGGTCAACGTTAGCGAACGAAGCAAATAGCAGCGTACAGAGCGTGCGAGGTTATCAGGCGCGACTCTGTGCAGTGTTACTTTGCAGTTCAATCAGACGGGAGTGACGAAAATGGAATACGGCAAGATTGGCACGGTTTCGCATGGCACGCTGCGCACGAATGACTTGCTCGAAACGTTCGCCGATACGCTGGAAGATTTGATACAGCGCAATGCGGAAACTTGGTGCAACGACGACGGGCGCGCGCTTCGCGACAAGTATGTCAGCATCGTATGCGACGCACGGGAATTGTGCGAAGCAATTGAGAGTGACGATGCCCACGAGTCGGCAATCGAAGACGCGGAATACTTGCTGAATGAGAAATTGATGGATGCATTAAACGATTTTGCGCCGCCATATTGCACGTTCAGCGCGCATGAGGGCGACGGATCGGATTTTGGGTTTTGGCCGTCATGGGAGTACATAAAAGAGTCGCGCTACAGTGAAGAGCTTGCAAGCGGTGAGGAATTGCCGTGTGCCTGCTGCACTGAGCATGACGAGTTTCTGCAGGTTAACGAGCGCGGGAATGCTACGCTGTATAAGCGGCAGCAACTTGCGAATCATTACAAATGGATCGAGGTTTGGTCCTGCGTTTAAACGTTCCCGCCTATGCGCATTGCATCGTATCGCAGTGCGCATTCACGGCAATGTCGCCGCGTATGTTACGGGAGTGAATACCATGAGCATTAGTACAGATTCGCCGAAGTACACGGAACTAGCGCTGCTGATCCAGCCAATCGGACAGACTGAAACGTTTAGCAGCGCGCCGTCCGCTACGTGGAAATTGCATTTTGTTTCGGTCGATCCTGGCAAACTGGCGCCGCGCAATATCGGCGACTATTTCGACTACGCCGAACCATTGCGCGGCTTCCAAGATTTGGAAATTCGCACGCATCTGTTCGGCGACAATCCGAACGGCTATAACTGGCAGTTGAAATATTCCGAGATTTACAGCGCGGATTTGCGCGACCTTGAGCGCCGATACAAATGTCTGTCGGCGCTTGAGCGCAAGATTGAAAAGATCGCGAAGCAATACGGTAGCCCGCAGACGTTTGGCGAGTATGTTGCGCAAGTTATGCTTGCCGCTGGCATCAAGCAATCGTTTGAGTCTTGTACTAATAACGGCCACTCGTACGATGACAACGATTTTCGGCGTCGTGATGTTGCAGACACGCGCTACAGACTCGCCAGCATGCGGCATGTCTGGTTTGAGGCGAACGGCAAGAAGGATGAAGAAGCAGCCTAAGCAGTGCAGCTACATATGCGCGCATCTTATCGCGTGCATGTGCGGCGCTATTGCCGTTTAAACGCGGGAGTGAACAAAATGGATAAGTACGCAATTCAGCAACAAGCCTTGAGCAATGCACAGAACGGCGAATCGTCTGCGAATTACACGGCGATTCTCACCGGATTTGTCGGCAAGGGCATACCGTCGGCGCAAATCATTCCGCGCGTCAACGTATTCACCTATAACGCTTGGGCGGCAAAAGGCCGACAAGTGCGACGCGGTGAGCATGGTGTTCGCGTCATGACGTGGATCGACAAGAAGGACGGCACAGGTAAGCGCCCGATTGCTGCAACGGTCTTTCACGTCTCACAGACCGATGCAATCGAAGCACGCGGGCCGCTGAGCGTACCGCAGCAGCCGCAGCAGCCGCAGCCTACTCCGTACGTCGCGCCAGTGCCGCAAGCGCCTGCCGTGCGTCAGCCGAGCAAGCCGAGCAGTAAAGACGAGGTCTGGTAAGACGGCAGTGTTTAGCATGTTGCGACGTTCGCAGCGTGCTAGACAATGCGCGCCTTTGCGCAGTCAACGCGGGAGTGAAAATTATGGCACATGCAATTAGTATGGAAGGCGATTTTGCGTCAATGGCGTACGTCGGCGCGAAACCGTGGCATGGTCTCGGGCAACAATTGCCCATTGGTGCGAGCATTGACACCTGGGTGCGGCAAGCCGGTTTCGACTGGACCATTCGCCGCGCTAAGGTGCGCTATGCGACTGGACCGGCGACAGAGGCGGCAGATTACGGCGTGATAGACGACAAGCATGTTTTGTTACGGTCTGACTCGCTCAAGCCGCTGTCGATCGTCTCGGACGGTTACAAGATCGTACAGCCGGCCGAAGTGCTCGAATTTTTCCGCGATTTGACGACGGCGGCAGGTTTCCAAATGGAAACGGCCGGCGTCTTGCACGACGGGAAAAAGTTTTGGGCACTTGCGCGCATGGGTGAGACTGCCAGCATCGTCGGCAACGATCTGGTGCGCGCGTATCTCATGCTTGCTACGTCATGCGATGGAAGCATGCAAACGCTGGCGGCGAATGTCGCCGAGCGTGTCGTGTGCGCCAATACGCTAGGCGTTGCGATGGACGAGCGCGGCAATCGCAAAGTCAAGGTTTCGCATCGCTCGACATTCGACGCGGACGCAGTCAAACGGCAAATGGGCGTTTGCGTGCCGAATTTCCTCAAGTTCGTGAACGAGGCGCGCGAAATGGCGCGGCGTATCGTTTCGCCAGTAGAGGCGGAACGGTTTGTTGCGAGCATGGTGGAGCAGCCGCACATTGAAACGGCGCGCGATATGGCCGGTTTTAAATCGATCATGTCGCTATTCCAAGGCGGCGGGAAAGGTTCGCAGCTTCCTGGCGTCAAGGGTACGGCATGGGGATTAGTCAACGCCGTGACCGAGTTCGCAGACCATCATGCGCGGGCGCGTAGTCAAAGCAATCGGCTCGACTCGGCATGGTTCGGCGCGGGCGACGATATGAAAGCGCGGGCGCATGTGGAAGCGCTCAAACTGGCAGCGTAGGAAGCAGCGTATAGGGCGCAAAGCATCGCGCCTTATGCGAAGTTCCTTACCACTAAACGCGGGAGTGAAACAAATGGCACGTCCTACATATCAGCAACAATTAGCCGCAGTCCTGGCCGATCCGTCCGTAAAGTTTGCGCACAAGTCTATGGCGCGTACGCTTGACGCGATGGACCCGGTTGACGCGCTCAGCATCGTGGACGCATTGCAGGAACTTGCGCTAGTGCGGCATGAGGAAGTGATGCGCGCGGCGCGTATTGACGCGGTATTGAATGAGACAGAGTAACAAGGAAAGGCCGGACGTTTAAACGCGCCGCGCCTTTTCTGGTTTTTCTGTTCAACGTAAAGCGGGAGTGAGCGATGCAAAAAGAATTGGCAGACTTTCTACAGCAGCATGGTGCGCGCCGTTTGTGGAGCGCTGATTTTGACCTCGTCGGCGTTGACGCATATCAAGCTAACGGGCGCATATTTCTAGTCACGCGCTATGGCGGTGGCGATAACGACGGATGGGACATTTTCGTACCAGTCTCGCCGTCTATCCTCACCGGCATAACGCTGAATGCGTTGCACGAGTACATCAGCAAGTAAGCAGTGCGCAGCATACCGTCGCGTTTAAACGGCGTGCTTCGCAATGCGCGACTTGCGCAGGTTACGGGAGTGGCGAATATGAACGGATACAAGGCATT
>Ga0105248_10007065_pt1 | contig 12300 bp, 5 predicted proteins | sample KBSS34metaG_FD_81524 | JGI IMG/M metagenome (GOLD analysis project Ga0105248, IMG submission 81524) | Switchgrass rhizosphere microbial communities from Kellogg Biological Station, Michigan, USA - KBS S3-4 metaG | ecosystem: Host-associated > Plants > Roots > Rhizosphere > Soil | place... | reverse complement strand
TTCGGCGAAGGAACGCACGAGATGTTTTCGTGGTTGACTGGACCAAGCCAGCTAATGTTTGGCTCGGTGCGACTCTTCGCGTTGTCGAGCTTTATGTCGATCGCGCTCGGCGTGCCGGTGGAGTACCTCGTGATTATATGCGGTCTGGTGGTCCTGGCTTACACGGTGCTCGGCGGCTACTGGGCGGTGTGCTTCACGGACATGTTTCAGTTCATGTTCCTGTTTCCGATCGCGTGCGTCTTGATGGTCTTGTCGCTCGCGAACGTCGGAGGTCTCAGCAGCTTCGTCGCCCACGCGCCGGTCGGTTATTTCAATCCGTTTGCCGGCGAATACGGTTGGTTGTTTCTGATCGTTTACACGGTCTCGCAAACTACCGGCTACAACAATTTCGGCAACGCCCAGCGATACTTCTGCGCCGACACCGAGCAGTCAGCAAAACGGATCGCGGTTCTTTGCATGATTCTCTTCACGATCGGCAGTCTCATCTTTTACCTGCCGCCGCTGATCGCGCGCGTCGCGTTACCTGAGTTGGGCACGACGGCAAACGGTTTGAAGCAGCCTTCCGAAGCCGCTTACATCGCGATGGGCTTGCGGGTGCTTCCGCCCGGCATGATCGGTGTGTTGCTGGCGGCGATGCTGGCATCGTCGATGGCTTCACTGTCAGCGCATAACCACATCATCACCGGCATCTTCGCGAAAGACATCTATCAGGGTTATCTGCGCAAAGTTGCTTCCGATCGGCACATGCTGACGGCGAGCCGTCTCACGTCGCTCGGCGTTGGCTTCGTCATGATTTGCGTGGCGCTTCTTTTCGCCCAGGGCGCGACGGGAATCTTCACGCTCCTGTTCATTCTCGAGTCGATGTTTCTGATTCCCCTCGGCCTTCCCTTGCTCTACGGATTTATCGCGAAAGGTGGACCATGGTGGTCGGCCGTTTGCGCCTATGTGGTGGGCGCGATCACGTCGCTCTTCGTGAATCTTTATTTGAATCGCTACCTCGGGATGGGCCTGAACGAGACCTACCTGATCGGTGTTCCCGCAATAACTACGACGATCGCGTTTTTCGTTCCGGTGCTTTTGATCGCGCCCGAAGGCGAGTTTGCGCAGAAGGTCGATGCGTTCTTTCAGAAGCTGAAGACGCCGGTCGATCCGGAGACTGAGCTCGGACCGACGGGTGTGTCGGGACGAGGACAACTCGCACTCGTCGGCAAGGTGACGACGGGAATGGGCGTGGCGTGTTTTCTGCTCGTCGCTGCGAGTGCCGCGGGTCGCGATCGTTTGATCGTGGGAATCTATGCGGTGGTGACCACACTCGTCGGCCTGGCATTCATCGGAGCGGGTCGCGTGCCGAACAAATCAGGAACGCCGCGGCCGCAAACAGTGACGGCTGAACCAGTCTCGGTAATAGACAAATGAGATTCAGATCATTCGCGCTGTTCCTTCTTTGTTACCTGCTGTGTGCTCCGGCGGGCGCGGGTGCGGTGCGAACCATCTGGGCCGTCAACGATGGTGAGAAAGTTGAACGAGACGATCTCAACAATCCAAACAAGCGTGCGAACTCAGCCTGGGATGGGCGCAAAGTAAAAATCTTCGGCGCTCGCAACGAGATCATCGCCTTCCAATTAATCATCGAAGCCGATCAGAACGGCGTCGAGCGTTTGACGGTCGCGCTGCCGCAGTTGATGCAGAAAGGCGGCAAGTCGCGGATCGGCTACACCGCGCCCGCGCTCGATCCGACCAATTACAGCGGCCGTCCGATTCAAATATTTTCCGTCAATTACATGAACGTCGAGGTCGCGTCGCATGCCGAATGGGTCTACAAGGTCGGGTCACCGGCAGCGCCAAAAGATCCGACGGGTTGGAAGCCGGTCCAACTCATTCCCGAAAACGCGCGTGCCGGCCGCGGCGGATTTCCGCTTCGTGTCGCCGCCAATCAGAATCAATCAGTCTGGATCGAGATCTACACCGATCGCGACCTTCCTGCCGGCGTTTATTCCGGGACCGTAACGGTTGACGCTGACGGCCGGAAGCAAACGATACCAATCGAGCTGGAGCTGTTTGATTTCACCCTCCCCGATCAAAACAGCATGCACGCGATGGTCTACTACGAGAGTGTGCAGCCGAAGTTATATCAAGGCCGCGATCTCGATCCGGAGTATCACCGCTTTGCGCATCGCCAACGTGTCGAGCTGGTTCACGCTTACGACATTGCTTCGGTATCCGCCGCCCTGGGTCGTTTCGATGGCAGCGACTTCACGAAAGCAAAAGGGTACGAAGGACCGGGCCTGGGTGTCGGAAACCAGATCATTCCGCGAACGTTCTATGGTCCGGGAAAAACCTTCGATGAACGCGCCGCTGCCTGGCGCGAGGCCGATAGCTGGATCTCGTTTCTCGGCGAAAAATTTCCAAACGCGATCACGTTTCTTTACCTGCCCGACGAACCGGGGCGCTCGCAGTACACCTACATCCGTCAGCTCGCCGAGAACATTCATTCCAATCCCGGGCCCGGTAAAGCGTTACCGCTATTCGTAACCAAGCACTACGTCAAAGAGCTCGACGGAGCGATCGACATCTGGGATACAGGTCCGCTCGGTTACGACATCAAGCGCGCGGACGAGGAACGCCAACGCGGACACAAATACTGGATCTATAACGGCGGGCGTCCGGCGGCGGGCGCGATCGTGATTGACGCCCCGGCTACCGATCCGCGAGCGACGATGTGGGCCTGCTTCAAACACGGAATCGATAACTATTTTTACTGGCATGGCGTGCACTGGCAGCACAACCGGCAGAAAGTCGGCGAGCGCAAACAGAACGTTTGGGCCAATCCGATCACGTTCGACAACCGTGGCCAGCCAAACAAACCGGTCGACGATCAGGGTTACATAAACGGCGACGGGGTTCTGATTTATCCCGGCGAAGACGCGCTTCACCCGGAACAGGATCGCGGTATAGCCGGCCCAATTTCAACGATTCAACTCGCCAATTTTCGGCGCGGTCTGCAAGACCATCAATATCTAACCCTCGCGCGGAAGTTAAAGCTCGATGCCTTAGTTGACGACGTCCTCGCATCAGTGGTCCCCCGTGTTTTTTCCGACGCAGGACCAGCCATCGGTTTTTCGGAGGCTGGAAATGATTATGAACGTGCTCGCTACAAACTCGCGCAAGCGATCGCGAAGCAGAGTGCGAAATAGGGAGAATCCATGAAACACCTCATAGCCACAGTATTCCTGATCGCCGTTTGCGGCAGCAGCGCATTCGCGGTCACTTATCAAATAGGTCCAACGCGAACGTTGAAGAAATTGCAGGACGTGGCGCCGTTGCTTCAGCCGGGCGACGTGGCGGAAGTTGACGGCAACGCGACGTACCCGGGGGATCTGATATTCACCGTACCCGGCACGGTGGTAAACAAGATTACGATCAGGGGAATTCGGATCAATGGTCTGCGCCCGGTGATCTCGGGTGGCACGAACACGGTGGAGTTTCGCTTGTCGGATCACTACGTGTTCGAAGGATTCGACGTCACCGGTGGCAGCTTCCGTGGTATCTATCACCATGCTCACGACATTACTTTGCGTGACTGCGTGGTCCATGATTGTCCAGCGCACGGAATACTTGGCGCCGACACGGGCTCGGGATCGCTGTTGATGGAATATGTCGAGGTCTATCACTGCGGCAGCGGCACGGGACAACATCCGGTCTACATGGCGACCGACGAGTTTGCGCATCCGGGTTCGGTATTTCGCATGCAGTATTGTTACCTGCACGATCAAAACGGCGGCAACAACATCAAGAGCCGTGCGGAGCGCAACGAAATCTATTACAACTGGGTTTCGGGTGGGTTCTACGGCGAGATCGAGCTAATCGGTCCGGATCCGCACGGCAACAAGAAGGTCACTCACGACACGGCTCGCGAAGACTCTGATGTTGTCGGAAATGTCTTTCAGCATATCGCAACCCAGGGAACGCGCATGGCGCGCGTTGGAGGTGACGGTACCGGAGATACGGACGGCCGCTATCGCTTTGTGAACAACACATTCATCCTGCGACAGGGGCAGGTGAGTCCGGGCGTCGAGGTCTTCGACGGCATCGAGAGTCTCGAGATGCATAACAACGTGTTCTTCCGAGTTGGTGGCGCGCCGATCGACAAGGTTGTCCTGGAGACGCGCACGCGCTGGGTCTCGGGCCGTGTGAGCACGGGCAGCAACAACTGGATTCCGACCGGATCCGCGCTTGTTCCGACTGCGTGGACCGGAACGATCACGGGAACGAATCCCGGCTTCACGGATATCGCGACCTTCGATGTGCGTCCGACTTCTACGAGTCCACTCGTTAACACTGGCAATGGCGCTCCGCAAAGCCCGGCCGGACATCCGTTCATCAGCCCGTTGTTCCCGCCGGCGTTTATTCCGCCGCTTCATGTCGCGCTCGCGGTGGGAACGGCGTCGGCGCGTCCGGTTTTTGGCGCGATTGATATCGGAGCTTATGAGTTCACGCCGTGAGGCGTGTTCGGCAGAACGGATTCTATGAAACTCGCCTTTTCCACGCTTGGGTGTCCTGACTGGGATCTGGCTGCGATCATCCGGGCCGCGCGGCAGTTCGGTTACAAGGGAATCGAACTGCGCGCGGTTGCCGGAAGTTTGGATTTGCTGAATCAGGCGGAGTTTGCAGCCACAGAGCTTGCACGGACAAGAGCGTACTTTGATCAAGCAGGGATCGAGATCTGTTGTGTTGATACTTCGTGCACGTTTCATTCGCCAAACGGGAGCGAGCGAGCTACGCAAATCACGATCGCCTTGGCCCATGCTGAGCTCGCAGCAAAACTCGGCGCTCCGTTGATTCGAGTTTTTCCTGACAAGATACAACCCGGCGCGCAGCGCGACGAGACGCGCGACTGGATAGCCGAGTGTCTTTACGCAATCGCGAAACGCATTCCGGATGAGGTTGACGTGGCGCTCGAGACGCATGGTGATTTCGCGAGGGCGGAAGCCACGGCGGAAATCGTGAAGCTCGCGAATCATCCGAAAGTGAAACTGATCTGGGACGTCGCAAATTCAGTGGCGGCGGGAGACACGATCGAACAGGTCGCGCGAGTCGTTCAACCTTATCTCGCGCATATTCACCTGCGGGATGCGAAGCCCGTCGCGGATTCGGAGCACTGGTTACCGGTGTTGGCAGGCAGCGGACTCGTGTCTTTCGCTGAAGCTGTGGCGGCGATCAGAGAGCTGCGTTACGACGGTTACGTCAGCTTTGAATGGGAGAAATACTGGCGTCCCGAAATCGAAGCACCCGAAGTCGCATTGCCGGACTTCGTCAACGCGATTCGCAACCTGGTTGAGGAGCGAAGTGACACGACCGAATGTTCTGGTGCTGGCAAGTGACGTCTTGTTCCAGCACTTCTTCAGCGAGGAGTCGATAGCAAAGCTCGACGAGGTAACGAGCTGGACGCGGTCTGCGTTGCGCGACGACTCGCCGGAATTGCGAAAGCAGATTGCCGACGCGGATGTGCTCGTGACGACGTGGCACTCTCCGTTTTTGACTCGTGAGATGTTGGGAGAGCGGGTGAAGCTGATCGCGCACTGTGGCGGAGAGGTTAAATCGCGGGTTGGGGAAGAGATTTTCGCGTCCGTGACGATTACGAATGCGGCCGATCCGATGGCTCGCGGCGTCGCGGAAATGGCGCTGGCCTTGATGTTAACGCTCGTGCGGCGGATTCCCGAGTACGCCACGGAAATGCGCGACGGAGTGATCAGGACGAACGAATACGTTAGCGAAGGTGAAAGGCTGTTTGGCCGGCGCGTCGGGATCGTGGGGTTTGGCCGCATCGGCCGCGCAGTGGCGAAACTGTTGGCGCCGTTTGGAGTCGAGATCCTTGTCAGCGATCCGTACGCGGAGACAGATGCGGTCGCTGCGTCGGGCGCGAAGCTGGTCCAGCTCGACGAGCTCGTGAGCGCTTGTTCGGTCGTGGTGTTGTGCGCCGCCTTGACACCGGAGACGCGAGGCATGTTTGACGCGCGCCGTCTCTCGCTGCTGCGCGATGGCGCATACCTGATCAACGTGGCGCGGGGCGGATTGATCGACATGAAGGCGTTGTTCCAGGAGTTGCGCGGAGGAAGAATCACTGCCGCACTCGACGTCACGGATCCGTTGGAGCCGCTTCCGGCGGATCACGAACTGCGCCAGTTGCCGAACGTTATTCTTACTCCGCATATCGCCGCGGGAGGCATTGAAATGCGTCGCGAAATGGGCGCGGTGGCGGTTGAAGAGGTGGTTCGGTTTGCGAACGGACTCGCGCCCCTCAACCGTGTGACCGTGGAAATGCTGGCGACAATGACATGAGTGAGTCGATCGCAGTCAGGAGTGTCGTGCTGCATCGAGTGCGAGTGCCGTTTGTCGAGCCGTTTCGCATCAGCAATGGTGTCGTCGCAGAGAAAGACGCGATCTTGATCGAGCTCGCGACAGAGGAAGGAGTTGTCGGCTGGGGAGAAGCGTCGCCGATGTCCGGCTCGTTCTACTCAGGCGCGACGCCCGATAGTTCGTGGACAGCACTGAGGGAACGACTGGTTCCCGCTTTGTTGTCCGCCGAACAAGTCAATCCGGCAACGTTCTTTGAAGTCTTGCGCGAACAGCCGGCGGATCAATTCGCGAAAGCAGGAATTGAAGGCGCCATGTGGGACGCATTTGCAAACACTCGACGACGCGCCCTGTGTGAACTGTTTGGCATTGAACGACGCCTGGTACCGTCGGGCGTCGCGATCGGGATCTTCGGAACAGTTGACGAGTTGATCGAACGCGTTTACCGCTACGTCGCCGAAGGTTACCAACGCGTGAAAATCAAGATCCAGCCGGGCTGGGACGTCGAGCCGGTCGCTGCTGTGCGCGCTCAGTTTGCGGACCTTCCGTTGATGGTCGATGCGAATGCCGCGTATTCGCTCGACGACTTGCAAGTCTTTCGTGAGCTGGATCGCTTTGACCTGATGATGATCGAGCAGCCGCTCGCAGCGGAGGCGATCGAACAGGCGGGCGAGCTTCAGTCGCACTTGACCACACCGTTGTGCGCGGATGAATCCGCGGAATCTTTGGCGGCGTTGGACGAAGTGATCGAGCACAAGGCAGCGCGAATCATAAATATAAAGGTGCAGCGGGTCGGTGGTCTCAGTGAAGCGCGGTTGATGCTGAAGGCCGCGTGCGGCGCGGGTCTTCGATGTTGGGTCGGCACGATGCCTGAGTTGGGAATCGCGTCAGCCCACGCTTTGCACCTCGCGATGCACAGCGGGTTTTCGTTTCCCACTGATATCGAAGCATCGTCGCGCTGGTACGTCGACGATATTGTCGAACCCGCGATCGCGATCGATCGCAGTGGCTCCATTCAGGTGGCGGAAGGTCCGGGAACCGGGTTCAAAGTTGACCGCGAAAAAGTCGAGCGCTACACGACGGCAGTGGAAAGATTCAGCTTATGAGACGTTTACTGTTGCCATTTATCTGTACGCTGTTTTTCGTAAGCGTGGCGAGTGCGCAGATCGCTAAAGACACGCCGCGCGTTTGGGAGGCGCCACTCGTCATCCCGACCTACGCGCTGAATCCGCCGAATCCGTATCCCGCGTTGCTCGATTGGCAGCGACGTAAATGGCGGCCTGTTTATCCTTATGCATTCCAGGATTCGCTTGGCGCGGAGAAAACGAATAAGAGTTGGAAGGCAGTCTATCTCGAGAACGAATACGTGAAGGTGACCGTGCTTCCCGAACTCGGCGGACACGTCTATCAGATCTTCGACAAGACCCTCAATCGCGACATCATTTACTCGAACCCCGTGATGAAGTACGCGATGGTCGCGCTGCGCGGCGCGTGGGTTTCGGGCGGCATCGAGTGGAACTTTCCTGACGGCCATACGCTCACCACCGTCGCGCCGATCGATTACGTGATTCGCACGGAAGCTGACGGCAGTGCTGCGGTTGCGATCGGCGACACGGAGCGCGTGCAGGGAATGCAGTGGCAAGTCATTCTGCGTTTACGACCGGGAACGCGCGTGCTCGAATCCGAAGTCACGTTGAATAACCGTCGTCCTGTGCCGGGACGCTACTGGTACTGGTCCACCGCCGGCGCTCCCGCCGCGCCTGATCTACGTTTCAACTATCCGATGCGCGAAGCGTATCCGCACGCGTTCTGGCCCGTCTTCAAGTTTCCGGTCGAAAAGGGTGTCGACATCGGCCGGTTCAGTGAGGTGCCAAACTTCCTGTCGCTGTTTGCGCGTGATTCCAAGCGCGATTATTTCGGGATCTATTACGAAAAGTCTGATTGGGGCGTGGTTCACGTCGCGGATCATCGCGAGCTGCCCGGCAAGAAAACGTGGACGTGGGGCACGGATGAGAACGGCGACATCTGGATCGACAAGCTGACTGACGGCGGCGGGCAGTACGTGGAGTTTCAAGGCGGCCGTTTTGAAACGCAGATGGAGCACCAGTTCATCGCGCCGCATCGCGTCGAACATTTTTTCGAGTACTGGTTTGGCGTGAATCAGATGGGCGGCGCGTGGAATGAGGCGACTCGTGATGCAGCGCTCAGGATCAATTTGCAGGGAAACCGCGCGAGTGTTTCAGTCGCTGCTAATCAACGCTTCGACGGGGCTGAGCTCAGTTTGGCGAATCGCGAGAAACAGGTACACACGGCGCGAGTGGATCTGGATCCGGCAAAGATCTACACAACGGCGATCGAAGTTCCGCGGGGGCCTTTAGTTCTGACTCTCAAGAGCCGCGACGGCCGGGTGTTGCTTCGTTACCAAACGGATTCTCCGGTCGATAACAATCCCGACTTTAAAGCCGCCACGCGTCCGATTCCCGATCCAACGAATCCAGCCAGCGCCGAACAGAGCTATGTTGAAGGCCTCGCCTTCGACAAAAAGAGTAAGGAGCGCGAAGCGCGCGCCGCTTACGCCGAGGCTTTGAAACGCGATCCCGGTTTTGCGCCCGCGCACATCGCGCTCGGCCTGTCCTTTTATAGAAGCGGCGAGTACGAAGCCGCGAAGAAACATCTCGAGAGCGCGCTCGTGCGCAACAAAGATGCGGGCGACGCGCATTATTACCTCGCTCTCGTGCAGCGTGCGTTGGGCCAGACGTCCGAAGCTGAAGATCATCTGCTATGGCTGGTGCGCTCGGGTTACCGCGAGTCGCTGGCGCGTTACGTGCTCGGGGAGATCGCGTTAGCGAGAGGCGACACGAAGCGGGCGCTCGATCATCTGGGCCACGCTGTCATGCTCGATCCGCGCGACTTGAAGGCGCGCACGGTTTTGGCAGTCGCGGAGCGTTTGGACGGAAACCTGCAATCGGCGCTCACCCGAATCAACCAGGTGGTGAACGAGCTGCCGATCGATTACTTCGCGCTGCGCGAGCAGTATCTGATCAGCAAAGCTGCGGGTAACGCGGAAAACCAAAAGCGCGCCGCTGAGCAATTGCGTCATCTCCTGTCGCGTGAGCCGGATGCTGTACTCGAACTCGCTTTTGACTACGTGGCAATCGGGCGTCGCGGAGAGGCGATCGATGTTCTGGAAGAGGCAATCAAGACTGGCCCATCCGGAATCCTCGCCGTGGACACGACGCGGATTCACCCGATGCTGTATTTCACGCTCGGCTACTTGTACGAAAACAGCGGCGACCGCGAGCGCGCGCGAAATCAGTTTGCGCTCGGCATGAAAGGCGATCCGGCGTTCGTTTTTCCGCATCGGGTGGAAGAGATCGACGTGCTGCGCGCCGCGCTCGCAGCTAACCCGAACGATGGCCGCGCGGCGTATTATCTCGGCAACGTACTGGCCTCGAAAAATCGCGACAACGAAGCGCTACTCGCGTGGCGTGAAGCCGTAAAACACGATCCTGCAAACACGATCGCGCAACGAAACTATGCGCGAGCGTTGTGGCTGGTGTCGCAGCACAGAGACGAAGCGGCCGCTCAGTATCAGCGAGCCATCGACGTGTCTCCAACTGACTTTCGTCTTTACGTCGAGTTCGACAAGCTGCTCGCCGAGATGCGCGCCACTGAGCGTCGCATCAAGTTGTTGGAAGGCGCTCCGGCTGCGGTAATCGCGCAGTCGCCGGTGGTGCAATCGTTGGCCGCCGCGTACATCGATGCGGGCCGTTTCGTCGAAGCCGCGGCCTTGCTTGGAAAGACAACGTTCACCTCGGGCGAGGGCGAAGACGCCGCACTCGGACTCTATCGCAAAGCGCATCTCGGTCTTGCTCGCAAACATCGCGACGCGGGCGATCACTTGCAAGCGGCCGCCGAGTTTGCGGCGGTTACTGAGTTTCCGCGCAACTTCGGCGTGGGTCGACCCGCGATGCAGTCGCAGGCGCAGTACTACGTTGCGGTCGCGCGCGAGTACGAGGCCGGCGGGAAAACTGCTGAAGCCGAGCGCTGGTGGCAACGCGCTGCTACCGAAGAATTGAATCCCCCTTCGCAACCCGAAGAGCCGTGGTCTGAAAGTTACTACTACAAGGCCGTCGCGCTGGACCACGTCGGGCGCAAGGCGGAAGCGCGAAAACTATACGAACGTCTCGCGCTGTTGAATGACGACCAGAAAATGCTCGAGGCAGAGCCGTGGCCCGCATCGGGCGCGATTCGCTTTGTACTCGCCGGCGCCGCGTTGAAAGCTCTTGGCCGCACTGAGGAAGCACGGGTCGCACTCGAGCGCGCGCTCAAACTCGATCCGCAGAACGAGCTTGCCATCTCGCAACTCGCGGAACTCAAACGCGGTGCGAATTCAGCGGTTGGCACAGCGATCCGCAATTTATCTCACGCCACGCAAACTCCCGAAACGCGTCTGGCCCAACTCGTGGAAGCGAACATCATCGCGGTTCATGAGTTTCAAGTGTTGCTGGCGAAGTCTTCGGGACAGGGCGGGGCATGTTTTTCAACAGGGGAACTGTCTGACGCCACGCTGACTGCTCTGTCAGAGCATCAAGCAAAACTGTTAAAAACAGATCTCAGCCAGGTAAAGTCGTGGGTACAAGGTCGTGAGAGCACGTTTGATCCATCGGTCGACCTCCAACCAATTCTTAACTCAGGCCTGAAAATTCCCGACAACGCGCCGGTAAATGTCTTCACTCGCTACTTACGACGAAACACCCAAGCGACTGACGTAAAAATCCGCGCGGTCGCGAACCTCTATCAAACGGTGCTCGAGGTGGAGCGCGACGGCGATCGCTTGCAGGAAGAGTTTGCCTTTTACATCGGACTCGGATTGCCCGTGTACGTGGGCCAATTCAACTTGCCGGGCACGGACGCAGACCTGCTGGCCGTCGGCCGCCAGCTCGAAGGTCAGTCGTGCGAGGCGCCGGTGGGTACCAGCGCGGCTGAGTGGCAGATAGCCGGCAGGAAGATCTGGAACTGGGGTGAGAAGAATCTGCACATTCGCGATGAGCGCGTGCTCGCCGCGGAGTTGTTGCAGGAACCGGAAGTGAAACGGCTCGAGCCGCGGTTGCGCGCGATGCCGGCTCAGCGGATCGCCGTGGTGGGCCACTCGTTCACGATGGGATTGCACTGGTCATCGCCGTCGAGTTTTGTGCCGATCGTTATCGACGTGTTTCGTCGCGAGAATCCGCAAGTCGAATTCAGGCAGTACGCGGCGGGCGGTCTGACTGCTTCGCGAGCCCAGAAGCGTTTCTACAAAGACGTGCTCGACTGGAAGCCCGACAAAGTGTTGCTCGTCGTGATGACGCGAACGGATGAGGATTACGAAGTCCTGAAGCAGATGGCCCAGGGCTTCCGCGCGGCCGGCATCAAGACCTACATGTTTGACGAGATACACGATCCCGCAGCGGTAACACCCGGCACAGTTGAACGCGCACGCAAGACCGCCGTAGAGGCCGGCATTGAAGTGATTGAAGTCGGCGGCATTCTCGCAAACTCACCCGAGCGATCGAAGTTTATTTGTCTCGACGGCATTCACATGACCGAGCCGTACCACCGCTTGATGGCGACGGAGTGGCTGAAATATCTGGCGGGTACGCGCAGTGACAAGGCTGACGGAACGATCACGCGCCCGCGCATGTTGATTGGAGAAAACGATCCGCTCACGGGGTTCAAAGTTCTGCGCGCGAGGTACGAAGCCGGTGCGCGTCCGCCCGATGACATCGACGGTTGGGCGCTGAGCTACCTACTCACCGGTGACGAGACGTTCGCGAAACGCGCCGTGCAAAAGATGCGTGAGGGTCACACGCCGGAACAGGTCGGCTCTCGTACCTATCCCGAATACGTCAAATGGTCACTCGCGTTTGACTGGCTTTACAACTATCCCGGTTTTGATAACGAGCT
>Ga0105248_10007063_pt1 | contig 12301 bp, 10 predicted proteins | sample KBSS34metaG_FD_81524 | JGI IMG/M metagenome (GOLD analysis project Ga0105248, IMG submission 81524) | Switchgrass rhizosphere microbial communities from Kellogg Biological Station, Michigan, USA - KBS S3-4 metaG | ecosystem: Host-associated > Plants > Roots > Rhizosphere > Soil | place... | reverse complement strand
GTGATCCTGCCCGGAAGCAAGAGCACCCTTGGCGACCTGCGCTGGCTGCGGGCCACTGGACTGGCCGACTGGATCGGCGCCCACCACCGCCGCGGTGGAACCATCGTCGGCATCTGCGGGGGTTTTCAAATGCTCGGACGTAGCATTCGCGATCCGACAGGCGCGGAATCGTCAGAATCGTCCGCGGACGGCCTGGGTCTGATTGCCGCGGAGACGGAGCTGCTCGCGGAGAAGACGACCGCCGTCATCACGGCGACCACGCGAAACGGCACGACGTTCGGCGGCTACGAAATCCATCTCGGCGTCACCACGCTCGATGCGGGCGTCGAACCGTTTGCGGTCACCGGCGATGGGCGGCGAGAAGGCGTGCGGACCGATCGCATCGTCGGCACCTATCTGCATGGAGCGCTCGAGAGCGCCGGCGTGTGTGCTGACATATTTGGCGTGTCGCTGGACGCCGTGGCGTCGAAGCAGGATGCTTACGAGCGGCTCGCCGACTGGCTCGACAATCACGGCCGGGGGCTGGCGCGGCTCGGCCTCCTACGAGAGACGGCATGAACTGGGAAACACTGCTCGAGCATCATCATTTCGTGCTGCGGCGCCGCGGCCGCTTTCTCGTGGCGGATCTCAAGACGCCCCACCGCCTGCTCAGCACCTCGGTGCGGAACGGCGGTCAATCCGAGCGGGTGCGCGCCCTGCTCAACCATCAGAGCTGCGAAGGCACCGCACATCACGCTCGTCACCACACGATCACGGCCGGCGGTCCCGATGCCTACCACGATCTGATCTGCGCTGAAGCGGAGGTCGAACCCGAATACACGGCAGCGATGGGAACCGCGGCGAACATGAACTACGCGGCCATCTCGACCGAACGCGATGTCGGCCTGGAGGTGACGGCGGTCGTCACGGCAGGCGTCGAAGGCAACGCGACATGCGCGGGCGATCCGGCGGCGTGGCGCGAAGGCCAAGGCGGATTCGAAAAGGCCGCCGCGCTCGCCGGCACGATCAACACCATGCTGCTGATCAGCGTGCCGCTCACGCCCGCTGCCCTGGCGCGCGCCGTCGTGACCATGACGGAGGGAAAGAGCGCGGCGCTGCAACGGCTCGCCGTGCCGAGCCGCCAATCAGCCGACCTCGCCACGGGAACCGGCACCGACCAGTACTGCATCGCTTCACCGCTTGCCGCCGGATCGTTTTTGTTCACGTCGACGAGCCCGCATGTCAAGCTGGGCGAGCTCATCGGCCTGGCCTGCCGCAAGGCCACGCAAGAGGCGCTGCGCTGGCAGAATGGCCTGGAAGCGAGCTACACCCGTGGGCTCTTTCACGCGCTCGGACGCTACGGCCTGAAGGAGGCGACGTTCTTCGACGACATCGCACCCCGGCTCGACGCCGACGACCTGGAGCTGTTGCGAAGGAACAGCAAGGCGGCGCTGTATGAGCCTCTCGTCGGAGCGGCGGCGCATGCTGCCGCGGCCGTTCTCGACCGGGTCCGCCACGGTTCGCTGCCGGCGTCAGTACAAGCGGAAGCGATCATCGAGCAGGCGGCGCTGCTCGCCGTCAGCCTGGCCGCGCAGCCACAGCGCTGGCTGGAGTTTCGCGCGGCGCTCCATGCCGTCGGGTCCACCGATCCCAAGACCATCCTGCTGGCTGCCATCGCGCTCGGCTGGTCGCACAAGTGGCGTTCCCCCTGACGAACGCTCTCGCGCCTGCGGCGTCGGTGCTGGCGTTCGCGGTCTCCCTCGATCTGGCACTGGGTGACCCGGTGTATCGGGCCCACCCCGTACGGCTCATCGGCGATACGCTGCAGCGGATCGAATCAGCCCTGTGGCGTATCGGCGCGAACGGCTACGGCGGCGGCGTGCTCCTCTTTGTCGCTCTTTCGGTGTTGTGGGTGGGCGGCGTGTCGGTCATCGTCTTGCGCGCAGGAGCGTTCTCGCCGCGCCTGGCGTGGGCGCTGCATGGCTTCCTGCTCTACAGCCTTCTGGCGATGGGCGATCTGCTGCATCACGGGTGGCGGATTGAGCGCGCGCTGCGCCGCGACGATCTGCCGGCCGCACGCCGGGCGGTATCGCAACTGGTCGGCCGCGATACGGATCGGATGAATGCCGGGGCCTGCCGCCGGGCGGCGGTCGAAAGCCTCAGCGAAAATCTCGCCGATGGCTTTGTCAGCCCGCTGTGCTGGTATGTCGTGGCCGGCCTGCCCGGCGTCGTGCTGTTCAAGGTCGTGAGCACGATGGATTCGATGGTCGGCTACAAGACGCCGCGCTATCTACGATTCGGCTGGTGTGGCGCACGCCTGGACGATCTGATGAATCTGGTGCCGGCACGATTGACGTTCGTCCTGCTGTCGCTGACCGCCGCCGTTCTGCCCGGCTACTCCGGACGAAAAGCGGCAACGGTGGGAATCCAGCAGCATTCGTTGCTCCCCGGACCGAACTCGGGATGGAGCGAGGCGGCGATCGCCGGAGCCCTTCAACGACGGCTGGTGGGCCCCATCTGGGTGCACGGCCAGAGCGTCACCGACGCGTGGCTGGGCGATCCGTCCGATCCGCCACTGGAAACCGCCGACGATTACCGGCGGGCCAGCATCCTGGTCGCGATCAACGGTATGGTGGCCGCGACGCTCGCGTGGATCATCCTCGCACATGGGGTTCGTCCCTAGAGCTGTCTTCCGTCTGGTGTCGCGCAAGGGCTTGAGCCTTGCACGGATCACGGCAAACCTCAAGGTTTGCGCTACTTCGACCGGCCTTCAGGTTGTACGTAGCGCCCAGGGATTGGGGATTGCGGGTTGGGGATTAGTAGGCGTTGGGGCTTGGAATGCCCGGGGATGATTCCCGCCTCCAATCCCTAATCCCTACACCTCACGCTCTTCCCTCAATGGACCGCTTGTGCCGCCAACGCCAGGCGACGAGGCACGCGAGCACTGGCACCATTACGCCGGCGGCCGCCCATTCGGGCCTCGCCCCGGCCGTCAATGGTCTTGCCGCCGATGACCGCGAGGACCGATCGCTCTCCTCCATCAGATAGCCCTGCAGCTTGAAAGCCGCGGCGGCGCGCCCGGGCGCCGGTGCGTTGGGCGTCGCTTGCGAAACTTGAGGTGGTAGGCCCTCGGGCGCAGCGGTGGACGCCTCGTTGTTGCGGACGAACTGATCCGTGGCCCGCGCGGTATTGGCGACCGTGCCACCCATCGCCCGTTCCATCGCCCGCTGGAATCCGTCGATCGCGGGCACCGGGATCCCCGCGGCCCTGGCCTGGTCGATCACGTATTTCGACAGCCGCGCGTTGCCGGTCGTGACTTCGGCGCCGCTGGCGCCGTGCTCGTTCACGCTGGCGATGTACTCGGCCAGCAATTTCTTCTTCGTGGCGGGATCCGCGTCCCAGTAGCCTTTGCGGACCGTTTCGACCATGCGGCCAGCCATGTCCTGATACGCGTAGGGAGATTTCTGTTCGAAGAAATCCTTCATGCCGAGGTGGTGTTTGTCCTCGACGTAGACGTCGAAGGTTTCCTTCCACATCGCGGCATCAACGGTTTCCGGCACCGTGGCGTTCCAGCCCCACAGATACTCGACGAACTCGCGCATGGCGCCCGCGCCGGCGTAGCCTTCCTTCTTCATCCCCTCGATCCACGTCGGATTCACGTAGCGCGATCGGAACTCCGTGCCGATGAACTTGTCGATCGACGTCATCTCGGGCTTTCCCGGATCGCGCGTGTTCGTCACCACGATCTCCGGGCTCTTGCCGTCGATGCTGCGGATGGCGGCGGCGAGTCCGCCGACATACATGAACATGTCGTCGTTGTCGAGCGCGCCGTACAACATCGTCGAACTGCTGTGGACGACCTTCTCGGTGCCCGACAGCGCCAGGCGGAATACGTCGGCCATCGGCTCGCCCCAGAAGCCATTGCCGTAGCCATGCCCCATCTTGCCAATGTAGTCGTCCGAGAATCCCTTGTCGGAATCCCACGTGCCACTCGCGGCCACGATGGTGGAGGTGTTGAGATTGAAGGTCCCGGGCGGCTCGTCGAAGATCCGGACGCCGGCGCGCCGGTCCGCGTCCGCTTCCGTATATCCCCGTTCCATCAACAACGTTTTGGTTTGCAGGTAGTGGCGTCGCACGAAGTTGTCCGCTTCCTCGAGCGCCTTTACCTTCTGCACCGCCTTGTCCATCAGCAGCGTCACGTTGTGAAACATGCCTTCAGCCGCCGACGCAATGACGATGTCGACCCGTGGACGTTCGAGCTCCGAGGTCGGCACGACCATGACGTCGACGACCTTGCCGCGCGCGTCCCACACCGGCTTGGTGCCGAGCAGATAGAAGATCTGCGATTCGAGCACGCCCTCATGGCGCATGGTCTCGTCGCCCCAGATGACGAACGACACCTTCTCGGGATAGCGGCCGTGCTGCTTCACGTGATCGGCGAGCATCTGCTCGCCCAGCTTCACCCCAAGCTCCCACGACGCGGGCTTCGGCACTTTGTCGGGGTCGATGCCGTAGAAGTTCTTGCCCGTCGGGTAGGCGTCCGGGTTGCGAATCGGCTCGCCACCGCTGCCGGCCGGCAGGAAGCCGCCGCCGAGCGCGCGGACCAGGCTGTCGAGCTCGCGCGGGCCGGAAGCCACGATGCGGTCCTCCATTTCGCCGGCCAGCACCTTGGCCTTGCTCGGCAACAGACCGCGGTCGGCGCTGACGATCGCGTCGATCGTGCTGTCGCGCAGCGGCTTCTCCGGCGTCCGGCCGAAAGCGTGCAGACCGTAGGGAATGTTCTGGCCCTTCAGCTCGAGAAGATGGTTCTCGATGCGGTGGATCGTCGCTTCGTCGAGGGCCTCGGCTTTCGACAGGTCGAGACCGAGGTCCTTGGCGATGCCGAGCTTCACCACCTGCTCGCGGATCCTGGTCAGATATACGTTCGCGAGCTCGATGTTCTTGCCCTCGTTCTTGCCGTAGTCGTTGATCGTTTCGCCGAGCGCCGCCAGTTCGGCATAGAGACCCCCTTTCGTGAACGGCGGCACCATGTGATCGATCAGCGCGGCCATGCCGCGACGCCGCGCCACGAGACCCTCGCCGACGACGTCGACGTTGTAGATGTAGAGATCGGGCAGATCGGCGATGAGCGCGTCAGGCGCGTCTTCCTCGGACAGGCCGGCGTCCTTGCCGTCGAGCCATTCGAGCGTGCCGTGCGTGCCGATGTGGACGACGGCGTCGGCCCTGAATCCGCTGCGCAGCCACGCGTAGGCCGCGACGTACTGGTGATGCGGCGCCAGATCCTTGGCGTGGTACATCTTCTCGGCGTCCTCGCCCCAGCCGCGCGCCGGCTGCGGCATCAGCACGACGTTGCCGTAGCGCACGACCGGCACGATGATGCTCGGTCCGCTGGCGCCTGTCACCGTCATCAGACGGCTCCGTTCAGGCGCCCCCCAGTCTTTCAGCACCTTGGCGCGGAGGCCGGGCGCGAGTTCATTCAGCCAGCGCCGGTACTCGTCCGCGGTGACGCGCACCGCGCCGCCCTGCGCGAGCATCTCGTCGAGCTCGCCGGGCGCGTAGCCGCCGACGTTGCGGGCCCTGGTCGTGATGTCCGCCAAGACGTGGTCGGCTGTCAGATCCGCCTGGCCGACGTCGTACCCTTCGGCCGCCAGCCGCTTCAGGATGTTCGACAACGACTCCGCGACGTTCAGATAGCTGGCGCCGATGTTGGCCTTGCCCGGCGGGTAGTTGTAATAGATGAGCGCGACGTGTTTCTCGCGATTCAAGGTGTGCCGGAGGGCGGCGTACCTGATCGTCCGCCGTACCGCCGTCGCGACGCGAGACGCGATGGGATGATTGACGATCATCGTGATGCCGGTGTCCGCGTCCTTGACCTTTTCCTTGCTGCTCACGATGGTCGGGGCGATGGTGCCGGCCAGCTCTGGTACCGCGACCTGGAACGTGCCTTCGAATTGCGTCATGCCCGACCGCGACTCGCGCCATTCTTTCTCGCTCCGGCCGTACAGGCCGACCAGGTGCACGACGGGAATATCCACCTTCGAGAGCAGCTTCCACGCTTCGGTGTCCGAAAAGTTGAAGAGAAATCCCATTGCCGCGTCGGCGCGGGGCCGGCCTTGCGGATCGAGCAGCAGCCGTTGATGCGCGACGGCGCCGGGGTAGCCGAAGATCGGAATCGCTTCGGCGCCTCGTTGCTCCAGGGCGGCGACCAGCGCGTCGAGCACCTCCGCTTCGCCCCCGTAGAACGTGGATTTGAAGAAGCTGACGGCGATCCGAGGCGCGCCGGGACGGGCCTTGCCATGCGCCTGCCGCCATGCGTCGAACTCATCCCACGTCGCGAACACCTGACCCGACTTGCCGTCCGGATAGTAGTAGCCGAAGTCGAGGCTGGGCTGGGCGGTGGGAACGGCGATGCCGCTGACGCCTGCCTGCGCGAGCGCGTATTTGATCAACCCGACCTGATTCGCAAACCCGGAGTGTCCCCAGAGCGCGCGGGCGCGATCGTCCCAGACGGCGCCCTGATTGGTATAGGTCTCCTTCGGCAGCAGTCCTTCGCCGACGGCGATGACCTTGCCGTGCGCGCGCACGCGGCCAATCACGTCGAGTGTGTGGGCGGCGTTGAAGCGGTCGAGCATCTGCTGGTTCATGATGTCCAGCACGAGCACGTCCGCGCTCGTCAGGTCCGCCGCCTTCACCTCGTCGAACAGCGACTCGGTGAGGAACGTCAGCGTCACCTGGCCGCGGAGATCGGGCCGCTCCTCCAGCATGGCTTTGTAGGCCCTCAGCGTGCCGGAGATGTTGCCGTCGGAAAACACGTAGGCGATGCGCACGGGCTTCGCCGCCACCGGCAGCGCCAGCAGGGTGAACAGCGCCGCCGCAACGAGCGTTCTTATCCTTCCCCTACTTCGCGTCATCGTGGCCCTCGGGCACGTAGATCACCTGTCCGTTCGCCAGCCGGTACGCCGTCCCCAGCCGCTCGCCGTCGCCGGCCATCGTCTTGCCGCTGACCTTGTAGGCCGTGATCTTGGTGCCCTTCTTGATGACGATCTCGCGTTCGCCCTGCGCATTGGTCTTGACCATCGTGACCTCGCTGTTCGAGTCCATGAGATCGCTCATGCGATAGATCGAAAAGAGCGAAATCATCAGGCCGACGATGAACACGACCGACACGTCGAACAGATTCGCGATGCCGGCGAGCGGATCCTCTTCGGCGATTTCTTCCGCGGCTGGCAGACGCAGAAACCGGGCCATCAGGCCTGCTCCATCTCGACGGCCATGCGTTCCGCCAGGTAGCGCTGCTCGTGCACGGTTTGCGTCACCCACCCCTGTCTGACCACGGCGACGATGTAGGCGAGCGTGCCGCTGGCGAGTCCGATGATGGTCGTGGTGAACGCCACGACCATCTGGCCGGCCATGGCCTCGAGGTTTCCGGCGGCCAGCGACGCCAGCGAGGCGCCCATGGGGATGAGCGTGCCCAGCAGTCCCAGGCTTGGTCCGACTTTCACCAGCATGCGCGGATTGACGAGGCTGCGGCGGACGCGCTCTTCGCGCGTCAGCACGACATGCTCCAGACCGCCGTCTGCCAGCCGCCCGTTCGCTCGCATCCGCTCGACGTCGAACACGAGGCCGCGCAGCGCCGCCGGCAGCATGGTCAGACGCGCGTCTGGCGCCGCCAGTACCGGACCCGAACGGAGCCACGTTTCGAGATCGAATCCGCGGCGCTCGCGCCGGCGCGCGAGCAATTCCACCACGCAGCCGCCGGCCATGAACAGCGCCGCGATGACGCACACCCACAACAGCGCCATCACCGGAAACCGCAGTACCTGACCGAGTGCGAACAATCCATTTTCGAGCAGTCCCAAGATATTCAAACGCGTCTCCGTCTCCACCACGACCAGGCCCCGCCAAGGGCCACGGACCCGGCAACGAGCGACATCATCCAGACGGGTAGCGGCGGCGTGGCCGCGCTCCCATCCGTGACGTTCAACGCCAGCGCCGACTGCCAGCCCCGTGAAATGGCTGGCGCCATGGCCACGACCAGGGCCAACACGCCCAGGCCCAGAAGCGCTTCCTCGCGCACGAGGATGGGCGCGAAGTCTGGCCGGCGCTGCGAGAGATATGCACAGAGGCATGCGACGGTCACCGCCATCGCGTACGCCGCGACGCCCGGCAGTCCCTGTGCCTGCATCAGACCCGTCCAGAGCGACGTGAGTGCCCCGGCCGCGGCGCCGGTCACGAGATAGTGTCCGGGGCGAACCAGCTCCAGTGCCGCCACGGTCGCCGAGAGCCCGCCAACCCAGGCGGCGTCGATCGATCCGCCCGCGCTACGGGTCAGCACTCCGCCGGCGAAGCCGATCGCCAGGGCGAGCCACGGCCACACCCGTGCAGCGGCTGAAGTATGCACCACGGCGACACTCGCGAACGTGGCGGCGCAGAGGCCGCACAACAGCCAGAGGACATGAAACGTCAAGGACACTGTCGTAGACGGATCGTAGTGATTCCCGCAACTCCAGCGTCTGAAGAGTTTCTGAATTCCTCGTCAGGATTGCGGCGGCTAGACGGCCCGTTGACGGTGGACGCCCGATCCCAGGATCAAGTGAGAATCGCCGAATTCATGCCAGCGGTATCCGTTCTGACGCGCCTCGGCGTAGGCCCGCTCGAGGTGGCAAGAGCCGCATGACTCGGCGCTGATCTGTTCGCTGCCATCTCGAGCGTGGGTGGTCACCGCGGCCGCGACCTGCTTCAGCAGCGTCAGATGGGTGCCTTGCGGATCGTGCAATCCGGTGATCAAGCCGCTGACCGCCCGCACGGGCCGATCTGACGTGATGACGAGGCTGGTCCAGCCCTCACCGGGAAATGTGCCTCGGTCGTCGGTGACGGTCTCGAGAGCGCGCACTACCGTCGTGCCCACCGCGATGACTCGACGACCGGCGCGTCTGACGGCGTTGACACGTTCGGCGGTGTCGCGGGGCACGCGGTAGAACTCCTCATACGGCGGCTCGTGAGTTTCCAGGCTGGCCACGCCGGTATGCAGCAGGAGTGGAGCGACGTGGACGCCCTGCGAGATCAACCGCGTGACAAGCTCCGACGTGAACGGGCGTCCTGCCGACGGCATCTCGGCGCTGCCTGGCTCGGCCGCAAACACGGTCTGGTACATCGACGTGGGCCACGAGCGCGACACGTAACCGTATCGAATCGGAAAACCATGACGCTCGAGGTACGGAAGAACGGGAGTCGGAAAATTGACGGCCGCCAGCCACAAGCGAGATGGCGAGTCGATCGATCCGACCGCGGGGTACGGCGCCAGGACCGTCGCGCGCGCGCCGGCGGGCAAGGCGAACGTCGTCCCCGCGCGCGCCTCGAAGCATGGTACTGAGGCGCCGTGCTGAGGGCGCCGTAGCTCGATCGTCCAGAAACCGCCGGGCAACTGCGTCGAGAGATGCAGTTCAAAGGCCTCGCCGCTCTCGCCGGTGGCTGAGAGCGCCGCGTTCAGCGTCCCGCTCGTATTCACGACGAGCAGATCGCCGCCGGACAGCCACCGCGGCAGGTCACGGAAGCTGGCGTGTTCGATCGAGTCGTTGGCGAGGTCCGATACGAGCAGGCGGATTTCGTCTCGCCTCAGCCCCCGCGCTTCCGGCGGTTCGGCGGCCTCCAGGCCGGCCGGCACCGTGTCGTCCGCCATCACGCCTGCTGTAGCCATCTGGCATCCTCCGTCTGAGCGGCGAAGCGCTCACCCCGCACCGTCTCCGGGTCTTGATCGAACAGCCAGTTCCAGAACGGCACCGTGACCTGCGGCAGGGGACGATCCGAAATATCCTGGGACGGAAACGCCTCCTGATGCAGGCGCGTCCTCATGTCTCCGGGATCGACGAGCACGGCCGACACGTGCCGTTCGCGCAACTCGTGGGCGAGCGTCCGCGTCAGCAACTCCAGGGCGGCTTTGCTGGCGCCGTACGGTCCCCAGCCTGGATACGCCCCGTGGGCGGCGTCGCTCGTGACGTTGACAATCAGGCCGCGTCGTTCGGCCAGCATCGGAACCGCCAGCTGGACGAGCGCGATCGGCGCACCGGCGTTGACCGGAAAGACCCTCCCGAAGCGTTGCACGTCGAAGTCGACGAGAGGGCCGATGCCGCCGAGCTCCGACGCGTTGTTCACCAGCAGATCCAGACCGCCGAGCTCGCGGGCCGCCGCCACCAGCCGCGCCCGCACGGTTGCGTCGGTCACGTCGCCGTCGATCGGCACGACCCTCGAGCCGTGCGCCTCCAGCGATTCGGCAACTCGACCCAGTTGCGCCACGTCGCGGCCGCCGATGACCACGTGATGGTTCCGTCGAGCCAGGACTCCGGCAATCACCTCGCCGAGGCCGCGGCTTGCGCCCGTGATGATGGCGACACGCCTCTTGTCACCCATATCGATTACCTCCCTGCGCGAAGCCGGCCGGCCCGATCGCCGGACCGCCGGCCGCGCGCTCGTCGTTCTGTCCACCCGAGCTTCACCGGCGTCCCCATCGGATCGCCTCCTCGTGTTCGAGTATCAATCTTCAAGTGCACTTGAAGTCAAGCGGAAGATGCCGCACACTGTGTGCATGAGCGATGTGCTGACGATTGGTGAAGTGGCGGAGCGCAGCGGCGTGGCGACTTCGGCGCTGCGCTTCTACGAGGACCACGGGCTCATCCACTCCGAGCGCACCGACTCGGGGCATCGTCGGTACCCGCGAGCGGTGATTCGGCGCGTGGCCTTCATCGTCTTCGCGCAGCGGATCGGATTGTCGCTCGAGGAGATTGGCGTCGAACTGGCGAAGCTACCGCGGCATCACGTGCCGGAGCGCTCGGACTGGGCCAGGCTGTCCAGCCGCTGGACGGCGCGGATCCGCAAGCGCATCGCCGAGCTCGAACGGCTGGAGGCCGGGCTGACCGAGTGCATCGGCTGCGGCTGCCTGTCCCTTGACCGCTGTCGACTGGCGAATCCTGGCGACCGGGCGGCGCGTCAAGGGCCCGGTCCCCGCTACTGGATGGTCGACTAGGGCTGCGCGGCAGCAGTAGCGCAAACCTTCAGGTTTGCCGTGATCTCGTGTGGCAAGGCTAGAGGCCTTGCCCGTAGTTGCCTTCGTGGCATGCCACTTCGTAGACCAGACCTTCCGATGTCCGCAGCGCATTCTGAAGAGTCCATGGTGTCGAGAACGTTGCCGGATCGTTGACGGTCAGCTGATAGTCGATGGTGTTGTCGTCGAGGCGGGCAAATCGCTCGATCAGCGTGAGGTGTCTCGTCGCGCCGCGGAAGAGACGCTTGTCGTTGAAGTGGGTCGTCTCGACGACGAGCGTGCGCCCTTCCCACCGTCCTCGTCAGTCGCCCAGCCACTGCCGGATGCCGGCGCCGACATGAGGCCGTCCGTCGAGAGGAATGACACGGACCTCGTGCATCATTTCGGTGAGGATCGTCACGTACCCCTCTGTCTGCACGATCTGGTGGTAGTTGTTGCAGTTGGATGGATGTCACCGACGCCGACTTTGAGACACAATGAGGCAAACGGAGCCCATCATGGAACTGACCCAGCTGTTTCTCGGCGAACTGGAACGTGAAGCTGACCGCACGCGGCGGACGCTCGAGCAGGTGCCCACCGGACTAGACGAGTGGAAACCTCACGCGAAGTCGATGCCGCTTGGCCGCCTCGCCGGGCTGGTCGCCTCGATGCCGTCGTGGGTGACGCTCATCATCGAACAAGAGGAGCTCAACCTCACGCCGCCAGCGGGGCAAGGCCAGTTTCAGCAGCCAACCACCGACACGCTCGTCCAGACCCTCGACCGGCACGTGACAGCGGCGCGGGAGTCGTTGTCGAAAACGAATGACGAGTATCTGTTCACCACCAATTGGCGGCTTCGCGCAGGCGGGAAGGTCGTCATGGACCAGCCCCGGCACATCGTCCTCCGCGACACGCTGAATCACCTGGCCCACCATCGGGGACAGTTGACGGTGTACCTGCGACTCAACGATCGGACGGTGCCGGCAATCTACGGACCGTCCGCCGACGATCAGCGGTTTGCATAAACGGGTTATAGAAGTAGCGCAACCTTCAGGTTTGCCGTGATCCCCGTAGGCCGGGTCCTTTTGGACCTGGCTTATGTGGCGCGTCCTCGTCCTTCGAGCAGCCGAGGATCTCGAGGGATTTCTTTCCGCGATCTCGGCGGCCTCGGCGGTTAGCGTGATTTCACGAGCTCTAACCTAAGCCTGCCGTAATCGTCAGGGGTGCGGCGCCGCCGTCTCTTTCGGTATCTCGCCCTTGCCGAAGGCCTTGGCGCCTGCGACCGAGTCGCAATGCTTGCCTGGC
>Ga0105248_10007061_pt1 | contig 12302 bp, 9 predicted proteins | sample KBSS34metaG_FD_81524 | JGI IMG/M metagenome (GOLD analysis project Ga0105248, IMG submission 81524) | Switchgrass rhizosphere microbial communities from Kellogg Biological Station, Michigan, USA - KBS S3-4 metaG | ecosystem: Host-associated > Plants > Roots > Rhizosphere > Soil | place... | reverse complement strand
CCCGAGGCGCGCGCCAACGCGGTCGCGCCGGGCTTTGTCGCCACCGAATGGACGAGCCAGTGGCCTGACGAGCGCAAGCGCGCTTCGGTCGAGCGCACGCTGATGAAGCGGCCGTGCACCGCAGCCGATATCGCCGGTGCCATCGTATTCCTCTGCGCCGACAACAGCATGATCACGGCGCAGACGCTGGTGGTGGACGGCGGCTATTCGCTGTGATTAGGCCCGACCGGCAGGCGGGCTGCCGCGTGCGAGGTCGTGGACCGGCTTAATGACTCGAAGCCGGCGCGCTTCCAAGGCTCCTGATGGGCCGGATCAATCGGGAACTTGACGAATGCCATGGTCGGCTCGGGCGATGGGTTATCCGTCATGATCCCCGCGCCGCCGGTGCTAGCCGTTGACGGCGGCGTCAGTCACCGCGAACGCCAAGTCAGGACGGAAGTCACAGCATAATTCCACACCAGGCTCATGGCCGCACCGGCGATACCTGCTACCCACCAGTAAGAGTGCTGTTGGGCAAACAGCAACGTGGCGATTCCAACATTCGCGATCGCTCCGAAACTGCAGATCAGTGCGAACGACAAGAGACCCCATGCAAAGTCCCATCCGACAAGACGGTGATCGCGATAGGTCAGCGAATTATTGAGCACAAAATTGCCGATTATTGCGACGCCGGTTGCCGTCGCTTGGCTTGGCGCGAAAGCCAAATGCGTGATGTTGAGGCACAGCCACAACACGACAAGATGCACGAGAAGCCCCAGTCCGCCAATCAGTGCAAAGCCGACGAAGCGGGTCGGCACGATGTGGCCGACAGTCTTATCGGCCAGCAATGTCAGGTATTCCCATCCGATGAGCGCATCAAACTTGCTTACGCCGCTGTGACGACTGCGAAATTGGAAGGGGATCTCCACGATCTGCAGTGGCCGCGGCGATGAGGCCAGAATATCAATCAGTATCTTGAACCCGATGTTCGACAGCCGTCGCGCCGATGCCTGGAACACCTCGCGCCTGATCATGAAGAAGCCGCTCATGGGGTCGGCGACCGGAACCCGCAGAATTTTACGGCCAATGATGGTGGCAATTCTGCTGAGCCAGAGGCGGTGCCGGCTCATGCTGCTCATGTCGCCCTTCTCCACATAACGACTACCGACCACGATGTCGACGGTCGGCTCGGTCTTCAATACTCGGAGCATGTCGGATAGAAGCCGTTCGTCGTGCTGCAGGTCGGCGTCCATCACCGCGATGTTGGGCGCAGAGCTGGCCAAAATTCCTTCAACGCAGGCGGAGGCCAGCCCACGTCGGCCAATCCGCTGTATGCATCGCACCCGGCGATCGGAATTGGCGATTAGGCAAACCGCCGCTGCCGTTCCATCGCGGGAGTCGTCGTCGACGAAGATTGCCTCCCAGTCGACGCCTCGTAGCGCGTAACAAAGCGCATCATAGACGGGGCGGACGTTGTCATGCTCGTTGCAGGTCGGTACGACGACCGTGAGTTCGGGTCCCGGCGTGGTCGCGTTTCGGGTCTCATCCATCGACACGGCGTCGGTCACCGGAAGATCCGTGGGACTGGAAATCATCATCAAAACTTCGGTTGAGCGTCTTCAACGCGTGAGCGCTCATTCGAGATCGAGCGATCATTTGGTGTGAGTTCGCTCCGATCAATGTACAAACGGCGGCGGATAGGTACCAAGGTAATCCTTCGCATAATAGACATGCAGGATCAGTACTGTCCTTCCGGCGCGATGGATAGGCACTTCGTCCAGATGCTCGATGGTTCTGAAGTATGTGCCGTACCGTTGCTGGGCATCGGGAATATTCTCCGGCGTGCCGATAATCAGGGCGTCCCACCCGGAAAATTGACCAGGGTCCCACCCGAACCCAACATTGCGAGGGTCGGAACACAGACAAACCACCGGAAGAGACCGGCCGAGTTCAATATCGACCTTGCCGATCTCGGTGCGATGCGCGGTCACGACGAACAATCCAGATTTTCCCAGCAAGCCTCGCGCGGCGACAGCGCTCCGCAATCCCTTCCACTCGAGTCCTTTCGCGGTGAGATTTTGCCCGACCGAGAACGAATTTCGAAGCAACCGATCGATCCATCCGGTTGCGGTCTCTGTGGTCATAACCCCAAAGATCAGAAACATCGTCGCGACAGAGGCGACCAACCAGCGCTTCGCGTGGATGTCGCCGCTTTCAAGCTTTTGCGCGACGAATCTACCCAACAGGGGAAACAACATGAGATATCCCGGGGCCTGCCAGTGATAATGCCCGCTGGGTGGCACCCACAGCGAGATCACTGTGAACACCAAGATCGGAACAGAAGCGATGCACAGAACCAGCCAACTCTTGGAATCCGTACGACCGTCGCGGGCGGGCTGTACGCACGACAGCAGCATCGGAATCCATATCCACGGACCGATCAGCGCCACCTGTCCCAAAATACTGTCGATCAGCCATCGCACCTCAGTTCCTTCGTTTTCGACGGCGTGCCGCCCTTGAAATGAGAACGAAATCCAGTCGTTCTGCCAATTCCAAATCAAGACCGGACTGAAGACGAGAATTGCGATGGCGCACGCGATGTAAGGCCCCGGTTCTCGGAACCATCGCCGATACTCTTGGCTTGTCACCGCAAACAGCACGATTCCAACCGGCAAGAGCACTGCATAATATTTCGATAGCAGGGCAAGCCCAAGCCAAAGCCCAGTTTGCGCCCAAAGCAGCAGTGGGCGCTCGAGTCTTTCGTTATTGGCAAGGCGGACAAGACAGAGGCTGGTGGCAAGCAGGCAAAAGAGCAACGGACCGTCGGGCTGAACCCACGCCCCGAGGCTGATGGCAAACAGCGGGGAGACGTTGAGGAGAAGCGCGGCGAACGCCCCGGCGGTTTCTCCGAACAGCAAGGCGGTGAAACGGAACGTGAGCCAAGTCGTTCCCGCGAATATCAAAATGAATGGCGTTCTGACCGCAAGTACGGTGTCCGATGCCGTCAGCTTCAAGGCCGCCCAAGCGATCCAAAATGAGAGCGGTGGATGATCGAAATAACTCAATGCCACGTGCCGAGAGGTGGCAACGTAATAGGCTTCGCTGTGACCGAGGTCGGGTACGGTAGCGGCGACCAGCAAGCGGCAGGCCGTCCCAAGGCAGATTGTCCAGAGAACGAGCGAAGTGGCGGAACAGCGGGCCGCCTTGCTTGACGCATATAAGTTTGCCACGCGGCTGAAGACGCCCAAAGGCCTCACTCCCTACGAGCACATCTGCAGACCGGTACGGACTCGACCCACTTCATAACGGGGACTGAACCCCCAGTCCAAGCCGATTTACCCCCGGTGAAGTCAGCCGAAAGTCGCTGACAAGCTGGATTGGGCTGATGCGCCGCCAAATTGTCAGGCATCGGCTTGGCGCGATGTATTTTCGTTCGACTTGTGTCTCCTGTGTGACCAGCGCAGGATGCCATGCGGTGAGCTCGGAGCCATTTTCGGAAACGACGCAAAAGCGCAATGATTTGCTCTTTGCAAACCGGAAAAGTTTCGGCCGCAAACCTGAAGGGTGCGGCGATCGCGCCCCATCAGAGCTGCCGGATGAAGCGCGCGGCCCGGCGGCTTTTGTTTGGCGTGCTCTGCGCAACCTTGCTGACGTCTTGCCGGGTCGGTGATCCGGGCAGCCTCTATAATGATCCGGACGGACTGGCGGAAGTGCTTGCCCTGATCAGGACGCGGATCGGAGAACATCCGCGCGTGCTTGCCGTGGCGGTCGATCCGGGCGGCATCTCGGTCAAGGCGCAAGACCCGGCCAACCGCCACCACGTCGACGAATGGCGCACCAGCCGGAGGTCCGCTGCCGGCATCTACTGGGATCGGCTGTCGGGGCCGTCGCCGGTCAGCCTCGACCTGCTCAATCCCGATCTCGAGGCCAACCTGTTCGATCTCGATGATGGTGCCTTCACCGCAGTCCCTGCGATGGCGCGCGCCGCGCTCGTCCGCGCCAAGCTCGATGATGCCGCCCAGGTCACACGCATGGAAATGGCGCGGCCGGTCTACATCCTGCCATCGCCGTCGAGCGGTCCTGCGCGCTGGTCAATCCATGTGAGCAGCGGCCGCGAGTCCGCGCAAGTCTACGCCGACCTCAAGGGCAACATCGTTGCTGCTGATCTCGCCAACACCAATCGGGCGAAAACCTTTGATATGCTGAAGGAGCCCGCGTCCGTCGCCGATGCGGTCCAGGCGTTCCGCGCCTCGGTCGGCAGCGGACCGTTGCTGGTCAAGGTCGCCATCAGCGCGCATTCGATCGGCTTTCAAACCAACATTCCCGACAAGAACTATCCGCTGCCGATGTCGGGCAGCCTGAGCCCGCGCGAGGTTTACACTTGGAATTTGAGCGGGCTGCACCGCGCCCTCGGCTCGATCAACGCCGACGCAGCGTTGGGCGTGCGCGATGGACCGTTCGGTGTTGACGACGCCGACTGGTCGGTGCTGCCGAAGCTTTTTGCCGCTGCGAAAGAACAGCTCGGCATGCCGAAAGGGCAGGTCACCGACGTCGAGCTCAAGAGGCCGACCGAGGGCGTCGGGACACCGACGTTGTTGTGGACCATCGAAGTGACCGATCCCAATCGCGAGAAGGGCAGGGTGGTCGCCGACGTCACCGGTGCGGTGAAGCAGGTGACGCCGCCGGAGAGCCGCCGGGCGCCGATCGACTGGTACGATCCGGCGACCATGGTGGCGATGCTCGAGCGAATCGGCCGCGAATTCGGCGACGAAGCGCGCTTTGCTGAGATCATGTTCATGGATGACAAGGTCGTCATCACCGCACGCGATCCGCGCCAGCCGGGAGAGCTGGCGCAGATTCTTCTCACGAAGGACGGCTTCACGCGTTTCGGCACGCCGTCGATGCTGGCCGCGCGCAGCCGGCCGTTCGCGCTTGCCGAGCTTACGCCCTTGACCGCGACAAAGCTCGCCGAGCTGGAGATGGGGACCTTGAAGCGGCTGACCATGCCGCCGAGATCGATCAGCAGCATCACGCTTGGACGCGGCAGCATGGACCCATCGCCGCGCGGCAACGTCACCATCGAGATCAGGGCGGAGGAGAAGCCGTTCGGCCGCGGCGGCCGAATCAATTACGAGCTCGATGGCACGGTGCTGAAGGCCTATCTGCCCTGACCATCGTCGCGCTTGCGCCTGCCAGAAAATCACGTCGCCGCATGCCTGGTCCGTTCAGACGTCGGTGCAAGTTCAAGCCCCGACTAACGGGCCTTGCCGCCCGTCGTGCTCCACGTCCGCTCCAGCACGCGGAGCCAGTTGCGAAAGCAGAGCTTCTCGATCAGCGGCTGGCCGTAGCCGCGCGTTCGCATGACCTCGACCAGCGCCTGCAGGCCGGCGGCATTGCCCAGCCGTTTCGGGATCATGGCGCCGTCAAAATCCGAGCCGAAGCCGACGCCGTCCTCGCCGACCTGGGCAAGCATGTGCTCCACATGATCGATGATGAGCTCGACCGGCGTATCGCGGTCCTGGCGACCATCAGGTCGCAGGAAGCTCACCGCGAAATTGACCCCGACCATGCCGCCGGTTTCGCCGATTGCCTTCAATTGTTGGTCGGTGAGATTGCGCGAATGCGGGCTCAGGGCGTGGGCGTTGGAATGGGTGGCGACCAAGGGAGCGTCGCTCAGCTCGGCCACGTCCCAGAAGCCGCGCTCGTTGAGATGCGACAGGTCGATCAGGATGTTCAGCCGGTTGCAGGCCCGGATCAGGTCCTTGCCGAGATCGGTCAGGCCCGGGCCGGTGTCGGGTGACGATGGCAGGCGGAACGGCACGCCGTGCCCGAACGCGTTGGGCCTGCTCCACACCGGACCGAGCGAGCGCAGTCCGGCCTGATGCAGAACGTCGAGCGTTTCAAACTCCGGGTCGATCGCTTCCGCGCCTTCGATATGGAGCACCGCCGCCAGCACGCCGGTCTCGATGCAATGGCGGATGTCGTCGGCGCTGCGGCAGATGCGGACACGTCCGTTCGCCTCGCGCTCGATGCGGATCAGGATCGATGCCATGCTCGAGACGGCGGCCTGCGCGGCCGCAAGCTCGAGCGGCGGCGGCATCGGCGCGCCCGGCGCCGTGTCGGGCACCGGGCCGGTATCCTCGGCGCGCGCGGTTGGTGGGGAGGGCGCCTTGGGCGACGGCACGAAGATTGCGAACAGGCCGCCGGCGAATCCGCCCTGAACGGCCATCGGCAGGTCGAGCTGTCCCTTGTCCTCGCCGTCGATGAAGGCGCGCGGCGCGTCGGCGCCGTCGCGTTTGAACAGGCGCAACAGCGCGTCATTGTGCCCGTCGAAAAACGGCGTGAAGCCAGGAGGACTCATTGCGGAGACTCTATTATGGTTCGTCTACCAACCCGACCGTCATCTCTGCCACAGAAATGGCTGCGCGGTCTTGGCTTGCGCCACCCGGCATCAAGCCAAAATGGTGTTGAGGTCGATCCCCTCCGATGCGATACTTAGATATCTAATCAATCGCAGGTGCCGGAGCTTGCATGCCATCATTGGCCGAGTTGGACCGCAGCAACGTCGTCGACGTCGACCTCGGCAGCGCCGAGTTCAAGGCCAATGCGCACCGCCTGATGGCCGAATGGGCGACGCGGCGGCCGTTCTACGTGCTCGGCAAGGGGCCGGTCCAAGGGCCGGTTCAGGTGGTGGTCGGCCGCTACGCCGACGTCCACAAGGTGTTCTCCGACACCGAGACCTTTCGCTCCGAGATGCCGCGCGGACCCGGCTGGGAGCAGTACAACAAGATCATGGACGCGCAGTTCGTCACCCAGATGGACGGCGAGCAGCACGCCCGCGTCCGCCGGCTCTTGATGCCGGCGTTCTCGTCGCGGCGGATCGAGCAGCTCCAGCAAAGCATCGCCGGGATCGTCGACGGCATGCTCGACGAGATCGAGAAGAACGGTCCCGAGTTCGACGCCATGCAGGACCTCGGTGCGCATCTCGTGGTCGATGCTCTGTTGACCGCCATGGTGAGCATGGACGCGCGGCGAAAGGCGATCTTCGTCGCGTTCCATGACCTCATTCCGGGCACCACCTACGTCAAGCCGGGCGAGCCGTGGTCGCAGGAATTGCGGAACGCCTTCGATCGCACCATGGAAGAGATCAAGGTCATTATCGATGAGCGGCGGGTGAGCCCGCGTCCGGACTTCATCAGCGATCTGGTCAACGCCCGTGACGCCGGCGACAAGCTTACCGACCGCGAGCTGTTCGACCAGATTTTCGGCATTTGCGGCGCATCGCTGTCGGCAACGAGCCGCGCCGCCGGCGGCGCGCTCTACCTGCTCTACACCCATGACGACCAGCGCCGGCAGTTGATCGATAACCCGGACCTGATCCCCGAGGCGATCGAGGAGTGTCTGCGGCTCGGCAGCAACGGCTACTTCACCTTCCCGCGCATCTGCACCCGCGACACCGAAGTCGGCGGTACGCCGATCCGGAAGGGCATGGTGGTGCGGCCGTCGCCGCTTGCGCCGAACTACGATCCGGATGTGTTCCCCGATCCGCTGCGCTTCGACATCCATCGCAAGCCGAAGCGCATCCTGTCGTTCGGCGCCGGGCCGCATCATTGCGTCGGCAACATCCTCGGCCGCACCACGATCACCATCGCGATCAAGCGGCTGCTGGCGCGCTTTCCGAAGGCGCATATGATTGATCCGAACTTCACGCCGGTCTATGGCGGCGCGGTCGGCGAATTGCGGCTGCAAAGCCTGCCGATGCGGATACACTAGGTAAGAATATTGGTCTCGACCTAGGGAATGCCCATGAAGCTCCATCCGCTGCGCGCCGCGTTCGTTCTCGTGCTTGCCGCGCTGCTTGCGCCTTTGGCACACGCGCAGGCGCCCTATCCGAACCAGGGCATCCGCCTGATCGTGCCTTACGCGCCAGGCGGCTTGCCGGACACGGTCGCGCGCATTACCGCGCAACACCTACAGGACCGGATTGGCCAGTCGGTGGTGGTCGAGAACCGCGCCGGCGGCGGCGCCGCTGCTGCGGTGAGCGCGCTCATGGGCGCGCCGGCGGACGGCTATACCTTCATCGTCACCGACGGCAGCATCGTCTCGACCAACCCGGCGCTGTTCAAGCAGCTCAGCTACAATCCGAAGGACATCGTTCCGCTGGCACTGCTCGGCAGCACGCCGCTGTTTCTCGCGGCGCATCCGGACCTGCCGGTGTCGACGTTGCGCGAGTTCGTCGACTACGTGAAGGCGCATCCGGGGCAGATCAACTACGGCTCGTCCGGCGTCGGCAGCATCCATCACCTCTCGATGGAGGCGTTGAAGGCACCGCTCAAGCTCGAGATGACGCACATTCCCTATCGCGGCACTGGGCAGTCGGTGCCGGCGCTGCTCGGTGGCCACGTGCAGGTGCTGTTCTCGGCCTATCCGTCGCTGGTCGGCGCGGTCGAGAGCAAGAAGGTCAAGCTCCTCGCCAACAATGGCGCAACCCGCTGGTTCCAGGCGCCGGACGTGCCGCCGATCGCCGAGGTCATCCCGGGCTACGATCTCGCGACCATCGTCGGCCTGTATGGCCGCCCGGGCCTGCCGCAGCCGATCATCGACAAGATCACCGCGGAGGCCATCGCGGCGGTGAACACGCCGGAAGCCAAGAAGCAGCTCACCGCGGCCGGCATCGAGCCGACCGGCGGCGATGGCGCTGCTTTCGCAAAGGCGCTGAAGCGCGAGATCGACAACGTCACCGCGGTGGTGAAGAGCGCTGGCATCGAGCCGCAGTGACGGCACCTGCTGTCATTGCGCGGAGCGAGCGCGTTGCAAACAGTTATTGCGCTAACCCGCTTCGCGGGAGGGAGACTGCACTACTTGACCTTTTCCCAAACAAGGGTACGCACGCTCATGTTGCCTGTGTATGGATTCGGCGATGGCGCTGTTGCAAGCAGCAAATGTTCGCCGTCGAACCTGTAGTCGCGAATCTGATCTGTACCTGTCCACGTCTCGTTCCACGACACGTCAGGGACGTGGGTCACTTGGTTACCTTTTACGGTATAGGTGCCCGCATAAGCGGCCATCGAGCGAAAAAGCGCCTCCGCCTCGGCGGCCGTTGCGACACTTGCGGCCGGCTTCTTTCGCACCGAGTCCACAACAATAGTCATGACCCTGCCGTCGGTACCGTAGGTGATAAAGCCGACAGGTGTTCCTTTGTAGATGTTGGTCTTCTGGCCGGTGGAGAGGTCTTCGCTGACCGCCGAGATAAGCTTCCAGGTGCCGACAAGTTTGTCTTTTTCGTCGGCCACTGCTGCTGAGCTGGCTCCAAGAGCTTGGAGCGCTAGGATCGTAGCGAGCATCATGTGCTGAGTCATGATTTTCCCCATTGCAGATCAAGAGCGTTGGGACGCCGGCGCACGTCGCTCCCAAGACGCCGGCCGTTGCAGCATATCGCCCGCATCTGGAGCCTGCTAGCATTCCGGTCAACGACAACAAAAGTTTTGGGAGAGCGCCGATGTGGTTTCCGACCGCGGGCCGGGCCCCGCGAATTCTTTGTGTCAGCGCCGTCGCCGCGGGCGTTGCCGCATTCGCGGCGGGCGCGCAGTCGCAGCCGGCCGCCGACAAATATCCGGACAAACCGATCAGGATCATCGTGCCATTCGCACCCGGCGGATCGGCCGACATCCTCAGCCGCGTGGTCGGCAACAAGCTGACCGAGAGCTTCGGGCAGACCATCGTGGTCGAGACGCGGCCCGGCGCCGGCACCGTGATCGGCACCACGGCGGCGGCCAAGGCCGAGCCCGACGGCTACACGCTCTTGATGACCGTCAGCAATCTCGCCACCAACCAGACGCTGGTACCGAACCTGACCTATGACGCGGTTCGCGACTTCGAACCGATCTCGATCCTCGCCCGCGCGCCGGTGACGATCTATGTCAATCCGAAATTCCCGCCGACCAACATCAAGGAGCTGATCGCGGCCGCCAAGGCGCGGCCGGGCGCGCTCAACTTCGGCTCGGCGGGACCGGGCAGCATGACGCATCTGACCGCGGAGATGCTGAAGATCCAGGCCGGCATCGAGATGACCCATGTGGTCTATCGCGGCGGCGCGCCGGCGCTCAACGATGTGCTGGCCGGGCAAATTCCGATGACGTTCGCCACCGTCTCGCAGGCGCTGGCGCAATATCAGGGCGGGCTCGTTCGCGCGCTTGGCGTGGCGGCGGCGAAGCGCCAGTCGGCAATCCCGGACGTGCCGACATTCGGCGAGCAGGGTTTTGATCTTCAGGTGTCGGAGTGGTACGTGCTGCTGGCGCCCGCCGGCACGCCGCGGCCGATCGTGACCAAGCTCAACGCGGAGCTGCGCAAGATCATGGCGCAACCCGGCCTCGGCGACAAACTGGTTGGCGTCGATCTGCAGAGCTCGTCGCCGGAGGAGGCGCGAGCCCATATCAAGAGCGAAATCGACCGCTGGGCGCCGGTGATCCGCAAGCTCGGCCTGAAACCCGAATGACGGCTTGAACCAAAGCGCCTTGACCGCCGACCAAGCTGGGGTGGTGTCTCCTCACGGGCGAGAGGAGATCGCGCCGGTTCGCACCGAACTGGCGCCAGCGAGGGCGTGATGAAAACCGAATGGATTGTGATCGGCGTCTTGGCCCTGATTGGCCTCTACGCGATTGTGGTGTTCAACCGCCTGATCCGCGGGCGCAACCTCGTGCGCGAGGGCTTCAGCGGCATCGACGTCCAGCTTAAGCGGCGCAGCGACCTGATCCCCAACCTGGTCGAGACGGTGAAAGCCTACGCCGCCCACGAGCGCGGCCTGTTCGAGGAAATCGCGGTGAAACGCACCTCGGCAATGAACGCAACCGGTGTCGCCGGCAAGGCCGCCGCCGAGCACGATCTGCAAGGCTCGCTGAGCCGGCTGTTCGCGGTCGCCGAAGCCTATCCTCAGCTCAAAGCCAACGAGAATTTCCTCGCCCTGCAAAATCAGATCGCCGAGCTCGAGGATCAGTTGCAGATGGCGCGGCGTTATTACAATGGCACCGTGCGCGACTTCAACATTGCGATCCAGTCGTTCCCGGACGTGCTGATCTCGCGGCTGACCGGGTTTCACGAGGAGCTTTTCTTCCAGGCCGACGCCGGGTCGGTGATCAGTCCAACCGTCAGCTTCCCGGGACAGAAATCGTCATGAAGCGAATACTTTTTGCATTCTTTGTCCTTGTTGCGGCGCTTTTGCCCGCCGCGGCCGAGGAGCGCATCGCGCGTTTCGTCAGCGACGTTGACGTGCAGCGCAATGGCGATCTGCTGGTGACCGAGACCATTCAGATCTGGGCCGAAGGCCGCCAGATCAATCGCGGCATCCTGCGCGACTTTCCCACCACCTATCGGCGCACCAACGGCTCGCGGGTCGAGGTGGGATTCGATGTCCAATCGGTGACGCGCGACGGCTCCGTCGAGGAGTTCACCACCGAGAAGATGGCGAACGGCGTGCGCGTGCGGATCGGCAGCGCCGGCCGGAGCGTCAACCCCGGCCTGCATGAATATGTCATCCGCTACCGCACCACGCGGCAGATCGGCTTCTTCGACAGTTACGACGAGCTTTACTGGAACGCCACCGGCAACGGCTGGACGTTTCCGATCGAGGTCGCGGAGGCGCGGATCAATCTGCCGGATAAGGTCGAGTTCAAGCAGACCGCGTTCTACACCGGCGCGCAGGGTGCGACCGGCAAGGACGCAGCAATCGTCGAGCAGCAACCCGGCCGCATCGTATTCCGCACCACACGGCCGATGCCGGTCGCCAACGGGCTGACCGTCGCGGCGGGCTTTCCCAAGGGCGTGGTGCTGAAGCCGACGGCAGCGCAGCAATTCCAATCGATGCTGCAAGACGATCCCGTGCTGCTCACCGCGGCGATCGGCGGCGGCGTGGTCGTTTTGTTTTATCTGCTGGCATGGCTGCTGGTCGGCCGCGATCCGCCCGGCGGCACCATCATTCCGCTGTTCGCGCCGCCGGCCGGCATGTCGGCCGCGGCGGTGCGCTTCGTCGAAGACATGACGTTCGATGATCGCGTATTCACCGCGGCGATCGTTGGGCTCGGCGTCAATGGGCGCCTCAAGCTCGTCGATCATCGCAGCGAGCAGGAACTGCATCACCTCAAGGGCACGAGCCCGATCGACGCGGCCGAGCAGGCCGTCGAAAGCGCATTGTTTGGCAAAGGGTCCACGGTCGAGCTCACCAATACCAATCACGAAACCATCGGCGGGGCCCGATCGGCGCTGTATAAGGCGCTGAAGAAAGCCTACATCGGCACGCTCTATCGCAACAATTTCGGATGGTCGGGCCT
>Ga0105248_10007060_pt1 | contig 12302 bp, 12 predicted proteins | sample KBSS34metaG_FD_81524 | JGI IMG/M metagenome (GOLD analysis project Ga0105248, IMG submission 81524) | Switchgrass rhizosphere microbial communities from Kellogg Biological Station, Michigan, USA - KBS S3-4 metaG | ecosystem: Host-associated > Plants > Roots > Rhizosphere > Soil | place... | reverse complement strand
GTCACGATATGAATGTGTCCCGCGGAGATACCCGTGGGGTTCGGAGGAGCAGTTTGAGCGAAAAAGGCGACCGAAGCCGCGATCAATGATACAGGGATGAGTAGCCAACGCATGGCGGCTATGTTATCACGACGAAAGCCTTAGCGGGCCGTTTATCGACTTGTCTCGCTGGCTAGACGGCTCGCCACAGGCCGTTCCTGCCCCGCGTATTTGTTGCCGATTTTCTTGTAGTACGGAACCTCCACGCGCGACGAGAGTTGCTCGAACGTGAAGGAGCAGATCCGCATGCCGGGATAGAGCGCCACCGGCATCACACCCAGGTTGCTGAGCTCGAGCGTCGCCCTGCCGCGCCAGCCCGGATCGAACAGCCCGGCGGTTCCGTGCACGATGATGCCGATGCGGCCCAGGCTCGACCGGCCTTCCAGACGTCCCAGGACGTCATCATCCAGCTCCAGCGTTTCCTCGGTGATGGCCAGCGCGAATTCGCCCGGCTGCAGGATGAACGGATCGCCCTGCGCCACAGTGATGGTCCGCATCAGATCCTGGATGGCGATTTTCTGCCGCAGGTCGATCAGGGCATGGCGGCTGTGTTCGAATATGCTGAATTCCTCGCCCAGCCGGAAATCGACCGAGCAACTGCCGAACTGATCGGGCGGGAGAGCGGGCGAAATCTTGATTTTGCCTTCCGTCAAGTAACGCCGGATATCGACATCGGAGAGAACCATCTTTTGATCATAGAGTTTTTTACCCATGCCCGGATTACGATAGAATCTCGAAATCATGAAACTCGCAATTCTGCTTTTGGTTTTGGCAATCTTCGCCTCCATCCTGGCAGCCCAGCCGTCTATTGATAGTGGAGGCGTCCTAAATGTCAGCAGTTCGCAGCCTGTGCTCGCGCCGAATGCTGTGTTCGTAATCTACGGTCGGAACCTGGGGCCGGCTACGATCGTCATCGCCTCTCCGCCTAACTATCCGACGACGTTGGCGAATACTTCAGTCACATTCACCAATGTCCTTGGAGGCGCGGGTATTAATGCGTTCATGTACTATACGCTAGCGGGGGCGGTTACCGGAGTGCTTCCATCCTCCATCCAGCCGGGAACGTACGCCGTCCGGGTGACCTATAACGGTCAAACCAGCAATGCGCAAAACGTCACCGTGGTCGCGCGCCACTTTGGCATCGCCACATCCAACGGAGTCGGAACAGGCGTGGCCCAGGCGACGATTGCGGAGGTGAATCAGGGTTTAAGCATCAGCCGGTTCACCACCAGCGGAACGGGAGGTGCCGGAAACTTTGTCAACACGCCTGTGCACGGCGGTCAGACCATTTCCTTGTGGGGAACCGGCGGTGGCGCCGATCTCAAGAACGATACCGGCGGCACCAATGGCGATCAGACCGCGGCCGGAAACTTTAAGGTTATGGTAGGCGGTCGTGTAATCACGCCCACGTACACTGCGGCAGTGGCCGGTTACCCGGGTTTATGGATCTTGACTTTTGCGCTCCCCGTCGATATCGATCCCGATTGTTATGCGTCCCTTCAGGTCAGCGCGAATGGCGAGCTTAGCAACGTCGTCACGCTTCCGATCGCGGTCGCCGGCCAAAGCGTCTGCTACGATCCCCAGCTGACGGCTGCCGCCCTCGCGAAGCTGGACGCAGGTGGCAGCATCACAGGAGCCACCTTCAGCGTCTACAAAGTCGTCAACCTCCCAACCAGCACTCCAGTCGAAGGATCGAGTGGCGCTGTATTTCGATGGACCGCAGCCCAGTGGGCCGCCGGCGGCGCCTCGCGCAGCATCCGCGTCGGCAGCTGCTATGTTTACGATCGCACCTATCCGCAGAATGGAACGGATCCGGCGAACCCGCAGGCCAACCTCGATGCCGGCGCCACTCTTTCGCTGAGTGGCCCGAACGTTCCGGCCGCTTCCCTGGGCAGGATTGCTCTTCCCGCGGGTCCGTTTTACGCCTATTCGGCCCCGCCCGGAACCATCGCCGCCGGCAGATACCAGCTGACCGGCAACGGCGGCACTCAAGTGGGTCCCTTCACAGTCTTCGCCACTTTCCCGACCAGTTTCGTTGCGACGAATTTTGATTCCATCACCACAGTGAACCGCTCGCAGCCCCTGGTGATTAATTGGACCAGCTCGGGAACCGACTTGGTGTACATCCTGGTGAGCACCGCGACGTTGACGGCCGGAAACAATCACATTGTTACCATTGGCTGCATTGCTCCGGCTGCGCCCGGGACGTTCACCATTCCAGTGAGTCAACTCTCCCAATTACGGCCCGCGTCGACCACCGGCACCAGCTTTGGGAGCATCTCGGTGCAAGGCACCTCGAATCCCAACAACTTCACCGCAAACCTGGCAAACGGGGAAGCCATCGATTTTGGCGTGTTTAGCCCTAATCTCGGCGTCTCAAAGAACGTCGCTGTTCAATAATCGCACCCGTAACGCTAAACTAGAACATGGCTACCACCAAAATAGGCATCAACGGCTTCGGCCGGATTGGCCGTAACGTACTGCGGGCGTCTCTCGACCGCCCGGATTTAGAGATCATCGCTACCAACGATCTCACCGATACCAAGACGCTCGCACACTTGCTGAAATACGACTCGGTTTTGGGTCCTCTGCACGGCACCGTGAAGGAAGATGCCGACGGGGTCGTCGTGAACGGCAAGCGAATTCACGTCTACGCCATCAAAGACCCGGCGGAGATCGATTGGTCCAAGTTCGGTGTCCAGATCGTAGTCGAATCGACCGGTCGATTCACAGATGCTGCGGATGCCAAGAAGCATCTTCGCGGTACGGTCAAGAAAGTCATCATCTCGGCGCCCGGCAAGAATGAAGACGTCACGATTGTAATGGGCGTCAACGACTCATCCTACGATCCGGCCAAGCACAACATCATTTCAAACGCATCCTGCACAACCAACTGCCTGGGACCGGTGGTGAAGGTGCTGCATGAGAAGTTCGGCATCGAGAAGGGCTCGATGACCACCATCCACAGCTACACCAACGACCAGCCGATTCTGGATTTCCCGCACAAGGACCTTCGACGGGCCCGCGCGGCCGCCATCAACATGATCCCCACCACTACCGGCGCCGCCAAAGCCATCGGACTGGTGATGCCGGAGCTTAAAGGCAAGCTCGACGGCTACGCCATGCGCGTACCCACGCCGAACGTCAGCGTCGTGGATCTGGTGGCCGTGCTCTCGAAATCGACTACCGCCGAAGAAGTCAATGCCGCCTTGAAAGCGGCGGCCGAGGGCCCGCTCAAAGGCATCCTGGCTTACACCGAAGATCCCGTGGTTTCCACGGACATGATGCACAACCCCAACAGCTCCATCGTCGATTCACAATTGACCAAGGTCCTGGGAGGGAACTTGCTGAAGGTGGTCTCGTGGTACGACAACGAATGGGGCTACTCGATGCGCGTGATCGACCTGGCGGCATACCTCGCTAAGAAGGGGTTGTAGCACCGCAAGTCGTCGGTAGTAAGACATATCCTCCGCAAGGCTTGTCTCCGAGTTGGTCGATGGTCAATGCATGGATCATCGCGGAGACCGCTTGGGTATGCGGTCGCTATTCCTGTGCATCTGGATGTTGCTCGCGGTTAACGCTGCCTGGGCAGACGATCCGCAGCAGGACTTAAGCTCTCTCACCCTAGAGCAGCTCATGAACATTACCGTGGACGCGGCAGCGCTGCATCCACAAACGTTGCGTGATGCGCCCGCGAGCGTCACCGTCATTACTGCCGAGGATATCGACAAGTACGGATATCGCACGCTGGGCGAAGCGATGGCGTTCGTTCGCAGCTTCGCCGTGAATTACAACCGCACCTACACCACTGTCGGCGTGCGAGGCTTCAACCTGCCGTGGGATTATGGCAGCCGCATTCTGGTCATGGTCAATGGGCACAACATGGCCGACCATGTCTTCGATTCCATGCTTTGGTTCGGCGACGATTTTCCCATCGACATGCATCTGGTCAAGCGGATCGAGATCATTCGAGGTCCATCCTCGGCGCTCTATGGAAGCAACGGAGAATTCGCCACCATTAACGTCGTCACCAAGTCTCCGGAGGAAGCCGGCCCTGCTAGTCTGACCACCCAATTCGGCAGCTTCGGCAAAAAGAACGCTCAGATGATGGCGACAGTGCCCATGGGAAAATTCGCCAAAATCCTGCTTTCCGGAACGGTGTTCAATAACACCGGAGAAAGTCCCTTATACTTCCCTGGCCTTGACGCGCCTGAAACGAATCATGGACAGGCCATCAACATGGACGGGGAGAAGGGCTATCATTTCTTCTCGAATCTGACATGGCGCAACTGGAACGTTACCGCCGCCCTCTCCAATCGCGTTAAGATCCAGCCGGTTTCCTGGGGGGACACGGTTTTTAACGACCGCGGAACGCATGTGGATGAAACCGCAAACTATGTGGACGCGGTGTACACCCGCGAGTTTGCCCGAGGGACGTTGCGATGGCGCACATCCTACAACCAGGACCACCTGCACGGGCGCTTCGAGTATCCGTTTGGTTCCGGCGTTGAGGATAATCGCACGCACTCCGATAGCGACTGGATCGAGAGCCAGTTGACGTATCGCTTCGACATCGCGCATGTAGGAACTTTGACGGCCGGCGCCGAGGCGCAAATCGACCTGCGAACGTTCCAAGGTTCCGAAGACTTTCCATCCGATCCGCTGGAGTTCGTGAGCATCTACCGCAAGGACAGAATGTATGCGCTCTTTCTACAGAATGAGCGGAAGCTATCCAGCCACTGGACGCTGAACCTTGGGCTGCGTGCGGACGGCTCAGCCTATCGCCGCAACTTCGTTTCGCCGCGCGCCGCGTTGATCTATCAACCATCCAGCGACTGGACGTATAAATTCCTGTATGGGCGCGCTTTTCGGAATCCCAGTGCGTTCGATCTGTTCTACGAGGACGGCCGGACGGCTGCGGCCAATCCGAATGCCCGGCCGGAGAAGGTGGACACCATCGAAGTGGACGTCGAACGCAGGCTGGGGAAGCGGATGAACTTGGTCACGTCGGCCTATGCATATCGGATGCGCGATTTTCTAGTGGGCGTGTATAACGATAGAGGGCTGGGCCAGATTCAGAACGCGGGCAAGATTCACGCCAAAGGGTTCGCGGCGGAATTGCAGGCGCGGCCTGCGTCCTGGCTGGAGGCTACAGCTAGTTACTCGATCCAAGAGTCGGACGACGACGTAGCCATGGTGGAACTGCCCAACTCGCCGCGGCATCTGGCCAAGGTGAACTTCGCCGTGCCCTTGGGACGAAAGTTCGACTTGAGCAGCGGCATGCAGTATATAAGCTCGCGGGCAACTCTCGCGGGAACTCCCGTAAGGCCGGCTTACCTGGCCGATTTCACCGTCACATCCAAGCGCCTGTTGCCCAATTTCGATATCCGCGCGGGTGTGAAGAACGCGTTTAATCGAGATTATTCAGATCCCATCGCGCTGAATCCGCGGGTCGATAGTATGCAGCAACCCGGGCGTACACTCTTCGTCGAGTTAATCGTCAAGGGCAGACAGTAGAATCGTCTAGCTCATCGCCGCGATCACTGCGTCCGTGAATTCCGTGGTTGTTCCCTTGCCCCCGACGTCAGGGGTCGTGTGTTTCCCGGCGGCGTAGACCTTCTCAACTGCCGACTGTAAACGTGCGCTGGCCGCGGTCTCATTCAAGTGAGCCAGCATCAGAGCCGACGACAACATCATGGCAGTAGGATTCGCGATTCCCTTGCCGGCGATATCCGGAGCAGATCCGTGCACCGCTTCGAACACCGCGTCCTTTTCGCCCATATTTGCACCCGGCACCATGCCCAGCCCGCCGACCAAGCCTGCCGCGAGATCCGAAACGATATCGCCATACAGGTTGGGCAGGAGAAGAACGTCGAATGTCTCCGGCCGCACCACCAACTGCATGGCTGCGTTGTCGACGATGAGTTCTTTGTATTCGATGTGCGGATACCGTGCGGCCACTTCGCGGCAGCAGCGCAGAAAGAGGCCGTCGGCCAGCTTCATGATGTTGGCTTTGTGGATGGCGACAACTTTCTTGCGTCCGGTTTTCTGGGTATAAGCGAAGGCGTATTCCGCAATGCGAATCGATGCCACGCGCGTGATTACCTTGAGGCTGGTGACCACGTCCGTCACCACTTCGTGCTCCAGACCCGAGTACAGGTCTTCGGTGTTCTCACGGAAGATCACCATGTCGATCTTGTCGTCCTGAAAGCGGGTGACCACTCCAGGCATGGAGCGCACGGGCCGCACGTTCGCGAACAAATCCAGCTTCTTGCGTAGCGCCACGTTGACGCTGGTATAGCCGCCCCCCACGGGCGTCGTCACGGGTCCTTTTAGACCGACGTGAGTTCGTTCCAGGCTTTCGACCACATGCGATGGCAGCGAAACACCTGTTTTCAGGATGATATCGGCGTTTAACTCGGCCACTTCCCAATCGATTTTGACGCCTGTAGCGTCCACCGCGCGGCGCGCCGCCGCGGAGACCTCGGGCCCGATTCCATCCCCCGGGATCAGCGTAACTTTATGAGACATCGTTTTATTGTATCGGGATGCCCGCGAGTGAGCAGCTTTTTTGCTTTCTCCCCGCGCAACTTTCGACCGGTTGTTTGGTTGGAACCAGACAGAAGGCAAGATCAAGCAGCGCAAAGAAAACCAGCAAAAGCGCATCGCCAAGGGTGTCGAAAACGGCTCACTGACTCCTCGCGAGACCGCGCGTATCGAGCGCCAAGAGTCCAAAATCAACAAAGAAATACGCCAGGATCCCAAAGAAAATGGCGGGAATCTGACCAACAAGGAAAAGGCCAAGGTTAACCGCCAGCAAAACCGGGTCAGCAAGCAAATCTACAACCAGAAGCACGACGATCAGACCCAGAAATAGGCTCTTTCCCTCTTTTCGCGCCATTCACCGGCCCCGTTCCGCCATTGGCCGAATTCCCTGCGGTCCGCCCGGCCGGTCCTGCTAGGATCGCTTACGGGAAGCTCAACTAGTATGGACGCGGATCGCTGGGAACAGAGAAATCGGGAGCGCATGGAACGGCACCGGCTCCGTATGGAGCAGCGCCAGGAGCGCTGGGCTCGGCGTGGTAACGCATGCGGCGGGCCAAACGCGACGGGCGGAATGATCATCGGGCTCGCCGTCATCGCCGTCGGAGTCCTGTTCCTGCTCCGAAACGTCGGAATCGTCTATTTCGACGATCTTTGGCAGTTCTGGCCGGTGATTCTCATCGTTGTGGGCCTTTCCAAGCTGTCCAATCCGCACAGCGCCTCGAATGTAGTCTCGGCCATCATCCTCGGCGGGATCGGTACCGTCTTCCTGCTCAGGAATCTCGGGTACATCTACGGCGATGTCTGGTCCTACATTTGGCCCGGCATCCTGATCGCAGTGGGCCTCTCGATCCTGGTGAAGCATCTGGACAGGATGAACGAACCTCCATCGTCTTCGGGTGCGGGCGCTTCGGTCCCGGGTTCCGCATTCACGTCCGCAAACACCTCAACCAACAATTTTCTGCACACTGAAAACGTATTCAGTGGCACCCGTCAGAAAGTCGAATCGCAGGATTTTGAAGGCGGTAAAATCGCGGTGGTGTTCGGCGGGGCCGAAATCGACTTGCGTAGTGCGGGAACCAAGCGCGAGGAGCTCACGATTAAAGCCGATGCCGTCTTCGGCGGTATCGAGTTGTGGGTGCCAGCGCACTGGCAGACCATCGTGCGCGGTACCGGCGTGTTCGGCAGCTTCGAGGATAAAACCTTTCCGGCCGCTCCCGGTGCTACAGTCAAGGCGCCCCGGTTAGTGATCACAGGCGGCGCCGTATTCGGGTCCGTCATCGTGAAAAACTGATGCATCCGATCTTTCGCAACACCAGCAGCATGACCGCCTATCTGGCGCTGTGGATCGTTCTTGCCGGCCTGCTGGCGGCCTTGATGCGCGTCCCCGGCGACCTGGACTGGAGCAAGGCGCTCTCGGTTTCCGTGCCGATGTGCCTGGTCTACGCTTTCGTGTGTCTCACACCATGGTACCTGTGCCGCGCATTTCCTTTGGGATCGCCGCGCATCGCCCGATTGCTGATCAACCAATTGGGCGCAGCGATTCTCGCGTGCGCACTGTGGATTGGGCTGGCTCGCCTGCTGGCTTTCGCCATGGACTTGGGGCCAGGGCTCAATCGAGCCGTACCTCAGTTAGTGGTGGTTGGGTTTCTGTTCTATCTGATGTCGGTGGCTCTGCATTACGCGTTGCTGGCGGTGGAAGCTTCGCGCGAAGCCGCACTGCAGACCCGCGATGCGGAACTTCGCGCGCTTAAATCGCAGATCAATCCGCATTTCTTGTTCAACTGCCTGAACTCCATCAGCGCGCTAACCAGCACGGATCCCGTACGGGCGCGCGACATGTGCGTCCGGCTCTCCGATTTTCTGCGCAACACGCTGGGATTGGGAGAACGCGAAAGCATTTCCTGGCGCGAAGAGCTCGATCTAGCTCGAACGTATCTGGAAGTCGAGCAGATCCGCTTCGGCTCCCGGTTGAACGTTGAAATGAAAATGGACGACGCCTGCGCGGAATGTCAGGTGCCACCGCTGGTGCTTCAGCCTCTGATTGAAAACGCCATCAAGCACGGCATCGCCACCATGGTCGAAGGCGGAACCGTCCGCCTGGAAGGTCATGTCGAAAACGGCAATCTGGCGATTCGCGTCGAGAACAGTTTCGATCCCGAAGCTCCTTCGCCTCGCCGCCATGGCTTGGGCCTGCGCAATGTCCGCAACCGGCTGGCAACCCGCTTCGGTGATACTGCGCGCCTGAGTCTGGCTGCCGCGGATAACCGCTATTCAGCCGAAATGGTGTTTCCTTGTCACAGGGCAAACCCACAAATCAGCAAATGAAACTACGCGCAATCACCGTGGATGACGAAGACTTGGCTCGCCAGATCCTGCGGGAGTATCTGGAGAAAACCGGCGACGTTGAGATCGTCGCCGAATGCGCCAACGGCTTCGAAGCCGTCAAGGCCGTCGGCGAACACCGGCCCGATCTTCTGTTCCTGGACATCCAGATGCCCAAGCTGGACGGATTCGAGGTTCTGGAGCTGATCGACCCGCCGGTGGCCGTGATTTTCGTCACCGCGTATGACCAGTACGCGTTGAAGGCTTTCGACGCGGCCGCCGTAGATTACCTGCTGAAACCGTTTTCCTCCGAGCGGCTCGGCAAGGCCGTGGAACGCGCCCGCGCATTGTTGAGCGAACCTCATCCGCGTGCGTTGCAAGCTGCGGAGCTGGCTGCCGCGGCTCGTCCACCCGGGCAGGCATTGGAACGCGTGGTCGTAAAAGACGGGACCAAGGTGCATATAATCCCTATCGCCAAGCTCGATTACGTAGAGGCTCAGGACGATTACATCGCGCTGCACAGCGAAAAGAAGAGTTACCTGAAGCAGCAGACTATATCAAGCATCGAAGAGCAGCTCGACTCGGCCCGGTTCGCGCGGGTGCACCGGTCCTATATTGTGAACCTGGAGCGGATCGCCCGCATCGAGCCATACACGAAGGATAGTCGGGTGGCGGTGCTGCAAGATGGGACGCAGCTGGCGGTGAGCCGGTCGGGATATGCGCGATTGAAGGAACTGCTTGGTGAGAACGTCTGATGAGCACAGCCTTCAGCCTGTGCTCGTTCTATCGAACCACGCCGGCCATTGGACTACTCGCTGCGGCGTACAGCTTCTTCGGCATCCGCCCGGCGAGGTGCGCGTATCTGCCCGCCTCGACGCCCAACCTCATTGCCGTCGCCATGCCTACGGAATCTTCAGCCGCGGCGATGGCGGTATTCATCAGCACGCCGTCGAATCCCAGTTCCATGGCGATGGCTGCATCGGACGCCGTGCCCACGCCCGCGTCCACGATCAGCGGAACCTGGTGGATCATTTCGCGCAAGATCCGCAGATTCGTCAGGTTTTGGATCCCCAGGCCGCTGCCGATAGGCGCTGCTAGCGGCATGACCGCGGCTGCTCCCGCGTCGATCAAACGTCGCGCGTTGATCAGATCGTCGTTGGTGTAGGGGAGCACCACGAATCCTTCTTTTGCCAGCACCCGAGTGGCTTCCAGCAAGCCCGTGTTGTCGGGAAACAGCGTTTGCTCATCCCCGATCACTTCCAGCTTCACCCAGTTGGACATGCCCGCTTCGCGCCCTAGCCGGGCCGTGCGGATGGCCTCCTCGGCGGTGTAGCAAGCCGCGGTATTCGGCAGCAAAAATACTTGGACGTGTCGATGTAGTCCAGCAGCGATTCCTGGGACCGGTCGAGATTCACGCGGCGCACAGCCACTGTGATCACTTCCGCCCCCGAAGCTTCGTGGCAACGCGCCATCTCCTGGAAGCTGCGGTATTTTCCGGTGCCCACAAACAGCCGCGACCGGAATGTGCGGCCCGCGATGGTCAACGTATCCATAGGTTTATTGTAGAGCGCGCTAAAACGCGGGGGCACGGCTGCCCTATCGAACAAACCTCCGAGAGCCGATTCATGGAGATGAGGGAGCGCGCGCGGACAACTTACCCTCGCGATCCAGAGGCCTAACAGGATGAAACAGAATAACTTAGTCAAGCTCATCGGTATTGCACTCGTGGTTGCGATTATCGCCACTGGCGTCTTTTACGGTTTGTTCGTGACCAAATTAAGCAGCAGCACAGGCAGCGGGAAAATGGTGGTGGTAGCCGCCAAGCCGATTTCCGCCGGAACCGTGCTGGCCGAAAAAGATCTTCAGTCCATTCCCTGGCCCGGCGACCAAACGCCCTCCGGAGCGTTCGAAGCCCCGCAGCAGGTGACGGGACACACCGTGCTCGAGCCGTTATCGCAGGGCGAGCCGGTGCTCTCATCGCGTCTGGCTGCTGGCGGACAAGCCGGCGGGACGGGCGTGCCTTCCGGAATGCGCGCCGTCTCCGTGCATGTCTCCGATTCAAGCGGGGTGCTCGCGATGCTGCGTCCAGGACAGAAAGTGGATGTGCAGGTCCTGCTCACACGCAAGAACGCGAACTCTGAGCCCGAGCTTCGAACCATTCTCGAAGGCGCTCCGGTTCTCTCGGTGAACCCAACCCCGGAACCGGCCTCGCAGGGAGGCAACCTGCCTACCGTCACCCTGCTTACGAATCCGGCCGATGCCGACACGCTGGCGCTGGCGGATTCCGGTGCGCGTGTTCGTTTGGCACTGCGCAACCCTCTGGATGAGGCGACCAGATCCCGCACTCCCATGACATTCGATACGCTCCTGCGCACCAGCGGCCAGCCGTCTGCGCCCGCCGCGGCTCCAGCGGCTATTACGAAAATTCAATAGGCTCACGGAGCGCTCTCTATGCTGATCCTGTCGATCCTGGCATTCTTCGCCGCGATTTTCCTGCTGGTGGCCATCGCAGTGGCGGTCGCCTGGATGGGATTCGTCAAGCAGACCGGCGAAGCCGAAGAAGCCGCGAACGATCTAGGCGACGAATCTCTCGCCGAAGGGTACGCCGGAGATTCGCGATTGTTTCGCAATGACCGGCTCAGCAGTCTGAGCTTTTGGGACAACCTGCTCGCCCGATTCGACTTCATCGAGATTCTCAACGCGCGCATGGCGCAAGCAGAGCTGGAGTGGTCGGTTGGACGCGTCACCGCCCTGATGTTGTTCTGCGGCACGGTAGCCGGGTTGCTGCTCCTGCGGATCGTTCCCGTGTGGGGCGCCATAGCCGGCGCGATCGGCGTCGCGTTTCTGCCTTACGGTTACATTCTTCGAGCCCGCGAAAAAAGATTTAGGGCGTTTCGCGACGCGTTTCCCGACGTGCTCGATTCCATGGCGCGTGCGCTGCGCGCCGGTTATCCCCTGCCTGCCGCCGTGGACATGGTGGCCGCGGATTCTCCCGAACCCATCGCGTCCGAACTCAAGAAAGCTTCCGCCGAGGCCAACCTGGGTATGGGCTGGTCGCGAGCGCTGGAGAATCTGGCGCGGCGCATTCCCATCTTGGAAGTGAACGTTTTTATTTCCGCGGTGGTGCTGCATTCACGCACCGGAGGCAGACTCGGCGAGGTGCTCACCGGCGTGGCCGAGAACATGCGCGAAGCCACTTCCCTGCAGGGTGAGGTACGAGCCCTGGCGGCGCACGGAAAACTCACCGGTGTGATTCTCACGATACTCCCGCTGGGGATCGCCGGCATGATGATGATCTTCAGCCCGGGTTACATGATGACGCTCTATAACCATCCCTATGGCAAGACTCTGATCGCCGCCGCGATCGGATGCCTGGTTCTGGCGCAGCTGGTGAT
>Ga0105248_10007058_pt1 | contig 12304 bp, 11 predicted proteins | sample KBSS34metaG_FD_81524 | JGI IMG/M metagenome (GOLD analysis project Ga0105248, IMG submission 81524) | Switchgrass rhizosphere microbial communities from Kellogg Biological Station, Michigan, USA - KBS S3-4 metaG | ecosystem: Host-associated > Plants > Roots > Rhizosphere > Soil | place... | reverse complement strand
GCCGTGGCCCTGATCGTGCAGAAGTATGGCGGCTCCTCGGTCGCCGACGCCGAGCGCATCAAGCGGGTGGCCGAGCGGATTGTCACCGCTCGCAAGGCCGGTGACGACGTGGTCGTGGTGGTGTCGGCCATGGGCGACACCACCGACGAGCTGCTCGACCTGGCCCACCAGATCAGCCCGTTGCCGCCGGGGCGTGAGCTCGACATCCTGCTGACCAGCGGTGAGCGCATCTCGATGGCGCTGCTGGCCATGGCCATCCACAACCTCGGCTACGAGGCCCGGTCCTACACCGGCTCGCAGGCCGGTGTCATCACCACCTCCTCGCATGGCAAGGCCCGCATCATCGACGTGACGCCCGGCCGGTTGCGGACCGCGCTGGACGAGGGCGCGATCGCGATCGTGGCCGGCTTCCAGGGGGTCTCGCAGGACACCAAGGACATCACCACGCTGGGCCGGGGCGGTTCGGACACTACGGCGGTGGCCCTCGCCGCCGCGCTCAAGGCCGACGTGTGCGAGATCTACACCGATGTGGACGGTGTGTTCACCGCCGACCCGCGGATCGTGCCCAACGCCCGGCACATCGAGACCATCACGTACGAGGAGATGCTCGAACTGGCCGCGTGCGGGGCCAAGGTGCTGGTGCTGCGGTGCGTCGAGTACGCTCGCCGGTCCGGCATCCCGATCCATGTCCGTTCGTCGTACACGACCAAGCCCGGCACCATCGTTTCCGGCTCGATGGAGGATCTTCCCGTGGAACAAGCCCTGATCACCGGGGTTGCGCACGACCGCAACGAGGCCAAGATCACCATCGTCGGAGTACCGGATGAACCGGGTCAGGCGGCCCGCATCTTCGCCGTCGTCGCGGCGGCGGAGAGCAACCTGGACATGATCGTGCAGAACGTGTCGACCGAGGCGACCGGGCGCACCGACATCTCGTTCACGCTGCCCAAGACCGACGGCCCCACCGCGATGGCAGCCCTGGGCAAGGTGCAGGACTCGGTCGGTTTCCGGGGTCTGCTCTACGACGACCACATCGGCAAGCTGTCGCTGATCGGGGCCGGCATGCGCTCCAACCCGGGCGTCGCCGCGCGGCTGTTCGGGGCCATGGCCGACGCCGGCGTGAACATCGAGATGATCTCCACCTCTGAGATCCGGGTATCCGTGGTCTGCCGCGACACCGATCTGGACCTGGCGGTGCGCGCGGTCCACGACGCGTTCGAGCTCGGCGGGGATGCCACCGCCGTCGTCTACGCGGGGTCGGGGCGCTAACCCATGGGTCGGGGCCCCGGGCTGCCCACCCTGGCCGTGGTGGGCGCGACCGGAGCCGTCGGAGCGGTGATGTGCGAGCTGCTCAGCGCCCGGCGCAACGTGTGGGGCGAGATCCGGCTGATCGCCTCGGCCCGCTCGGCCGGTCGCACCATGAAGGTGCGGGACGAGGAACTGACCGTGCTCGAACTGGTCCCGGAGGTGTTCGCCGGGGTCGCGGTAGCGATGTTCGACGTGCCGGCCGAGGTCTCCGCGCTGTGGGCCCCGATCGCGGCCGAGCGCGGGGCCGTGGTCGTCGACAATTCCGGTGCCTTCCGGATGGATCCCGATGTGCCCCTGGTCGTGCCCGAGGTGAACTCCGATCAGGTACGCCACCGCCCGCGCGGCATCATCGCCAACCCGAACTGCACCACGCTGGCCATGATCGTGGCGCTCGGGGCACTGCACAACGAGTACGTGCTGCGGGAGCTGGTGGTCGCGTCGTACCAGGCGGCCTCCGGAGCCGGGCAGGCCGGGGTGGACACCCTGCTGGACCAGGTCGCCCGGGTGGCCGGTGATCGCAAGATCGGTTCCCGGGCCGGCAATCTGCGCCAGACCATCGGTGAGGACCTCGGACCGTTCCCGGCCCCGCTGGCGCTCAACGTGGTGCCCTGGGCCGGTTCCCTGCGGGACGCGGGCTGGTCGAGCGAGGAGTTGAAGGTCCGCAACGAGACCCGCAAGATCCTGGGATTGCCCGACCTCAAGGTCTCCGCGACCTGTGTCCGGGTGCCGGTGGTGACTGGCCATTCGGTCGCCGTCCACGCCATCTTCCAGTCCGAAGTGGACACGGACGGAGCGCGGGAGGTGCTGCGCCACGCGCCCGGCGTGATCGTGGTCGACGACCCGGCCGCCGGCGAGTTCCCGATGCCGGCCGACGCGGTCGGCACCGATCCGACCTGGGTGGGCCGGATCCGGCGGTCCCTGGACGACCCGCGGGCGCTCGACTTCTTCGTGACCGGGGACAACCTGCGCAAGGGCGGGGCGCTCAACACCGCCCAGATCGCGGAGATGGTAGCCCAAGACATTTGACAGTTGCTACCACTTAGGAGTTACTCTCATGTCAGAGATACTCCTAGAAGGTGGTGACTGTCATGCCTCAGGTCGACAACCGGCGCTGGTGGGCGCTCGGCGCGCTGATGATCTGCCTGCTCACGCTCGGTCTGGACGGAACGATCCTCAACGTCGCGCTGCCGACCCTGGCCACCCAGATCGGGGCCAGCACCAGTGCGCTGCAATGGATCCTGGACGCGTACATCCTCGTGTTCGCCGGCCTGCTGCTGCCCATGGGCGCGTTGGGTGACCGGATCGGGCGCAAGAAGCTGCTCCTGATCGGGCTGGCGTTCTTCCTGGTCGCTTCGGTCGGGGCGGCCTACGTCACCGGGGCCGGCGAGCTGATCGCGGCCCGGGCGCTGATGGGGCTCGGTTCGGCGATCATGACCCCGGTCGCGCTGGCGATCCTGCCGGTGATCTTCCCGCCGGCCGAACGGGGCCGGGCCATCTCGATCATGGCTGCCGCCATGGGCGCCGGCGTGCCGCTCGGCCCGATCGTGGGCGGCTGGCTGCTCGACCACTTCTGGTGGGGTTCGATCTTCCTGGTCAACGTCCCGGTGGCGATCGTCGGCCTGATCGCGGCGGCGTTCTTCATCCCCGAGTCGCGCGATCCGTCCTCGCGGCCGGTCGACATCCTCGGTGGACTGCTGTCGGTCGCGGGCCTGGTGTCGTTGGTGTACGGCGTGATCGAGGCTCCGCGGCGCGGCTGGGGCGACAGCGTGGTGCTGGTCGCGCTCGGCGTCGCCGTGGTGCTGTTGGGCGCGTTCGGGATCTGGGAGAGCCGGTACCGGTACCCGATGATCGATCTTGGTCTCTTCCGCCGGCCCCGCTTCCTGTGGGGTACGGTCGCGGCCACCATCGGTACCTTCGGACTGTTCGGCCTGCTGTTCACGCTGCCGCAGTTCTTCCAGGCGGTACAAGGAAACGACGCGTTCCACACCGGACTCCGGCTGCTCCCGATGATGGGCGGCCTGGTCGTCGGTGCGGGTGGGGCGGACCGGATCGTCAAGGCCATCGGTACCCGCATCCCGGTCACCGCGGGCCTGGTCGTGCTCACCGCCGCGCTCGGCCTCGGCGCGACCACCACGGTGGACTCCGGCTACGGCCTGATCGCCACCTGGGTGGCCCTGGTCGGCTTCGGCATCGGGCTCGCGCTGGCCCCGTCGATGGACGCCGTGCTCGGCGAACTGCCGGCGGCTCAGTCCGGCTCCGGCACCGCGCTGACCATGACGCTGCGCCAGATCGGCGGCGCGCTCGGGGTGGCCCTGCTCGGCAGCGTTCTGGCCAGCTCGTTCCGTGACCGGGTGGACGTTTCCGGCCTGCCCGGACCGGCCGCGACGGCGGCCACCGATTCGGTGTCGGGGGCGGTCGCGGTGGCGGGGCGGCTGCACGACGGCGCGCTGGCCGCCAGCGCCCACGTGGCCTACGTGCACGCGATGGATCTCGTGCTGGTCGTGTGCGCGGTCCTCACCGGTCTCGGCGCGGTCCTGATCGCCATCGCGCTGCCGGCCCGTCCGGCGCCACCTGCGGCAGAATCAGAGCATGAACTCGCCCGGGTTGCGTGAACGCAAGAAGCAGAAGACGCGCTGGGCGATCCAGGAACACGCGTTGCGCCTCATCGCCGAGCAGGGCTACGAGGCGACCACCGTCGACCAGATCGCCGCGGCGGCGGAGATTTCGCCCAGCACGTTCTTCCGGTACTTCAAGGCAAAGGAAGACCTGATCGTCGAGGACGAGTACGACTCCATCCTGGAGTCGGGACTGACCGGCCTGGACGCGAGCATCCCGCCGCTGGAGGCGATCCGCTCGGTGATGGTCGGCGCGCTGTCCGGGATGACGACCGAGGACCGGCGCAAGGTGCTGGCCCGGACCAAACTGGTGCGCGATGTGCCGGCGCTGCGGGCCCGGGCCTCGCAGAACTTCACGGCCACGGTCGATTTGCTGGCCAAGGCGATGGCGGAACGCACCGGGCGCCCGGCCGATTCGCTGGAGGTCATGGCCTTCTCCGGGGCGGTGATCGGCGCGCTGACCGCGGTGTTCACCCTGTGGCTCAACGATGCCGACGACGAGGCGATCGTCAACAACGGCGACTACCTGCCGGATCTGATCGACCGTGTGTTGACCTTGATCGGCTCCGGCCTGCCGTTGTAGCCGGCGGCCGGACCGGGATCGCGGCGGGCTCAGGCCGCGACCCGGACGGTGTCCCGTCCGGACCGTTTGGCTTGGTACAGCGCCTTGTCGGCGCGCAGCAACGTTTCCCGGCCGGTCTCGCCGTGCAACTGGAGCGCGCCACCGACGCTGACCGTCTGCCCGATCCGGCGGGCCGCGTCGAGCAGCCGCCGGGCGATCGCCGCCACCTCGCTGGCCGCGCTCACCTCGAGGATGACGGCGAACTCGTCGCCGCCGATGCGGTAGAGCTGGTCCTGGTCGCGCAACACCGTGCGCAGCGCATCGCAGAGGGAGAGCAGCGCGTGGTCGCCGGCCTGGTGCCCGTACTGGTCATTGATCTTCTTGAAGTCATCGACGTCGACGGCCAGCACGGCGGTGCGGCCGGGTGCGCTGGTGCCCAACCGTTCCTCGAACGGCCGGTAGTGCGGAACGCCGGTGAGCGGGTCGCGTTGGGCCTGGCTGGCCAGGCGGTCGTGCTCGGACAGCCGGTCGGACGCGGCCAGCGCATGCGCGACGATCAGGGCCAGCACCGAGCCGGTACCGGTATCGAACTGGTCCGGTCGGGGCGAGGCCAACACGATCAGGGTGTCCCCGAAGGGCATGGTCACCGCGCTCGGCAGGCCGGCCGGCGCGAAGGCATCGGTGAGGCCGCCCGGTCGCAGGTCGAGCGGGGCCCGGGCGGCGGCGACGAGGGTCGCGGCCAGCACGACATCGCCGTGGGTCTGCCGCTCCCCGACCGGGCTGAGCGCGGCGGCGACCGGGGCACCGGTGACCGCACAGGCGGCGGCCAGGGTACGGGCGACCAATTGCTCTTCGGTGGCCGCGGTCGTTATCAGGAGGGTGTGCTCGAGGACCAGTTCGCATGGGCCGGTCGAGCGGGGTTGGAGGCTGGTCTGGACGGCTCCGGCTGGCTGGGTCGGGGGGTCTGACTGGTACACGTGGGCATCTCTCGAGGTGAGATCCGGGGGCAACGTGAAACTATTTCGACGCCCATGATACCCACGGAAAGCGCATGGCTACAGTCCGTAAGTTTACTTGTGACCTCGTGACTGATCGATGAGTCGCCACGCTCGGTAATGTAGTGCGGCGGCAGGCCTGAGTGGGGGCACCGGCACGATGCAGATCCTGCCCTTGGCGGATGAACTGTTCCTTGTTGGCCATGACGAGTATTCCGGCAAACCAGTCGTGGACGGTCGGCGCCTGGACACTGGCCTCGCCGGGGCCGTCCTGGCCGAACTGGTACAGGCGCAACGGATCGCCATCGAAACCGGCGACCTGATCCGGGTCCTCGACGATCGGCCGGTCGGCGAACGGGTGACCGACGCCGCCCTGGCCGAACTGCTGCGGCACGCCGCCGGCCAGCCGCTGCGGCCCTGGCTGGAACATCTGCGGGTCCAGGCCCGGATCATGGTGGCGCCTCGGCTGGCCGAGGCCGGCCTGGTCGCCCACGCCCCACCCCGGCGGCCGCTGCGGTGGACCACTCGCTATCCGGCGCTCGACCTGCTGGCGGCGGCCGCCCCGCGGGTCCGGGTGCGGTTCATGATGGACCAGCCCGAGCTGCGCGACGCGCCGACCACGGCCCTCGGGGCCTTCGCGGGTTCGGCCGGGCTGGGGCACGTGTTCGGCATCGGTACCGGTCAACGGGCCCGGCGCCGACTCGAGCGGTGGGCCGGCCAGTTGCCGGCCGACCTCGGCCTCATCTGCGCCGCGGTCGCGGTGACGGTCGCCGCGATTCCCGTCCGGTAACCGGACCGCCCTAGGATCTTGAGCGTGAACGGCATCCACGTTCTGGAGATCGTGGTCGGCCTGCTCGCCGTCGTGGTCGCGGTCACCGCGGTCGCGCGACGGTACGGGCTGCTGGCCCCCATCCTGCTGGTCGTCGTCGGGCTGGCCCTGTCCTTCGTGCCCAGCTTCCCCATCCCCCGCCTCGACCCGGAACTGGTCATCACCGGCATCCTGCCGCCGTTGCTCTACATCGCCGCGGTCGAGATGTCGGTGCCCGCGTTCCGGTACAACCTGCGGCCGATCCTGCAGCTGGCGGTCGGGCATGTGCTGTTCATCGCCGCCGCGGTCGGGTTCGTGGTGTACGCGATGCTTCCGTCGGTACCACTGGCCGCCTGCCTCGCCCTCGGCGCGGTGGTCGCGCCGCCCGACGCGGTGGCCGCGACCTCGGTGGCGCGCCGGATCGGGTTGTCCCGCCGGGTCGTGGTGATCCTCGAGGGCGAGAGCCTGCTCAACGACGCGACCGCGCTGGTCTTCTTCCGGGTCGCGGTGGCGGCCGCGATCGGTTCGGCGATCGGACCCCTCGGGATCGCCGGCCAGGTCGTGGTGGCGGCCGGCGGTGGCGTGCTCATCGGAGCCATCGGCGCGATCGTCTTCCGGTTCCTGCACCAGCGCACCACCAGCCCGTTGCTGGACAACTCGCTCTCGCTGCTGGCCCCGTTCGTGATCGCGGTCGCGGCCGAGGCGATCAACGCCTCCGGTGTGGTCGCCGTGGTGGTGGCCGGCCTGTCCATCGGGCACCGGCTGCCCACCTTGATGTCGGCCGCGTCCCGGTTGCAGGTGTTCGCGTTCTGGCAGATCCTCAAGTTCCTGCTGGAGGGGATCGTCTTCCTGGTGGTCGGCCTGCAACTGCGCACGATCGTGGCTGAGCTGCACGAACCGATCGGTCTGGTCGTCGCCATGACGGCGGCCGTGCTGGCCACGGTCATCATCGGACGGTTGCTCTGGGTCATTGTCGGGACGTACGTGGTCCGTCTGATCCCGCAGGTCCGGCGGCGGGACCCGTCCCCACCGATGGCGGTACCGGTGGTGATCGGCTGGGCCGGCATGCGCGGGGTCGTCACCTTGGCCACCGCGCTGGCCCTGCCGAGCGTGCTCGCCAATGGAGTCCGCTACCAGCAGACACTGTTCGTCTGGCTGGCCTTCGCCGTGATTGTGACCACACTCGTGGTCCAGGGCACAACGCTGCCGGCGGTGGCACGCTTGTTCAAGGCCCCGGCCGACGATGTGACCCGGGACCACCTGGCCGAGGCCCAAGTGCAGAACGATGCCAGTCGGGCCGCCCGGGCCACCCTCGATCAACACGCCGACGGGGCGCCGGACGAGGTCGTGGCCCGACTGCGCCGGCTCACCGAGGACCGGACCAATGCCGTGTGGGAGCGCCTCGGCGGCAGCGGGGAGACCCCGTCGAACGTGTACGACCGGCTACGGCGCCGGATGCTTGACGCCGAACGCGAGGTGTTCCGGTTGGCCCGGGACGAAGGCCGGATCCCGGAGGAGGTCCTGCTGCGGGCCCAGCGCCAGATGGACCTCGAAGAGTCCCTACTCGAACGGAGCGACGAATGACCTGCACGCACATGACCACCGCAGCCGACCCGACGCCCCAGATCACCGAAGGTTGCCAGGAGTGCGTGGAGCAGGGGTTCACCAACTGGGTCCATCTGCGACTGTGCCTCGAGTGTGGCCACGTCGGTTGCTGTGACTCCTCCCCGCACAAGCACGCGACCCTCCACTATGGAGCGACGCACCATCCGGTGATCCGGTCGTTCCAGCCCGGCGAGACGTGGCGTTGGTGCTACGTGGACGAAGTAGTCGCCTGACTCCCGAGCTGGCCGCCGGCCGGCGCGCTCGCGGCCTGAGCAGGGGCTGTCTACCCGATGGCGTTCAGTTGCTGGAGCAGGCCGAGGTCGTCGCTGAGCGCCCAGTGCTCGGCGATCAGCCCGTCGCGGAGCCGGAACACGTGGACCAGCTCGCCCGATACCCGGCCCTGCGTCGGGATCGCCACTCCGCGGAACTCCGGAGCTCGCCAGGTCGCCTCGCGGACGGCGTGGACCACGACCAGGTCGTGCTGGGCGATCAGACGGACATCGAGCCAGCGCTGGTCGGGCATGGCGACCGGGGAGCCGCGGATGACCTGGCTCATGCTGTCCAGCCCGAGCTGGTGACCGGCCGCGGCGGCCCGGTTGATCACGTCGGGGTCGCAGAGCTCGGCGATGACATCGAGCTGGCCGCCCAGGATGACCTCGTCCACGAACCGGCGCACCACGGCGGTATTGCGCGCGACCTCGTCCGGTGGCTCTGCCATGGGCCCATTCTGGACCGGTTACCGCGGTCGCGCTCTCGCAGTTCCGGTCCGGCGTGGCTGGCCAAGGGGCTGGCCGTCGCTTCACGCCCACGGGCTGGCGCCTCCAGGGCGGAGCCGGTCTCGCGCCTGCGCGGCGCCCACGCGCGCTGGATTGTCCGGGGCCGGGGCACACCGGTTCGTGGCCAGGTACCACCGGGGTCGCCGGCGGCGGCTCCCGGGCCATGGCGCGGCCCGGGAGCCTGATCGTGACCCACCCTGCGAAGACCACGCTAAGGGGCGTTCCGGCCCGGTCCAACTCGCCCCGGCGGTCATCCGGTTGGCCAGGCCGGTCAGTCCTTCCGGGTCTAGCAATAGATTCCCATTTGTGATAAGATGTACGGATCTGTCACTAGAATGGCCGCGTGATGACCAGCCGCGTTCCCCCGACCGCCCTCACCGCCGCCGCGGCCCGGGCCGCTCACCTGATCGTTGACACCTCACCGACCATCTTCGCCGATACGCTGGCCCAGGTCGTGCTGGCCGAACGGGCCGAGGAGCTGCTGAGCTACCACCGCCGCGATGGCGCGCATCTGGTGCTGGCCAGCGCCCGGACCCAGGTCACCTGCCGCAGCCGGTTCACCGAGGACCGGCTGGCCGAGGCGGTGGCCCGGGGGGTCGAACAGTACGTGGTGCTCGGTGCTGGCCTGGACACGTTCGCCTACCGGTCGGAACTGGCCAGCCGGATCCGGGTGTTCGAGGTCGACCATCCGTCCACTCAGGACTGGAAGCGGGCCCGACTGGACGGCGTCGCTCCACTGGGGACGGTCAGGTACGTGCCGGTCGACTTCGAGACCGACGACCTGGCCGGCCGGCTGGTGGCGAGCGGCTACGACCCGACGGTGCCGGGGATGGTCAGCTGGCTGGGCGTCACCATGTACCTCACCGGCGCCGCCATCAGCCAGACCGTCGCCGTCATCGGCGGGTTCGCCCCTGGGACCGAGCTGATCGCGGACTACATGCTTGCGCCCGAACTCCGCGACCCCGCCGGACAGACCTATGTGGACCTCGTCGCGCCGGCCGCGGCCGAGCGGGGCGAGCCGTGGCTGACGTTCCTGACGCCCGACCAAGCGTCCACTGTGCTCAGTGCCGGTGGCTTCGACCGCGTCGAACACGTCGGCCAGCGCGACATGGTGCCCGCCGCGGTGTGGGACCGGACCGACGGACTGGCGCCGGTCAGCCTGTCGCAGATCGTCCACGCCCGGATCGGCGCTTCGCGTTCAGCCTTGACCGGATGACCGGCGCCGGGCCGGTGCGTCGAGCGATCACTGCCGCCGCAGTTCGACGACGGGGATGATGCGGTCGGTCTTCTCCTGGTACTCGGCGAAGCCCGGGTAGCGCGTGGCCTGCTCGGTGTAGACACGGTCCCGTTCGTCGCCGGTCACCGGGGAGGCCTGGGCCGGGAACGACTCCGTGCCGAGCTCGACGGTGACCTCGGGACGGGCCAGCAGGTTCGTGTACCAGTCCGGGTCGGTCGGCGCCCCGCCCTTGGAAGCGAAGACGAACAGGCGATCCCCTTCGGCCAGGTACATCATCGGGTTGGTCCGCGGTTGACCGGACTTCCGCCCGGTGGTGGTGAGCAGTAGGAGCGGGGCGCCCTCGAACTGGCCCCCGACCCGCCCCTCGTTGCTGCGGAACTCTTCGATGATCTTGGTGTTCCAGTCGGACATCGCGACACTCCCTTGTATACGGGTACCCGTGATCACCCTATTTCGGTACCCGGACCGGTGCCAACGAATCGCGCAGCCCGCTGATCACGCCATCCGGAACGACCGCTCCAACGCCGCCCGGACGGGAGCCGTCCCGAAGACCCTTGGTCCGATCGGCGACGGCCACCGGGTGTGTCGACGTCGCCGGTGCGGACGTCCGGGCCCACGTCGCCGATCGCGGCGCTGACCAGTCCGGGGGTCAGCGCACCGGCATCGCCCGTTCAGGTGATCCGTCAATGTCACTCCAGGAATGGACGTTTCACTAGTTCGTGTTTGTCCGATAACCGACCTGGCTCCGCGGGCGTTGAGTGCGCGGAGGTGGTGCTGACACGTCGTCCGAAAGTGTTCGTGCAAAGTTCGTCCAAAGTGGACGAACTTTATTCATTGACCACACAAGGAGCCCTGTCAATGTTCACCACGTTCGTCCGTGCTGCCACCACGCTGGTCGCGGTGGGAGCCCTCGTGGCCGGTTCGGCCGTTGCCGCCGGTCCGGCCTCGGCCAATGTCAATGGGATCGGTCCCGATATCGGGGTCCAGTTCCACGGCATGTGGACCAGCTACACCGACGCCCAGCGCAACGGGGTACTGAGCGCGTTGGAGGACGCCGGCGTCACCACGGTGCGTCTCGATGTCTCGTGGGCGATGTTCCAGCCGATCAACGGTAGCTCGTACGATCCCTGGGGCACCGCCTTCGTGGACCACGTGATCGCGCTGTGCAACGACCACGGCATCACCCCGCTGATCACCCTGTGGCTCACGCCCGGCTGGGCGAACCACTACGCCGGCACCCATGTCCTGCCGACCGATGTGGGGGACTACGCGCGGGTCGCCCGCTGGGCCGCCGCCCGGTACACCAACAAGGTGGCCGGGTGGGAGGTGTGGAACGAGGAGAACAGTCCGGCGTTCCTCGCCGGGGCCGATCCGGGCGACTACATCGAACTGCTCCGGGCGGCCTACCCGGCCTTCCATGCCGGCTACCCCGGCACTACCGTCGTCTTCGGCGGGTTGGAGTACAACGACACCGACTGGATCTCCCGCGCCTACGCGGCCGGGGCGCACGGGTACTTCGACGTGATGGCGACCCACCCCTACATGGGAATGGCGAACCTACCGCCGGCCACCCCGGATGACGGTACAAAGTGGACAATCATGCACGCGATCGCCGTCCACAATCTGATGGCCACCCACGGCGACGCGGGTAAATCGTTGTGGTTCACCGAGTTCGGCTGGAGCACGCACACCAACACGGCGGACACGCCCAACTGGGATCTCGGTGTCACCGAGGCCGTGCAGGCCGCGTACTTCACCCAGACGATCGCGCTCGTCCGCAGCGTCATGCCGTGGGTGGGAAAGGTCTACTGGTACGCGGATCCGAACGCGGACACCCCGCAGAAGGCCAACTACGACGTCCTGCGTCTGGACCTGTCCCCGAAGCCCATTCTCTACGCCATCTCGACGGCCACCCACTAGCCGACACCGGAACGCATCCTCACCCGGGGTGGGCCGCGGTCCACCCGGGGGCGGCGCTCGCGGACATCGGTAGGGCAGATAGGTAGAACAGGTGTGGTGAAACGATATCTGGCCGTCAGTGCCGGCCCGCGGTGGAGCGTCCGGCGCCGGCGGGGCGGCCGGCGGTTTGACGCCGGACCGGAGTGTCACGATCGCCGGGTGGCCGAGGCGCTGGCCGCGCTCGGACTAACCGGAGGCCCCGAAGAGCGTCCACAAGGGATGGAGGCGGCCAGCCCCGGCGGGCGCCCTGGAACCGTATAAATTGGACAGAACACGCAGCGAGGGCTGAATGGCCACCGGCCGATCGCATGACCGGCGCCGGCCCCCTAGGGTGACGGCCATGCCGATCGACGATAAGGACGAGGACTTTACGGCCGCGGTGGTCAAACCCCTCCCGCCGCCGCGGCCCCACGAGTTCCAGCGGGAGCGATGGGATGAG
>Ga0105248_10007056_pt1 | contig 12308 bp, 9 predicted proteins | sample KBSS34metaG_FD_81524 | JGI IMG/M metagenome (GOLD analysis project Ga0105248, IMG submission 81524) | Switchgrass rhizosphere microbial communities from Kellogg Biological Station, Michigan, USA - KBS S3-4 metaG | ecosystem: Host-associated > Plants > Roots > Rhizosphere > Soil | place... | reverse complement strand
TGCCGACGCTGCGCGAAGCGCTCGCGTTCCTGCACGAGCCGCCGCCGGGCCTCGCCGCGGCGGCGCTCGAGGACCGCTCGCATCCGGCGTGGCAGCGCCTCAAGTTCGACGAGCTGCTCGCGCAGCAGCTCTCGCAGTTGCTCGCGCAGCGCGAACGACAGCGCCAGCGCGCGCCGGCGATGGCGGCTTCGCACGGCAAGCTGCACGACGCGCTCGTCGCCGCGTTGCCGTTCGCGCTGACGCGCGCGCAGCGCCGCGTCGGCGGCGAGATCGACGCCGACCTCGGCCACGCGGTGCCGATGCATCGGTTGCTGCAGGGCGACGTCGGCTCCGGGAAGACGGTCGTCGCCGCACTCGCCGCGGCCCGCGCAATCGACGCCGGCTGGCAGTGCGCGCTGATGGCGCCGACCGAGATCCTCGCCGAGCAGCATCTGAAGAAGCTCGTCGGCTGGCTCGCGCCGCTCGGCGTCGGCGTCGCCTGGCTGACCGGCAGCCGCAAGGGCAAGGCGCGCGACGCGATGCTCGCGCAGGTCGCCTCCGGCGAGGCCGGGCTCGTCGTCGGCACGCACGCGGTGATCGAGGAGCAGGTGCGCTTCGCCCGGCTCGGCCTCGCGGTGATCGACGAGCAGCACCGCTTCGGCGTCGCGCAGCGGCTCGCATTGCGCGCCAAGCTGCACGGCGACGGTTCGCTCGAGCCGCATCTGTTGATGATGAGCGCCACGCCGATCCCGCGAACCTTGGCGATGACGCTCTTCGCCGACCTCGACGTCAGCACGATCGACGAGCTGCCGCCGGGACGGACACCGGTCGTGACGAAGCTCTTCGCCGACGCGCGGCGCGACGAGGTGATCGCACGCATCCGCGACGAGGCGGCGCAGGGCCGGCAGACGTACTGGGTCTGTCCGCTCGTCGACGAGTCGGCGGCGCTCGACCTCAAGAACGCGACCGCGACGCACGCCGAGCTCTCGGCAGCGCTGCCGGGCAAGATGATCGGGCTGCTGCACGGGCGCATGCCGGCCGCGGAGAAGACCGCCGTGATGTCGCTCTTTGCCGGTGGGCAGATCGCCGTGCTCGTCGCGACGACGGTGATCGAGGTCGGCGTCGACGTCGCCAACGCGTCGCTGATGGTGGTCGAGCACGCCGAGCGCTTCGGCCTGTCGCAGCTGCACCAATTGCGCGGCCGCGTCGGCCGCGGCAGCACCGCGAGCGTCTGCGTGCTGCTCTACAGCGCGCCGCTCTCCGACACCGCGAAGTCGCGACTCAAGGCGATGCTCGAGACCGACGACGGCTTCGAGATCGCTCGCCGCGACCTCGCGATCCGCGGTCCGGGGGAGTTCCTCGGCGCACGACAGTCCGGCGCGGCGCTGCTCCGCTTCGCCGATCCGCTGCACGACGAGGTGCTCGTCGCCGCCGCGCGTGCCGCCGCCGAACGGCTGCTGGAGCATGATCCGCACGCGGCCGAGCGCCACATCGAGCGCTGGCTCGGCGGCCGCGCCGATTACCTGAACGCCTAGATCCACGAACGAGGAGGAGCCGATGAACATCGTCGAACGCGTGCCGGCAATCCTGTTGCGACCGAAGGAAACCTGGCCCCGGATCGCCGCCGAGGCGGCCACTCCCGCGAGCATCTACGGCAGCTACCTGGTCTTCCTCGCCGCGATCCCGGCGATCTGCGGCTTCATCGGCTGGACGCTGATCGGCGGCGGCATGATGGGCATGAGCTACCGGATGTCGATCGGCGCCGGGCTCGTGCAGCTGGTGGTCGGCTATCTGCTCTCCCTCGGCCTCGTCTGGGTCCTCGCGCTCATCGTCAACGCGCTCGCGCCGACGTTCGGCGGCCGCAAGGACTTCGTCTCGGCGCTCAAAGTCGTCGCCTACGGCAGCACCGCCGGCTTCGTCGGTGGCGTCTTCAGTCTGCTGCCCGCCCTCGGCTGGCTCGGGCTGCTCGCCGCGCTCTACTCGATCTACCTCCTCTACACCGGCTTGCCGGTGCTGATGCACAGCGCGGCCGCGAAGGCCGGCGCGTACACCGCGGTCGTCGTCATCTGCTCGTTCGTCGCGATGATCGTTCTCGCGAGCGTTTCGGCGCTCTTCGTCGGCTCTCCGATGGGCGTCGCAACGCGCTCCGTGGGCGGCGCAACGATGCCGGGCGTCGGCGAAGGCTCGGTGCAGATCAAGACGCCCGATGGCGCGACGGTGACGATCAACCCTGGAGCGATGGCCGAGATGGCCAAGCGAATGGAAGAAGCTGGCAAGCAGATGGAACAGGGGCAGAAGTCCGGCGACGGCGCGTCGGCGAGCCTCGGCGCGGTCCTCGGCGCGGTCACCGGTGCCGGCAACGTCCAGGCGATTGCGCCCGCTGATCTGAAGGCGATGCTGCCCGAATCGATCGGCGATCTGAAGCGCACCGCGATCGAGGCGCAAGGCGGCGAGGCCATGGGGATCGCAGGCTCGGGCGCGAAGGCGACCTACGCCGCCGGCGACGCGCGCGCCGAGCTCGCGATCGCCGACACCGCGGGACTCGCGGGCATCGCGACGATGGCCGCGTGGGCGAACATGACGGTCGACAAGGAGACCGACGGCAAGGTCGAGAAGGTCTATAAAGACGGCGCGCGCACGGTCCACGAGGAGTACCGCAAGGACGGCAGCCACGCCGAGCGCGCGGTGATCCTCGCCAACGGCGTGGTCGTCACGGCCGAAGGCGACAAGGTCGACATCGCGACGCTCAAGCGAATGATCGAAAGCGTCGACCTCGGCAAGCTCGAGACGATCAAGCGCGTCGCGAAGCGTTAGCCCACGCGCCGGTCGCGCCGCCGGCGCCTGCAAGGGCAAGTCCGGACGAACCCGCGCAGCGCCGTGCGCGCGGCGCCGATATCCTCGCGACTCGCTGTTTCCACCCACCGAGGCCCACCGATGCTCCACGCCATCCTTCGCCAGCTCGCCCTCGCCGCGCTCGCGCTGCCGGCGCTCGCCTGCGCCCAGACGTCGACGCTCGACAAGATCAAGCAGAGCGGAACGATGACGCTCGCCTACCGCGAGTCGTCGATTCCGTTCTCGTACCCGACGACAAGGCGCAGCCGACCGGCTTCGGCTTCGAGATCTGCGAAAAGATCGCCGACCGCGTCAAGGCAGCGACCGGGCGCAGCGACCTGAAGAAGCAGTACCAGGCGGTGACGTCGGCCAACCGCATTCCGCTGCTCGTCAACGGCACGATCGACATCGAGTGCGGCTCGACGACCAACAACAGCGAGCGCGGCAAGCAGGTCCAGTTCGCGATCAACTACTTCTACACTGGCACGCGCTTTCTCGTGAAGACCGGGACCAACGTCAACAAGCTCTCGGACCTCGCCGGCAAGACCGTCGTCTCGACGACCGGCACGACCAACTTCCAGATCCTGCGCCGGCTGAACGAAGAGCAGAAGCTCGGCATCGACCTGATCGGCGCGAAGGACCACGCCGAGTCGGCGCTCCTCGTCGAGACCGGTCGCGCCGTCGCCTTCGGCATGGACGACATCCTGCTCTATGGGCTGCGCGCCGCGGCGCAGAACCCGAGCTCGCTCGCCGTCGTCGGCGATCCGATCCAGGTCGAGCCGTACGCGATCATGTTGCGCAAGGACGACCCGACGTTCAAGAAGCTCGTCGACGACACGCTCGCCGCGATGATGAAGAGCGGCGAGTTCGAGACGCTCTACAAGAAGTGGTTCCAGTCGCCGATCCCGCCCAAGGGGATCAACCTGAACGCGCCGCTGAGCAAGGAGCTGCAGGACAACCTCAAGGCCCTGAGCGACAAGCCGGCGACCTGACTATTCAGCGGATGACGCTCACCGAGTTGCGCTACGTCGTCGCGGTCGCGCGCGAGAAGCACTTCGGGCGCGCCGCCGAGGCGTGCTTCGTCTCGCAGCCGACGCTTTCGGTCTCGATCAAGAAGCTCGAGGAAGAGCTCGACGTGCGCATCTTCGAGCGCGGCGCGAACGAAGTGAGCGTGACGCCGATCGGCGCCGAGATCGTCCGCCAGGCGCAGGCGGTCATCGAAGGCGCCGCGCAGATCAAGGAGACCGCCAAGCGCAGGAAGGACCCGTTGAGCGGCCCGCTCTCGCTCGGCGTCATCTACACGATCGGGCCGTACCTGCTGCCCGAGCTCGTCCGCCAGGCGATCGAGCGCGTGCCCCAGATGCCGCTGCTCTTGCAGGAGAACTTCACCGCCAAGCTGCTCGAGTTGCTGCGCTCGGGCGAGCTCGACGCCGCGATCATGGCCGAGCCGTTTCCCGACACGGGACTTGCGATCGCGCCGCTCTACGACGAGCCGTTCGCCGTCGCGGTGCCGAAGGCGCACGCACTCGCCAAGCGCAAGGCGATCAGCGCCGACGAGCTGAAGAACGAGCAGATGCTCCTGCTCGGCACCGGCCACTGCTTTCGCGACCACGTCCTCGAGGTCTGTCCCGAGTACGCGCAGTTCTCGCCGGCCGACGCCGAAGGCATCCGCAAGACGTTCGAGGGCTCGTCGCTCGAGACGATCAAGTACATGGTCGCGTCGGGGATGGGCGTGACGGTCGTGCCGCAGCTCTCGGTCCCGGTCGAGCCGCAGCCGCACATCGCCTACGTGCCGTTCACCAAGCCGGTGCCGACGCGCCGCGTCGTCCTCGCATGGCGGCGCAGCTTCACGCGCTACGAGGCGATCGCGGCGCTGCGCAATGCCATCTATGCGTGCGAGCTGAAGGGTGTCAAGCGCCTGACCGAGTGAGGCCTCGCCTCGGCGATGTCAGGCCGCGGCGCCGCCGTGGCGCTTGCGCAGGATCTTCGCCGCCTCGACCATCGCCTTGAGCTTGCCGACGGCCGTCTCGCGCGGCAGGTACTTCATGCCGCAGTCGGGCGCGAGGATGACGTCTTCCTTGGCGACGAACGGCAGCGCTCGCTCGATCCGCGCGGCGACCGTCTCGGCCGACTCGACCGTGGGGTCGTTGAGGTCGATGCAGCCGACCATCAGCTTCTTGCCGCCGAGTTGGACGAGCACCGAGCAATCGAGCTTGGACTGCGCGGTCTCGAGCGAGACCTGGCGGCAGCTGCATTGCGCGAGCTCGGGAAGGAACGAGTAGCCGCTCGGCCGCTCGTGAATGATCGCCGCGTAGCCGAAGCAGATGTGGACCGCGGTCGTTCCGGCGACGCCGTCGAGCGCGCGGTTGAGCGCCGCCAGGCCGTAACGACGCGCCTTCTCCGGCCGCGCCTGCATGTACGGCTCGTCGATCTGGACGATGTCGGCGCCGGCCGCGAACAGGTCCTTGATCTCGGCATTGACGGCGTCGGCGTAGTCCATCGCCGCCTCTTCATCGGTCTTGTAGAAGTCGTTCTGCGCCTGCTGCAGCATCGTGAACGGGCCGGGCACGGTGATCTTCGTCTTGCGCGACGTGTTCCTGCGCAGGAACTCGAGGTCGCCGACCTCGACCGGATGACGACGGCGAATCTTTCCGACGATTCGCGGCACCGGGTTCGGATGCCCCGAGCGGTCGAGCGCGCTGCCGGGGTTGTCGAGGTCGACGCCGTCGAGCGCGGTCGCGAAGCGGTTCGAGTAACTCTCGCGGCGGATCTCGCCGTCGCTGACGATGTCGAGGCCGGCGTCTTCCTGGGCGCGGATCGCGATGAGCGTCGCGTCGTCCTGCGCCTCGGCGAGGTGCTCGGGAGCGATGCGCCAGAGCTCTTTCGCGCGCACGCGCGGCGGAAAGCGCCCGGCGAGCTTGGCGCGGTCGATCAGCCACTCGGGCTGCGGGAAGCTGCCGACGATGGTCGTGGGGAACAGCATGCTCATGTCTCCGAAGAAAAGGGCGATCGGCGTCAGACGCCGAGGTACGCGCGCTGGATCTCGGGGCGCGCGAGCAGGTCGTCGGACTCGCCTTCGGCAACGATACGACCTTCTTCGAGAACGTACGCGCGGTCGGACAACGAAAGCGCGATCTCGACGTTCTGCTCGACGAGCAGCACCGAGACGCCTTGCGCGTTGATGCGGCGAACCGCGTCGAACATGTCGGCGACGATCAGCGGCGACAGGCCGAGCGACGGTTCGTCGAGGAGCAGCAGCCGCGGCCGCGCCATCAGCGCGCGCGCGATCGCGACCATCTGCTGCTGCCCGCCGGAGAGCTCGCCGGCCGGGCTCGCGAGCTTCTCGCCGAGCGCCGGAAAGAGCTCGAGCGCCGCGGCGAGCGAGTCGGCGCGCTCGGCGCGCGCGCGCGGCAGGTAGCTGCCGAGCTCGAGGTTCTCGCGCACCGTCATCGCGGTGAAGAGCCGCCGCCCTTCGGGGACGATGGCGATGCCGGCGGCGCAGAAACGATGCGACGGCCACCGCGTGACGTCGGTGCCGTCGACGACGATGCGGCCGGCGCGCGCGCGCTCGATGCCGCAGAGCGCGTTGATGAGCGTCGTCTTGCCGGCGCCGTTCGGGCCGACGACCGCGAGCAGCTCGCCGGCGCGAAGCGTGAGCGAGACGCCCCAGAGCGCCGGCGCCGCGCCGTACCAGACCTCGAGGCCGTGGACGTCAAGCATGGGCGCGGCCGAGGTAGGCGGTCATCACCTCGGGCCGCTGCATGACGTCGGCGGCACGGCCTTCGGCAAGCAGCTCGCCGTGGTGGAAGACGACGACGCGGTCGGTGAGCGCCATCACCGCGCGCATCACGTGCTCGACGAAGACGATCGTCGCGCCCTGGTCGCGGATGCGCCGGATCAGCGCGACCGCGCTGTCGATCTCGCTCGGCGTCAGGCCGCACAGCACCTCGTCGAGCAGCACCAGCCGCGGCCGCGACGCCAGCGCGCGCGCGAGCTCGAGGAACTTGCGCTGGTGCAGGTTGAGCTCGTCGGGCAGCGCGTCGGCCTTGGCGGCGAGGCCGGCGAAGTCGAGCCACTCCTGCGCGGCGATGCGCGCGGCGCGCGGCGTCGCGATGCCGCCGCCGAACATCGCGGCGAGCGCGACGTTGTCGAGCACGGTCATGTGCGCGAACGGGCGCGGGATCTGGTAAGTGCGCGCGATGCCACCGGCGGCAATCCGGTGCGCCGGCGTGCCGACGAGCGCCCGGCCCTCGAACACGATCTCGCCGGCGCTCGCCGCATAGTGGCCGCTGACGACGTTGATGAAGGTCGACTTGCCCGAGCCGTTCGGACCGAGCAGGCCGAGGATCTCGCCGCGTCGCACGTCGACCGCGACGCCGGCGAGCGCGCGCACGCCCTTGAAGCGCTTGTGCAGGCCGCTGACGCGCAGCAGCGGCGCTGCGCCCTCCCTGTCATCCTGAGCCGCAGGCGATGGATCTCGGTGCGTCGTGGTGCCGAGATCCTTCGCTTCGCTCAGGATGACAGCGCGCGCGGATTTCTTTGGCAGCAGCCGCTGCAGGCGCGGCAGGATGCCGTCGGGCATGAAGAGGATCGCCGCGATCAGGATCGCCCCGATCGCCGCCTTGCCGGCGACCGCGTGGTCGGCGGCGGTGAAGCTGTAGAGGAGCCCGGTGATCGCAATCGCGCCGACGGCCGGGCCGGCCCAGTGCCGCGTGCCACCGAGCACGCTCATCAGCACGACCGTGAGCGGCACCGTGATCGTAAAGACCTCGCCGACGGTGACGTACGACAGGAAGAGCGCGTGGATGCCACCGGCGACGCCGGCGAGCGCGCACGAGATCGCGAGCGCGACCAGCTTGTAGCGGTACGTCGGCACGCCCATCACTTCGGCCGCGTCCTCGTCGTCGTGGATCGCGAGTAGCCCCGCGCCGAAGCGCGAGTAGAAGATCGCCCGCGCGACGACGAGCGTCAGCGCCGCCGCGGCGAGCGCGAGCAGGTAGAACGTCGACGACTGCGTCGGACCGATGTGCGGCACCCGCACCGACGTCAGCGAGACGCCCTGGCCGCCGTCGATCGGGGTGTTGCCGACGATCGTGCCGACGACGAACGTGACCGCGAGCGTCAGCAGCGCGAACAATTCGCCGCGGACGCTTCGGACGCGAAAGACGACCGCGCCGAGCGCGGTGCCGAGAAGCGCCGCGACGGCGGCCGCGACCGGCAGCGTCCACAGAAACGGCCACTCGAAGCGCGCCAGCAGCGTGCTCGTCGTGTAGAGGCCCGCACCGAAGAACGCACCGTGGCCGAATGAGAAGTAGCCGGTCGTTCCCGACAGGATGTTCCACGACGTCGCGAGGACGATCCAGTGCAGCATCAGGTAAAGCAGCGCGTCGTAGAACGCCGGCAGGCCGGCCAGCGGCAACAGCGCCATCGCGGCGGCGACGGCAAGGATCGCGAGCGTCGTCCTGCTCACGCGGCCTTTCCGGGGCGCAGCACGAGCACGACGATGAGCAGCGTGAAGGAGACGATCGGCGCCCACGACGGCGCCGTCACCGCCATCGTCACCGCCTCGCTGACGCCGATCAGCAGGCCGGCAACGAGCGGGCCGATCGCGCTGCCGAGCCCGCCGAGCATCACCGCGGCGAAGACGACGCCGATCCAGGCATACATCTGCGAAGGCGCGAGCGTCGCGGTGAGCGCGATGCAGACGCCGGCGATCGAGACGAGCGCCGCGCACGTGCCGGCGAGCAGCAGGCCGTTGCGCCGCTGGTCGACGCCGAACGCGGCGGCGATCGGTGCGTCCTCGGCGGCGGCGCGCAGCGCCCGGCCGAGGTCGGTGTAGCGCAGCACCGCCGAGATCGAGAGCGCGAGCGAGACCGCGAGCACCAGCGTGATCAGCTCGGGCACCGGAACGAAGAGCGCGCCGAGCTTGAACTTCTGGTTCGCGTACGCCGATTCGAGCTTGCGGAAGTCGGCCGTCCAGATCGTCTGGATGATGGCCTCGACGATTCCCATCAAGCCGAACGTCAGCAAGAGCGAGTTGAACGTCGTCATCCGGAAGCGCGCCATCAGCCAGTGCAGCAGCACGCCGAGCGCGAAGAACGCCGGCACGATGCCGACCAACGTCAGCAGCGGATCGACGCCGTGCGACGCGAGCTGGAAGCAGATGTACGCGGCGAGGAACGCGAACGCGAAGTGGGCGAGGTTGATGATGCGAAGGAGCCCCCAACTGAGGCTGAGCCCGAGCCCCATCAACCCGTAGAGCGCGCCGACGAAGATGCCGGAGAGGACGCTTTGCGCGAGCAGCGTCGCGCTCGGGAGCGTGAACCCCGGCATCTCGGGTCCGTCGGCGCGCTGCGCCGATCAGTTCGCCTGCAGCTTGGCGCCGCCCGACGTCACTTCCTTCGGCCAGACGACGATCCAGTGGCCGTTTTGCACCTGCTTGATGCGCATCAGGTCGTCGCCGAAGTTGCCGGCGCCGTTGAACCTGAGCTTGCCCTGGATCGTGTCGACCCGGTTCGCCTTGAGCCAGGTGCCGATCGCCTTGTCGTCGAGGCTCTTCGTCGCGTTGACGCCGGCTTCGAGGATCTGCCACGCGGTATAGGATGCGGCTGCCTGCGTCTCGACCGACGGATCGGCGAGTCCGGCCTTGGTCGCGCGCTCGCGGTAGAGCTTGACGAACTCGGCAGCGCCCGGGTTCGACGTGAACGGCGGCTGCTCCTCGAAGATCGTCACCGAGAGCGCGTTCTTCGCCTCCGGCAGCGACACCAGCGGCCCCGGCGCCGGGTAGAGATAGAAGTGCTGCGGCGGGACGTAGTCGATCTTCTTCATCGCGTCGAGCAGCAGGTTGCCGTCGAGGCCGATCGCGCCGACCCAGACGAAGTCGGGCTTGGCGTCCTTGATGCGCGCCGCGATCGGGCCGAAGTCGCGGTTGCCGAAATCCCACTCGAGGAAGAGCACTTCGCTCAGGCCACGCTTCTTCATCACCTCGCGCGCGCCCGCGGTCATGAACTGGATCGACGGGAACTTGTTGGTGACGACGGCGACCGTCTTCGGCGGCTTCGGCCCTGCAGCGAGCGCGTCGAAGAGGGTGTTGGGCACCGTCGTCGCCGGCTCCGAGCCGAGCGACCACGCCGGGAACTGCATGTCGTACTTGGCGAGCGACGGGATGCCGAGCGTGTGGTGGACGAGTACCTTGTCGTAGCGCTGCGCCACGCCCATCGCCGACAGGATCGCACCGGTCGCGTACGGCCCCATCAGCAGGTCGACCTTGTCGGCGGTGATGAGCTGCTCGTAGAGCGTGCGTGCGAGGTCGGGCTTGCTCTGGTCGTCCTTGACGACCCACTCGACCGGACGGCCGAGCAGGCCGCCGCGCTTGTTGAGCTGCTCGACGTAGATGTCGCCGACGATCTTGTGGATCTGTGCAGTCGCGGCGAGCGGGCCGGTGAGCGCCAGCGTGCTGCCGATCCGGATCGGCTGCCCGGCGGGCGTCTGCGCGACCGCGGCCGGCAGCGCGACGGCGAGCGCGGCGGCGAGCGCGGCGCGACGGGTGAAGTGCATGGCGTTCATCGTTGCGGTCTCCTTCGTGGTGGTCGTTCTGGCTGCTCGCTCACGCCCCGCGCGCGCGGCGGCGCGCGGCGAGCTCGTTGCGGATTTCTTCGTTGTGCTCGCCGAGCACCGGGGGCGGCCGCACCGCGAGCGCGCGCTCGCCGTCGAACGAGACCGGCGAGCGGACGGTGCGAAAAAGGCCCATCGTCGGGTGCACCGCCGAGGTCTCGAGCTGCAGGTGCAGCGCCTGCGGATCGACGAGCGCCTCGCTGGTGTCGTACATCGGCGCGTTCGGGACGTCGAGCGCCTGCAGGCGCGCGCACCATTCGTCGCGCGGACGCTTGCGAAAGCGCTCGCCGAGCCGCTCGATCAGCTCCTCCTGGTGTTCGATGCGTGCCTCGCGCGTCGCGAAGCGCGGGTCGTCGAAGAGATCGGGCTCATCGATCGCCTTGGCGAGGCCTTCCCAGAACTTCGGCGGCGACGACATGTGCAGCGCGATCCACTTGCCGTCGCCGCACTCGAGGACGTACGACTGCGAGACGCGCGGCCGGCTGTAGGGGCCCATCACCTCGCCTTCCTGCAGGAAGTGCGTGAATGCGTCGAGGTTGAAGTGCGCCATCGCCTCGAGCATCGAGACCTCCACCGTGCGGCCTGCGCCGGTGCGGCCGCGCTCGACGAGCGCGCCGAGGATGCCGTAGGCGGCGTAGAAGCCGGTCAGCGCGTCGGCGATCGCGGGCCCGACGACGCGCGGGTTCTCGGGATTGACGAGCAGCTTCAAGAATCCGCTCGCCGCCTGCGCGACGGTGTCGTAGGCCGGGCGCGCTGCGGCCGGGCCGGTCGCACCGAAGCCGCTGATCGAGCAGTAGACGAGCCGCGGATTGAGCGCACGCAGCCGTGTCTCGCCGACGCCGAGCTTGTCGGCGACGCCGGGGCGAAAATTCTGGATGTAGACGTCGGCGTCGGCGACGAGCGCATCGAGCACCTCGCGGTCGCCAGCGTCCTTGGTGTCGAGCGTGATGCTGCGCTTGTTGCGGTTGTAGGTCTGGTAGTGCGGGCTGTAGAGGCCGTTGCGAAAGGCGCGGAACGGATCGCCGGTGACCGGCTGCTCGACCTTGACGACGTCGGCACCGAGGTCGCCGAGCAGCATCCCGCACGCCGGGCCGGTGATGAACGTGCCCTGCTCGACGACGCGAACGCCGCTCAGCACCGGGGTCACGTGGCGCCCTTCGTCACGTCGCCGCGCCGAAGCCCGGCGGAACGCTGCCGTCGTACTGCACCTCGCGCGTCGCCTGGTACGACAGCGCAAAGCCGATCGGCTGGCCGATCTCCTCGTAGAGGTGCGCGATCAGGCCGGCCGTGCGGGCGAGGATCGGAACGCCCTTCAGCGCCTCGACCGGAAAGCCGGCGCCGAGCAGCACCGCGGGAATCGCGCCCGAGACGTTGAGCTTCAAGGGTTTGCCGAGCACCTCGGGGACCATCTTCTCGCTCGCTTCCGCGATGGCGACGAAACGCTGGTCACATCCGGCGTCGCGCGCCACCGCGAAGAGGGCGCCGACGCGCTCGTCACGTTCCTTGTGGAGCGGATGGCCGACGCCCGGAATCGCCTTGCCGGCGGCGCGCCACGCCTGCATCACCGCGAGCGCCGCTTGGTCGATCGCTTCGCCGCTGTGGATGCGGGCGTCGATCTCGCTGTACATGCGTCCGGCGGTCTCGGAGGAGCCGAGCACGACCGAGCCGCAGCCGAGGATGCCGGCGGCGACCGCACCCTGCATCGCGTCGGGCGCGGCGGCGAACGTCATCCGCGCCGCCTGCACGCTGGGCACGAGGCCATGCTCGGCGATCGCGACGAGCGTCGCGTTGAGCACCGCACCTTCGCCCGCGCTCGGCATGCGACCGACGAGGAGGAGAAAGAAGTGCTCTGTGAACGAGACCTTGCCGATCAGCTCCTTCGA
>Ga0105248_10007055_pt1 | contig 12309 bp, 3 predicted proteins | sample KBSS34metaG_FD_81524 | JGI IMG/M metagenome (GOLD analysis project Ga0105248, IMG submission 81524) | Switchgrass rhizosphere microbial communities from Kellogg Biological Station, Michigan, USA - KBS S3-4 metaG | ecosystem: Host-associated > Plants > Roots > Rhizosphere > Soil | place... | reverse complement strand
CGACGCCTGCCTGATCCGTTGCTCAAACTCGGCCACGAACAGAAAAATGGAAATGGTAACGGATATGAGAGCGACGTGCTCTGGGCACTTAAAGACGTTTCTGTGGCAGTAAAACAGGGTGAAGTGCTCGGTATCATCGGTCGGAACGGAGCCGGAAAGAGCACGTTGTTGAAGGTCCTTTCGCGCGTCACCGCACCAACCCTGGGTGAAGTCAGAGTCAAAGGACGAATAGCCAGTCTGTTGGAAGTTGGCACCGGATTCCACCCGGAGCTGACGGGACGCGAAAACATATTTCTCAACGGCGCGATTCTGGGCATGACCAAGGCTGAAATCAAGAATCAGTTTGACGAAATTGTTGAGTTCTCCCTGCTTGAGAGATTCATCGACACTCCGGTGAAGCGCTATTCCAGCGGCATGTACGTGCGCCTTGCCTTTGCAGTTGCCGCGCACCTGCAACCAGAGATCCTGATCGTAGACGAAGTGCTGGCGGTTGGTGACGCGGAGTTTCAGAAGAAGTGTCTCGGAAAAATGAGAGATGTGGCAGGTGAAGGTCGGACGGTGCTTTTCGTCAGTCACAACCTCGGCGCAATCAAAGAGCTTTGTGACACGTGTGTGGTTTTGCGCGATGGCCAGATCGATTTTCAAGGCCCGGCAACGCAGGGACTCATGCACTACACGAAAGGGCTAATGCACGGCGAGGCAAGTGTGAGAGGCGCCGGCTGGTCTGGCGTGCGGATCGTCAACTATGGGGATGGACTGCCGGGACCGATTTCCAACGCTGAACCAATCCGAATTGAAACTGAATTCAGGGTTCCCATGGACTTTGAGTGGGGTAAATTTTACCTTCTGGCCTACGACACAAACGGGAACGGCCTAATCCACAACTTTGCCAGTTTTCGCGACCTGGGCGTCGAAAAGCTCGAGGCCGGCACTTACCGGATCACGGCTGACGTGCCCCCGCTCTGGTTGATGCCAAATCTCTACACGTTGCAGTTGAAGATGATTGGCGGTACCGCGGCAGGTGCAGAAGAGAGATATTTTTCGGAGCTTGTGGTGCTCGACATCACCGACCGAACGGAACAGGCTTCGGGCAAGATTCGGGCCACGCTGATACCGCCCGTTAGCTGGTCAATTAACCCGCAGAGAGTTGCGGACCCGCAGAGACACGTCTGAAATGCATCGACAGTTCGAAAAGAATACGCCATCGATGTCCGTGGTGATGCCGGTCTACAACCAGGAAAAGTATGTGCGTCAGGCGATTGATAGCATTCTCGCTCAGACACTAACTGATTTTGAGTTCATTGTGGTCGATGATGGCTCGACAGATCGAACTGCTGAGATCCTTTTAACCGTTAGGGATTCTCGATTTCGGTATGTACTGGGACCGCACGTCGGTTTTATTCGGACTCTGCGCCGTGGGTATGAAGAAGCGCGTGGACACTGGATTGCACGAATGGATTCAGACGATATCTCCCATCCGCAGAGACTGGAGCGTCAACTGGAATTCCTGGCGGCGCATCCTGAATGTGTTTTCGTGGGGTCGGCCTACGGCTTCATGTCGCCAGGCGGTCGCCTCGCAACCCGGCGAGAACAGTTTGAATGGAAATACGTGGCGCCATCAGAGATTACCCTCGGAGGACGCGTGTTTGGCGATCCAACGACGGTATTCAATCGCAGCACCGCGGCAGACGTCGGATTCTATGATCCTGAGTTCGAGAACGAAAACCCGCTGTGGTATCGGCTCTTGTCGCGTGGGAAGGGCGCCGTCTTAGGTCAGACACTCTACTTTAATCGGTGGCTACTGGGCTCGGTGTCCCGCAGCAACTTTGAGGCGAATAGGCGAACACACATCGCGGTTAGACGCCGCTATGATCCTATCAATGCTGTCAGACTGCCCGAGCCAAGTGATCAGACCAATGAGAAGACCATGATACTCGGAAAGGGAAAGTTGGGGATCCACATCTACCTGGCAACGGGGGATCGCGCCGCAGCAAGAGAACTCGCCCTGAAGTTGTGGCAGCGGTGGCCCAAGGCTCCTGCCACCCTCCGGTTGCTGATGTGGGCCTTCCTGGGAGTTGATCGGTTTCGCGTTTGGAGATCTCATCCGAAGACGGTTCTCGCACCGTTAGATCCGGCGCGTTGGCAAGGGTGTGAAACAGGAAAGTCTGTTCCGCTATCAGGGCCACGCGTGGCCCTGGATTGAAATCGATTCTCAGAACCGACCCAGCCGAGGTGTCGACAAGGTTTGCAGATTGCCGACTGAGAGTCTGAGGGCCTCGAGCAATTACTCTCTCATGCAAACAGGAGCAACTTCAGGTTGAAAGACCGTACCACGTGATCAGATCACCTCAGCTGAGCAGTCTACATCTCAATCGCGCTCCCGAAACAGGAGTCGGTTATGAAACGACTTTCGATTCTTAGCTTCACCATGTTTTTGTTGGTTACCGCGTACACCTGTGCCAACGGCTCGGTCAGAATCGACGCGGTCGGCGATGGCGTTGAATACGGCACCTATTATCAAACCTGGGATGCCGCGGGAGTCACCATGATGGCATGGGTTTATGTCGTCAATGATCGCAGCGGCGGTGTCGTGACAGCGAATGCAGATATGCCGATCTTTTCTATTCGCGGAGCGGGCATTCTGTACTTGAGAAATCTCAAACTGCGGATCTACACAGGCAACAGTCAAAGCTGGGACAACAATACCTACATCCCACTTGGAGAGTGGCATCACTTTGCTCTGGTAAGAGTGGGCGGAACGCGTACGTGGCGTGTCTATCTGGATGGAGTGCTGGATATAACTGCCGAAAATCTGGTCGAGACAACGGGTGACCCTCATCCCTACTTTGGCAACAATGATTACCAAGAGTGGTTAGACGGGCGCTTCGCAGCTGGGAAAATTTGGCTGGCTACGCTTTCTCAGGCAGAGATTCAGGCAGAGATGGGAAGTTACGCTGCAGTGCGAACCGCAGACATCTGGAGTGTTGTGCCCATGCACGTTCATACCGACCTCACAGATCAAAGCGGCATGGGGAACACGCCTACTCCCATGGGCACTTTATCGACTGAGGCGGATCCGCCAATAGGTTCGAACGCAGTTATTAGCGTACATCTGACCTATGCAGACATAGGCACGCCCGGGAAGAACGTGCTGATGACGCTGACGGCGCCGTCTTTCACGACCCAAACGACGACCACCGACGTAAATGGTAACTATACATTCGGCAGTGTGCCGCTGGGCAACAGCTACACCCTGACGCCGTCAAAGACAGGCGATGCCAATGGGATTGAATCGCTTGATGCATCTGACGCGGCGCGCTACGTTGCCGGACTCAGCGTACCTTCAACTAACCAGCGAATTGCCTCAGATGCCGATGGGGATGGCGTGCTCACCTCGTTTGACGCCTCGCTGATAGCGCGGTTCGTGGTTGGCCTTCCAAATGCTGCGAATGTGGGAACGTGGAAGTTTGTTCCGTCGAGTCGTTTCTATCCAGCCTTGAGCGGCAATCAGACAAGCCAGAATTTCACCGCAATTCTGGTGGGGGACACAGGGGGCAATTGGACTCCCTCTTTGCCTGGCATGGCGTTTCTGGTTTCGAGCGAATTCAGACCACGCTTCCACTAGAGATAGTGAGTAGTCCTCTGGGGTCTCATCTAACGCTTACTGTTTGTCTTTTCATCATCTTTTTTGTGCGCGGATAAGTCTACGGATTTGGTCTGGCCCGAACGATTGACGTTGCCCGACGTTCATTGCGATGGACCCGGGACCTTTGCGAATTAGTCGGAAAAGAACAACATGAAGCGCAACCCGGCAATCTTCATTTTCTTACTGATAGTCTGCTTGATAGTCCTGGCGACGACATTTGCTCCGGCAGGTTCGGCCTCCCGCGAGAAAACGAACAGGCGCGTGTTGACCCCGATGACAGCGCGCCGGCCCGTTCGCCATACCAGAAGTCAGTCTAGCGGCCGCGAACAACAGCCTGAAAGCACATCGCACGGCGAAATGGGCGAGCTCGTCGAGCTTGTGCTCCCTGTTTGGGACCGGAATAGGAACACATCCGGGCGATCTGATTTGACGACCGGATTAACTCAAGCTGTCCAGGCGCCGCAACAGGAAAGGGAAGTCGCTACGCCTGAGGTAATCCAGATGGTTGGTCCCGTCTCTCAGGATAAGGATCTGCGAGTCCTGGCCCGCGTTCGTCTGAACACGCAAAACCAGGAGCAGGAAGAAGATGAGCGCCGGCTGACGCGACATCCACCACCATCACCGTCAAAGACTTTGCTTCCGGCACAATCAGACCCCATCCAGCCGGTTAGACTGCCGGCCCTCGCAGTAGCAATGCCAACCCCTTCGCTGACGTTTGATGGAATTACTTCAGCCACCAGCGGGTGTGGTTGCACACCGCCGGATCCCATCGGCGATGTCGGTCCCAATCATTATGTTCAGGCAGTCAACTCTTCGTTTCAGGTCTTCAATAAGAGCGGTGGGTCGCTGGCTGGTCCGACCAGCTTTAACTCCTTTTTCTCGGCGATGGGTGCCGGCACGCCTTGCGGTGCTGGTCAGAACGCAGGCGATCCAGGTGTGATCTACGATCACCTGGCAGATCGCTGGGTGATCAGCGACATTGCTTTTCCGTCGTTTCCGGGAACCTCCTTTTACCAATGCCTGGCAGTATCGAAGACCGCTGACCCGGTTGCAGGAGGATGGTGGCTTTACGCGTTACAAGTAGATCCCGCGAACCCAACTTTTTTGGGGGACTATCCGAAATTTGGCATCTGGCCTGACGCTTATTATTTTTCGGTCAACCTGTTCTCTAACAACACAACCTTCAATGGTGTGAGGGTGTTTGCACTTCCTCGCAGCGCCATGATCAACGGTACGGGCGCACCCAACCCTGGGGCGATCGCCTTCACCGTTACCCCAGCTAACCTTGGCGATATCTATAGCCTGTTGCCGGCAACCTTTCGCAGTGGGAGTTTACCCCCGGCCGGGGCACCCGAATATTTCATGGCGATCAACAGTTCCGCAACTGCGGGCACGCTCGAGAATCAAGTGTTCACGTGGCGCTTTCACACTGACTTTACCACTCCGGCGAATTCGACCCTTGGCGTTGGTGCGGGTCACACACCGGATGGCGCCGTTACGGTCAACAACTTTGTCGATGCGTTTACCGCCACCACTTTTCTAATCGTGCCGCAGACTGGAACTTCCAGCTTGCTTGACTCGCTGGGTGACAAGTTGATGTATCCACTGGTGTACCAGAACCTGGGCGGCGCCGAATCGTTGTATGTCTCACACACGGTTAATAACAACCAGGGAGGCACCGGACCGACCGCGATTCGCTGGTATAAATTCAACGTTACCGGGGGAACTATCCCAGCTGCGCCGGCACAACAGCAGACTTTTAATAATGGCGCAGATGGCTTGTGGCGCTTCATGCCTAGTTTGACGGTCGATGCTCAGGGAAATCTCGCGATTGGTTATTCCCAGTCCAGCAGCACCACTGAGCCGGCGATTGCTTATGCCGGCCGGCTGGCCGCCGATCCATTGAATACTCTGGCGCAGGGCGAAGCTATTTTGTCGGCGGGCGGAGGACATCAAACCAGCCTGGCGGGACGTTGGGGTGACTACACCAGCACCAGCATTGATCCGTCGAATAACTGCACAATCTGGCATACCAGCGAATACTATTCGACGTCGAGCACATCGTCCTGGAAAACCCGCATTGGTAATTTCAGTTTGCCCGGTTGCTCCCAGCCGGCGATCCCTACAGTGCCAGTCTCGCTGCCGAGCGTCATCGCCACCAATGGGGCAACTGTGAACATTCCCGTAACGGTGACAGATTTGACGGGCCTCGGAGTGCGGGCCTATGACTTGCAGGTCACCTATAATCCGGCGGTGCTGCAACCGTTGGCAACGCCCTACGACACCTCCGGGAGTTTGAGCAGCGGCATGTTCATTACGCCGAATGCGGCCAATTCAGGACATCTGATTATCTCAGCCTTCCAGACCTCGGACTTGAGCGGGTCCGGAACGCTGCTGAACCTGAAATTCACGGTGGTGGGAACGGCTGGGCAGTCGACGCCATTGACCTTTGAGAATTACACGGATCCCAACACTTTGGTGCACACGGGTTTCCGCTTCAATGCGGGGAACCCGCAGGCGAGCACGACGAATGGCAGTTTGTCGGTGAACACGGCCCCGACGATCAATGCCGCGCCGGTGACCAGACAAGCTGGTTCTCCGAACTCTAATTCGACGATCGCGACCGTCAACGACAACGAGAGCGGGGCAGGTGGAGTAAGTGTGACGGTTACCAGCGCCAATCCTGCCAATGGGGTAACTGTCTCGAATATCGTAAACACAAATGGAACCGTGACCGCGGATGTAGTTGCCGCCTGCGGGGCCACGAGTGCGGGTTTTACTTTGACGGCCACAGATGGCAATGGCACGACCGCGACGGCGACGTTGAATGTGACGGTCAATGCCAACACGGCGCCGGCTGTTAGTTATTCAAGTCCGCAAAGTGTGATTTTTGGCGGGTCGCTAAATGTTTCGCCGGCCTCGGCAACTGACGACGGTTCGATCACGGGTTACAGCGTGCAAAGCGTCGTGCCCGCTCTGACGACTGCGCCTACGGTGAATGCCAGTGGCGTGGTCTCGGTGACGAATGCGCAACCTTCAGGCAGTCACGTCATCACGGTCCGAGCGACTGACAATTGCGGCTTAACTAACGATGCACAATTCACGCTTGATGTCGGAGCGATGCCGAGCTTTGCCGTCAACGATGTGACGATGTCAGAAGGCAATTCCGGCACCGCCAGTTTCACGTTCAACGTCACTAAGACCGGCAGCACAGCGCTCAACGCGACCGTTGACTACCGCACAGTTGATGGCACGGCGGTATCGCCGTCCGACTTCTCAGCTATTACGACAACAACCTTGACCTTCCTGCCCGCTGACACAACCAAACAAGTCACGGTTTTTGTTAACGGGGATACAACCTTTGAGCCCGAGGAGGCGTTTACCGTCCACCTGTTGAACCCAGGCAGCGCGACGATTGGCGACGCTGATGGCACCGGCACTATCACCAACGACGATACGCAGCCAACCATCTCGATCAATGACGTTTCGGTGACCGAAGGAAACTCCGGGACCATCACGGCCGGGTTTACGGTTTCGCTGTCGAACGCGAGCAGCCAGACGATTACGGTGAATTATGCGACGGCGGACAACACAGCGACGGCAGGCAGCGATTATGTCGGCACCTCGGGAACTCTGACATTCACAGCTGGGCAGACGTCTCAACCAATCAACGTAACCGTGAACGGCGATACGACTTTCGAATCAACTGAGACCTTCAACGTGAACCTGACGCTGCCCACGAACGCGACGATTGCCGACAGCCAGGGCGTGGGTACTATCACCAACGACGATACGCCGTCGATCAGCGGACACGCGACCTATGTGGACACGGTTACGCCGGGTAAGAACGTGACAATGACGTTGACGGCCACCGCTTTCACCACCCAAACGACGACTACCGACGCCAACGGTAACTACACATTTGCCAATGTGCCGTTGGGCAACGACTATACGGTAACACCGTCGAAGACCGGTGATGTCAACGGGATCGAATCGCTGGATGCATCTGATACGGCCCGTTATGTTGCCGGATTGACCGTACCTTCAACCAACCAACAAATTGCCGCGGACTCTGATGGTGACGCCATACTCACCTCATTTGATGCCTCGCTAATCGCGCGGTTCGTGGTGGGCCTGCCCAACGCGGGGAATGTGGGAACCTGGAAGTTCATTCCGGCGAGTCGCTTCTATCCTGCCCTGAGCAGCAATCAGACAAATCAGAATTTCAGCGCGATTCTGGTCGGAGACACAGGGGGCAACTGGCTTCCTTCGCTAGCCTCAGGCGACTGGCTCAGCAGCTCAACAAACGCCACCACGCAGCTGGCCGCAACGCCGGGAATTAGTCCGGCCGTAACTGTTCCGGTCTCGCTGCTGAACGTGGCCGGCGCGGGTAGTGGTTCCATAGTCAGCATTCCAGTAACGGTGTCGGATTTGTCAGGGCTGGGTGTGCGCGCCTATGACTTGCATTTAAGTTTCGATCCGGCGGTGCTGCAACCCCTCGCGACCCCTTACGACACCACGGCAACGCTAAGTAGCGGCATGTTCATCACGCCGAATGCGACCAACTCAGGACATTTGATTATCTCGGCATTCCAGGTGACTGATTTGAGCGGGCCTGGAACACTGCTGAACCTGAAATTCACGGTAGTCGGAACGGCGGGGCAGTCGACGCTTCTGACCTTCGAGGACTATGCGGATCCCAACAATTTGAATCATGCCGGCTTCAGGTTCAATGCGGGAAACCCACGGGCAATCACGACGAATGCCTGGTTGCAGGTAGATGGCGTCAACGCCACCGGCGGTAACATTAGCGGCACGATCACCGACGCGACGGGCGCGCCGGTCAGCGGCACGATGATCGCGCTCAGTGGCGCTCAATCACGTGAAGCGATCACGGACGCTAATGGCAACTACAGCTTTGCCGGCGTCGACCCCAACGGCTTTTACACGGTGACGCCCGCCAGGGCGAACTACACCTTCGGTCCAGCGAATCGCAGCTTCCGCATGTTGGGCATACACACGGAAGCGTCATTCACCGGGACCGCAAACGGCAGCGATTTGAATCCCCTGGACACGACGGGCTTCTTCTTGCGGCAGCACTATCTGGACTTTTTGAATCGCGAGCCGGACCAGAACGGCTTCAACTTCTGGCTGCATGAGATCGATAAATGCGCACCTGCGTTCCAGTGCACAGAGAGCACGCGCATCAACGTGTCGGCAGCCTTCTTTCTTTCGATTGAATTTGAGGGAACGGGTGATCTGGTCGAACGCCTCTACAAGGCTGCTTATGGCGACGCAACAGGTACGTCGACTCTCGGTGGCACACATCAGCTCTCGGTGCCAGTAGTGCGCTTCAACGAGTTTCTGCGGGACACGCAGGCGATGGGTCGGGGTGTGATTGTCAATCAAGCCGGTTGGGAGCGGGCTTTGGAAAGCAATAAGGAAACCTTCACCGCAGAGTTTGTGCAGCGCTCACGGTTCGCTGCCGCTTTCCCGGCATCCATGTCCGCCACGGAGTTCGTTGACGCGCTGAATCGGAATGCTGGAAACCCGCTGTCTCCAGCCGAGCGAGACCAACTGATTAGCGACCTTCTGACCAACGCCAGGACACGGGCGCAAGTGCTGCGCGCGGTCGCCGAAGACCCTGATCTGGATAACGCAGAATTCAACCGGACGTTTGTGCTGATGCAATACTTTGGTTACTTGCGCCGCGATCCCAACGATTCTCCAGACACCGACTACACTGGTTACGATTTCTGGCTGGCGAAACTCAACCGATTCAACGGCAGCTTCGTCGATGCCGAGATGGTCAAGGCGTTTCTCTTATCAAGCGAATTCCGGCGGCGCTTCCGCTAGAGTCGATGGTGGAACCGTATCAGGTCTCATTTGAATTCGACTGAACGGTTGCGGGTCTCAAAGCAATCTCCGTTATCTCTGATCGGCGGATAGTTCCTGACCATGGTCCAGGCAGTGCGATTGACAAGCTTCCTGCATTTCCCTGGATGGACTCCCCGGAGCTTGGCGAATTAGTCGGCGGAGAAGACGTGAAGTCAACTCGAAATATCTGCACTCTCTCAGTAATAGTCTTGTTGGTCCTCATCATATCGAGAATGTTTGCCGCGACAATTAAAGAGCCTGCTTACCAGGCTGGCCTTCCCAATGCCGGGATTGTCGGAACCTGGGAACTCGTTCCGGCGAGGCGCTCATATCCTGCTTTGAGCGGCAGTCAAGCCTGGCAAGATCTCCCGGAAATTCTGGTGAATCCGGCCGTCACAGTGCCGGTCACGCTGCCGAACGTAACCGGCGCTGTAACTGGATCAAGTGTGAGCCTTCCCATAACGGTGACAGATTTGACGGGCCTCGGAGCGCGAGCCTATGACCTGCAGGTCACCTACAACCCGGCGGTGCTGCAACCGTTGGCAACGCCCTACGACACCTCCGGGACTTTGAGCAGCGGCATGATCATTACGCCGAATGCGACCAATTCAGGACATCTGATTATCTCAGCTTTCCAAGCGACAGATTTGAGTGGGTCGGGGACGCTTCTGAACCTGAAATTCGCGGTAGTTGGAACGGCTGGACAGTCGACGCCATTGACCTTTGAGAATTACACGGATCCCAACACTTTGGTGCACGCGGGTTTCCGTTTCAATGCGGGGAATCCGCAGGCGAGCACGACGAATGGCAGCTTGTCGGTGAACACGGCCCCGACGTTCAACGCCTCGCCGGTGACGAGGCCAGCTGGTTCTCCAATATCCAATTCGACGATCGCGACCGTAAACGACAACGAGAGCGGGGCGGGGGGAGTAAGTGTGACGGTTACCAGCGCCAATCCCTCCAATGCAGTAACCGTCTCGAACGTCGTCAACACAAATGGAACCGTGACCGCGGATGTCGTTGCCGCTTGTGGGGCGACGAATGCGAGTTTTAGTTTGACGGCCACGGATGGCGCCGGGGCGACAGCGACGGCCACGTTGAATGTGACAGTTAATCCCAACACAGCGCCCACGCTCTCGTACAATTCAGCCGCGCTGGTAGTTGGGAACTCAATCAGTATCAATCCCGCGACCGGTCCAGCCGACAATGGTTCGATTACCTCGATAGCGGTTCAATCACTTGGCACCTTTACTGGCAGCATCGGCGTGAATTCGGCCGGCGTAGTTTCAATCAGCAACGCAACGCCGTTCGGCTCACACAGCGTCACCATTCGCGTCACCGATAACTGTGGCGCCATAAGCGACGCCAACCTGCCGCTAAACGTAACTGACATTGTTCCTCCAGACACTAGCATTGATGGTAGTCCGGCAAATCCAAACAACAGTTCATCGGCTTCGTTTATCTTCAGCGGAACTGATTCTGGCTCTGGTGTGGGAAGTTTTGAATGCAAGCTTGACGCCGGCGCTTTCGCAACCTGTATATCGCCAAAGGTCTACACAAGTTTGAGTGATGATTCGCATACTTTCCAGGTAAGGGCGATTGACATTGCCGGCAACCAGGACCCAACTCCCGCGAGTTCTACCTGGTTAATAGATACGACCGGGCCTACGACGACTATTGAGAGCACGCCGACAGATCCGACTAACAGCACATCTGCTGCGTTTGGGTTCAGTGCGGTGGATGCAGGTTCAGGCCTGGCAAGCTTTGAGTGCAAACTAGATGCCGGCTCATTCGGGCCCTGTTCGTCGCCGACCGTCTACGCGAGCCTGAGCTCGGGGTCTCATGCTTTTCAAGTGAGGGCAATAGACCAGCTAGGCAATGTCGGAAGCGGCAGGAGCTTCACGTGGGTCATCAATGCTGCTCCAGCCATCAACGCAGCGCAGGTGACGAGGCAAGCCGGTTCTCCGATATCGAGCTCGACCATCGCTACGGTAAATGACACTGAGAGCGGGCCGAGTGGCGTGACGGTTACCGTTACCAGCGCCAATCCCTCGAATGGAGTGACAGTTTTGAATATCGTGAACACGGGCGGAACGGTAACGGCGGACGTTGTCGCCAACTGTGGGGCCACGAGTGCGAGTTTTACCCTGATTGCCACGGATGGTGGCGGAGCGACGTCGACCGCAACTTTGAATATAACGACTCAGGCCAACACGGTACCGGCACTTGTTTATTCAACTCCGCAGAATGTCGTCTTTGGTGGGTCGTTGAACATCACTCCGACGACTGCAAGCGACAACGGCTCGATCGCCGGCTACAGCTTGCAAAGCGTTGTGCCGGCTTTGACCACGGCGCCGGCGCTGGATGCTAGTGGTGTCGTGTTGGTCACGAATGCACAACCATCCGGCAGTCACGGGATCACGGTTCGAGTGACCGACAACTGCGGGGCATCAACGGATGCCGTGTTTACGCTCGACGTTGGAGCAGCGCCGTCGCCGACGCCAACAGCCACGCCGACGCCAACACCGACGCCAACAGCCACGCCGACCCCAACGCCCACGACGATTCAATTCAGTGCTTCGTCATACACCGTAGGTGAAGGAGATCAGCACGTTAACATCAGCGTTACTCGTTTCGGAGACACCAGCAGCGCTGCGAGGGTGGATTTTGTTACCTCTGATACGGCCGGCTCGCAGAATTGCAATGTCTTTACCGGCGTTGCTTCGTCGCGTTGCGACTACAAGACCAGCTTAGGCACCCTCAGATTTAGCGCCGGGGAGAACTCT
>Ga0105248_10007053_pt1 | contig 12310 bp, 8 predicted proteins | sample KBSS34metaG_FD_81524 | JGI IMG/M metagenome (GOLD analysis project Ga0105248, IMG submission 81524) | Switchgrass rhizosphere microbial communities from Kellogg Biological Station, Michigan, USA - KBS S3-4 metaG | ecosystem: Host-associated > Plants > Roots > Rhizosphere > Soil | place... | reverse complement strand
GTCGTCCAGAGCACGATGCCGACGTTCTTGCTCGCGCCGTACTGCACGAGCGCCGGCACGTCGATGTTCGGCGATTGCGTCAGCAGGTCGCCCAGCTTGTACCACCCTTCGTCGAGGATGATGTACGGGATCCCGTTCTTCGACGCGAAATCGATGAAGTACTTGTACGTGTCGTTGTTGACGCCGGCACGGAAGCTCACGCCGCGCAGGTTCAGGTTGTTGAACCAGTCCCAACTCACCTTGCCGGGCTTGATCCATGCCACATCCGTCAGCCGCGACGGTGCCGCGAGCAGGTACACCATCTGATTGAGCAGCAGCTGCCGGTCGTCATCGGCGATCATGACGATGCGCCAGGGCAGGGGCCGGCGCCCCGATGTACGCGCGAGGTAGTCGGCGCGTCGCGTCACCATCACGGTGCGGTCGTTGCGCGCTTTTTCCGCCAGGGCCGCCTGCGGAAACAGTCCGACCGCGCTCCCGGCCGGCCCGGCGACGAGGTACATCCCGGGATAGTCCTCCAGCTGCGACTCGGTGATCGCGATCTTCGGCCCCCCGCCGCTGTCGAGGGCGATCAGCGCGGGGAGCAGCGCGCGGCGTCCATCACGAAGTGTGTCGAGCTGCACGCGATGGTATACCGGCTCGTAGTGCGTGAGGAACGTCGTGTCGATGCCGATGATCGCGGTCGCCGGACCGGCGACGGCGAATGTCGCCTGCTCACCGTTGATCGTCGCGCTGTCGCCGAGTGCGAGCACCCAGCGGTACGCCACGCCTTCGTCGTACGCGCGCAGCTCCAGGTCGTAACCGGCGAAGCGCAGCCGCATCTCGTTGAACCGGTCCGGAATCACGGCGCTCTTCGTCGGCGCCACCGGGCGTACGCTGTCTCTCACTTGCCGCCGCGACACCGACACCACCGGGTCGCCGGCACCGAGCTCGCGACGCTCCCGCACCCTCAATGAGATCGGGGACGGCGAGAGTACGGGCCGGCCGCGGTGCGTGACGGAGTAGGTCACCTGCGTCCCCACCGCGACCGTGATCTGGGTGGCGCCGTCAGGCGACTGGAGCTGATACTGGCGCGGTTGTGAAGCGGCGGCGCAGGAGATCAGGGCAAGCAGGAGACTGGCAAACGCGACAGCCAGGCGATTCATGGAGACGGGGTCCGGGGATATGGTCGGGCGGGCTCGTCGGAGGACGAGCCAAACTGCCCGACCGTCAGCCGACGGGCAAGGCTGCGCGTGGCCCCTCTCGTGAAACGGTGAGCCGCACGGTACCGTAAAGGCGAGAGGGGCATCGCCAACGCTCCTGCGTCGCCCCTCCGCTCCCTTCGACATGCCATCCGATGGTTCTCCAGGAAGTAGTCGTTCAGGTCCCCCCGGCACCCGGCACGCCGGGCGCACCGGTGCAGATCCGGCCTCAGGTGTTCGTCGACGGCAAGCCGCTGACGTCCAGTCCGAGCGCGGTCTACAAGGCCATGGTCAAGCAGCGCGAGGTGCTCGGCGACCAGATGGAGCGCCTGCAGGACGAACGGCGGGACATCAGCAACCGGCTCAACAGCACCGAGGAGCACCTCTCGGCAGCCGACAAGGCGGGACTGGAAAAGCGACTGAACACGCTCGACGGTCGCATCGAGACGATGGACAAGCAGATCGCCGGTGCCGATGCGCAGGTCGCCGCCGCTGCTGCTGTACCCAATGCGGTCATCGAGACGCCGCCTCCCGAGCGGCACGGGCCTCCCGAAGAGGTGTTCGTGCTCGGCGGCATCTTCATGTTCGTCGCCATCATGCCGCTCTCGATCGCCTATGCGCGCCGGATCTGGCGTCGCAGCGCCGCGGCCGTGGCGGCGATCCCGCAGGACATCATCGATCGCTTCACGCAGATCGATCAGGCGGTGGAGTCGATTGCCGTCGAGGTGGAGCGCATCGGCGAGGGGCAGCGCTTCATCACGCGCGTGCTCTCCGAGCAGAGCAAGCGTCCCGCGCTCGAGGCCGTCCCCGAGTCGCGCGGAAATCTGAAGCCGTAGCGGCGGGCCTTCACTGCTGCTTCACCGAGACGCGCGCACGTCCCAGCGCCTCGGCGCGCACGACCAGGCCGTCGCGCGTCACGTACAATCCCTTCACGGCGACGGAATCGACGTCGGCTCCGAGTGTGACCGCGTCGCCGAGCTTCCGATTCAGCCCGCTCGTGAGCAGCGCACGTCCTTTCGCGAGCGCTGGCTGCACGGGAACGTGCGCCTTTTCGCGGATCGTGGCGCGCAGGTCGTCCGAACGGAGCCACGCGTAGCCGCTCACGAGCTTGTCGTCGGTGTTCAGGTCGAAGTCGAGATCGGGCACCCGCACCTCGCCGCGTCGCGCGTCGTACTTCGGCGTGCCGATGAGGCGGAGCCGGCCACTCGCGTCGCCGACGAACGACAGCGCCAGCACGAGCCGTCCGCGCGACGTGGGCAGAACGGACACGTCCTGCACAGTGACCGTACGGTTGGCGCGCGTGAAGGTACGCCGCCCGAGCGCCGCGGTCACCGCCCGGGTCGCGGTGGCGTAGTCCACGAGCCCGTCCATCTCGATACGGAAGCCATCGCCAATCGTGTCCTTCGCTAGTGGGGGCGGCGGACCGTAGGATGTGTCGGGAAGCGCGCCCGTGACGATACGCGGGCGCGCATCGAGGCTCACGGGAACGGTCAGTATCTTCGCCTCGCCGCTGACTCGGCCCATGCGCAGCTGCTCCGGATGGAGCATCAGCCACACGCCATCCGCCAATCGGATCGGACGGTTCAGCAGCGCCCACCATTGCGTGACGTGCTTGCTGAGGCTCACCGTCCCCACCTTGCGGTCGATGTCGCCCATCTTCTTCACCAGCGCCGACTGCGCGGCGCCGATCACGCGGTCGGTGACGTCGGTATGAAGAATGCCGACGTCACAGCGATCGCGACCCTCGGTCGACGCGGGCGCTATCGTGACCAGGCGCGCGTGGGAGACGAGATGCCAGTCACTCGTCAGCGAGAGCGGCGTCGCCAACTCGACGATGAGGCGCGGACGCTCCTTCGCGTTCCCGCAACCGGCGCTGAGCGTCGGTGCGAAGCGCGGCTTGTAGTAGCCGCGCGCCTGGTAGGCGATGGTGGCCCGCAGATGCATCTCGCGTCCGAGGGCGAATGCGGTGAACGGGCCGCGCGTCGCCTCGAAGGCGTAGTGCTTGCGATCGTCGCCATTCAGGACGCGCACGCTGTCCATCGAGCCGAAGGTGCGAGGCACCGCCTGCTCGACGACTCGCAGCACGGCCGTGACGTCGTACTCCAGCGGTACGCTGAACCGGGACAGCGCGGCGGCCGCGGGCGCGGGAGCCCCGACGTCCGGGGGCTCGGTTCGCGTCGGCGACGGCTCGCGCGCACAGCCGGCCAGCAGGAGCACGCCGGCGGCCGTTCCGCGAACGGTCGCCAACCCCCGTACTCTCATACCAGATTCTGATGCCACGCTGTCTCCAGAGGACCGGGGCTGCCCCTACGCTATGCCCTGCGGCGCACGCGCGCGAGTGCGCGTGCCGCGCGAACCACCAGGAGAGCCGATGACCGTCGACCCACGTGCCGGTAAGCCCCCCGAGCCCTCGATGCTCGCCAACATCCCGCGCCTCGTCTCGGCCTACTACACGCAGCACCCCGATCCGAGCAAGCGCGAGGAGCGCGTCGCCTTCGGCACCTCGGGCCATCGCGGCTCGTCGCTCAACAACGCGTTCACCGAGTCGCACATCCTCGCCATCACGCAGGCGATCTGTCAGTACCGGCGCGACCAGGGGATCGATGGGCCCGTCTTCCTCGGCATCGACACACACGCTCTCTCCGAATCGGCGTTCGGCAGCGCGCTCGAGGTGCTCGCCGCCAACGACGTGGAGGTCATGATCGATTCGCGCGACGGCTACACACCGACTCCTGCGCTCTCGCATGCCGTCCTCACGTACAACCGCGACCGCACGACCGGTCTGGCCGATGGCATCGTCGTGACGCCGTCGCACAATCCACCCGAGGATGGAGGGTTCAAGTACAACGGCACCAACGGCGGGCCGGCCGACACGAAGGCCACGGGCTGGATCGAGAAGCGCGCCAACGATATCCTCGCCGATGGTCTGCGAGACGTGAAGCGCATCCCGCTCGCGCGCGCACGCGTCGCGGGCACGACGCATCGCTTCGACTACACGCGTGCGTACGTCGACGATCTGGCCGCCGTGCTCGACATCGACGTGCTCCGCGGCTCGAAGCTTCGGCTCGGCGTCGATCCCCTCGGCGGCGCTAGCGTCGGATACTGGGGGATGATCGCCGAGCACTATGGCATTCCCTTAACCATCGTGAGCACCGAGGTCGATCCGACCTTCCGCTTCATGAGCGTCGATTGGGACGGCCGCATCCGGATGGACTGCTCGTCGCAATACGCGATGCGCCGTCTGATCGCGATGCAGGAGCGCTTCGACGTCGCATGGGCGTGCGACCCGGATGCCGACCGCCACGGCATCGTGTCGCGCAGCGCGGGACTGATGAACCCCAATCACTACCTCGCCGTCGCGATCGAGTACCTCTTCCAGCGGCGCGACGGCTGGTCGCCGAACGCCGGGGTGGGGAAGACGGTCGTCAGCAGCAGCATGATCGATCGCGTGGCGGCGTCGATCGGTCGCCGATTGGTCGAAGTGCCGGTCGGCTTCAAGTGGTTCGTCGATGGGCTGCTCGACGGCTCGCTCGGCTTCGGCGGTGAGGAGAGCGCGGGCGCGTCGTTCCTGCGCCGCGATGGCCGCGCCTGGAGCACCGACAAGGACGGGTTGATCATGGGACTGCTCGCCGCCGAGATCACCGCGGTCACCGGCCGCGATCCTGGGGAGCTGTACGCCGCACTGACGGAACGTTTCGGCTCCCCCGCCTACGAGCGCATCGATGCGCCGGCCACCCCCGAGCAGAAGGCGATCCTGTCCAAGCTCGACCCTGCACGCGTCCGCGCCTCGGATCTCGCGGGCGAGCCCATTCTCGCGCGGCTCACCACGGCGCCAGGCAACGGCGCGGCGATCGGCGGTCTCAAGGTCGTGGCAGAGAACGGCTGGTTCGCCGCGCGCCCCTCGGGCACCGAGCACGTGTACAAGCTGTACGCCGAGAGCTTCCGTGGGGTGGAGCATCTCCGACAGATTCAGGACGAAGCGCGCCAGATCATTGCCGCCGCATTTGCCGCGACCTAATGCAGCGTCGGTGCATCAGTCCTGTGGCGATACCGCGCGAAGTGTCGTGTCGCGACTTTCGCCGGACGCTCCGCCTTTCGTCGCAGCCTGGTCGTAAGTTGTTGGTAAATATAGCTTTATCGTCGAGTGATCAGCGGTGCTCCTCGTGCCGCTAGGGCATGAGCCGTGCTTCGAGATGGGCGCCGTACCCGCTGGGCCCGCAGGAGTTGGAATGTTGGCTCGAGACGGTACCGCAGTTCACTCACGCCGCCGCACCTACGGAGACGCTCGACGTGCTTCCAACGCGAAATCCGAAGATCATTTTCAAGGCGCTCGCAACCGGCGCTGTGCTCTACTCGCCGCAGGACGAGGTCTACTTCGGCCTCAACCCCGTCGGCGTGCGCGTGTGGGAGCTTCTCCCGCCGGCGAACAAGAATCTCGACGACGTCTGCCGCACCCTTGCGAGCGAGTATCCGGACGCGCCCGCCGAGATGATCCGGGCGGACGTGGCGGAGCTCCTCGAGGAGCTCGGGAAGCTCGGGCTCGTCGTGCCGGCAGACGCGTCGGCGCGACAGTCTTCCTGAATCAGGTAGGTCGATGAGTTCCATTTTCGCCGTGGTTGGAGGCGAGCCGATGTCCGCCGCCGACCTCCAGCGCGCCGTCGTGGAGATGGCGACGCGTGGCGCGGAGCGCATGGATTGTCGCGCCGGCGAGATCGCGGGCGTGGCCGCCGGACGCTTCGAGTGGGAGATGGAGGCGACTTCCTCCGGTCCCCTCGTCGTCGACGACGGCGTTCGCGTCGTCGTGCTGGACGGGAGCCTCTACTATCGCGACGCACTGCGTCGGGCCATCGCCAGTGCGAGCAGCAGCCGGCCCTTCGACCTCGCCGGCGATTCGGCCGGTCACCTCCTGCTCGGCGCCTACCGCGCCTGGGGCAGCGACTGTGCGCGGCACCTCGAGGGCGACTTTGCCTTTGCCCTGTGGGATCGCGAGGCACAGGTGCTCACCTGCGCGCGCGATCTCTTCGGCTCGCGCCCTCTCTTCTACGGACGCGATCGCGAACGCGTCGTCGTGGCCTCGATGGCTACAACGGTCGCGCGACGCAGCGAGCACCGCGGCGCGCTCGATGTCGGCGCCATCGGCGAGTCGCTGTCCGGCGCGTTCAACCTCGGCGAGGACACAGCCTACCTCGGCGTCGCCGTCGTCCCCGTCGGGCACACGCTCGTCGTGTCGCGCGGTGGCAAGGTCACGCTCCAGCCGCACTGGGAGCCGCCCTCCGCCAGCGCGCGCGCGAGCTCCTTCGAGGAGGGAGCAGAAGAGCTCCGCGCCCTTCTGACGGATTCCGTGGACGAGAGAATGGCGGACCGCGGAACCACCGCACTCTGGCTGAGCGGCGGATGGGACTCGAGCGCGCTCTTCGCGTGCAGCCAGCGCGTGCTCGGCCGCCGCGCCACGCCGCGCGAGATCGCCCTCGTCTCGATGAGCTATCCCGTAGGCAATCTCGGACGGGAGGACGAGGCGATCCTTTCCGTGGCCCAGCGTTACGGCGCGACCGTGAACTGGTGCAACAGCGCCGAAGTGCCGTTGATATCCCCTGACATCGCGTCGGAAGTGTCGCAGCGCGATCTGCCGTTCGCGCACGCGTTCGAGATGTGGAGCCGCAAGATGGGGGCACATTCTCGCGCGCTCGGCGCACGCGTCGTGCTGACGGGCACCGGGGGTGACGAGCTTTTCGCCGGTACGAACGTCTATCTCGCCGACCTGCTCCGAAGCGGCGCGTGGGGCTCGCTCGCGCTCGACTGGTATCGTATTCGAGGACGCACGCTGAAAGGTTTTCGTGAGCGTGTCCTGAATCTCGCGTTGGGCGCGCGGCGCGGCGACGCCAATCTGAATCGGCCCGGGCCCTTCGAGCAGCGGGTCATCCCCCCCTGGCTGCGCGACGACTTCGTCGCCCGCCATCGCCTGCGCGAGCGCGAACGCGCCAAGGCGCCGTACGGCCTCCGTCCCACGCTCTCGGGCACCGAGCAGATCTGGGGCCTCACTGCGCCGATGTTCCCACGCATCCGCTCGACGCTCGCCGCGGCGCAGATGCGCGCCGGCGTCGTGAATCGTTCGCCCTTCCTCGACCACCGCGTTCTCCGTTTCGCGCTCGGCCGTCCGCGTCAGGAGCGCGTGACGGCGCGCGAGACGAAGCGCCTGCTGCGGCGTGCCATGAAGGGCTTGCTTCCCGACGAGTTTCTCGCGCCGAGGCCGGCTCGCACCGGTATCACCACGCAGTACATGCGTGAGCAGCTACAAGGTCCCGCGCGTCCGCTGCTCGAAAACGCGTTCGAGCGGCCGGTGCTCGCCGAGCTCGGTATCATCGACGCGAATCGCCTCCAGACTGATTGGCGCGAGTACGTCGAGACGGGCGAGGGTTTAGGTATCTACTTCTACGATGTATATCAGACGGAGAGCTGGCTTCGCACACATCTTGGAACGGGGACCGAGCAACCGGTGCGCGCGGAGCCCGCGAGCACCGTCGCCTCGTGAAGCGTCTGCAGATCATGAACAGCTATCACGTCTTTGGAGGAGTGCTCCGCTCCGAGCTCGAGTTCCCCGAGCTCGACGTCGCCGCACACGGTGAGCCGGACTGGACGCTCCATGTGACGTTCACGCCTGCTCCGGCCGTCCCGCTTGGACCGATGCTCGGCGAGGACCGTGTCGACGTGGACGTGATGGTGCGCTCGTACAAGACTCCGTCGGGGTTCCGGCTCGTCTACGAGGACACCGGTGTCTTTGACGTGAGCGAAGGAGGGCGCGCGATACGCTGGCATCGCCCCCCGTCCGCCGACGCCGAGGCCGGGCGCCTCGACGTGCTTGGCCGCGTGCTCGCGCTCGCACTCCATGCGTCGGGCTGGTTGTCGCTCCATGGAAGTGCCGTCGCCCTCGGCGACGGCGCGGTGGCATTCCTCGCGCCAAAGGGAAACGGGAAATCCACGCTCGCCTTCGCCCTCATGCGCGCCGGCGCTGCGCTGATGACCGACGATACGGTGGTCATCGAGCCCGGTCGGCCGTCGATCGTCCGGCCAGGCGTGCAGAGCGTGCGTCTCTTCCGCGATTCCGCCGATTGGCTGTCTGCACCCGAGCCGCTCGCCGGCACATCCGACATCAAGGCCACCTTCGGGCAGATCACTTCGACGGACGCTCGTCGCCTGACCCGCGCGCCGCTCGCCGCACTCTACCTGCTCGAGTCGGTCCCGGCAGGGACCATCGCCGAGCCGGTCGAGCGTGAGCGCATCGAGGGACCCCCCGCTGTCTTCCAGCTCATCACGCAGACGAAGATCGGTACCCTGTTGGGAGGCGCCGAAGCGCCGACCGTGTTCGGATCCGTCGTCGGCATCGCCGAGGGATCGCCGGTGTATCGCCTTCGCGTCACGCGCGACTACGAACAGCTGCAGCAGGTCGTCGAGCGAATCGTCGGGTGGCACGGCGGTGTCGGCGCGCGTGCGCTACCCCTCGAGCGCACCCGCGCGTGACCGTCGCGGCGCTGACCAGCGGGGCGCTCGACGCGACGGCGACACCGGCCGAGCCGGCGCTGCGGCTGCGTCATCTCTCCAAGCGCTTCCACGTGCGGCGCGGTCTGATCGCCACGCTGCGCCGCTCGGGGCGTGACGGCTGGGTGCACGCCGTGCAGGACGTGTCCTGCGACGTGCAGCCCGGCGAGTTCTTCGGCCTGCTCGGACCCAATGGTGCGGGCAAGACGACCCTCTTCAAGATGCTGGCGACCCTCACGTCGCCCGACGAGGGGACGGCCACGGTGTACGGCGCTGACGTGATGCGACAGCCGCGCGAGGTGCGCCGCATGGTCGCTCCCGTCGCGGCGGACGAACGCGGCCTGCACTGGCGACTGTCCGCCCTCGAGAACCTCCGGCTCTTCGCCACGCTGTACGATCTCCGCGGCGAAGCGGTCGGCGAGCGTATCGATGAGGTGTTGAGTGTCGTCGGACTGAAGGGCGCGGAGCGTCGCGTCGTCGGCACCTATTCGTCCGGCATGCGGCAGCGGCTGCTCATCGCGCGAGCGCTGCTCATCCGTCCGCGCGTGCTCCTGCTCGACGAGCCGACGCGCAGTCTCGATCCGGTCTCGGCGCGCGACTTCCGAAACTTCCTCCGTGATGAGGTCGTGGGGCCCGGCAAGTGCACCGTCGTCATGGCGACCCACAGTGCCGAGGAGGCACTCGAGCTCTGTGATCGCGTCGCCGTGTTGCACAAGGGTCGACTCCTGGCTGTCGGTGCCGCGCGCGCGCTGGAGCGCGAGTACAGCGACGATCGCTATCGCATCCGCGCACGCGACGCGGCGCATCGCGGCTGGCGCATCCTGGAGTCGGAAGGACTGATCGAGCGTCGCTCGGTCGGCGAAGTGGACGCGGATGGGTGGACCTCGGTCGAATGCCACGTCCCCGGCGGTCGAGACGCCGCCGCCCATGTGCTCGCGTCACTCATCGATGCAGGAGTCGGCGTCGCTGGCTTCGACCGCGTGGAGCTCTCGCTCGCCGATCTGATCGAGCGGATCGTCGCATCCCGCGAGCCCGTGACTGCCGGTGCGTAGCGCGCTGGCGCTCATCCGCGTCAGCTTTCTGACTGCGGCCAGCTATCGCTTCGCGATGTTCGTGTCCGTCGCGAGCCTCGCGCTGCAGATCGTTCCGACCTACTTCATCGGGCGAACGCTGGATCCGTTCATGGCGCCCGCCATCAGGGGAGAGGGGGGCGACTTCTTCGGTTTCCTCGTCGTCGGCACCATCGCCTATCTGCTGCTCGCGGCGTCCGTGGACGCGCTGCCCCGCGCGTTGGAGCGCGGCATTTCGACGGGAACGCTCGAGCTGATCTTCAGCACGCCATCGTCCACGGGGTCGCTCCTCGTCGGCCTCACCGGCTACGAGCTGCTGTGGACAGCGACTCGCTGTCTCGTCGTGCTGGCGGCCGCGGCGGCGTTCGGGTTCCACGCGCACTGGAGCAGGGTGCCGGAAGCTGCCGCGATCCTCGCGCTCGTCGTCGCGACGTATTTCGGTGTCGGGATGATCGCCGGCGCGATGATCATCGCGTTCCGTCGCACTGGCGCTCTGCAGACGGTCGTCATCGTGGGTTCGGCGATGTTCGGCGGTGTGACGTATCCGCCGGCGCTCGTCACGCAGGCGGTGTCGCGCTACAGCAATGCGCCGGACTGGATAGGGCGCCTGGTCGAGATTGTGCCCCTCACCTATGGCCTGCGGGCCGTGCGGAAGATCACGATCGACGACGCCCCGCTGCGCGCGGTGCTCGCGGACGTCGGCACGCTCGCCCTGTTCTGCTTCGCCTTCCTATCGGTAGGCTCGTTGGCGATGTCCTACGCGCTCCGCCGTGCGCGCGCCGAGGGCACTTTGTCCCAGTATTGAGCGCTCCCACACGACGCGTGTGTCGCACGTGATGGCGATCCGGCACTGCCTGCGACGCATGTCACACTTCACTGCGCGGGGCGCGCTCCATCGCGGCATCGTGCAACGAATGCCGCATCTGGCAAAATGCATCGTCGTTCGTGTGACGCGAGGCACAGACGCGCGCTTGACGCACGCGCAGTATGGTCGCCAGATGTCGAGCCAGAAAAGTTGTACGGAGCGACATTCCCGCCAGCAGCAACAAGCCTCACAATGGATTGACCGCGCTTCGTGTCTCGTTCGGGAAACACGTGAGCGAAATGCGTGACGGACGCGGTGCGATTCTCGTCTTGCAGACGTCGGTGACGTGCACTCTGATGTCGCCACGAATGCAAGACCGGCTGGCGGAGTAGATCGTATGTCGGTGGTACGAGTGCTTCGTGTAGCAGTTGGAAGTCCTCTTGTTCTTCGTCGGTAACACCTCACTTCCAGAGTAGTAGTTCACCGGCAGGATCGTGTTCCCTCCGCGTGAGGGAATCGCGACAAAGGCAAACCCGGCGAAAGCCGGCGACGCAAAGCTACGAGGCTAAGGCGACGATGAGTCGCTATGCCAGTCGGGCCGCCGAACGAGTCCCGGAGGGTACATGCGTCGCCACGCTCGGAGTGGCGCGACCATTTTGGTTGCGCTGTCGCTTGTCGCTGTCGGCTGTGGAGAGAAGGCTCCCGTCGCTCCCACGTTCGGCACCCATGGTGCAACGTCAGGCCAGGTCGCGCTGACGAGAAAAGCCGATACGGTCGACGTCGACCAATCCGTTCAACTGAGCGCGATCATCCCCTCGGCGCCGGGTAGCGTCGCGCCGGGCGTGGCGTGGGCCAGCTCGGATCCGAGCGTCGCCATCGTCACGCAGAACGGCGTGCTCTTCGCGCTGAAGTCCGGGCGCACGATCGTCAGCGCCACGTCGCACGGCCAGAGCGATGCGACCACGGTGACGGTGCGCCCCAGCGTGCGCGAGGTCTCCTTCGAGAGCGACTCGCTCGCGATCAGCGTTTCGCAGTCCGTGAAGCTGCCCTATCGCGTCAAGGACAGCGACGGCAACAACGTCGATCTCAGCGCGCACAAGGTCGAGTGGGTCACGAGTGACGCGCAGGTCGTTCCGCTCACCGGCGACGCCACCATTACCGGTCGCCAGATCGGTACGGCCGATCTGCTGCTCCGCGTCGATAAGCGCGAGGCCACGACCCGCATCAAGGTGTTGTCGAAGCCGGTCGCCAAGATCCTGGTCTCTCCGACCAGCCTTCAGATCGGCGTCACGCAGATCGCGACGCTGGCCGTCACGACGTACGACGTCCAGGACAATGTGCTCACGGGCCGCAGCCTGACGTTCAGCTCGTCCGATCAGACCGTCGCCTACGTCAGCTCCGGTGGCGCCGTCACTGGCGTCGCCAACGGAGCGGCGGTCATCACGGTGACGGCGGATGGAAAGAAGTCGACGACCGTTCCGGTCACGGTGGGTGCGGGCCCGACCAACCCGACCGTGTCGGTCGCGTCGGTCGCGGTGACGCTCAACGCGCCGGCGCTGACGGTCGGTCAGACCACGCAGGGGAACGCCGTGACGAAGGATGCGAGCGGCAACGTGCTCACGGGCCGCACGATCGTCTGGACGACCTCGGATCCGGCCGTCGCCTCGGTGGACGGCGCCGGCAAGATCACCGCGCTCAAGGCCGGCGCGGTCACCGTGACCGCG
>Ga0105248_10007050_pt1 | contig 12313 bp, 10 predicted proteins | sample KBSS34metaG_FD_81524 | JGI IMG/M metagenome (GOLD analysis project Ga0105248, IMG submission 81524) | Switchgrass rhizosphere microbial communities from Kellogg Biological Station, Michigan, USA - KBS S3-4 metaG | ecosystem: Host-associated > Plants > Roots > Rhizosphere > Soil | place... | reverse complement strand
TGGGCAGGCGCCCGACTGCATGGGCATGTCCGACGCCTGGCTCGCGCAGTTCGCCAATGCGGGCTGGCTCGAAAATCTGGAAGGCCGTATCAAGGCGAGCGGGATCGAAAGCGAAATCGTTCCGGCGTCGATGGCGATGGCGCGGATGATCAAGAATCAGGCGCATTACATCGGTTTCCAGGTCGAGCCTTACGCGCTCTACTACAACAAGCGCGTGTTCGCGGAAGCGGGCGTCGCTGCCCCGCCGGGCGACGTCGATGAATTGCGCAACGTGGCGCTCAAGCTCACCGACCGCGCGAAGAACCGCTACGGCTTCTACGTCCTCGGTGGGTCGGGCTGGCAGTTCCAGCAGTGGTGTGGCTGGATGGTGAATCACGGCGGCGTCGGCGTCGACAACACGCTGTACGACTCACAGGGAAAGTGCATCCTCGACGGCCCGCGCCATGTGCAGGGGCTGGAGAAATGGCTGGCGCTCTATGAGAAGGACAAGGTGTCCCCTCCCGCGTCGGCGACTGCAACGTTCCAGGACCAGACGAACGCATTCAATGCGAACCAGCTCGGCATGGTCATGGGCTGGGGTGCCTATCTGACGACGCTCGCGCAAGGCATCGGCGAGGCGAACCTCGGTACGGCCATGCCGCCCGCTGGACCGGCCGGGCAATACTTCTTCTATGGCGGCAACGGGTTCGCCATCAACGCAGCCGCGAAGAACAAGGATGCGTGCTGGGAATTCATCCGCTATCTGTTGAAGCCCGAGAACAACTCGCGGTGGAACGAGCAGTACGGTGCGATTCCCGCCGTGCAGGCCGCCTGGACGTCCGATTGGCTGAAGGCGCCCAAGTACGCTGCGCCGATGGAGATGCTGAAGCGCACGTCGTCGCTCGTCAGCAATCCGCGCTACCTCCCCGGCTACGCCAGCTTTCAGAACCAGTTCTGCCCCGAGCAGATCCAGAAGACGCTGCTCGGCAAGCAAACCGCGCAGGAACATGGCAAGGCGGTCGCAGACGCGTTGAACGATTTACGCGCCAAAGCCCGCTGATCAGGCGACCGTAGCGCCGGTGGTGACGACGCAAGCGGCGGCGCCTCGAGTACGTGCGTCGCCGAGGCAGCGCTTCGCCAGACTTTGGAAGCGCGAAGGCCTCGCCTGGACGCTCGTCGCGCCGGTCGCGGCGCTGGTCGCGATCGGCGTGCTGTTCCCGCTCGGCTACGTGCTGGTTCTCGGCAGTTACGACTACTCTCCTTACCAGAATCGCCCCGCGCAATTCGTCGGGTTGCGCAATTACGGCGCACTCATCGCGGATCGCGCCTTCTGGAGTGCGCTCGGCGCATCGGTGATCTGGGTGGTCGGCTCGGTCGTGCCGCAGTTCCTGCTCGGCCTCGGGATGGCGCTGGTCCTGAACCGCACGTTCCGCGGCCGAGCGATCGTTCGCACCATCATCCTCGCGCCGTGGGCGGTGTCCGGCGTCGTGACGGGATTCATCTGGATGTGGCTGTTCGACGGGACGATCGGCGTCATCAACGGCTTGCTGATGCAGGCGGGCGTGATCGATGCGCCGGTGCCGTGGGGAATCTACGAAGGCACCACCTGGCTGATGGTCCTCGTGGCGAACGCCTGGCGCGGCGCGCCGTTCTTCGCGATCGTCGTCCTCGCCGCACTGCAATCGATCGATCCGGCGCTGTACGAGGCGGCATCGATCGACGGCGCAAGCGCCCGGCAGAAGTTCCGGTTCGTCACCTGGCCGCTCATTTTCAACGCCGTGGTCATCGCGACGCTGCTGCGCGCATTGTGGACGTTCAACTTCATCGACCTGCTGTGGACGATGACGCGCGGCGGACCGGCGGGCGCCACGACGACGCTGCCGATCTACATCTTCGACGTCGTCTATCAGAAGGGACAGTTCGGCTACGGGGCGGCGCTTGCCGTCGCCCTGTGCATGCTGCTGATCGTGTTCAGCGCCGCCTACTGGCAAATGCACAGGAGCGGGCCGTCGCCATGACACCCGCCGCGCGGCGCATGCTCGGTCGTACGCTGACGCTCCGGATGCCGGTCGCGTTTTTCCTCGCCTTCACGCTGCTGCCGATCTACTGGCTCGTCAATTCGTCGCTCAAGCTTCCAAACGAGCTCTTCTCGTTCCCGCCGCGGTACTGGCCTGATTCTCCGACGCTCGGCAACTATGCAAAGGCGATGTTCGAAACGCGGCTCGGCACGCTGTACATGAACAGCGCCCTGGTTGCGACGTTGACGTGCGTCGTGGTGTTCGCCCTGATCGTGTTTGCCGGCTACGCCATGGCGCGGTTCGATTTTCGCGGACGCACGACGCTGATCGCATTGTTCCTGCTCGGGCAGGTCCTGCCGCACGTCGTCATGCTGATTCCCGCGTTCGTGCTCCTGAAGTTCTTCGGTCTGCTCGACACGCGCGCCTCGCTCGTGCTCGTCTACGTCGTGATCCTGTTGCCGTTTTCGGTAATGACGATGCGAGGCTTCTATCGGTCGATTCCACGCGACCTCGAGGAAGCTGCGATGATCGACGGCTGCTCGCGTGTAGGAGCGCTGTTCCGCGTCGTGCTCCCGGCCGCACTGCCCGGTCTCGTCGCCACGACGATCTACGGCTTCATCAACGCCTGGAACGAGTTGATCTTCGCCGTGATCCTGATCTCGAGTCCGCGGCTGCAAACACTGCCGGTCGGCATCATGAGTCTGTCAGACGAGATGCGAACGGAGTACGGCCTTATGCTCGCGACGGCGGTGCTCGCGCTGATCCCAAGCCTGGCGCTGTTCGGCTACATCCAAAGGTTCCTGACCGGCGGGCTGTCGGCGGGCGCGGTGAAGGGATGAATCATGCAACGTGTCGATGCGGCGCGTCGATTCACCTTGTGATCCGTCAGGATCGAGCGAGTCAGAAGCGAAAGCGTCGTTGCCAACCGAGGAGGAAGACTTGCAATTCCAGCACGTTTACTCCGTTCTGCTGCTCGCTACGGCAAGCCTGTGCACGAGCGCGCTTGCGCAGAACGTCAAGATCACCCCGCTCGGCTCGCATGCCGGCGAGCTCTGCATGCGGGATCGGGCGACGATCTTCGAGGATCCGACGGGGGTCCGCATCCTCTACGACGCCGGGCAATCGGTCACGGGCGGCGACGATACTCGCCTCGGGAAGATCGACGTCGTCATCTTGAGCCACGCACATGGCGACCACATCGGCGATCAGAAGCTGAAAGCGGTCGAAGCCGGCACGTGCGAGAACCCGCAAGTCGTGTCCGCGGCACCAAACTCCACAACCGGCGAAATCGCCGCAGCGAAGAACGCGGCCATCGTGATGGTGGTGCCGCTCGCCAATTTCATCGGCCGCAAAGTCGAAACGATTCGCGGCAAACCGACGACGGCCTGCCCGCTGACCGGGAGCGATCTCGTCGCACCCTTCGAAGCACCGTGCCTTGCAACCGTGCAGACGGGCGGCACACGCACGGTCAAGGCCTCGGCGACTGCGAAGCCGGTCGAGATCACCGTCGTGCCCGCAGCGCACGACAGCACCGTGCCGAGCGCATTGCTGACCGAGGCGCAGCGGTAGAACCTCGAGACCGACGCCATCGGCGTTACGCTCGGCCCGCCGAGTGGATACGTCATCCGCTTCACCAACGGCCTCGCCGTCTACCTCACGGGCGACACCGGTCTCCACGCCGAAATGCAGACCGTCGAGCGCGACTTCTACAAGGCGAACCTCATGGAGCTCAACTACGGCGCGAGCGCCCTCAGCGCGGAAGCGGCAGCCTATGCGGTCAATACGCTCGTGCAGCCGGCCGCCGTGATCCTGTCGCATGTCAACGAAGCCGCGACGACCGACGGCAAGGTGCGACCGACGTCACGCTCGGCCGAGTTCATCGCGCTCGTCAAGGGACGCCGCATCTACCCGGCGTTGAGCGGCAGGACGATGGAGTTCGATGGGAGCGGCAAGTGCGTCAGCGGATGCTCGTGAAACGCTGCCGAATGCGTGCGCGGTCGCTCCTCGCGCTGGCGCAAGCGCTTGGTGAGCTCAAGACGCGCATCAGCGATTGGCGATCGTGAACAGCTCGCGCGGCTCGCGAATGCCGCGCAATGCGTGGAACCCGAGAGAAACGAGCTTGCCGCGCGAAGATGCCGCCGAGTCGTGAACGGTGCCCGACACCAGCACGTTCCTTCCGAGCGGCCGGCAAAGACCTTCGATGCGACTGGCCTCGTTCACCGCCGAGCCGACGACGGTGAAGTCGAGTCGGTCCCGCGTGCCGATGTTGCCGTACAGCACTTCACCGAGGTGTATCGCGACACCGAGGTCCACGGTTTGCTTGGCCTCGTCCCGACGCTTGGCATTGAACGCCGGCAGCGTCGTGACCACTTCCTCCGCGGCGTTCAGCGCATTTGCGCAAACGACTTCCCGGCTGGCGGACTCCAGATCGAAGGTTGCGAGAAAGCCGTCCCCCATGAATTTCAGGATCTGGCCTCGGTGGTCCAGAACGGGGCGCGCCATGATTTCCAGGTAGTCGTCCAGCAGCTCGATCAGCTCATCCTGAGACACGCGGCTCGCGATGCGCGAGAACCCGCGCAGGTCGCATAGCCAGATCACAGCCTGGATGCTCCGCACCGAGTGCCGATCGATCTCGCCCGTGAGCACGCGCGCGCCTGCATCGGCACCGAGATAAGTCTCGAGCAGCGTGCGGGCGACATCGAACGTCGAGCGCGCCTTCACCGCGAGCGCGAGAAAGGGTAGCAAGGCGGTCACTTGCTCGAGCTCTTCGTCGTCGAAGCCATCGGGGTCGTCGGTCGCGCAAGAGAAAAACACGCCCTTAAGCACATCCATACTTTCGGCCGCGCGGGTGCGGCCCCGACCCGACGCTTCCCGCGTTGCGCCGCCTGTTTCATTGAAATACACGATGCGGGCCGCGTAGTCGGTCATGCCCGCTTCATGCAGATCGTCGAACAGTGGAAATTCATGGCGCGCCCCGGTATCGAGGCGGCGGCGCAGTGAGAGCTCACCGGAAGCTCGCAGATGATGGACCGGACTGCGCAGATACGCTGCGCGCTCCTCGTCGTTGCGACGACGCGCATGCAGCTCGGTGGCGATCCCGTCCGGCCGCCAGACGTAGCTGTGTGCGCCATGCCGCGGATGAAGCGTGCCGATCGACATGTTGAATCGGCTCGCGTGGAATCCTGCCTCGATCAAACCGCGACAAAAGCCGTCGACCTGCTCGGCGAGCGGCAGTCCGCGCAACCCGCGATCGACGAGCCATGCGGGAAACGCCGAGAGATCGAGTGGTTTCGTCATCGATCGCCTCCACTCAGGCGGGGACTCCATTGTGCCGCCATCCGCGTTCGCATGACCATGGGGATTGGATGTGGTGTTGATCGAATTTGGCGACTAGACTGTGTCGCGGCATGTTTGCGCAAGCAGAAACGGCCGTGCCACGGCCCAAGTCAAGGAGCGAGCGATGATCTTCCCGAGCATGAAGCCTACGTTGAAAATGTTCACCGTCGCGATTCTGATGATGGCAGCCACCGCCCACGCGGCCGGCCGGTACGTGCTGATCAGTCACGCACCCGATTCGGACTCGTGGTGGAACACCATCAAGAACGCGATCAAGCAGGCGGGTGAAGATTACGGCGTCACTGTCGACTACCGCAACCCGCCGTCGGGCGATCTCGCCGATATGGCCCGCCTGATCGAGCAGGCGGCCGCCGCCGGCTACGACGGCGTCATCACGACGATCGCCGACTTCAACGTGTTGCAGGGCGCCATCGGCAAGGTCACGGCGAAGAAGATCCCGCTCATCACGATCAACTCCGGCACGACCGAGCAGAGCGAAAAGCTCGGCGCCCTCATGCACGTCGGGCAGCCGGAATACGCGGCCGGCAAGGGGGCGGGCGAGCGCGCAAAGGCAGCCGGTGTCAAAAGCTTCCTTTGCGTCAATCACTACGCGACGAATCCCGCGAGCTTCGAGCGCTGTCGGGGTTTTGCGGAGGCCATCGGCGCCGATTACAAGAAGTCCACCCTCGACTCCGGTGACGACCCGACGACGATCGAATCGAAGGTGTCGGCATACCTCCGCCAGAACCCGGCGACCAATGGCGTCCTGACGCTTGGGCCGACGTCGGCGAGCCCGACGATCAAGGCGCTCGAAAAATCGGGGCAGGCGGGCAAGATGTGGATGGCGACGTTCGATCTCTCGGACGACATCAGCAAGGGCATCAAGGCCGGCACCGTCAAGTTCGCGATCGACCAGCAGCCTTATCTCCAGGGCTACATTCCCGTCGCGGTGCTTGCGACGATGAAGGAGATGAAGACGACGGACGTCGGCAAGGTCGCCGCCGCGGTGAAGTCCAACCCGAAGACCAGGAAGAGGTTCGACGAATACAGCCTCTCGCCTGCGTACGGTCCGCGTCACATCTCCTCGGGTCCAGGCTTCGTCACCAAGGAGAATATCGGTAACGTCGAGAAATACGCCGGGCAATATCGCTGAGGTGAATTGGGTGTCGAGCGCATGACCGGCCCCGATACCTCGACGAGGTCACCGGCAGCCCGCGATGCGCCGGCCGTTTCCGACGAGCGCGTGCGAGAGATCGGTGCGTTGCAGGCCTTTCTCTCGCGTCCCGAGTTCGGGTCCCTTTCCGGGGCAATCCTGGTCTTCCTGTTGTTCGGCCTTGTCGCCGGCGACTCCGGCATGTTCAGCGCCGAGGGCATCGTCAACTGGGCGACGGTCGCCGCCTTCCTCGGCATTATCGCCGTTGGCGCAGCATTGCTGATGATCGGCGGGGAGTTCGACCTGTCGATCGGCTCGATGATCGGGTTCGCCGGAATGATGCTCGCCATCCCCGCACTGTATTGGCACTGGCCGCTATGGACCGCGGCGCTCTTCACGTTCGCGCTATGCGCCGCGCTGGGATTGCTGAACGGCTATCTGGTGATTCGCACCGCACTCCCGAGCTTCATCGTCACCCTCGCCTTTTATTTCATTCTGAGGGGCCTGAGCCTCGCGTTGTCGACGATGTTGACCGGCAAGACCATCCTGAGCAACAACGAGGGCCTGGCCTTGCGTGACCTTGCAAGCGGCGACCCGTTGTTTTCAGCGCTGTTCTCGGGGCATGTATTGACTCGATTCTTCGACGCCATGTCGAGCTTCGGGTGGATCGCGGGAAAGGATGGCGGCGGGGCGCTCGCGGTGGGCGTCCCCAAGGTGATCGTGTGGTGGCTCGTGATCACCGCGATCGGCGGTTTCGTCCTCGCCCGTACGCGCGCCGGCAACTGGATACTCGCGGTCGGCGGCGACGCGAGTGCCGCCAAGAATACCGGCGTGCCCGTTGCGCGCGTGAAAATCACCCTGTTCGTCGTCACCGCGCTGTGCTCGGGGCTCTTCGCCGTCCTGCAAGTTGCGGATGCCGGCTCCGCGGCCGCGGATCGTGGACTGCAGAAGGAGTTCGAGGCGATCATCGCCGCGGTCATCGGCGGCTGTCTGCTCGCCGGTGGCTATGGCTCGGTCGTCGGCGCGTCGATCGGCGCGCTGATCTTCGGCGTCGTGCAGATCGGCATCGGCTACACCAGCATCGACAACAACTGGTATCGCGTCTTCCTGGGCGGGATGCTGCTCGCCGCCGTGCTGTTCAATACGTTCGTGCGCAAGCGCGTTGCGCTCGGCGGTCGTTGAGGTCGACCGCCCATGTCCGTCGATTACATCCTCGAGCTCGACAATATCAGCAAGTATTTCGGCGGCGTCATCGCACTGAATGGGGTGACGCTGCGTCTGCGCCGCGGCGAAGTGCACTGCCTGCTCGGCGACAACGGCGCGGGCAAGAGCACGCTGATCAAGACGCTTGCCGGCGTGCATCGGCCCGATGAGGGTGTGTACCGGGTGGATGGTCGTCCGGTGGCGTTCGCCTCCCCGCGCGACGCGCTCGACCTCGGCATTGCCACCGTATATCAGGATCTCGCGCTCGTGCCGCTCATGAGCATCGCCCGCAACTTCTTCATGGGACGCGAGCCGCAGCGCAAGGTGCTCGGCACCCTGCGGGTGATGGACCACCGGCTGGCCGGTCGTACCGCCGTGGACAAGCTCGCGGAGATGGGCATCCACGTGCGCGATGCGAATCAGATCGTCGGCACGATGAGTGGAGGTGAAAAGCAGTGCCTGGCGATCGCCCGGGCGATTCACTTCGGCGCCCGCGTGCTGATCCTCGATGAACCGACGGCCGCGCTCGGCGTGAAGCAAAGCGTCAACGTGCTGAAGCTCGTCCGGCGGGCGCGCGACCAGGGCATCTCCGTGATTCTCATTACGCACAACGTCAACCATGCGTACCCGGTCGGCGACACGTTCACGCTGCTGAATCGCGGGCGCTCGCTCGGCACCTACGCGAAGCATGAAGTCGCCAGGGACCAGGTGGTCGACATGATGGCGGGCGGCGCCGAAATGAAAGCGCTGATGGCGGAGGTGGAAGGCACGCAGGCCTCGTGCACCGCTTGCTGAAGCCGTGCTAGCGAAAAGCTCATCAGAGCTTGAAGACCCGCTCCGCGTTCCTCGAGCGAATCGCCGCCATCTGACGTTCCGGCAACGCGGCCGTGTTCGCAAACGCCCCTTTCGTGTCGTGCACTTGGTGCGGCCAGTCGGTGCCGAACATCACCTGCTCCGCGCCTACCACGGATATCAGGTACTGCAGCGCACCGAGGTTGTAGGTGATGGAGTCGTAGTAGATATGGCGCAGATAGTCGGTCGCCTTGCGCTTCATCTGGCGTCGACTCGGAATCTCGACTTCATCGCCCTTCTCGAAACGGCCGACCAGGTACGGCAGCGTTCCGCCGCCGTGCGATGCGATGATCTTCAGATTCGGATACCGGTCGAAGAAGCCCTCGAAGATCATCCGCGTGATCGCGAGCGTCGTGTCGAACATGAAGCCGACGGACCAGCTCAGGTCGAACTTCGTCATGTCCATCAGTTCCACACCGGGCGGATCGGTCGGATGGACGAGGACGGGCAGATGTCGCTGGTCGATCTCGGCCCATATCGGCGTGAAGAGGGGATCGGTCAGGGTGCGTCCCGCGACGTTGGCGAGCACCATCACGCCAACGGCGCCATTGGCACAGGTGCGCCGCAATTCCTCGACGGCCTGTTGCGGATATTCCCACGGTAGCGACGTGAACCAGCGGATCCGCTCGGGATAGGTCGCCTGCGCTTCGGCCATCGTGTCGTTGGATTCCCTCGCCGCCTGGGAGCTTGCTTCCTGGCCGCCCCAGTAGACGTTCGGACACGTGAGCGAGACGATCGAAATGTCGATGCCCGTCGCATCCATGTGCGCAAGCCGCAGACCGTAGTCGAAATGTCCGCGTTGAGGAATCACGACCGGCGTGTCGCCCCGGAAGATCTCCTGCTGGCCGTCGGGCCGCGTCTTGATGTTGTAGAGACCGCCCTTGTGCTTCAAGAGCTCGAGCCACCTCGCGGTGAACATGTGGGTATGTACGTCGATGACCGGCATCCGCTATCTCCATGCGATTTGAAAAATGACCGCGAGGAAGGCACGACCTCAGTGCGGCAGTACCTGCCCGAGGAACGCGCGCAGGCGCGGGCTTCGGGGCCTCTCGAAGAAAGTATCGGGCGTGGCGGTCTCGATGATCTGGCCCTGATCCATGAACAGGACCCGATCGGCGACGCGACGCGCAAATCCCATTTCGTGGGTGACGACGATCATCGTGATCCCTTCCAGCGCGAGGCTTTCCATCGTCTGCAGCACCTCGTTCACCATCTCCGGGTCGAGCGAGGCGGTCGGCTCGTCGAACAGCACGAGCCGCGGACGCGTGCACAAGGCGCGCGCGATGGCGACTCGCTGCTGCTGGCCGCCCGACAATTGCGACGGGTGCTTGTGTGCCTGATCCATCAATCCGACGCGTTCCAGATAGTGATGCGCCCGCTCGAGCGCTTCGGCCCGGCTCACACCGCTTCCCCACACGGGTCCGACGGTGAGGTTCTGCAATACCGTCATGTGGGGGAACAGGTTGAACTGCTGGAACACCATCGCCACCCGCCGGTTGATCGCCCTGCGCGCGGCGCGCGTGATCGTGTCCGCGTCGACACGTATCCCGCAGACCTCGAGGCTTCCCTGTTGAAAGGGCTCGAGCAGGTTCACCGTTCGCACGAGCGTGGACTTGCCCGAGCCCGACGGGCCGCAGATGACGATCCGCTCACCGGACTCCACCTGCAAATCGATGTCGCGCAGCGCGTGGAATGCCCCATACCACTTGTTGATCCCTTGCATTCGCGCGATCGCACCGGTATCGGTCGCTTCCAATGAGGTCGCCGGTATCGAGGGAGCTTCGTTCATGCCGACGCTTCCAGGCGCCGGCTGTAACGGGACAGGCCGTAGCAGACGATGAGATAGGCGACCGCGAGGAATACATAGCCCGACGTCAGGATGTTCGACTCACCGATCCAGTCGGGCGACTTGGCGCCGTTTTCCACGGCTCCGAGCAGGTCGTTGATGCCGATGACCGACAGCAGCGTCGTCTCCTTGATGACGGCGATCATGATGTTGACGAGTGCGGGCACGACGGCCGTCAGCGCTTGAGGCAGCACGATGAGGCGCAGCGCTGCGAAGTCCCCGAGGCCGACGGTCGTCGCGGCTTCTAGCTGGCCACGGCCGAGCGACTGGAATCCACCGCGGAATTCCTCCGCGGCCATGGCGGCGTTGAAGAGCGCGAAGGCGATGACCGAGCGCCAGAAGAGATCGACGCCGAGGCCGGTCGGGAGGAACAGCGGCATCAGCGTGGCGGCGATGAAGAGGACGGCCAACAGAGGCACGGCACGCATTCCTTCGACGAAAATGCCGCACAGCCAACGCACCACGGGCAGCCGGGAACGTCGGCCGAGCGCGAGACAGAGACCGACGGGCAGTGCGGTCGCGAACGTTGCCAGTGTCACCACCATCGACAGCAGGAGGCCGCCCCACTGCGTGGGCAGAACCCCCGGCAAAGGACCACCGCCGATCAGCAACAGAAAGAACGCCACCGGCAACAGAATGAACCCCAACAGCGCGCGTTGCACGGGAGCGCCGTGCGAGCGACGGACGACCCACGTCCAGAAGAGCGCGAATGCGGCGAAACAAACCCATGCGCGCCACAACTGCTCGGCCGGATAGTTGCCGACGAGCCATGGTTTCCACCGTGCGATGACGAACGCCCAGCACGCGCCGGCGTCGCCCGGACACGCCTCGCTTGACGTGCCGCGCCAGTGCGCATGCACGAGACCCCATTCGATGAAGCGCCAGCCGAATGCGATCATCAGCGCGAGCAGCAGCACGGACAGCACGCCCATCGCCGGTGTCGGAAACAGCGTCTTTCGCACGAGCGCGCCGATGGCCATTCGTCGGAACGGCGGGGTGCGGGCCTCGATCAGCGCCTGTCGAACGAAGTGTGAGGTCATGTCGTTGCGATCGCGCGACTGTGCTGCTCGCATTCGCCGGCCGTGAGGTCAGCGTCCCTCGCGCCGCATCAGGTGCCGATTCACGAGGCCCGTCGCCAGCGCGATGCACAGGTTGATCGCGCCGTACAGCAGTACCACGAGCGCCATCGCTTCCAGCGCCTGTCCCGTCTGGCTCGCCACCGTGCCTCCGACGATTTGCATGATGTCCGGATACCCGATGGCGGCCGCGAGCGCCGACGCCTTCGCAAGCGTCTGGTACTGGCCGCCCGCGGCCGGCAGCGCGACCCGCAGCGCCTGCGGCAGCATGATCAGAAACGCGGCACGCGCGCCCCCGAGGCCGACCGTTGCGGCCGCCTCGATCTGCCCACGGGGAACGGACAGGATGCCGGCCCGGAAGATCTCCGCAAGGAACGTGCTGTTGTAGATCGACAAACCCAGCGTGAGCGCCATCAACTCGGGCAGGATCACGAGTCCTCCGCTAACGTCGAAGCCCTCGACGTGCGGACGCTCGAGTTGCATTGACGGCCTGAGCCATGCCAACAACCCGCAGCCGGCCGCGACCAGCAGCGCAATCACCGATGTCGCGCTTGCAAAGCCTCGCACGCGCCCCGAGGCCGGGGTGCGGCACGCGAACAGGAGCGCTGCCACGAATGCCGCGAGCGCCACACCGAGAGCGAGCGCGGGCAGCGCCGTCATGTGCAGCACCGGCAGGAACAAGCCGCGGTTGTTGAGCAGGATCGGCCCGAACTCGACGCTGTCGCTCACGCCGGGCAGCAGCGCAAGCGCCGACGAATACCAGAACAGGATCTGCAACAGCACCGGAATGTTCCGGAACACCTCGACGTACAGCGCACACAGCCGTTGCACGAGACCGGCTGGAGCAAGC
>Ga0105248_10007049_pt1 | contig 12314 bp, 13 predicted proteins | sample KBSS34metaG_FD_81524 | JGI IMG/M metagenome (GOLD analysis project Ga0105248, IMG submission 81524) | Switchgrass rhizosphere microbial communities from Kellogg Biological Station, Michigan, USA - KBS S3-4 metaG | ecosystem: Host-associated > Plants > Roots > Rhizosphere > Soil | place... | reverse complement strand
TAATCGGCCGGATCGCTATACGCAATTCCCTTCTGCTTATCGATATGCCAGGTTGCCTGCTTCGCTTCGCGCAACGCTTCCGCTCGTAAAAAGGCGGGATCGGCTGTGTAGGGGGCCAGCAGCGACGCGGAGAAGCCGGTAGCCTTGTTGGTCTCCAGACGCAGTAAATGGACCACCAGCGTATCGCCAGGCTCGGCGCCGTCGATATAGAATGGGCCCGTCTCGGGGTTGGGCCGCTCGCCGCGCTTCACGCCCGCGGAGTCGAAGCCGCCCGCGTCCAGGGTCGATGTGACCACGTGGTCCCCGGGCTTGATATGTAACACTGGCGGATGCGCGCCTGAAAAGGTGTTGTAGAATTTCGTCGGTGTAAATTGATGCGTTTCCGCGAAAGCGGTGGCCGCCATCGCCAGCGTCAGGAGCAGTCTCATACTCATCCTCCAGTTTGGATCAGTATAGCCGAAAGGCCTCGCGCGAACGTCATCGATACCGCGTGTTCCTTAGCGCGGCCTTGTGCGAAACAAGAAAGGATTGTAAGATACAGCTTGTCTTTCCGGCACACTCACATAGAAGGGACCAGACGACACTCATGCGGCTAAGAGATCAAAAAACCTCATGGTCAGGACGAATGCTCACGGCCACTAGATTCATGGTTGTTGCGCTGATCGGCGCCGGGCTAGCCGTCGCTCAGCCCGCTTCCACGGACAAGCCCCTTCTGGCGGAACAGGTTTTCAAGAACATTCAGGCACTGAGAGGGATTTCCGTCGACGATTTTTTGCAGACCATGGGCATCATGACTGCCGCCCTCCAATTCGACTGTGCGGACTGTCACAATAATGCCGGCACCAGCGCTGTGGACTGGGCCGCCGACACGCCACGCAAGGTGATGGCCCGCCGCATGGTGAACATGGTCGCCACCATCAATAAGACCAATTTCGGTGGCCGGCAAGTGGTGACCTGCTGGACCTGTCATCGCAACCGCGACAAACCCATGACCACACCCACCATGGAGGTGCTCTACGGCACGCCGGCCCTGGAGTCGGACGATGTCATCCAGCCGATTCCCGGACTGCCTTCCGCCGACGCCATCCTCGATAAATACATCCAGGCTTTAGGCGGCGCGCAGCGCTTGGCCGGACTCACTAGCTTTGACGCCAAAGGCACCAGTGTGGGGTTCGGTGGATTCGGCGGTGGCGGCGACGTCGAGATCGTCGCGAAATTTCCGGATAAGCGCGCCACCATCATCCTGTTTAAGGAAGCAACCGGCCGCGGCGACCAGATTAGAGCTTACGACGGGACCACCGGTTGGGTGCGAACCCCGCTCAATGTCGTGGGAGAGTTTCAGTTAGGCGGCGGCGATCTGGACGGCGCCAGGTTTGACGCTCAGCTGTCATTTCCAGGGCAGATCAAACAGATTCTCACGAATCTGAAAAGCGGTCCGCCGACTTCCATCACCGATCTTCCCGCGCCGTCCAGCCAGTCTTCGCTGGAGCAGAACGCGGCCGCCTTGCAGGAGCACAGTGTCGACGTGGTTCAGGGCACCGGACCGAGGGGGCTACTGGTAACGCTCTATTTCGATAAGCAATCCGGCTTGCTTCTGCGTGAGTTGCGCTATGGTAACTCGCCGATCGGCCGTGTTCCTACTCAAATCGATTACGCCGATTATCGCGACGTTAACGGGATCAAACTACCGTTCCGAATCACCTATGCGTGGCTGGACGGCCGCGATGCAATCGAGCTTCGCGAGATTAAGACCAACGTCCCCGTGGACGAGGCGAAATTCGGAAAACCCGCTCCGCTGAAGCCCCGCTAGGGGTTTGATCGGATGATAAACCCGGGGCCAGCGGAGTAACTCTACTTCTTCTCCCCGTCGCTGCCGGGCATCTGCAGACCGAGGAAAAGCCTGCGGCCGTCGGTGAACGTCACGTTCTTGCCGACCGCTCGATTCGATCCGTCCTTCGCCTGGTAACCCTCGACGACAATCTCCACCCCAGGAGGCAATGAATCCCTGGTGAAGCCCAGCCGGTACAAGTTGTTTGGACTGCCGCCTTCGATCATCCACGTTACCGCTTGTCCGTCGTCGCCCTTCACGGACATATGGATCCACGAGTGCGGATTGGTCACTTCCCACTTGATGACCGATCCCTTCAAAGTAAGCGGTTTTTTCTGATCGAATTCCGCGGCAAACGCGTGGTGCGCCCACACCGGTACCGCAGCCGTGAGCAGACCAAGAGCAGCCACCATAACCAACAGCTTTGTTCTCATCTGTTCTCCTTTGCGTTTTTCGTCGCTACCACTACTTCCCTGCCTTCTTCGCGGCTTCCTGTTCGGCTACACGAGCGCCGTTGAGGGTGTTGACCAATCCGTAATTCGCCTCATGGCACGCGTACTCGTATAGTTGCCCTTCCATCTTGGTGATGGGCAGCTCACCCGACCACGGCTTGGTCCACATCCCAGGGTCTTCCACCGTGAACTGATAGAGGATGGTGTCCGCATCGACGCGCGTCAGCCGCTCCACCACGTGCACGTTCTGGGCGTCTTCAAACGGATTCAGATCGGTAAAGTTCGTGGTGTCGATCACTAGTGTGTTGCCCTCCCAGTGCCCCACGGAATCGCCCATCCACTGTTTGATGTTTTTAGCGATATGCGGACGCCCGTCGGTGGGAATGACCCGCGCGTCGTGGATCATTTCGGATTCGATCACCACATAGCCGGCACCTTGCACAATCTGCAAATTACTGTTGTAAGCCGCGGGAAGAAGGGGCGGCCCCACGTTGGGCCGGGCCAGGCACCGCGCACCCAACGGCCGGTTCTCCGGGCCGTCGAACTCGTGTCCTTTGGCCTTGGCGCGACGTTCTTCAATTCTCTTGCGAGCCTCCGGCGTGAGCGGCGGAATCCTTCCTTCCGGCCCCACGATGATGGAAGTCCGGTGGTTCCATGCGAGCTTGGTCTGGCCCCGGTCCAGCCCGTATTCGCTGAAATCGTAATGGACGTCGGCCGCCGTTCCGGGTTCGGTGGGGAGGCCTTCCTCAATGTTTAGATCCAGCCGTTCATGCTCCTTCTTCATACCCGCCGCCAATTCCGCGTCGGTATAGAACTCTTTCCCGGTCAGATCCTTTGGCCGCTCCAAAGGAGTAACGGTATTGTTGGTCCAGACTCCCTGCAAGTCGGGCTGACCGTCGGGCGTGCGAGGTTGGGTCCACGCCTTTTTTACAGCGCTCTTTGCCGCCGGCGCGGTTTGACCCGCGACAGGCATCGCCGCGACGACTATAACGAACGCCGTCAGAGTAGCCGAAGAAGTTACACGCATCGTTCCTCCCTTAATCACTTCGCCGCCTTGTTTCCCGCTTCCTCTTCCACACGGGCTCCGCGGAGTATCGTCACAAACTCATCCAGGTTCCCTTCGTGGCACGCCCACTCATACACTGGCCCTTTCGCCTTCGCCATCGGAATCTCGGCGCTCCAGGGCTTGTCCCACGTGTCTGGATCCTCGACCGTAAATTGGTACAGCAGCGTCTTCTCATCGGGGCGTGAGAAGCGCTCCACCAGATGAAGTTTTTCGCCCGATCCCCGGAAAGCGGACAGGTCCGTGAAATTCGTGGTGTCCACCACCAGCGTGTTGCCTTCCCAATGGCCCACCGAGTCACCCTGATACTCGCGAATCTTTTGTGAAATATGCGGCCGACCGTCGGTAGGAATCACGCGCGTCGAGTGATCCATCTCGTGGAGCAGAACCACGTACCCCTGCCCTTCTACAATCTGCAGCAGGTTATTGTCGGCGGCACCAGGCAGCATTGGGATACGCTCCTGCGCCATCAAAATGCAACGCTCCTGCAGCGGCCGGTTCTCGTAGCTGTCGAACTCGTGTCCCTTATTCTTCGCGGCGCGCTCCGCGTTTCGTTTGCGCGCTTCGGGCAGCATGGGAGGCACCTTACCCTCCGGACCCACGATGAGCGAAGTCCGTTTGTTGGAGGCAAGAGTCGCCTTGGTCACATCGAAACCGTAGAGGCTCAGATCGTAGCGCACATCCTGCGGCGCGGCGTTCCCCAGGTCCGCCTCCTCGGGCACAATCCCCGATTGGATACGCTTCATCAACGCAGCGAATTCCTGATCCGTATAGAATTCCTTGGCGCCCAAGCCTTTGGGCCTCTCAAGGGGCGTCAGCGTCGCGTTGGCGTATACGCCTTGCAGATCGGGAGTGCCGTCCGGCGTGCGCGGCACTGTCCAAGTGCTTGTTGCCGGGGCTTGCGCCAGCGCCGATCCAGCAATCATGGCGGTAAAAGCGGCGATGGAAAGCGGGAGACGCGTCGTCATCAGAACCTCCTTTACCTACTTGCTGGCCTTCTTGCGAAGCGATCCGTACAGCACTTCCTCAGCGAACTCCACGCACTTGTATTCCAGAAGCCGGGCGTCCTTTTCCACCCGGCGGTAAAGCGGCATGCTGATTTTCCATGGCCGCGAAAACACCTTCGGATCCTCGATGGTGGCTTCGTAATTGAGAATATCCGCGCTGCGCGGCGTGTAGCGTTCCACCACATGCAGCGCTTCGCTATGGAAATTACCCGCGCGATCAAACCACGTGTCTTCGTTTTGGCTGGTGACATCCACCACCAGCGTCTCGCCCTCCCAATGTCCGTTGGACCACCCCATCCAGCTATCGGCCGGCGCCTTGGTCGGAGCTCCCATATTGATCGTGCGAACCGCCCCTGCATATTCGTAGGCCATCATGATGTTCTCGCGCGATTGAATAATCTGGAAAGGATAAGGCAGATAAGTCGCGCGCGGTACCCCGGGCAAATAACACTTGACCTCTGGATCCAGCTTCACCCAATTCGCGCGATTCTCTTTTTGCTTCGCGGCGGCTGCCGGCAGGTAAGGAATCTCGTCGCCTTCGACAACACTCAACCCCGGCGGTATCGAGAACACCGCACCCAGCGCGTATACCGGCCCTTGTGCCGCGGAGTGACCCTGCAGATTCCAGTCAGCCGAATTATTGGCTTGCCAGATCCCGTTCAAGTTGGGTTTCCCATCCGCCGTTCGGGGGGCTCGGTAAGCCGGAGTCTGGCTCCACACTGGAATCCCCGCCAAGACGATGGCGCTCGCTAACACGATCTTTCGTAACCTATACACCCGATTGATCCTATACGCGAACGGCTTCGAAGTCAAAGGGGATGTAGCCGACCCCGCGCATTCCACGCAAATTGCGGGTATCATAGTCAACGGTTCGCCCTGTGGGCGCTTAACGACCAAGGAGGCTTCGATGAAATACGGAAGTTCATTCTCACGGCGCGGTTTTTTGATATCCACGGGATCGCTCGCCGTGGCGTCTCGGCTGGCTGCGGCTACCAATGCGGATAAAGAGAGCCTGCCGGTTATCAGCAAGCGCGTGGAGAAGGTTTTCAAGAACCCCGCGATCAAGGAGCCCAACGATCTTCAGTTCACTGCCGACGGCAATCTGTGGATTCTGGATCAGGTCGATCCCAATAAAGTTTTCAAGGTGAATCCCAAGGACGGCTCCATCATCGATCAAGTCCAGACGGAATCGATGCACGGCAGCGGGCTCACGTTCGGCAATGGAGCCTGGTGGATCGGTTCCACCAAAACTCTGAAGACTCTCAAGGTCGACCCGAAGACAGGCGCGACCCTGAAATCTTTCGACACTCCGGGAGCCGGCCTGTACGGCAAAGTGAAGACGCCATCCGGCGCGCACGGCTTGAAATGGGTGGACGGAAAATATTGGATGGCCGTTCCCGCTTCCGGGAAGCTCTATTTGATGGAGCCGGAGTCGGGCCAAATCGCGCGCAGCATCCCCGCGCCGACAGTCCGCACTCACGGACTCGCTTGGGACAACGGTATCCTCTGGTGCGTCGGTTCCGACGAACGCGAGATCTACAAAATGGACCCCAAGGACGGCACGCTGCTGGCGAAGATCAAATTGACGAAGGAAGATCCGGAGCCGCACGGGCTGGATCTCTACAAAGGCGTCATGTGGTATTGCGACGCGGCAACTGGCTGGGTCTGCAAACTTTCCTAGAAGCTACGGGGTCAAGCGGACGCACAGCAGGTGGCCGGCTTTCGCCACCACTTCGTGTGCAATCTGCGAGCTGAAGCGCGTTTGATACGTGCCGGCGTCGATGACGAACACGCGTGTCTGCCTTGCTTGTAACGCCTGCTCCAACTCCTGGGGAGAAAGCAGCAAAGTAATCTCGCGCCCGCCGTACCACAGCATCTGATTCACCTCATCGTAGAGCGGCGCGCCCTGGTCATAGAAAGCGACGTGCTCGCCGGACGGCGTCGCAGCGGTGGCGGCAGCGGCAATCGGCTGGATTTCGGGCACGTGGTAGGTGACCGGAGGAAAGACCGCGATCGCCAGCACCGCTACCGCCAGCACTGGTGTCGCGAAAAGAAGTCCCCTTTGGATGAATCGCGCCGGAATCAGCGTGACCAGACCAACCGCAGTCAAGATCGACAAGGCAGGATAAGCCGGCAGCATATATCGCAACACCCGGCTCCTAGCGGCCGCGCACATCGCCAGTACCACGACGAACCAGATCAGCAGAATGAATAACCGCTGCTTCCGGCCGCGGATCACGGTCACCATTCCGGCAATCGCAAAGGGCAGCCACGGCCAATACGACTTGGCCAGCATGAATACGTATTCAAAGAGGCCGGTATATCGCCGCCAACTCGGCGATAGCGTCCCGAAAGCTTCGCGATCCAGCCAGGCTTCATGAGCCGTGAAGAACATCTGGCCGTAGTGATCGATCAATCGCCAGTACCAAAACGCCAGCGGCAAAATCGCCAGCGCTAATGCGGCTAACGTGTAGCCCCAGTGCGGACGCCGCCGCGCGATGATCAGATCGAGTCCGAAAATAGCCGGCAGCGCAAACCCGATCAGTCCGCGAGTCATGAGCGCCATCGCGGTGAACGCCCCCGCCGCCAGATACCAGCCGGCGTTGTCTTCGGTCAACGACCACGCGCACAACGCCGCAAGAAAGAAGAACGTGACCGGCACGTCGGTCATGGCCCGCGCAGTGTACTTCACGAAATAGGCGCTGCCCGCCAGTGCAAACATGGCGAGGGTCCCTTGCATGGGATCTCCCGTCAAACGCCGCGCTAGCCAGGCTACCAACAGAACCGTGCCCAATCCGAGCAACGCCGACGGGACTTTCGCCACGAAATCGCAAATCCCGAAGACCGAAAAGAATGCCGCCTGAATCCATTCCAGCAACGGAGGATGCTCAAAGTCAGGCGTCCCGTTGAATTGCGTATTCAGCCAGTCCCCGCTGAGCACGATCTGCTTTGCGACCACCGCATACCGCGCGTCATCGTACCCAGGCAGATCGCCCACTCGAATCGGCGCCAGGAACCCAATGGCGGTTAGCACCGCGAACGCTCCGAAATAAAAGCGCGGGCTGAGCGGGGCTTGACGGTCGAACATCACTTGAGTATCACATTCAATTCGGTATCTAGAAAGATTTGGATTTCGCGCAAACAGCGAGGCTTATCTTGCGAAACGGCACGGGTTGCCGTCGGAGCCGATTCCCAACATCGCTGCGAGAGAAGGATAGGCAGCGCAAGCCGGCGCCTGACCCAGACCGTAACCGAGTGCCCGCGCGATCCGCTGCTCGGCTCGTTCCACCAGGCGCGACCACAAGGTCTCCGGTTCTGAATCGAAGATGATATCGGCAGTGCCATTCAACACCTGCCAAAAGCCATGGCTGGTTTCGTTTTCCAATTGACCGGGACTCCAGCCGCAGTATCCCAGGTAGACCCGGAAGTCCGCCGGATCGGGTTGCTGCGCCAAAGTCTTCTCCAGCAGCGCTCCGCTCGGAACCAGGTAGACCTTGCCGGTGACGTGCTCGGCGCCATCCGGCATGGCGTTCGTTCGCAGCAGAGCCAGCACATTCGGCAACTCTACCGGTCCCCCGGCGAAGACGGCATCGGGGCGTTCTTTGGCTCCCTTAAGCGGATCAAGCGCCCGCGAGATCGGCACTTCCGTGCGGCGATTGAGCATCAACCCCACGGTGCCGCCGCGAGTATAGCGGACCAACAGGATCACCGTTTTGGCGAATGTAGCATCGGGGGCATCCCGCTTGGCCACCAGCAGTTTACCAATGCCCAGATCGTGCGTCGCTTGAGCGGACAGAATCGGCGCACAACACCACACCGCCGCCACCAAAGCTAGCCGCCTGGACCATCCACGCACCATGACTCATTTTTGCACTCTTGCTGGAAGAATACTCAAGCGCTCAAGACACGCCCCAGCCAGCGCCCCAGCAGAATCACAATCAGGCCTCCGGCAGCAGCAATGGCAGCATGCATCGCCCAAAATTCGAGCGGGCTCAGGCGCTCATAGAATCCGCCTATCCAGCCAATCACGTTGTTGGAGACAAACAAGCTCATGTAAGCGATCCCCATCATGGTGGCGTTTACTTTCGCCGGCGCGGCGCGCGATACCAGCGCCAACGTTGTGGGCCAGTAATACATGAAGGAAATACCCGTCGCGACGCAGTATAAAGCCGGCCATATCGGGTGAACACGTGCGCCTCCGGAGGCAAGTATCCCCATCACCAGAATCAAGTTGGTCACTACTGCGATGCCCGCGCCAATCCCGATCTTCGAGAGATCGCCCGGCTCCCCGCGGCGCGATGCCTGCCAGCGCCACAGCAGAATCAGCAGCGGCGCAACCAAAATGGACGTCAGCGATTCCAGCGAGAAGAACCACGGGATCGGAATCGTGTGGCCACCCACTTCGCGAGCAACATGCTGCTGGATCCACACCGGAAAAACGTTGAACTCCTGATACTGGCTGATCGATTGAAAAACTGTGATCGCGATCACCGCCATCACCGCCAGCGTGGTGGACCGCTCGCGAGCCGTGAGCGTGACAGTCGGCCGCTGATCGCTGGCGACTCTTGCCGGCAAATGGCGATAGCCGTATAAATAAGTTGCCAGGCCCACCAGCATGAACAGCGCCGCAATCCCAAAGCCGTAGTGCCAGCCATAGACTTGTGCCAGTGCGCCGCAGACGAACGGTCCCGACACGGCGCCGATGTTGATCCCGGTGCTGAAAATCGTAAATCCGCGTGTGCGCCGGGCCCCGTCATCGCGCCGGTAGAGCGATCCCACTTGGGCCGAGATATTGCCTTTCAGGAAACCTGACCCGGTGACCAGCAGCAACAGCGCCAGCAATAGCGACTGCTCAAACGCCATCGCGAGATGCCCGCCGCTCATCAGCAAAGCGCCAATCACGACGGCGTTGCGCTGCCCAATCCAGCGGTCGGCAATGAAGCCTCCCAGCATGGGAGTGAAATACACAAAGCCGCTATACAGTCCGAAGATGTGTGAGGCCAGCGCCTGCGTCGATAGCGGACCTGCCAGCGCTTCAATCGCCGAACGAAACCCCGTGAATCCGGCGATGTTTTCCAGATGGCCCGGCAACAGCGCCTGGTTGACCATATAGAGCACCAGCAGCGCCGTCATTCCGTAATAAGAGAACCGCTCCCAGGCTTCCGTGAACGCTAAATAGAAAAGTCCCCTGGGATGCCCCAGGAAAGCGCGGTCATCGCTCGATGTCAGGATGGATTCGGCTGTTCCCATGGGGTTGCCCAAGCTTAGCGCATCGTTATTCGCTTGCGGAAGGAAGCCGCACGGATTCGCTCTGCGACCCCGATTGTTCCGAAACTATAATGGCCTAGTGCTCATCGATGTGGCGGCGATGGCGGTGTTTCTTGCGATAGGAAATGTGGTGTTCCGGCACTTCGAGCCGCGAAAAACGCTGTGGCAGCGCCTGCTGAAAATCGTCGCCATACTTATGATCACGGCATTGATTTCGCATTACTTCGGTAGAATCGGCGTTTTGATCGCGTTCGGCATCGTCGCCATACCCGGAATTTATGTCCACGCGATTTGGCTACCCCGTCACGGCGTGAACGGCTGGACGGGCGAGCCGCGGGAGAAGTACTACGCACTCCGAGGATGGCCGCCTCCGGAGGCGTAACCGCCCTGAAAAGGGCGTCATGCGATTCTAGAAACGATCCCTCCTATGCGCGCCAGCGACGATAAACAGCCGCTGCCCGATCCGCCTGCGCCGCTGCGCCGAACTTCCCCCTTCACGCTGGAGCTGAAAGAAGGTGGCGGATGCATGGCAGCATTCGGCCTGCCATTTTTCCTGGCCGGCGTCTTTCTGGCTCTCACAACTACCGGAATCGTGCCTATGAAAAACGCACCGGATCAAAACTGGACGCCCGTTCTGACTGGATTCATGAGCCTGGTTTTTCTTGGCGCGGGCGGCGCACTCGTGTTCGGGCGGCAATGGATAACTCTGGACGCCAGCCGGGGATCTGTGGTCCTTCGACGCGGGCTGCTCATCCCAATCCAGACCAAGGAACGTCGTTTGACCGAGTTCAACGCGGTCGTAATTGGGTTCACTGCGGGTGATTCCGATTCACCGGATCAGTACCCGGTTCACCTGCGAGCCGTGGCCGGTACGGACTTCGTTATCAGCAAACCGGCAAAGTTCGGTGATTCCCGAAAACAGGCGGAATATCTGTGCCGTTTCCTGAGCATGCCGCTGGCAGACGCGACCACGGACCACGAAACGCTTGTCGGCCCTGAGCAAATCGGCCAGACGCTTCAGGAGCGTCTTCTTTCCGGCGGCGTAGAAGCCGGGAGCCCAATGCGTCCGTCCGCGATGCACTGCGCGGTTCACGAGTCCGATGGCGAAATAACGATCGTCATGCCCGGCAAAAAGTCTTCGCTGGCCGGATTATTCGCCGCGCTCATCCCTGCAGTCCTCTTCCTGACTGTGGTGCCCGCGATCATGCGATTCTTCGCGCGAACCGAGACTCCCCGGGGAATGGGCTTCACGCTGCTGATTTTTTTGATGCTTGCTTTTGGTATCCCGTTGATATTCGTCAGCGTCAACCTGCTTGTCGGCAACCGGCGAAGAGGGACGACCGTGAAGGCATCGCCGGCCGGACTTGTGATCGAGCGGAGGGGCACATGGCGCACCAGCACGAAGCTGATTCCAGCCTGCGACATATTGGATCTGGACTACAGCACCTTCGAGGGCACGCTGGCATCGGCCAAAAGCTCTTCCGGGACGCCCGGAGCTTCCAGCGCTGGCGCCGAACGAATATTCGCGTTCCTGAAGAAATGGGTGCCGGCTAAGGGCATCATAGTGAAATCACGCCAGGAACTGATTCCGTTTGGAGAAGGGCTGCCCGCGAATGAATTGCAGTACCTGAATTGGGCCCTGAGGACAGCGCTGACGCGTCGCTGACGTGCGAACACTTTTGCCGCCTGAATATGTCGCCTACTTGCCGACCGATTTAAGCGCCGCTCCACTCTTCTCGATACCGAGACCAGTCCCCAAGGCTATCTTCCGTGCGCCCCACTTAATCCCCCGCCCCGTGGCCTTGAGGCCATTGACCGAAGCTTTACCCGTGGCGCTTCCAGTCTTGGCCACAGCAGTCTTGGCGGACCCACCGGCCGCCTTGATATCTTGTGTGGCGCCGCCCTGGCCCGCCACGGCCGTGACCGGCACAATAAAACAAATCGTTAGGAAAATGTTTCTTGCAGTACGCATGGATCTACTGTAACAGGCTGAGATTCGCCGCGGGGACTAGGCGATGTGAGCGGCTCAGCGGTGGTCGATGGCCGTGCTCCAGACGGTGACGGAAATACGGGCTCTGCGGGGAGATCACTATCCCTAATTAATCTGCAAAGCCTGTGATGCGGATCTCTAGTTGCTACTTCAATGAATTACTGGCAGCTTATCGAGAGTCCGGGGCTTAAGGGCCCAAAGGAAGATGATGGCGGCGGATTCACTGTGTCTACCACGGTGCCGGTAGCTCCCGACTTGCTTGAACTTACCTGGGTTCCGAAGGTCGCAACCACAATATTATCGCGCCCACGGCACGTCGACGTTCTTGACGAGATAACTAACGGAACGGGTCCGAATGGACGCGCGAAACATGGAGTCAGAGTCTACAAGAGGCGATAAAGGGCTTGGCCCACCTGCCGTCTAACATCCGTTGCACCAGTCGGGGTGCTGCGAATCGAGGCCCTCAATTCTTACCCTGTCTCTGTGAATGTCCCTGCAGTGCAGGTTTCAGCCCGACCGCTAGTAGGGGTAGCCCTTTAGTCGCGGCATCCGCGGCTTCCAGTCCGGGAGCGGCGCGTAGTTGTCGCCCAGCGGCATCTTCACTGCCGCGAGATTCTGCTGATCGAGGACCTGGTCTTCGGGAATCACGCCGTTGATGAACAGCAGATACGCCGTCAGCCCGTAGACCTCGTCTGGTGTCAGCGTC
>Ga0105248_10007038_pt1 | contig 12321 bp, 10 predicted proteins | sample KBSS34metaG_FD_81524 | JGI IMG/M metagenome (GOLD analysis project Ga0105248, IMG submission 81524) | Switchgrass rhizosphere microbial communities from Kellogg Biological Station, Michigan, USA - KBS S3-4 metaG | ecosystem: Host-associated > Plants > Roots > Rhizosphere > Soil | place... | reverse complement strand
TCTTCGGCGCAAGGTTGCGGATTACGAGTCTTCGAGCTGCGGGCGGGGGGCCGGGCATCGAATTTCTCGAGTACCTTGCGCCGCGCGATGGGCGGCCCGCGCCTGTCGATGCGCGCGCGTCCGACTTGTTTCACTGGCAAACCACGCTGATCGTTAACACCGCCGACCTGTTTGCCAGACGATTGCTGACAGAGAATTCGCGTTTTGTGTCACCGGGAGTTGTCACGCTGAGCGAGAAACATTTAGGTTTTACCAAAGGACTGCTCGCTAAAGATCCCGATGGCCACGTGATGGCCCTGCTCGAAAGGTAATCGTGATGAAAATTGTTTCCCTGAATGTGGGCCGGCCGCGGTTGGTGCTGCGGAACGACGAACCGGTCTCGACCGGCATTTTTAAAGAACCCGTTAACGGTCGAGTGATGCTTCGCACCCTGAATCTCGACGGCGACCGCCAGGCAGATCTGACGGTGCACGGCGGACCGGAAAAAGCGGTTTACGTCTACCCTTCTGAACACTATCCATTTTGGAAACGAGAGCTGCCGGACATGGACCTGCCGTGGGGAATGTTTGGCGAAAACTTCACCACCACCGGCCTCGATGAAACGGAAACTCGCATCGGCGACAGGTTTCGGATCGGCTCGGCCGAGGTGATGGTCACTCAACCGCGTATGCCTTGTTACAAACTCGGTATTCGTTTTGGCCGCACTGACATCATCAAGCGGTTTTTGGTCAGTGAACGCAGCGGTTTCTATTTATCGGTGCTGAAAGAAGGCGAAGTCGGCGTTGGCGATGAGATCGAAGTGCTCGAGAAAAAGAGTTCCGGTGTAAGGGTCGTCGATATCACGCGACTATACAGCAGTGAGAAACACAACGCCGATTTGATGCGGCAGGCGATTGCGACGGAAGCGCTGCCCGAGAGTTGGCGAGAATACTTTCGGAAACGGATCGAGGACCTATGAACGCCGAAACTCAACGATTGGAAGAAGCGCGTCAACGCACGAAGCACTGGCAGCGCTGGGGCCCCTATCTCAGCGAGCGAGCATGGGGCACGGTGCGCGAGGATTACAGTCCGAACGGCGCCGCCTGGGACTACTTCCCACACGATCACGCACGCTCGCGCGCGTATCGCTGGAACGAAGACGGAATCGCGGGCATCTCCGATCGTCACCAGCAGATCTGTTTCGCGATCGCGCTCTGGAACGGCCGCGATCCGATCTTGAAAGAGCGTCTCTTTGGTTTGACGGGCGGGGAGGGAAACCACGGCGAAGACGTCAAGGAATACTATTTCTATCTCGACTCAACGCCGACCCACTCGTACATGAAATACTTGTACAAGTATCCGCAGACTGAGTTTCCCTACGGTCAGCTAGTTGAAGAGAATCGGCGGCGAGGAAAACTCGCGTCTGAGTTTGAGCTGATCGACACCGGTGTGTTCGAGAACGATCGCTACTTCGACGTGTTCGTCGAATATGCGAAAGCGGATGTCGAGGACATTCTCGTCAAGATAACGGTCACGAATCGTGGTCCTGAAACAGCGTCGTTGAACCTGCTGCCCACGATCTGGTTTCGCAACACCTGGTCGTGGAATCAGAACGGCACGGCCAAACCGAGTCTGCGAAAAACCGGCGAAGGCGTCGTCGAGCTTGATCCGGCGCAAATCGGCAAGCGCCGGCTTTACTGCGACAACTCGCCCGAATTGCTCTTTACTGAAAACGATACGAACACCCAGCGGCTCTTCAATTTCACGAATGGCGTGCGCTATTTCAAAGACGCGATCAACGAATACGTCATTCACGGGAATCAGCAGGCGATAAATCCCGAGCAAAAAGGCACGAAAGCGGCGGCAAATTACCGGCTCAGCATCGCGCCCGGCGAAAGCGTGAGCGTCCGTCTGCGCCTGACCGACGACGATTACGACAACACACAAGACGCTTTTGCGGATTTTGAAAACACGTTCGACGCGCGGCTGCACGAAGCTGACGAGTTTTATCAAACTGTAATTCCCGAGCACCTTTCGGACGATGCAAGGTTAGTAATGCGTCAGGCGTTTGCGGGCATGCTCTGGTCCAAGCAGTTCTATCACTACGTTGTCGAGCAATGGCTCGACGGCGATCCAGCGACACCACAGCCCCCGGGCGAGCGTGCGCACGGCCGCAATCACGAGTGGAAGCATCTCTACAATGCCGACGTCATTTCGATGCCCGACAAGTGGGAATATCCCTGGTACGCGGCGTGGGATCTTGCGTTTCACTGCGTGCCGCTTGCGCTGGTCGATTCGGAGTTTGCCAAGTCGCAGCTCCTGTTGATGCTGCGCGAATGGTACATGCACCCGAACGGCCAGCTACCCGCGTACGAGTGGGCCTTCGGCGACGTGAATCCGCCCGTTCACGCGTGGGCTGCGTGGCGCGTCTACAAGATCGAAAAGAAGCGGCGCGGTGTTGGCGACACCGTGTTTCTGAAGCGGGTCTTTCAGAAGCTGCTGTTGAATTTCACATGGTGGGTGAATCGCAAAGACGCTGACGGCATGAACATCTTCCAGGGCGGCTTCCTCGGTCTCGACAACATCGGCGTTTTCGACCGCAGCGCGCCGTTGCCAACCGGCGGCCACCTCGCTCAATCCGACGGGACGAGTTGGATGGCGATGTATGCGCTAAACCTTTTGGCGATCGCTTTGGAGCTGGCGAAGGAAGATCCGTCGTATGAAGACCTCGCCAGCAAGTTTTGGGAGCACTTTCTTTACATCGCGCATGCGATGAACAATCGCGGCGACGACGAGATCCGATTGTGGGACCAGCAGGACGGCTTCTTTTATGACGTGCTGCATCTGCCTGACGGCAAGCCATATCCGATGAAAGTCCGTTCGATGGTTGGATTGATTCCGTTGTTTGCAGTCGAGACGTTAGAACCCGAGCTGCTCGATCGTTTGCCGGACTTCAAACGCCGCATGGAATGGTTCATCGGCAATCGTCCCGACCTGACGCAGAACGTTGCGTGCATGCGCACGCCGGGCAATGCGGAAAGACGGCTGCTTTCGATCGTGGATCAGGAGCAATTGCGCCGGGTGTTGCGTTTCATGCTCGATGAAAACGAGTTTCTCTCGCCTTATGGCATTCGCGCGATCTCGCGCGTCCACAAGGATCAGCCGTACGTGCTGCAGGTAAACGGCATGGACCATCGAGTGGATTACGAGCCCGGCGAATCCAGCAACGGGTTGTTCGGCGGCAATTCAAACTGGCGTGGACCGATCTGGTTTCCGTTGAATTATCTGCTCGTCGAATCGCTGCAAAAGTTTCATCATTATCTCGGTGAAGATTTCAAAGTCGAATGCCCGACGGGTTCCGGCCAGATGCTGACGCTCTGGGAAGTCGCGGCGGAGATTTCGAAGCGACTCTCACGGATCTTTCTGAAAGACGACAATCAACGGCGCCCGGTTTTCGGTTCGATCGACAAATTTCACACCGATCCCAACTGGCGCGACCTCGTTCCCTTCCACGAATACTTCCACGGCGACAACGGCTCCGGCATCGGCGCGAGCCATCAGACCGGTTGGACCGGCCTCGTAGCAAAACTGCTCCAGCAAAGCGGCGAATAGAGTTGTAAGGAAAACTCTCGTCGCGCGACTCATGGTTGTTTGGCGAACTCAAAACAAAGGACGCAACCAACATGAGCACAACCTGGGCAGTTTTATTAGCGGGAGGAGACGGCACGCGGTTGCAATCGATGACGCGTGCGATTACCGGCGACAATCGTCCGAAACAGTTTGTTCCGGTTATCGGCGGCAGCACTCTGCTCGATCAGACCAGGCGGCGGGTCGCGTTATCGATTCCGGCGAGCCGCACGTTGATCGTAGTCACGCAGAAGCATCGCCGCTTTTATGAACCACTACGGACTGAAATCTCTTCCCGTCTCTTACTCGAACAACCTGCGAACAAGGGAACAGCACCGGCGATTATTTATGCGCTGCAACGCATCGCGGCGAGATCGCCGAAAGCCATCGTGACGCTGTTTCCGTCCGATCACTTTTTTAATGACGACGAAGAGTTTATGTCACACATCGAGGTGGCGATCGACGCCGTCCGGGTCCAACCGGAAACCGTGATGCTGCTCGGCATTACTCCGACCGCGCCGGAAACGGAGTATGGCTGGATCGAGCCGCAACCTTCGATACTCTCGCACGCAGATAAATCGATCACGCGCGTCAGAAAGTTTTGGGAGAAACCGGACTTGAGCCTGGCGACCTCGCTGATGGAGCGTGGTTGCTTGTGGAACAGCTTCGTGATGGTCGGACGCGTGGACGCATTGCTGAAGATGACGCGAGCTGCCCTGCCCGAAATGCACGACGCCTTCGCCGCGATCAAACCCACGTTTGAAACCGCCTCTGAGCACACGGCGCTCGGCGAGCTCTATTCACGAATCGACGACACGAATTTTTCTCATCAGGTGCTTGCGGTTCGGCCGCAAGACTTGATGGTGATGAAGGTTGCCGACGTCGGCTGGAGCGATCTGGGTGAGCCGAATCGAGTCTTGTCAACGCTCGCGCAAATCGGAATGCAGACACAACTTGCGAGATCCGCAAGCTAAAAAGGAAACGATCATGAAAGCAATCGCAGTGAAACCAGGAACACCGAACACGGTCCACTTAGCCGAACTGCCGGCGCCGAAAGTCAGCGACGTTGCCAACGGGCGCGGTGTGTTAGTGCGTGTGTTGCGCGTCGGCGTCGACGGCACGGACAAAGAGATCAACTCGGCTGAGTATGGCCAGGCGCCTCCCGGAGACGATTTTCTCGTGATTGGTCACGAGGGTTTCGGGCAGGTCGAGGCGGTTGGTCCAAACGTGACAGAAGTTAAGCCCGGCGATTACGTCGTCGCGACTGTTCGTCGCCCGGGTTCGAGTATCTACGATCTCATCGGGACCAACGATATGACGACGGACGATACCTACTTCGAGCGAGGCATCAATCTGCGTCACGGTTATCTGAGCGAGTATTACGTTGACGATGCCGAATTCATCGTGAAGGTGCCACAGGGTTTGAAAGAAGTCGGCGTGTTGCTCGAGCCCACGACCGTCGTCGAGAAGGGCATCGCGCAAGCATACGAGATTCAGCGCCGCCTGAAGGTTTGGAAGCCGAAACGCGCGGCGGTGATGGGCGCGGGAACGATTGGCTTGCTTGCGACGCTCGTACTGCGTCTCAAGGGAATTCAGGTAACGACGTTTGGCAAGACGCCGAAGCCGTATCTCAATTCGGATTTGATCGAGGCGCTCGGCGCCACTTACCAATCGACTGAAGATCTTTCGATTCTCGAAGGCGCGAAGAAATACGGACCGTTTGATCTCATCTTCGAAGCGACGGGCTTCTCTCCCGTGGTTTTTGAGAGTATGCAAGCGCTCGGAAAAAACGGCGTACTCGTGTTGTCTAGCGTCACCGGCGGTGACCGCAGGATCGAGGTGCCGGCCGACAGGATCAATCTCGATTTCGTGCTGGGAAACAAGGTGATGGTCGGGACGGTGAATGCCAATCGTGAATATTTCGAGATGGGCGTGAAAGACTTGGCGCAGGCGGAGGCCGAGTATCCCGGCTGGCTCTCTCGTTTGCTGACTCATCCGGTTCGCGGGCTGGAGAATTACGAAGAGCTTTTCGCGAAGCTCACGAATCCAAACGGCGCGATCAAAGTGTTCTGCGAGGTGGCGGAGCCCTCACAATAACCTCTGCCGTAGAACGCTCAAATGGTGAAGCTGCGCGTTGACACTTCTTCCGCGCAGCAATATGATTCGCCTACCACTTCAAGAAAACCTGACTCACGCGTGATTCCCGACTAGGACAGATCTCCTGAATCTCGCTTATTGCGTCTTCGCCCGACGCTGGACTCTCAGCGTAACTGCGTTGCGCTTTTCCTTCACGCAAGTGAAATCAACGGAGAAAACATGAGAAACATATCCACGAAAACTATCACCGTCGGATTTGTGTGTGTTATCGGCTTGCTGCTCGCTGGCGCGACCGCGCAGGCACAAGTGGTGGAGCCGACCTACACCGTCACCAACACCTACGCAGCAAAGTTCATCTGCGGCGTCCAGCCTGACGCCTCAATCAAGATCATGCCTGACGCGCAGGCTGGTCACTATTCGAGCAAAATCAACGTTCACAACAACACCGGCGGCGACATCAAGTTTCGCAAGAAAGTGATCCGGCTCAAAGGTGGACAGGTACCGACTCCGCCGGCCTGGACCAGGTTCGAATCACTCAAGTCAGACTATGCAATGGAAGTCGTTTGCCGGGATATCTATTCACACCTGAATATCCCGATCTATCCGCAGGTTGACGTGATACCACCCTACATCGAAGGATTCGTGATCTTCGAAGTGGTGTTTCCGAACCCGCTTCCTTCGAGTGTTCCGGATGATCCGCTCGACATCGAGGGCATTTACACTTACCGCGCGGAGCCGGCCGGAACTGACGCTGTTTCGATCGACGTTGAAGTGTTCCCAACGAAACGGAACCGATATGTGATTCCGCAGGCTGAGCCCGTTCCTGCGGATCCCGTTCTCGTCGAGCCGAAACGGCAGATGCAGCGATAAAAACGCTCCCGCCGTTGAAAGCCCAGTTTGAGTAGCCCAGGTTTTACGGCTTCTCGGCTGCTGCGGAGTCCAGCCGCAGCAGCGAAGCCATTTATAAACTTCCTCACCCAACAGTTTTCTTCGAGTCGCCACCACCAAACAATCCTTTAAAGAACCGCACGATGATCGCCCACAGTGCGCGAAACGCGAGCGGGGCGGCAGCGACGGCTTTCACTTCCGGTGGAGGCGGTTGGGCCACGCGCTGTGCACCGCCGCCCGTCGACGCAGTCTCGCCCGCCGGTTGAGACTCACTCGCCGCCTGAGTTTCGCCAGCCGATGCGGATTCTCCTGTTGCCGGAGGCTCGTCGACGACTTCCAACTGCTTCCTCACACACGTCGAAAACTGGCGAAACATCTGTCGCGACACTTCTTCAATCATGCCGCGTCCGAATTGCACGATCTTTCCCACCAAATCGATATCGGCGGTGACCAACACCTCCGTCCCGCCGTTCGCGAGGGGCGACACCGTACTCAGCATCGACACCTTTGTCGAACCCGAGCCGGTGACTTCACGAGCGTCGCCCACCATGCGCGCCTGGTGCGTCTCTTCGTTGATTTCGGTGAACTTTCCCTGGCCTTTATACGACATCGACAATGGTCCAACCCTCACCTTGATCGCGCCCACGAAACTGCCGTCGTCCCTTTGTTCGAGCAGCTCCGCGCCAGGCAGACAATGAACCACGCGCTTCGGATCGATTAGATATTGCCAAACGCGCTCAACAGGCGCTTGCACTTCGAAGCGCTCCTCGATTTTGAAAGCCATAGTTAATCTCCTTTGCAGGCCAGATTAGACAGATTAAACTATGCTCCGCTCAATCTGTGTAACCTGTGAACCTTTTTGAGGTGACCCTTATGATACCTCGGAGCTTTGAGTACTACTCTCCCCGCACGTTGGACGAAGCCATCGCTCTGCTGCAAAAACTTGGACCAGAAGCGAAGCTCCTGTCCGGCGGCCAGAGCCTGATACCGATGATGAAGCTGAGACTTGTTTCTCCGGAATACATCGTCGATATCAATCGCATCCCCGGACTCGACTATCTTTCGGAAAGCGACGGGCATCTGCGCATCGGCGCCCTCGCCCGCGAGCACGAGCTCGAGTCGTCCGAGGTCGTAAAGACAAAATTCCCGATTCTCAGCGACACGGCGAAAGTTATCGCCGATCCGCTCGTGCGCAGCCAGGCGACCGTCTGCGGCAATCTCGCTCATGGCGATCCCGCCAACGATCACCCGGCAACGATGCTCGCACTCGGCGCCACAGTCGTCGCGCAGGGGCCGAACGGCCAACGCGAGATCGCGATTGCAGATTTCTTCCCCGGCCTCTTTACCACCGCACTCGAACCGGAAGAGATTCTCACCGAGATCAAGATTCCGTTTCCACCGCCGCGAAGTGGAGGCGCGTATCTGAAGCTGGAAAGAAAAGTCGGCGACTTCGCCACCGCGGGCGTTGCCGTGCAGATCACACTCGACGAAAGCGACGTTTGCAAATACGCGGGTATCGGTCTGACAAACGTCGGCATGACTCCGATAAAAGCCAAACAGACCGAAGCGTTTCTGGTTGGGAAAAAACTCGACGATGCCACGATCCAGCAAGCAGCCGAACTGGCCGCTTCAGAGTCGGAGCCAATGGACGACATCAGAGGCTCGGCCGATTACAAACGCGATCTCGTTCGTGTTCTTACCGCACGTGCTCTCGCAACCGCGCTGAATCGCGCGCAGGGAGGAGCCTAAACAAATGGCGAAAATGGCGATTAAGGTAAACGTGAATGGAGCCGAGCAGAGCGCTGAGATCGAACCGCGTTTGCTGCTGGTCCATTTCCTTCGCGAAAACCTGCGGCTCACCGGCACACACATCGGTTGTGACACGAGCCACTGCGGCGCGTGCACAGTCGTGCTTGATGGAAAGCCCGTGAAGTCGTGCACCGTCTTCGCAGTGCAAGCTGATGGACGTTCGATCATGACCGTCGAAGGTCTCGAAGAGGACGGCAAGCTGCATCCGCTGCAGGATGGATTCTTTCAGGAACACGGTCTGCAATGCGGCTACTGCACGCCGGGAATGTTGATGACCGGCTACGCGTTTCTGAAAGAGAACAGCGATCCGAGTGACGACGAAATCCGTCACGCGATCTCCGGCAACCTGTGCCGCTGCACCGGCTACGTCAATATCGTCAAGGCTTATCAATACGCCGCGCAAAAAATGCGCGAGGGAGGTGCGTGATTATGGCGCCAAAAACATCACCCGAAATCGGTGGCATGGGCCACTCCGTCAAACGCAAGGAAGATCCGCGTTTTCTTCGCGGCCTCGGTAATTACGTTGACGACGTAAACCTCCCCGGCATGCTCTATCTCGACATCGTTCGCAGTCCTTACGCGCACGCGACGATCAAAAACATCGACATCTCCAAAGCCATGGCGATTCCGGGCGTGCTCGCCGTCATCACCGGAAAGGATTTGGAAAAGTACAACCTGCACTGGATGCCGACATTGATGTCTGACACGCAGATGGTTTTGCCGGTTGAAAAGGTGATGTACCAGGCGCAGGAAGTTGCGGCGGTGCTCGCAACGGATCGTTATATCGCGGCGGACGGAGTCGAAGCGGTGGAGGTCGACTACGAACCGTTGCCCGTGGTTGTCGACCCGAAAAAAGCGTTGCTGCCTGATGCGCCGGTTCTGCGCACTGACAAGAAGGACAAGAAAGACAATCATATATGGCACTGGGAGTGGGGCAACCGCGAAGCGACGGATCAGTTGTTCAACGATGCAGAGGTCACGGTCAAGGAAGACATCTACATTCCGCGCATACACGTTTCGTCGATCGAGACGTGTGGCTGCGTTGCCAGTTTTGACAAGGTCAGAGGCAAGCTCACGGTCTGGATGACCACGCAAGCGCCGCACGCGATTCGCACTGTGTTTGCGCTCGTGGCCGGACACGTGGGTCTTTCGGAAGAGAAAATACAGATCATCTCGCCGGACATCGGTGGCGGCTTCGGCGGCAAGGTGCCGGTTTATCCCGGCTACGTGATCGCCGTCGCGGCTTCGGTGTTGACCGGCAAACCGGTGAAGTGGATCGAAGATCGGATGGAAAACCTGCAAGCCGATTCGTTTGCACGCGACTATCACATCACCGCGGAACTTGCCGGCAAAAAGGACGGCACGCTCACGGCCATTCGGATCAAGACGATTGCGGACCACGGCTACACGGACGCGGCCGCGAATCCGTCGAAGTTTCCCGCCGGACTCTTTCACGTTTGCACCGGCTCGTACGATCTCAAAGCAGCGCACGTGGAAGTAGACGGCGTTTACACCAACAAACCGCCGGGCGGCATTGCGTATCGCTGCTCGTTCCGCGTCACGGAAGCCGTACACACAATCGAGCGCATGGCTGATGTGATGGCCCACGAGATCGGAATGGACGCGGCCGAGTTTCGGATGAAGAACTTCATCAAGCCGGAGCAGTTTCCCTACAAGTCGGCGCTCGATTGGGAGTATGACAGTGGCAACTACGCGGCGGCGCTCCAGCTTGCGATGGACACGGTCGGTTACGCCGATCTGCGAAAGGAGCAACTTGAGAAACGAGCGCGCGGTGAGTTGATGGGCATCGGTATCAGCAGCTTCACTGAAATCGTCGGCGCCGGTCCGTCGAAACATTTCGACATCCTCGGTATCAAGATGTTTGACAGTGCGGAGATTCGCGTCCATCCGACGGGCAAGGTCATCGCGCGGTTTGGCACCAAGTCGCAAGGCCAGGGTCACGAAACGACATACGCGCAGGTGATCGCCGAAGAGCTTGGTTTTCCGGTCGACAGCGTGCTCGTTGAAGAAGGTGATACGGACACCGCGCCTTATGGCCTCGGTACGTATGCGAGCCGCAGCACTCCGGTCGCGGCCGCTGCCTGTGCGATCGCTTGCAGAAAGATCAAAGACAAGGCGCGAAAAATTGCGGCGTACCTGCTCGAGGCCCACGAAGACGATCTCGATTGGGAGCCGGGAAAATTCTTCGTCAAGGGATCGCCGGATCGCGCGAAGACGATTCAGGAGATCTCACTCGCCGCCTACACGAATCATCCGCCCGGAATGGAAGCGGGACTCGAAGCCGTCAATTACTACGATCCGCCGAATCTCACTTATCCATTCGGCAGCTACATCTGTGTCGTCGACATCGACAAGGGCACGGGCGAGATCAAGATCCGCCGTTTCGTGGCTATCGACGATTGCGGCAACATCATCAATCCGATGATCGTGAAAGGACAGATTCACGGCGGCTTGACGATGGGACTCGGGCCGGCGTTGTACGAGGAGATTCAGTACGACGAGAGCGGTAACATTTTGCAAGGCAGTTTTATGAACTATCTGCTGCCGACGGCGGTTGAGACGCCGAACTGGGAAACGGCCAACACGGTTACGCCATCGCCGCATCATCCGCTGGGAGCGAAAGGTGTTGGGGAGTCGGCGACGGTCGGCGCTCCGGCGGCGATCGTGAATGCAGTGGTTGACGCGCTCTGGCATCTTGGAGTGAGGCACATCGACATTCCGATCACGTCGGCGAAGGTTTGGAAGTTATTGCGGGAAGCGGGAGTGCGCGATTGAATATTCAGGACGAATCTAACGACTTGCGTGCGCGGGAAGAGCCTTTCGTTCTTGCCACGGTCGTCGCGTACAAGAGTCCGCAGTCTGCCAAACCGGGATCGAAAGCGATCATCAAAGCGGACGGCACGCTGATCGGATGGGTCGGCGGCGGCTGCGTGCAGCCGATTGTGTTACGCGAAGCGAAGCAGGCGCTGCAAACAGGAAAGCCGAAGCTGTTGACGATCAGTCCGGATGAGCCGCGTGATGACTGGAAAGGAGTGCAGTCGTTTCGCATGACGTGTGAAGGCGGCGGGTCGTTGGAGATTTACCTCGAACCGGTTTTACCGAAGCCTCAGCTCGTCGTCGTTGGCTCTTCTCCCGTGGCTGAAATAGTTGCGCAGCTCGGCGCGCTACTCGATTTTAAGGTCGTCGCCGCCGTTAAGGATTTCAGTTCGGTCAGGGATCAGATCGACGAGTCGAGCTACGTGGTGGTGGCGACCATGGGCAATCGCGACGAAGAGGGATTGCTGGCCGTGATCGGCACGAGACCGAAGTATCTGGGACTCGTGGCGAGTAAGAAGAAGTCGGAAGCGCTGTTTGAGTACGTTCGGGAGACCGGCGCGAGCGATGAAGACATCGCGGTAATCACGTGTCCGGCCGGGCTCGAGATCGGCAGCGAGACGTTGCCGGAGATTGGATTGAGTGTCGCGGCGGAGATCACGCGTGTGCGTAGAACGAGTGCCGGGGAGCAGTCGCCGCTGCACGAATCACCCACTGTCGCCACGACCGCGATAGATCCGATCTGCGGCATGACCGTGGATATCGCCGGCGCTCAATACACGTCTGTTGCCGACGGCCAAACGATCTACTTCTGCTGTCTGCGCTGTAAAGAAACGTTTGATCGTCCACCGGTTTCACAGCTTACGCGGTCATGAGGAAATTTATCTCGGGACTGATCCTCGGCGCGGGCGCTTCGCAACGGTTTGGACCACCGAAACAACTGGCGCCGTTTCGCGGCACGACGATGCTCGGTTGGGTGACGGCCCAGGCGCAACGATCAGCGGGGCTCGATGAAGTCGTGGTCGTTCTCGGACGCGCTGCTGACGAGGTGCGTGAACGAGTGGATTTCGGCGCGGCCCGCGTGGT
>Ga0105248_10007037_pt1 | contig 12322 bp, 8 predicted proteins | sample KBSS34metaG_FD_81524 | JGI IMG/M metagenome (GOLD analysis project Ga0105248, IMG submission 81524) | Switchgrass rhizosphere microbial communities from Kellogg Biological Station, Michigan, USA - KBS S3-4 metaG | ecosystem: Host-associated > Plants > Roots > Rhizosphere > Soil | place... | reverse complement strand
GAGGCGGGAATCGCGCGAGTACGTCACCACCCGACTTCATACCGCGTCGCGCTCGCACACGCTTCTGCGCGCCGCCACGCGAGAGCACGCGGTCCGCGCGAGTGTCAGCCTTCGGCACGTCTCCGAAACGCGCCGCCGCGTGTTCTTGGTCGATCCCGTGAGCGGCATGATCCCGCGCCTGCGCGAGATCTTCGCGCGTCGCGAGGAGACGCGCCCCGAAACCGCGCTGGTTCTGCCCGCCCGTCGGCCCGAGCGGCCCGAGGCCGTCCACGGCCGCGCACCCGAGCCTGAAGTACGCGCCTTCGAACGGGCTGCTGCAATGCCCGCGCCGCAGGCGCCGCCCCCCAACGTGGAGTGGATCGCCAGCCAGGTCATCCAGCAGATCGATCGCCGCCTCGTCGCCTACCGCGAGCGGATGGGGAAGGCCTAGCCAGGCCATGGCACTCGAGAAGGCGCGCATCAGGATCGAGCACACGGGGCAGGTCATTCCCGTGATGTTCAACCCGGAAGAGTACTCGCTCAACAAGGACAACAATTTCGCCGCGCAGGCCATCCCCGGCCTCAGCTCGCCGCTGCTCCAGTTCGTGAACGGCAATCTCCGCACGCTTGAAATGGAACTGTTCCTGGATACCAGCATCGAGCGCACCGACGTCCGCGAGCGCACCCAGCAGATCGCCGATCTCATGAAGATCGATTCCGGTCTCCACGCTCCGCCCGTGCTGGTGGTCTCCTGGGGATCGCTGCAACTGCGCTGCGTGTTGGCGCGCCTCAGCCAGAAGTTCCTCAAGTTTCTGGAAACCGGACAGCCCGTGCGCGCGCGCCTCAACGTCACGTTCCAGGAATTCATCGATCCGGAGCGGGAAGGCCGCGAAGTCAACCGCCAGACTGCCGACTTCACCAAGGTCCACACCGTCGGTCCCGGCGAAACGATCAGCCTCCTCGCCGCCCGCTACTACGAGAATCCGTTCGCCTGGCGCGCCATCGCGGCCGCCAACGATCTGGACGACCCGCGGGCCATTCAGCCAGGGCAGGAGTTGACCATCCCGTCGTTGCCCTACACCGATCCCTTCACCGGCGAGGTGACAGGCTGATATGGCCGGATATCCCCAATACGCGCCCGAGTACAAGATCGTGATCGACGGCGACCGCCTGCCCGACGCGATGCGCGGTTCGGTGATCAGCGTCAACTACCAAGACGGGATCGAGGGCGCCGACCGCGTGGAAGTCACGCTGGCGAATCCTTCGCTGATCTTCCTCGATCATCCGCTATTTGCCGTGGATAGTGAGTTTCGACTGTCCATCGGCTACGCGCCCGGCCCGCTCGAGGAGGTCTTCGCCGGCTCCATTACGGGCGTCGAACCGACGTTCCCGAACGGGGGCATGCCGACCCTTCGCGTGGTCGCCCAGGACGCGCTCCAGGGCTTGCAGCGGGGCACCAAGGATCGCGCCTTCCGGATCAGCATCCCCACCATCGGCAACTTCCCATTGCCCGACCCGATCGTCACCTCGATGGTGGCCGCGCTGGATGGACTCATCCCGCTGCCCGACCCGGTCGGCGGGGCGCTCTCCACGTTGATGACTCTGGCCACGTTTCTCTCCTTCCCGCAGTTCGCGCAGCAGAACGTCCGCCACCAGCAGAACCAGAGCGATTTCCAGTTCCTCACCGACATCGCCCAGCAGAACGGCTGGGAAATGTTCATCGACCACACCATGGAGCCGCGCGGCAAGATCCTGCGCTTTGTCTTCCTGATCCAGAGCTACACGCCTGAGCTCACCCTGAAATGGGGCAGTTCGCTGATGGACTTCACGCCGCGCCTCACCACGGTCGGCGACGTGTTCGGCGTGCAGGCGCGGGTCTGGGTGGATAGCCTCAAGATGGAGTTTGTCATCGCGGTGAGCTGGGACTACGATCGGGCCGCCATCAACCTGACGATCTTCCCCAGCCTGATCGGCGATGTGGACGACATCCTCGGTTCCGACGCCAAGGGCAAGACAGTCGCGGTGAAGCCCACCGGCTACGCGGCTGCCCCGTTCAAGATTCTTTCCGAATTGTTGCCGCGCCTGAACAATCGCCTCACCGGCAGCGGCAATGCGGTGGGCAATCCCAAGATCAAGGCCAGCCGCGTGGTGGAATTCGAGGGTCTTGGAGCCCAGTTCAGCGGGCTCTACCGCGTCACGGCCGCTACCCACACATTCGACGGCGGCGGCTACAAAACGGGCTTTCAGGCGCGCAAAGAGGTCTGGTTCGGGTCGACGCCGTTGCCTACCAACCCGCGGTCCGTAGTGCGCCTGCAGGGCGCGTTTTCGATATAGGGGGACTCATGGATAGCGCACTCTTCGAACGTCTCGAAAAAATCGGCGCCGAGAGCATCCGGCCCGGATTCGCCCTCGCCCCCGGCGTCGTCACCAGCAATCTGGATATCCTCGGCGAAGGCCGCGTGCAGGTGCGCGTCCCCTCCATTCCCGATTTCGAGCCTTGGGCGCGCGTCCTCGGCGTTGGCGGCGGGTCCAGTCGCGGCTTCTGCTGGATTCCCCAGATCGACGACGAGGTCCTCGTCGGGTTCGCCCAGAACGACTTGAGCAGCGCCTACGTCATCGGCGGGCTGTGGAGCATGCGCGACCGCCCGCCCATCACCATCCCCACCGAGTTCCTCACCAAGCGTGTCATCAAGACCGGTGTCGCGGGGGGGCTCGGCCACGAAGTCGAGTTCGACGACCTGTTGCAATCCGTCACCATCACGACCAGCACGAAGCAGAAGATCGCCATCGATCCGACCGCCATCGAGATCTCGACTACCGGCGGCAGCGTCTCGGTGAAGCTCGATCTGACGAGCCAGACGGTGAGTATCCAGGCGCCCTTGAAGATCGAGATGAAGGCATCCCAGATCTCGCTCGAAGGCCTGACCGTCGACATCAAGGGGACCAATATCAACATCCAAGCGGCCGGCCCGTGTTCGGTTACCGGTCTGCCCATCAAATTGAACTGAGGATCCCAGGAGAGCCATGCCGTTTGCAGCGCGAGTTGGAGACCCCACCGGTCACCCCGGCGTCATCACCGGGCCCGGAGTCGCCTTGGTCCTCATCGGAGGCCAGCCCGCGGCCGTCGCGGGCGACATGCACGCCTGCGCGATGCCGCCCGTGGCCGGACCGCACCCGCCCTCGCCGATCGTCAAAGGGAGCGCCACCGTGCTGATCGGCGGCCGGCCCGCCGCCCGCATGGGCGACATGTCCGGCTGCGGCGCGCCCATCGTCCTGGGCTTCCCACTGGTCGAGATTGGGGGTTGACCATGGCGGCGGATCAGGGCAAGAAGGCGTTTCTCGGACGAGGGTGGGCCTATCCGGCGGCCCCCGGCGACGGTGGCGTCGCCATGCGCGCCGAGGAAGGGCTCATCGACCAATCCATCCGCATCATCCTGGGATCCAACCCCGGAGAGCGTGTCATGCGCCCCGCTTTCGGCGCTGGCCTGCGCGCTTTCGTCTTCGAGCCCATCACCACCACCACGCTCGAAGCGCTGCGCAAACGCGTCGAGGAGGCGCTCGTGGACTGGGAGCCCCGCATCGACGTGGAACGCGTCGCCGTGACCGCCGATCCGGCCGATCCTGGCAAGGTGGTGATCAATGTCTCCTACCGGGTTCGCGCCACCAACACGCGCCGCAACCTCGTCTACCCCTTCTACCTGGATGAGGGCTCCAGGTCATGACCACCCCGCTTCCGCCCCTCGATCCACGCGAAGCTCCCGAGTTCCTGGATCACCTGCGCGCCCGCACGCCCGGATACCTGCCCGGACTCGCCGTCCCCGATTACTCCCCCGGGTGGGCGTTGCTCTCCATTGCGGCGCGCTATCTAGAAACCATTGTCCAACGCCAAAACCAGGCGCCGGAAAAACACAAGCTCGCGTTTCTCGACCTGCTCGGCGTCCCGCTGCTCGCCGCCCAGCCCGCGCGCGCGCCCATGGTGTTCCAGCTCGACGCCAAAGCCGCGGGTGGCATCGTGCCCGCCGGCACGCAGGTCGGCGCGCCGCCTCCCGCCGGCTCCAGCAAGCCCATCGTCTTCGAAACCGAGCGCGCCGCCGCCGCAACCGCCGGGCAAATCAAACAGGTGTTCAGCCTTTGGCCGGGACGCGACGAATACATCGATCATTCGACGGATTTCGCGGCCGGCCTGCCGGTGCTCGCGTTCGACCACTCGCTCCTCAGACCCACGCCGCACGTGCTCTACGTGGCGCACGACGTGCTGCTCGCGCTGAGCGGTAACGTGCGCCTGAGCGTCGAGTTCGATCTCACGCGCGGGTCCGCCAACCCGCTCGATGTTCTCTGGGAATACTGGGACGGCGTGGTCTGGCGCGGCTTTCTCGATTCCAATCCGGAGTGCATGGCGGCGGGCACGGCTCTGCTCGATGGCACGGTCGGCTTCACCCAATCCGGCAGCTACATACTGATGGCCGACGGCGCGAAGTCGGTCAAGAGCAAGGTGAACGGCGTCGAGAATTTCTGGCTGCGGGGCAGCCTCACCGATCCGCTGCTCTCCAACCTCGAGGAGGCGCTTCCGGAGGTCGAATCCATCAAACTTGCCAGCACCACCAACCAGGCGCTGCGTGCCACCCTCCAGGTGCAGGTGGTCGGCCCGGTGGATGAGCTCAGCGCCCCCACGCAGTTCTTGGTGTTGTCCACCGCCGCCTCGACCAGCCAGACCATCTTCGGCAAAGTGCTGAATGCGGCCGGCGATCCGGTCGCCAACGCCGAAGTCACCATGTTCGTCGGCGCCACGCTGGCAACCGCGAAGTCCGTCAAGTCCAGCAAGACCGGGGCGACTGGAATTTACCTGCTCCCTGGTATCGTCAAGGGCTCGGACGACCAGATCTGGTTCCGTGTCACCTGGAGCAATCTCAGCTTCGAAGGTCCCGACGGCGCGGTTCGGGCACCCGAACTGGGACCGTACCCGCGGCACGAGATTTTCCTGGTGATCGATCTGGAGGGTCTGCTGCCCGACCAAGCCTTCGCCGACGCCACCTCGCTCGACCTCACCAAGGCCTTCTACCCGATGGGTCAGGCCCCGCTGCCCGGCTCGACCTTCTACTTCACCAGCGAGGAGCTCTTCTCCAAGCCCGGCGCAAACGGGGCGCTCTTCCTCGCCAAGACGCGCGCCCCGCAGGACATCGCCCAGTTGGGCGATTCGAGTGAAGGCGAGCTGCCGCATCAGATCAGCTGGGAATATTGGAACGGCCATGTCTGGGCGCCGCTGGCGATGACCTCCCGCACCCCCGACGGCCCGCCCGCCCTCAACCGGACCGAGATCCTCGATTTCGTCGTTCCCGACGACTTCACGCCCAATGCCGTGAACGGAACACAAGCACGCTGGCTGCGCATGCGCCTCACCAGCGGCAGCTACGGCTATGTCAAGACCGTCACTTCACAGACCGGCTCCACACCCAGCACGCTCACCTTCGTCGTCTCACGCCCGCCGGTCCTGGCCGCGTTCCGCCTCGGATACACGTGGCAGTTCGGGCCCTTCTTTCCTCAACAGGTTTTGACCTACAACGATTTTGCCTACGACGATCACACGTACGAAGCCACCTGGCCCGGTACGGTCTTCTACCCCTACAGGCGCGTCAGCGACCAACTCCCCGCGCTCTATCTCGGCTTCGACAAGGAGCCGCCGCCGGGCCAGTTGGGCCTCTATCTCGAGATCGCCGAGGATGCGGCCGAGGAGCGCGGCCCCGCGCTCGCCTGGGAATACTGGGATGGATTCACCTGGCGCGAACTGCCCGCCGAAGACGAAACTGGCTACCTGCGCCGGCCTGGCATCGCCGCCGTGCTCACGCAGCCGGACGACACTGCGCTGGCGCGTTTCGGCACGCCTCTGAATTGGGTGCGCGCGCGCCTGAAAGAAGACGGTCCCCCGGGCCAGCCTGTGCTCACCGCGATTTACCCCAACGCCGTGTGGGCCTCCGAGCGCCAGACTCTCACTGACGTGCCGGTGGGGACCAGCAGCGGCCTTCCGAAACAGAGCTTCAACCTCACCCAGACCCCTATTCTCGCCGGCGAGATCCTCGAGGTCCGCGAGCTCAACGGCCCGCGCGCGAACGTCGAGTGGCGGTTGCTCGCCGCCGGGCTCTTCCCGGACAACCCCGGCATCGTCCGCGAGCTCGAAGCCGCGCTCGCCCGGCAGCCCCTCGACACCCCGCTCGTGCGCCCGCCGTTGCGACTCGTTCGCGATCGCCGAGCGCGCGTCACCGAAGCCTGGGTCACCTGGACGTCCCGCAAGGAGCTGTTTTCCTCGGACGCAAACGCGCGCGACTACACCATCGACCGTGCACCGGGCCGCGTGTACTTCGGCGACGGCGCCAACGGGATGATACCCCCGCTCGATGGCGCCATCGTCATGCGTCGCATGGCCACAGGCGGAGGGCTTCGCGGCAACGTGGCCGCCCGCGGTGCCAACCAGTTGCTCGGCGCGGTGACCGGCGTACAGTCCGTCTTCAACGCGCGACCCGGGGAAGGCGGCGCCAACGCCGAGACCCTCGCAGCCTATGGCGACCGCGCCCCGAAGACCGTCCGCCATCGCGGCCGCGCCATCAGTGCCGCGGATTACGAGGTGATGGCACGCGAGGCATCCACGGCCGTCGCCTTCGCCCGCGCGCTTCCCGCCCGCTCACCCGGCGGCATCGTGCGCGCCGGCTGGGTCACCCTCATCATAGTGCCCGCCAGCGACGAGCCACGCCCCTATCCCTCGTTCGGGATGTGCGAGCTTGTCCGCCGCTACATCGAGGACCGCACCTGCGCCGATGTCGCCGCCGCGCGCCGCATCGCCGTCGTAGGGCCGGTCTACGATTCCGTCGATATCACCGTGACGCTCGCCCCCGTCCGCGCCTCCGAGGCCGGACCGGTGGAGGCCCGCGCTCGTCAGGTCTTGCAGGACTTTCTGCAACCCGTGAAAGGCGGGCCCGACGGCCAGGGGTGGGGCCTCGGCCGCGACGTCTACCTCTCCGACGTCGCCTCCGTCCTCGAGGCGGTCGATGGCGTCGATTACATCGAGGATCTCGCGCTTCTGCGCGACGGCGTCGTCAAGGGCGAGCGCTTCGACGTGCGTCCCGAATCGATCGCCGCCTACGGCGCCATCACCATTCACCTGAGGCTGCCCGAGAGATGAGTCATGCCGGTAACCCTGCCCAATCTCGATGATCGCCGCTGGATCGACCTCATCGACGAGGCGCGCGCCCGCATCCCGGTGCTCGCGCCCTCGTGGACGGATCAAAATCCCAGTGAGCCCGGCACGACCCTGGTCGAACTGCTCGCGTTCGTCACCGAGCAGGACATCTATCAGCTCAACCGCGTCACGCCGCGCCAGCGCGCCCTCATGCTGGGCCTCGCCGCGGTGGTTCCCCGCGGGCCTCAGCCTGCGCTGGCGCTGTTGCAGTTCGGTGCCGCCGCCGGCGCCGATCGGCCCGCGGGCGTGGAATGCGCCGCCGGCGCCGTGAGGTACCGCACGCTCGAGCCGGTGCGCGTCGTCCCCGCCGCCATCGAAGCGATTCTCGCCGCCGCAAGCGGTGCGGTCCAGGACCTTTCCTTCGAGCTCCGCCGCCGCGGGCGCGCCTGGGTCTTCGGCCGAGATGCGGCGGCGAGCGCGGCCCTCTATCTCGCTTTTACCGCGCCCCCGGCCGCCGGCGACGTTCACCTCGGATTCCACTTCGCGGGCGCCCGAACCGGCTTTGACGAGCGGCGGCGTATCCAGGACGAGTACCAGGGTGTTCCGCCGCACCACGACGTACGGCTGCGGTGGGAAGCCTCGACCTCCGCCGGCTGGTCGGAGGTTTCCGCGGACGACCACACGCGCGCCCTGACCCTGGATGGCACGCTGCGCCTCACGCTACCCGGGAGTTGCGCGGCCGTGTCCTTCGTCGGCCGTCCGCCTCGCTTCTACCTGCGCTGTACCCTGGTTTCCGGCGCCTACGACCGGCCACCCGAGCTCAGGCAGGTCTTTCTGAATGCCACGCTCGCCGAACAGGCCAGCGCGTCGGCGCTGGTTCCGCTCGGCGTGTCCTCCGGCGATCCGTTCCAGACACTCAAGTGTCCCGGGGGCATGGTGGTGGAAGACAGCCTCGAGCTCTACTCCGGCGAGAACGGCGAATCCCGCCGCTGGCAGCGCGTCCGCGATTTCGCCGCCTCCGGTCCGGCCGAGACCCATTTCCTGCTCGACGCCGGCCGCGGCGAAATCAGCTTCGGCGACGGCAATCAGGGACGCCTCGCACCCGCCGGGGCCGCATTTGCCGCCTCATACCGCAGCACCAACGGGGCATCCGGCGGTGTCGCCGCCGGGGCTATCGATACGGTCGTCGAGCCGTCCGCCGATCTCACCGTCACCAATCCCGATACCAGCCAAGGCGGCGCGGATGCCGAGACGCTCGCTTCCGCCATCGGACGCGCGATTGAGCAACGCGAGGCCAGCCTGCGCGCTGTCACCCTCGGCGATATCCGCACCCTCGCAGCCGAAACACCAGGCGCGCAGGTTGCCCGCGCGGAGGTCCGGCCAAACCACTATCCCGGCCTCAAGTGCGTCACCGCGCACGGCGTCGTCACCGTGATTGTCTTGCCGGACGCTCCCGGCCCGCGCCCAACGCCCAGCCGCGGGCTCTTGGCCCTGGTCGCGCGCCGACTGGAGCGCGCGCGCATCGTCGGAACGCGCTTCTTCGTCATCGGGCCCCATTACGTCGAGATCTCCGTCCGCGCTTCCATCAAGGCACGCAACGCCGGCGCCGCCGATCTACGCGCCCGCGCCACCGCGGCGCTCGACGCCTTCTTCAATCCCTTGACCGGTGGGCCGCAGGGAGGCGGTTGGCCGCTCGGCCGCGACGTCTATCGTTCCGAGGTGCTTCAGGTGCTCGACAGAGTCCCCGGCGTCGATTACGTCACGGCGCTCGAAATCACTGGCAACCAGTGCCCGGCAAGTTGCGGCAATCTCTGCCTGGAGCCGCTTGCTCTGACGGCGTCCGGCGTTCACGACATCGAGGTGCTCTAGCAACATGACTGTCCCGACGGAACACTAGCCATGCGAAAACCCGAAATGCGGAACCTGGAGCGGCTTCGGCACTGGCAGGGCGAGAAGCTCAAGCGCGCTGATTTTGCTGACCAGGCCGCCTACGACGCGCGCCGTGCCGCCTGGCACAACCGCTCGCTCCACGAAACCTTCGGCATTGTCGCCGGGCTTCAGGTTTCCATCGCGGCGGGCAAGGTCTCGGTCACGCCCGGCCTCGCCTACGATGCTCAGGGCAATCCGCTGTGGCTCGCGCGCGCTACCGAAATGCACCTGCCCACCGATGTCGCGGACCGTACCTACTACCTCGTGCTCGGCGTGCCGCGCGGATGCGGCTGTCGCTGCCCGGAGTCGGGCGCGGGTTTTGAATGGGCGCCCGAATCGGAGTGGATGTCCTGCGACGGCCTGCCGCTGGCTGTCACCACCGCCGACGGAGCGCTCTCGCCCTGTGAGCCGAAGCGGATCCGCGCACTGGAACGCCCGCGCCTGGCTTCCGGCGAAACCATCCGAGGCCGTACCCCGTGGGAGCTCTGGGAAGTGTCCGCGCCCGGCCAGACGGCCAAGATCCAGGCCGGTGTGCAGACGCGCATCGACACGTCCTCCTCCGGGTTCACCACCACCCCGCACTACTTTGCGTCGCTCCGCGCGCCGGTCTGGAGCTCCAGCGGCAACCAGCGGCCTGAGTTCGCGCCGACGTATCTCGCGCACGTCGCCAATCCCACTCCCGACGGCTTCACCTTCCGTCTGCTGCTCAAGGACATCGCGCTGCGCAGTTTCGGCGTGGCCCGAACCGTGGCCCGCGTGCGCGCCCTTGGCAAGCCCTCCTTCGAACGCCTGGAGGTTGAACTCGAAGCGCCCTCAGCGTTCCTCCCCGGCGATACCGTAGCGCTGGTGCGCCCGCGCGGCACGCGCGCCTCCGCGATCCGCGCCTCCGACGAAGAACTACTGCAGCTCGATGCCACGCTCGGGCTGGCCCCGGGAGACCGCGTCGCGCTGGGCAACCTGCCCCGCTACTCGCGCGTTCAAGAGTCCCAAACCACGCAACAGACACGAATCCAGCCCAAGCCCGGAGCGGCCATCGCGAGCGGCGTGGTCGTCGGTTACATCGCCGCCGATGGCACGTCCGCGGTCGCCCGTGTGGTCTCTACCGATGCCGCAGGGGTGCTGCTCGACCGGCAGTGGGCCCTACCGGAAGCCGAACGGGAGTTCCGCTCTTCGAAGGCGGGCGTCAAGCCCGTGCGCGTCACCGCGGGGCCTGTCTCAGGGGCCGCCGAGATGAAGGTCGAGATCAGCCGCGCCGGACGCATCTCCGAGGGCGATTGGGTGGTCGCTCTGCCTCCGACCGGCCAGACGCTATCCGCTCCCGTGCGCGTGACCGCCGCGGCAGGAACCGAAGTCACGCTCGCTCCGCCCATCGCCGGACTCGCCAAGAATCATCGTCTGCTTCCTCTCACCGAGGTCTTCACGGTCACCGGCACCGCGACCGAGGCTGGCGCCGGAGTAGCCCAGCTCGATACGCCCGGCGGATTCGCCGAAGGCGACCTGGTCGGCGTCGCCGAACGCCCCTCCTCGCTCGCGATCGTGCTCCGCATCGACGGCAACCAGGTGACCCTTGAAACCGGCGAGAACTTCAGCCTCAACGCCAACGAACACCTGGTTGCCGCCAACTGGGAGGCTGCCACCACGCTACTGAGTGCGTTTCCCTCTGGCGGCAAGACCTTGCTGCCGGTGTCCGACTCGAGCTTCTTCCAGGAGGGCGATCTTCTGCTGAAGTGGCCGAATCCCGGCGGTCCGGCCACGCCGGTCGAGCCACGCCTCGACCAGCTGACCCGCATCGTCAACGTCAGCCCCGGCTGGCTGGTTACACAGAGCCGGATCGCATTCGCCCGGGGCGAGGTTGTGCTGGCCGCCCGCTTTCCCCTCGTCACCTCGTTCGTGGCCGCCGAGGCCGGCAACCGTGTGCGCGTCGCCGCCGCCGGACTCCGCGCGGGCGACTGGATCGCCCCCCTCGATACGCCCGGCGAGTTCCGCATCGCGCAACTCAGGGAGCAGATCGCGCCCGACCTCTTCGTGGCCGCCTCCCCGCTTGACGACCTCGCCCCCGGCACGCCGCTCGGCGTCGTCCACTTCGGCCCTATCGGCGAAGTCGCCTCGGCGCAAACCGGCGACCCCCCCAATTCCATCCGCCTCGAAGAGCCCGCCGCCCCACGGGCCACCGGCGACTTCGTTGCCCGCTGGAGCCACTTCTTCGACAACGCGCCGTTCTCCGTCGTCGAGCAGTCCGTAGGCGACCGTATCGTCCTGAGCGCCCCTAACCGCTTCGCTGGTGACGGCGTCGTCCCGGACGGACTGATCGACGGCGGCGTCCTCGCCTTGGCGGCGCTCACCTTGAATCAACGCGGCATCCGTCTCGATGCCGGCGAGGTGATGACCGTCAATGCCGAAATCACCGCCTCCGGCAAGGACCCGCTCGAAAACGATCGATCCGTGCCGATGTCCGCCGCCGCTTTCGACGCCGCCTCGAGCCGCGTGACCCTCGACCCGCGCGTCGGCGTCCAGAGCTACTCCTTCCGTCCCGAGCGGCTCAATCTGCTCAGCGCCTTCAATGAGAGCTTCCCCGAGCAGTTCGCCGTCTTCGCGCAGCGCCAGGGCCTGTATGTCTGCTGGACCGCCTGGCAGGACGCCGATCGCTCGGACCTTCCGCTGGACGACCCGCCCGCCGCCCCCTGCGGCGAACCCATTGGGGAGGATCCATGTCCCTGTCAAGCCTGACCCAGCTCCGCGAGCGCATCCAGTTCTTCAACGGCCAGCGGCTCTTCGCCGACGACCTGCAATCGCTCGAGGCCTTCCACCGGGAGATGCGTTGGCTGCACAACCAGAGCCTGCACCAGCCGGGAGTTGGAAGCGGATTCGCGATCACCGGCGCCAAGGGCGCTCGCGAAGTCGTCATCCAACCCGGCTACGCCATCGACGACCTCGGCCGTGAAATCGTTCTCACCGAGGTCCAAACCGAGCCTGTCCCACCCGTCGCCAACGACGGCTACGGCCGGCCAGTGCTCTACGACCTCGCGGTTTCCTATCCCAGCGAACGCGATCTCGACGAAGCCGAGTCGCGGCAGGGCATCTGCACTGGACCCGGCGCCGTGCGCCTCCGCGAGCTGCCCGTCTTCTGCTGGGTGCGACTCGGCCCACCGCCGGCCCGCATCCCCATCGAGCCTCGCATGCAGGCCGCCCTCGATACCGGGCGCCGCGTCCGTCTGGCCCGCGCCGAGGTCTTCAACTGCCAGCTCG
>Ga0105248_10007036_pt1 | contig 12323 bp, 13 predicted proteins | sample KBSS34metaG_FD_81524 | JGI IMG/M metagenome (GOLD analysis project Ga0105248, IMG submission 81524) | Switchgrass rhizosphere microbial communities from Kellogg Biological Station, Michigan, USA - KBS S3-4 metaG | ecosystem: Host-associated > Plants > Roots > Rhizosphere > Soil | place... | reverse complement strand
TTGGGTCGGAAAAGTCCTCGCCCAGTACGCTGCCGCCGATTGCAGCGCCCCGCAGACCTTGCTTCCTGACCGCGGTTTCGAGTTGTTCCACTGCAAGGTCAGGGTATTGAAGTGAAAGTGAGGCAAAGGCGCCGAACCGTTCTGGCCGGGCTGCACACAGCTCCGCAAGCTTTTCGTTTTGAACCTTGACGATCTGGGCTGCCGTGTCGCGGTCCTTGCCATACCAAAACGGGTTGATCGACAGCACCTCGATGTCGATGGCCATCGCATCCATCTCTTTCAGGCGCTGTTCGATGACGATGAAGTGCTCGGGTACGCCCTTGACTGGCGGCAGGACCTTGTCGGCCGCATCGCCCATCAGGTTGATGGCTTCGCGAAAATAACAGTGGGCGTGAACGTCGACCGTCAGGACACGCTTGCCGTTGATCATTATCGGTAGGCGTGGGGCCTTGGGCTGCGCCCGCGCCGCATCCAGCATGCCGCAACTGCAGAAGGCTATCCCGCTCGCGGCAGCGCCCGTCAAAAAATTCCTGCGAGTGGTCATGGATCGCCTCCCTGGATTTCCCTGGCCGGTCGATTGACGTGCCGGCTCATTCTTCATTTTCTTATGGGATCACATTGCCAAGTTGGATACGGAAGGGCAATCATTCTCGGCATGAACCCATACCTGAGATATGTCGACACCGGCGGAGAAACCTGAAATGCGCCTGCTCCACACACTGATCCCGGCGCTCGCGCTGCTTTTGGCCTTCCCTGCGAACGCGCAGACGACCTATCCTGACCGGCCTATCAAGATGATCGTGCCGCTGGCTGCGGCGAGTGCGGTCGACGTGGCAGCGCGGATCGTGACGCAGAAGATGGCCGACAATATGGGCCAGCAATTTGTGATTCTGAATCAGCCGGGTGCTTCAGGCCTGATCGGGGCCGAGCAGGTCGCGCGGGCCGAACCGGACGGCTACACGGTCGGCGGCTTCAACGACAGCGTCATGACCATGGTGCCCAATCTGCAATCCAAGATGCGCTGGGACATACTGAAGGACTTTGAACCGGTTTCGCTAGTTGCCACCGTGGAGTGGGGCTTGGTCACCAACAACCAGACCAGCTTCAAGAGCGCGGCGGACCTGATCGCCGCCGCGAAAGCGGCACCGGGCAAGATCGATTATAGCTCGGGTGGCCCGGGTAGCCCCCAACATCTGGCGATGGCGATGTTTGCGTCAGCCGCGGGCATATCCATGACCCACGTCCCCTATAAGGGGGCAACGCAGGCCGCGACCGACGTTGCCTCGGGCCAGATTCCAGTCGGATTCCAGGGCCTCGGCACGGTCGCCCCCCTCGTGCGCGGCGGCCAGCTCAAACTGATCGGCGTGCCCACCGAGAAGCGGTTGGCGCAATTCCCTGACGTGCCGACCGTCTCGGAATCCGGTTTGCCCGGCTTCTTCTTCAACTCATGGTTTGCGATTCTTGCCCCGGCTGGCACGCCAAAGAACATCATCGCCCGGTTGAATACCGAGGTGCTAAAGGCGGTCGGCGATCCCGAGGTGCGCCGCAAACTTGAGGAGTTGGGTTTCGCGGTGCGAGGCAGCTCGGCGGAGGAGCTGGGTGCCATGACCCGTGATCAGCTTGCCAAATACGCCCGTGTGATCAAGGAAATGGGGATCGCCAACGAATAGGTGGTCCGATGGGAGGCTTGATGGACGTGAGCTTTAGTCAAAAGGTCGGCGGTCACGGCCAATATCTCCGGGAGTCGGTTATTTCCGCGTGGCGGGATTGCTGGGATGTGACGGCCCACAGACGCGGCTCGATGGCGAACCATCTGATCGCGGGTTCCACGGTTATTGGAGCGTTAATGCCGGGCACTGTTTTTTGTGCTTTGGCCGCCAAATCGACGCAGTAATGTGCTTTCCGGTTGAAATGCCAAGCGGCGTTGATTACGGAAGAGCTGCATCCCGAACAGTGTCTGGAGTTTGACTGACGTGCCTCAACAAAGGACCGGCGAAACTCACGAATTCTTGAGCAGCAAACAGTCGGTCTTGCGCAAGCATCCGTATTTTGCCGATCTCGAGCCGGAGGCGTTCGAGCAGCTTTGCCGCTACGCCAAGCATTCCACGCTGAAGCGGGGAGCCACCATCTTTGCCAAGGGAGATCCCGGTAACAGCCTGTTTGCTGTGATCTCGGGCACGGTGAAGATCAGCATTTCATCGCCCGATGGTCGCAACGCTATTCTGAACCTGATCGGGGCCGGCGAGATCTTCGGCGAAGTTGCCCTGCTTGACGGTTCGACACGCTCGGCTGACGCTACCGCCAACTCCTCTTGCGAACTCTTCACGATCGACCGGCGCGAATTCAAACCGTTCGTTCAAAACCAGCCGGCGCTCGCGATGAAGTTCATCGAGCTGTTGTGCACGCGGTTGCGCTGGACCAGCGATCAGGTTGAACAGATCATCCTACAGAATCTCCCGGGAAGATTGGCCAGTGCGCTGCTTCGTTTGACCGAGAAGCACAAGCTCGCGCCGCAGGGCCGAACCATTGCGATCACCCAGCAGGAGATCAGCGAGATGGTCGGCATGACGCGGGAGAGCATCAATAAGCAACTGCGGGCCTGGGCGGCGCGCGAGTGGGTACGGCTCGAGCACGGCGTTATCGTTGTACTGAAGGCCGAGCCGTTGCAGATACTGGCTGACGCCGGGTCAGGGGACGACGGCGAATAGCGGCGGATGGCGCGCCAGCTTGCCGGTGGACCCAAGGCGCATCTCACAAAAAAGTGAATACGGAAATGGTGTGAAGCAATTCACACGGGGCGTGCGCGCACCGCGGTAAGCCGTCCGCTGGGGAGCTCATCCGCACTATGGAGGCATCCATGCACGGTCCACTTGAAAAGCGACCCCGAGACGGCAAAAATGCCTATCGAAACTGGGACATCAAGCTGTTTGCACTACCCATTCTTCTCGCGGTCGCGCTGATCGGCTTCGTGGTCAGTCACCCAAGCGCATTCGAATGGATATCGGACGCAGCCCAGGCCGAATTCGTCGGCACAAATCTTGTCCCTGACCTTGCTCCGCCGACGCGCGTTGCCCAGCCGACCAATGAAATCCGTGTCGTCAAGGCTTATTGATCGGCGGACACGAGATTGGCGCCGCGTTCGATCGTGAATTCGACATCAATCAGCCCGCGTGAATGGTTCATATCCGACTGCGACATCAGCAAGGTGAGGTCCTTGCCTTTCAACGACGCAAGAACCTCCGATAACCGCTCGGACAGAGCCGGTGCTATTCCCTCGAAAGGCTCGTCGAGCAGCAGGCACCTGGTGCCGATGGCGAGCGCGCGGCCAAGTGCAACAAGTTTCTGTTGGCCGCCACTCAACAGCAGCGCTTTGCGTTGTCGCATCTCGGCAAGCTCGCCGATCACATCATAAACGAAGTCGAGCCTTGCCTTGCGGTCGAGATGTCGGGCGACCCATAACGGCAGCAAGATATTCTCTTCCACGGTCAATTGAGGGACCAGGCAACGGTCTTCCGGCATGTAGCCGATCCCAAGTGCTGCGCGCGCGTGGCGCGGGCGGGATGACAGATCTGTGCCCTCGAACCGCACAGCGCCCTGGGCAGGCTTGAGGTGACCCATGATCGAACGCATCAGCGTCGTCTTCCCGGCGCCGTTGCGGCCGACAAGGCTCACCATGGCGCCCCTGAGTACGCGCATTGAAAAGCCGCGCAGCGCCGGCATCGACTGGATTTCGACGACGAGATTGTCGATCTCGAGCAGTGGCGTCGTGGCGTTCATCGCCCGCCACCCGTGACATAGCGGCGGACTTCCCGATCCTTCAGGACGACGCCCGGTTCACCATCCGCCAGAATACGGCCCTGATAGAAAGCCACCACGCGTTCGGCATAGCGGCTGACGATCTCCATGTCGTGCTCGACGAACACGATGGTGGCCGCGTCGGGCGCGACGGCATGGATCACGCGATCCATGGTGGTAAATTTCTCTTCCGCCGAGACCCCGGAAGTGGGCTCGTCCAGCAACAGCAGTTTTGGCCGGCGCACGAGCGCCATCGCGATGTCGATCAGTTTACGAACGCCGCCCGCAAGTTCCGAAATCGGGCGGTTGGCGAGGTCGGCGAGGCCAAAGCGCTCGAGCAAATCGAGCGCCTTGTCGTGGCGGCCCTGAGCTTCTGCCCGCGAATGAAAAGAGAGCGCTTGTGTTTTGACGCCGGAGATTGCCACGGTAAGGTTTTCCGCGGCGGTAAGTTCAATGAACAATTGCGGAATCTGGAAGGAGCGGGAGATACCAAGTCCAGCCACGTTTCGCGGCGAGCGTTTGGCAATATCCTTTCCGTCGAGCACGATCGAGCCGCTGTCGGGCTGCAGATAGCCCGTGACCATGTTGACGAAGGTGGTCTTGCCGGCGCCGTTGGCGCCAATCAGGCTCACCTTCTGACCGGCCGGGATATCTATGGCTAGGGCATCGGCAGCGATCACGGCACCAAAGCGCTTGTTGAGCCCGCGCACAGAAAGTACCGGATTCACTGTGCGATTCCCTTCGCGACGACGGGCTCTGTGGTCGGGAAATCCTTGCCTCTATGCAGGCGCCTGATCCAGAGCGAACCGATGCCCCGTGGCAGAAACAGGATGATGCCCAGAAGGAAAATGCCGAGCACCATCTGCCAGGTATTGGGGAGATACAGGTTCGAGAACGAACGAACCAGTTCCAGTGCCATCGAGGCGACAAAGACGGCAGCGACGCTCTGGTTACCGGCCAGGACGGCCACGAACACGAATTCACCCGAGGTCGTCCAGTAGGCGAATTGCGGATCGATATGCCGCTGCGCCATCAGGGCAAAGGCGCCGCTGGCGCCGGCGAAGATTGCAGCAATCACAAAGTTGATGGTGATGACCCGGTTGGCCGAGATACCCAGATATTCGACGCGCAGGTTGTTTTCACGGACCGCGAGGCTGGTGAGGCCGAATTCGGACCGAAACAGGACGGTCGCCACGATACCGGCAAGACCCGTAACGATGATCGAAACCGCATACAGCATGAAGTCGGCCTCACGCGTATCGGTAAATGTCATGCCGAACAGGCTGGGTCGGCCGACATTAAATCCGTCGGAGCCGCCAAGCGCCGTTGATTTCACCAATGCGCCGTAAAACACCATCGACAGCGCCAGTGTCAGCATGCCGAAGAAGATGCCGCTGTATCTTGCAATCAACGGGCCAATTACCAGACCGAGCAGGCCGCCGCAGACCGCGCCGATGATCACCTGCGCCACCGCGTCGGTGAGACCCCAGGCATTGGCGATGAGTGCCACGCCATAGCCGCCGGCGGCAAAAAACAGGCCCTGGCCAAACGAGACATTGCCGGTGCGCGCCAACACCACGATGCCAAGCGCGATCAGCGCGTTGGACGCGGCGATGGTTGCCAGCGACAATGTCCAGGTCGGCAGCACGCGGCCGAAAAGCGTCACACCTGCGACGAGCCCAACCATTACGAGGGGGTGCAAATCCTTCCGCATTATATCCGCCTTGCCGTCTCGCGCCTGAACAGCCCCTCCGGGCGAAACATCAGGACGGCGGCCATGATCAGATAGATCATGAACAGTTCGGCTTGTGGTAACAAATGCACGGATGCGGCACGCGCCAGGCCGACAAGGACCGCGCCAACGGCCGCGCCCTCGACGCTACCCAGCCCTCCGATCACCACGATGGCAAAGCTCAGGATGATGACGTCCGAACTGAGGCCGGGCTGCATCGATATTTTCGGTGCGGTCAGCGCGCCGGCGAGCGACGCAAGCAGGACGCCGAATGCAAAGGCGATCGCATAGACACGGTTGACCCGCACGCCCATGCTGACGCTCATTTCCTCGTTGTGGATCACGGCCAGCACGATCTTGCCCATCACGGTGCGATTGAGGCCGAACCAGATCGAAAAGCCGATCGCGGCCGAAATCGGAATCAGCACAAGATCGTAGCCGACGTAATAGAGGCCTGCGAATTCGAGATTGCCGAACAACTCATAAGGCTGCGTCGCGTAGATCGGGTTGACGCCCCAGATCAGCTTGGTGACGTCTTCCAGAATGAGAAACACCGCGTAAGTCACCAGCAGCAGCACCACCTCGTCGCGGCCATAGAACAGCTTCAGCAGGCCCCGTTCGAGCAAGAGCCCGACCGCGGAAGCGATCAGCGCGACCGACAGCAACATGGCAACGAAGCCGACGGCCGGGGGAAGGCCGCGGGCGGCAACCATGGTCACCGCGGTTGCCGCGACATAGGCGCCGAGCGCGTAGAAACTGCCATGGGCGATGTTGAGGATCTTCAGCACGCCGAAAACCAGCGTCAGCCCCAGAGCCACGATGAACAGCCACGAAGCCTGAATCAGGCCGTCGAGAACGATCGTCAGAAAGAAATTCATGGCGACGGTTTTACGCTGATCGCGAGTGAACGGGAAATAGCGGCACGAACCTCAGGTGCGCGCCGGTTCAGGCAGCTTCAGGAAGCCATGCCGCTCAGTTGCACTTGGCGCCTTGCATGCCACCCTTGATCCAGTCGAGCGACTTGACGCCCGGGGGCGGCTTGACGCATTCGGCGGCAAAATACTGGATATCGACCAGATCGACCCGCTTCAGGTCGGGATTGTACTTGGTACGGCTGAATGCGATGGGCTGGATCGCCTGATGGCCGTCGGCAAGCTTCATCTGGATGAGCCCGCCGGGCGACGGCCATTCCAGGCCAGTCATGGCTGCGACCAGTTCGTCGGTCGAGGGCTTCTTGCCTCCGTTCTTGGCCATCGCCTTTTCGACAGCCGCCTTCAATCCGAGGATCGACTGGGTGATGCGATAGGCGGCCTGCACCGGGTAAACGCCGTTTACAGCCTCGTAGCCCTTGAACAGCCAATCGTTGAGCGGCGATTTCTGCGACATCAGGCCGTAGGCTCCGCGCGCACCGATGATGGTACCGTCGGGCATCTTGTCGCCGAGTGGCGGGAGCACGTGGTCGGCGGCGCTGAACACGAGCTGACTGCGCTTCGGCAGGCCGCGCGGCGCCGACTGCAGGACGAAGGCTTGCAGATCGCCACCCCACAGGCTCGAATAGACGACGTCAGAACCTGCGCCAACCAGTGCCGAGATTTCAGTGCCGTACTGGCCTGCGCCAAACTTCGGCAACAGATCGGTCTCGAGCTTGGCTTCGGGATAAAGTTGCCCGGCGGCGGCAACGAAATCGGCTCGGCTATCCTGCCCCCAGGCGTAGTCCTGGTTGATCGCCGAAAGCGTGTTCATCTTGATATTCTTCGCCTTCATGTACCTGATGAGCCCGACATTATCCATCGTGGCGTGCGCGGCGGTGCGGAAGACGTAATTGTACTTACCTTCCTCAAAGATGCGCGGCGTGCCGCAATCCATCAGCACCAACATTTTCTTCAGCTCTTCCGCGATTGGCGCCACAGCAAGGCAGTCGCCGGAGCCGATATAGCCAAGCACGACATCGACATTGTCGCGCTGATAGAGGTTGCGCAGTTCCTGCACCTGTTTGGTAGCGCCGCCGTTCTCGTCGATGATCACGGGCTCGATCTTCAAGCCGCCGAAACCGACTTTTTCGTAAGGCGAAGGCGCCGAACCCTTGTTCAATTGATCGATGACGAATTGTGCGCCGTTCCGGGCTGGCACACCAAAACTATCCGCGGCAGGCCCGGACAGGAAGGTCACGATGCCGAGTTTGAATGTCTCTTGAGCGGATGCCGGGGCCGCGAGGGCAAACGAAATTGCAGCGGTAGATGCGAACGTGACAGCACGGTGAATCCGCGAAAAATAGTCCATGATTTCCTCCCCTTGCGCCGGTGGGCGCGCCTGTCTCCGCCGTTTGACCAAGCGTTTAACCGGGCGTCGGCCTTCATTGAGGCCAGTTTAGGCAAGCTTTGCCGGCGCGTCTACCTAGCCACTCGTTGGGTATGAACCGGGAAATACCAACTTGATGCGATGAGGCCCGCTTTCACAGATCGAATACCGCCACGGCGCGGATCGGAGAAGCGGTGCCACCGCGCCACTTCATCGGCAGGCCGATGAAGGTGAATTGACCCTTGCCGATCAGCGCTTCGAGATTGCAGAGGCTCTCGATGTGGGTGATATCGAGATCAAGACAGGCCTTGTGAACAAGCGCGTTCACTGCACCCTCGGGGCCCGGTCGCATCGAGTCGATGCCGAAATGCACAATGCCGCGTTCTGCCAGCCATTCGGTTGCGGCGACATTGACACCGGAGTTGTCGGTTGAATATTCCTTGCGAGGGAATGTTCGTTCGTGGTGACCAGTGCACAGCAGAACGGTGCCGCCTCGCGGCACGCTCACTCCGGCGTTCGTAACCGCCGTGTCGAGATCGGAGGGCGAGATCTCGGTGCGCGGCGCGATGTGACGCAGGTCGATGCAGATACCCGGCACAATGCATTTCTCCAGCGGATATTGGTCGATCGATATGCCGCTCTTGCCGAAATGCCGGGGTGCGTCGATATGGGTGCCGGCGTGGTCGACCATCGAAATGAACATCGAGGCTAGTCCGTGCACATTGCCGGCCTCGGCAAAGGATTCCTCGTGGGTCTTCCAGACGCCGTGCATGACCGGCGGGTGGCCGGGGTAGCTCGGGGTGCGGTGATAGAGTTCTCGGCTGAGATCGACGATCTTCACGGGAGGCCTGTTTGAGAGGACACAGGTGTCCTTTTGGGCATGGCGACCAATCCGGAGGGTCATCCGGATTGCTCGATTATCTTGCTCCCCGCAAGGGCGAAGGTCTAGACCGATATCGGCTACCGCCGTTTCGAAATTCCGCGCTTTGTATCTAGAATCCGAACATTCTGGGCAGGGCCAGGGACAGCCACGGCACGTAGGTTACGATCATCAGCACCGTGAACATTACATAGTAGAACGGCCAGATGCCGCGCATCACCTCATCGACCGAAACCTTGCCGATGGCGCAGCCCACGAACAGCGTGGTGCCAACCGGCGGCGTCAGCAGGCCGATGCCGAGGTTGAGCAGCATGACGATGCCGAAGTGCACGGGGTCGATGCCAAAGTTCTTCACCACCGGAAGCAGGATGGGTGTGCAGATCAGCAGCAGTGGCGCAAGATCGAGCGCCGTTCCCAGAACCAGCAGCATGATGTTCAGCCACATCAGCAACATGTACTTGTTGCTCGAGATGGCAACGAAGAAGTCGGTCATCTTGGCCGGCATCTGCATCAGTGCGGCGACATAGCCGAAGCAGGATGCAGTGGCGACCAGCGTCAGCACCATCGCGACTGTTTGCAGCGTCCGGTAGGCCAGCAATGGGAGTTCGGACCATTTGTAGTCACGGTAGATGAACATGGTGACGAAGAACGCCCAGACGCAGGCAACCGCACCGGCCTCGATCGGCGTAAATATGCCGGTGAGGATGCCGCCCAAAACGATGAACAGCGTCACGATTCCCCATACGGCTTCACCGAGCATTCCGATGGCCTGACGGATCGGTACAGGCTCTCCCTTCGGATGCTTGTCGCGATAGGCATAGAACAGGCAAAGCAGCATGAGCGAAAAGCCGAGCATCAGCCCGGGGATCACGCCCGCCAGGAACAGGCTGGTAATCGACACAACGCCGCCGGTCGCCAGCGAATAAATCACGGAATTATGGCTCGGCGGAATGATGATAGCCTGCAGCGAGGCGCTGATGGTCACATTGGTTGCGAACACCCGCGGATAGCCTTTCGCGGCCATTTGGGGGATCATCACCGAACCGATTGCCGACGTATCGGCGACCGACGATCCCGAGATGCCGCTCATGATCGTGGTCGCCAGGATGTTGACCTGCGAGAGCCCGCCGCGGATCCGCGTGAAGCCGACGACCACCGCCGCAAAATCGACCAGTCGCCGGGCCATGCCGCCTTCGGCCATGATGGCGCCCGCCAGCACGAAAAACGGGATGGTCAGCATCGAGACCTTGCCGACGCCGCTGGCAAATTGCTGCATGACCGCGCCGACCGGCAAGTCGATCCAGAGCGCGCCGACCAGCGACGACAGCGCCAGCGCATAAGCGATCGGCATGCCGATCGCGAAGAAGAAACACATGCTGAGAAGGAGAACGGCGATATCCATATGAATTACTCGACCGGTACGTGGGCGTCGCTGCCGTCATGCGGCGGCGGCCCGATGGTCAGGCGTTCGACGACGTACAGGAACATCATGGCGCCGCTCAAAACGATCGGAAGATAGGTGATACCGACCGACAGCCACGGAAATTCGTCCACCGAATTACCCCATGTGGTTTGAACGAGCTTCAACCCCCACACGACCATGAACAGCGCGATCACGCCCATGAATAGTTCGCTCAGGTACAGCGAGGCCCGACGGAGGAGCGGCGGCAACAAGTCGGTACCAACCGTCATGTTCATGTGGATGCGCTGGCGATAACAGTTAGCCGAGCCGATGAAGGTAATGGCGACTGTCAGCAGCACGGCCATCGGCTCGGGCCATGACGAAGCGCTGTTCAGGATATATCGGGTGTAAACGGCCCACGGAATGACCGCGGAGACCAGCACCAGCGCCAGGCAGGCGACCACTGCTCCGGTCCAATAGACCGCATCAACTACACGCCGGAAAGCCCCAGCTCCGGGATCGGACATTTTGACCTCTAAAGTAGCTAATCGTTCCCTTGGTCGAAAGAGTGGTCCGGACACGGTCCGACCACTCTTCGATTGCGAACCGGGCGCTAGTTGACCGCCTCGATGCGCTTGACCATGGCGGCATATTTTGCGCCATACTTGTCCCAAACCGGCTTTACGGCGTCCTGGAATGGTTTTTTGTCGATGTCGGTAATGATCTCGGTACCAGCCGCCTTCATCTTCTCGATGGCGGCGTTCTCCGCCGCATACCAGAGCACACGCTGCTCCTGCTGCATTTCCTTGGAGAGCTTCTTGATCAATGCCTGGTCCTCCGGCGACAGCTTTTGCCAGGAGATGCGCGAAAACACCACGAGTTCAGGAATGATCAGGTGCTCGGTCATCGTGAAGTATTTCGCGACCTGATAGTGGTTCTGCGCCATGAATGACGGTGCGTTATTTTCCGCACCATCGACCACGCCTGTCTGCATCGAGCTGAATACCTGATCGTATCCCAGTGCAACGCCGTTGCCGCCAAGTGCGTTCATGGTATCGACGAACAGCGGGTTACCCATCATGCGGACCTTGAGACCCTTGAGGTCGGCCATGGACCTGATCGGCCGCTTGTTGTTGTAGACGTTGCGCGAGCCGGCGTTCATCCAGCACAACGCAATCAAGTTGGTCTTCTCATTCGTCGAAATCTTCGTCAGCAATTCGTCACCGATCTCGCCGTCGATCACCTTCTCCATATGCTTGGAGTTGCGGAAAACGAACGGCATGTTGAAGACATTGACGTCGTCTACGACCGGTCCCACGGCCCCGACCGAAATACGGGCAATCTGCAGCGCGCCGAGCTGGGCCTGCTCGATCATTTCCTTTTCACCGCCGAGTTGCATCGAGGGGAACATCTGGATCGTCAGCCGCCCATTGGTGGCGGTTTCCAGCTTCTTGCCCATCGCGAGAACGGCTTCGACCGTCGGGTAACCCAGCGGATGCACGTCGGCTGCCTTGAGTACCATTTTTGTTTGTGCAAATGCTGGCGACAATGGCGTCGTAGTCGCCATCGTGGCTCCAAGTCCAGCGCTCAACTTGATAAAGTCGCGGCGTTTCATGCTATTCCTCCTGCTGATGTTGTTTATGGTTTTGTAAATTTCTGAATCTCAAAGTCGTTGGTCGAAGTACTCCGGATTGTCGTGCTGAGTGGCGGAGATATTGTCGAGAAGACTTTCGAGATGGCTCTCCATCGCCAGCCGCGCGCGCTCCGGATCGTGCGCCTCGATCGCGGTCAGGACGGCCTCGTGCTCACCGATTACCTTGGCAATCCGCCCGAGCTGGGGCAGCGTCAGCAGCCGATAACGATCGACGTGGACTTTCACCTGCTGAATGAACTTCCAAATTCCAGGATACCCGGCGACGTCGGCGACCGTGGCATGAAACATCTCGTCGGCCTGATGAAAAGCACTGCTGTCTCTGGCAGCACTTGCCTCACGCTGCCGTTCCAGCACCGAGCGCAACGCTAGAATTTGGCTCGACGTCGCGCGTTCGGCGGCCAGTCGTGCGGTGGTTTCCTCAAGCGCCTTGCGAATGATAATGGCTTCCGGCAAGGCCGCGATCGGAATGCGCGACACGAAGATGCCCGACTGGGGATATATCTCCAGTAGACCTTCGTCTGATAATTTCAGGATGGCTTCGCGAACGGGGGTGCGGCTCACC
>Ga0105248_10007035_pt1 | contig 12324 bp, 14 predicted proteins | sample KBSS34metaG_FD_81524 | JGI IMG/M metagenome (GOLD analysis project Ga0105248, IMG submission 81524) | Switchgrass rhizosphere microbial communities from Kellogg Biological Station, Michigan, USA - KBS S3-4 metaG | ecosystem: Host-associated > Plants > Roots > Rhizosphere > Soil | place... | reverse complement strand
TGGGCTCACGCGCGAGATAGAGGTTCTCCGCGATGGTGAGATGCGGAACGAGGTTCAGTTCCTGGTGAATGATCGCAATGCCGGCTTCCTGCGCGTCGGAGGTCGACTGAAACTGCACAGGCGCGCCGCGGTAGTGGATGGTGCCGCCGTCCGGACGGTACTGGCCGCTGATGATTTTCATCAGCGTCGATTTGCCCGCGCCATTCTCGCCGCAGATCGCGTGAACCTCCGCACAATGCAGGTCGAGGTTGATGCCATCAAGCGCAACGACACCGGGAAACTGCTTGCGGATGCCTTCAAGCCGCAGGATCGCTCCCTCCCAGGTGCGGCTGTTGGGCGGGTCAGCAAGGTCCGGCAGGCTGCGAGGCGAGCTCATCGTGTCTCCTTTGAACGGCCGACCTGGCATGGCGCTGGTCAGTCCTGTTTGACGAATTAAACCGCAACCAGGCGATTTGGTCAATCCAGTTTATAATTATAGTAATTGACCTTACCAGTTATGGTTCCTGCGGGGGGAGGGACGGTCATTGCGAGGCTGCGTTGCCCGCTGCTAGACTTGGCTCGCCAAACATCAAGCGAACTTTTTTACCGGATGCATAGCCGTTCATGAAATCACCCGAGCCAAAGCGGCTTTATCAGGCTGTCGCTGCGCAAATTCTCACGTTGATCCGTGAGGGCGAATTTCCCGTCAACGAACGTTTGCCTCCCGAGCGTGAACTTGCGCTCAGGCTTGGCGTGTCGCGTCCGTCGTTGCGCGAAGCGCTGATTGCGCTCGAGATAGGCGGTCGCGTCGAGATCCGGATGGGTTCGGGTGTGTACGTGCGCGATACCGGCGCGGACGATGAGAACGCGGTTGAGGCGTTAGGCGACAGCCCGTCGGAACTGATGCAGGCGCGCGCAGCTATCGAAGGCAGCGTGGCGGCGCTGGCTGCCGCGCGCATGACCGCCGCTATGGCAGAGCGCCTGAGACGCACTGTCGAGCGGATGGGCAAGTTGGCCGCGGGCGGCAAGACACCGGTGGATGCCGACCGCCAGTTCCATATGCTGATCGCGGAGGCGGCGGGCAATTCGGTGCTCGCGCGCTTTGTCGGCGAACTGTTCGATAGCCGCCACGACCCAATTGCAGCGGCGATGCGTGGCCACACCGAGAGCGCCCAGACATGGACGGACGCGGTACGCGAGCATGAAGATATTCTTCGGGCACTGCAATCGGGTGACCCGATCGCTGCGCAGACCGCGATGCGTGCTCATCTTAGGGCTTCTGAGGAACGCTGGATCAGCGGTGCGTTGAAGCGCGACAGCGAGTGACGCGGCAAGTCTGCCTACCCCGTGTGCTCACTGCGCTACCTCAGCTGGCATCCGGTCGGTCCATTTCTGCTCGTACTTCATCGCATCGAAGTATTCGATAACGAAATCGATGAAGGCACGCGAGCGTGCCGGCAGATAACTGCTGCTCGGGTAAGCAACGTTGATATCCATCGACGGCAAGGTCCAGTCAGTCAGTACCCGAACCAGCTTGCCGCAGCGCACATCGTCGTAGTGCAGATAGTTCGGTTGCACGAGCATACCCATACCGCCTAGCGCGGCTTGCCGCAGGATCTGCGCCTCATTTGCACTGGCGATGCCGCGGATCGTCTTGGTGATCGTCTCGCCGTCACGCTCGAAATGCACGTCTCTCGGGTAGGTGGCGTGAAGATATGTCAGGAATACATGATGATCGAGCTCATCCGGATGCCTGGGCGTTCCGTGCTTCGCGAGATAGGCCGGCGATGCGACCACCGCCCGACATGTCCTGGCCAGCCGGCGCACCGTGATGCTTGAGTCCGGCTCCGAGTAACGGGTTCGAAACGCGACGTCGATGCCGGTATCGATGATGTTGTCATAGCGGTTCGCCGCAATCACTTCCACTGTGACGTCCGGATAGCGCTCGGCGAATTTCGGCAGCAACGGGCCGATATGCATCATGCAGAACGATAAAGGCCCTGTGACGCGCAAATTGCCGTCGATCTTTGCGCTGGTCGCAGCAGCTGCCGCCTCGGCCCCCTCGATTTCAGTGACCGCCGCCTTGCAGCGGCTATAGAAAGCTTCGCCCGATTCCGTCAGCCATAAGCGCCGCGTATTGCGTTCAACCAGCCGCACCGATAGACGGCGCTCCAGCTCGGCGAGATAGCGGCTCGCCGCGGCATTCGACTGTCCGAGCGATTCCGCGGCTTTCGTCATGCTTCCGGTTTCAGCGATCTGAATGAACAGTCGCAACTGGTTCCAGTAATCCAATTTCTGCTCCGGTTTTGCGCACCCCGCAAAAGAGATTTCCCTGGCCCTTCTTGTTCCGGTTTGCGTGGGGTCCTATCGTTTCACAACCGAATCAGACCGCCAATCAGCGATTGCCCGCACAACGCGTGCACCGATGTCCATCAGGGCTGACCCGATGGACAGGGGGTAGTTGCGCTTTGGCGATCGATAGAAAGACGCATGAAGCGTCCCGACACCCCTCATTCAAGGAGAATCCTCATGCTGACTGCTGCTGACAATGCGATCCTGACCCAGGTCGGTCCCGACAAACCGATGGGCAAGCTGATGCGGCAATTCTGGGTGCCCGTCTGCCTGTCGTCGGAACTCGTCGCGGATGCGGAACCGCTACGCATCATGCTGCTGGGCGAGCAACTGATCGCCTTTCGCGACACCGCCGGCAAGGTCGGCGTGATGGATCATCGCTGCCCGCATCGTTGCGCTTCGATGTACTTCGGCAGAAATGAGCAGGGCGGGGTGCGTTGCGTGTATCACGGCTGGAAATTCGATGTCGAAGGCAACTGCGTCGATATGCCGAACGTGCCGCCCGAACAGGACTTCAAGCATCGCGTGAAGGCGCGCGCTTTCAAGGTGCAGGAGCGCTCGGGCATGGTGTGGGCCTACATGGGCTCGCGCGAAACACCGCCTGCGTTCCCGAATATCGACGCGCTGCAGATTCCCGAAGGCGAGCGCTCGATCTTCGTGCATCAACGCGATTGCAACTGGCTGCAGTCGGCCGAAGGTGATATCGATACCTCGCATTTCGGGTTTCTGCATGTCGGCAGCCTCGAAGTCGATGACGTGGACCCGGAATCGATGCACAAGTGGGGCCTCGTCGGCCGGGCGCCGGAATACAGCGTCAAGGAAACACCGTGGGGCACGATGTACGCCGCGTACCGGGCAGCCGATCCAGGGCAGCGGTACTACCGCTTTGCGCATTTCCTGTTTCCGTTCATCACCTTCACGCCCAACGGCAGTTTCGACGACCTGATCGCATGCACGATCAACGTGCCGATGGACGACGCACACACGATGTCGTATCGGGTCGCGTGGAACAAGCGGACCTTGCCGTTGCAGAGCCTGAAAAGTGGCGAGCCGATCCCGGGGCTCGCGACTGAAGGTGAGTTCCTGCCGCGTACCAACGACTGGTTTGGCCGCTGGCGCCTCGCCGCCAATCGGGAAAATGATTACTTCATCGATCGCGATGCGCAGCGCACGATCAGCTTCACGGGGATCCAGGGAATCGGGCGTCAGGACCAGGCGGTGATCGAAAGCATGGGTGCCGTGGTCGACCGCACGTTCGAACACCTGGCCGCGAGCGACCGCATGATCATGGTGACCCGGCGTCGCCTGATCCAGGCAGCCAGAGCATTCGAAGCCAACAACGAGGTGCCTGAGGCCGTGGACGATCCAGACCTCTATCGCGGCGCGCGTGGCGGCTCGTTCATTGCGTCGGACCAGCTCGACTGGCTCGCGGCTTACGACGAGGAGCTCGAGAAGGCCGTGCGCATGCCGGCTCAAACGCATGCCACGGTCGAAGCCGGCTGACCGGCACGTGTGACGTGTGAACGAAGCGAATGGGCCCGCAACACCGGCATCCCATGCAGATGCGGTGCGCGCCGACGATACCAACAATCTGGAGACACCCATGGAACCGCGCGCCGACGCGCCTCATGAACTGCCCGACGCGCTCGGGCGACTCGCTGCGAGAGGCGACGATCATCCCGAGACAATCAGAAAGGTAGGCCGTCGCATTACTTGGCTGATCTTCTCGCTGAATTTCGTTGCGGTGCTCGATCGCGGCAATCTCGGCTTTGCCGCCCTTCAGATGAACAAGGATCTTGGCCTGACGAGTGCGACCTTCGGTATCGGTGTCGGCGTGTTTTTCCTTGCTTACTCGCTACTGGAGGTGCCCAGCAATATGGTGATGGCGCGCTACGGCGCGCGCCGCACGCTCGCGCGCATCGCCATTTTGTGGGGGCTCGCGCAGATGCTGATGGCCTTCGTCAATGGTCCGGGCTCGTTCTATCTGATGCGTGCGCTGCTAGGCGCTGCCGAAGCGGGCCTGGCGCCGGGCGTGCTGCTTTACATCAGCTACTGGTTTCCGTACGCCTATCGCGCCCGCTACAACGCGGTATTCGCGTATGCGATTCCGGCATCGTACGCAGTCGCGTCGATCATCTCCGGCTCGATCCTGCAACTGAATGGCGTGTTAGGTCTGGCGGGTTGGAAATGGCTTTTCCTGATGGAGGGCTTTCCGGCAATCGCGCTTGGCATCATCACGCTGTTCTATCTGACCGACCGGCCTGCGCAGGCGCACTGGCTCACTCCGGAAGAGCGCAGCTGGCTGCAGACGACGATCGACCGCGAAGCCATGCTCGCCGGCAGCAAGCCGCATGCGCGTCTGCTAGATGCGGTCAGACATCCTACGGTGCTGTTGCTCGCTGCCGTGAATACCGGCATTTATAGCGGCCTCGCGACGCTCGGCGCATGGTTGCCGCAGATCGTACGTTCATTCGGGATGCCGCTGCATTGGATCGGCCCGATTTCGGCGATCCCACCGCTCGTCGCTGTGGTCGGCATGTACTTCATCAGCCGCCATTCCGATCGCAAACGCGAGCGGATTTACCACACCTTCGTGCTGCTGCTGCTCGCTGCAATCGGCTATGCAGTTGTTAGTACTTCGAGTGCGCCGGCGCTGACGATCGGTGGATTCGTGATAGCGAATCTCGCGGTGTATTCGGTCAATACGATCTTCTGGACCATGCCGCAGTCGTATCTTCCGCGAGAAATCACGGCGACAGGTCTCGCGTTCGTCAACGCGATGGGCAGCATGACGGGCTTTGTCGTAATCGCGACGATCGGTCGCGTGCAGGGAGCGATGGGCAGCCTGACAGCGGGTTTTCCCATTGTTTGCGGCGTATTTCTACTTTCCAGCATCGCAGTGATCACGCTCGCGCTACGCCTGAAGCGCTCTAAATCCGCGGTCGCGGTTTCCTGACGCCTTACTCCCCTGGTCAGGGGTGGGGCATCGCGATATTTCATCTAAAACCATCATTGTTAGTATCGCTATTAAATATGAAAATAAACTGGAGACTTGGTGTCGTGCTTATGGGCATGGCAGCAGCGCGTGCAAATGCACAAAGTAGTGTGACGCTTTATGGGCTGATCGACGAAGGCCTGATGTATTCGAACAGTTCGCAGACTGGCACGGTGAGTGGCGTACATAAAGGCGCAAGCCAATGGGCGATGATGGATGGCGCCTCGGGTATCGGTGGTTCACGCTGGGGCCTGCAGGGCGCAGAAGACCTCGGTGGAGGGTTGAAGGCGGTATTTACGCTGGAAAACGGCTTTAACATCAACACCGGTACGCTTGCGCAGGGCGGGCTCGAATTCGGCCGTCAGGCGTTCGTCGGTCTGTCGTCGCCGGTGGGCACGGTAACAATCGGGCGTCAGTACAATCCGATGACGGACTTCGTATTCACGACCTCGGTAGCCAATTCGGTACCGGGCCACCTTGGTGCGCATCCGGATGACATTGACGATCTCGGGCACTCGCAGCGTATCAACAACACCATCAAGTTCAAGTCAGCGACATTCGATGGGTTCACGTTCGGTGGAATGTATGGGCTAGGCGGCGTCGCCGGCGATTTTACCGGCCGCCAGTTCTGGTCCGGCGCACTCAGTTTCGTAACCGGGCCGCTGACGATTGCGGCCGGCTATACGAACGCACGCAGCCCGAATCTCTCGTACTTCGGTACCGGTGGCACATCCGGTCCGGCGACGTCGAATAATCTCGGCTCCGCAGGCTCGGCTACGACTGCACAGTCCAACCCCGTGTATGCGGGTTTCGCGTCGGCGCATTCGCTGACGATTGCCGAAGGCGGCGCGAAATACCAGATTGGGCCTGCAACGCTAGGTGTGATGTTCAGCCACATTTCGTTCGACAACCTGGGCGATCTCGGCTCAGGCCCCAACCCATTACGCTATTCGGGCACGGAAAGCTTCAACGACGCGGAAGTGAGCGGAAGCTACCAGATTACGCCGACCATTCAGGTGGCCGCTGCGTATAACTACCTGCATGGTGCGAGCTTGAGCGGCATCAGTGGTTCGACTGGCGGCGTAACCTATCACCAGGGCCTGATATCCGCGGCTTATCTGCTGTCGAAGCGTACCGAGGTCTATGCGATCGGTATCTTTCAGCAGGCGAGCGGCAGGGATTCGCTGAATCAGCCTGCCGTGGCATCGGTTACCGGCGTGTCGCCTTCCGCGACAGATCGACAGACGGTCGTAAGGCTGGGCATTCTTCACCGGTTCTGATTTTTCCATGACAGCTTTCTTCGATAAAGACGTGCGGCCCGTGCGCTTGATGGCGATCCGGCTGGTCGCCGAACAGGTCAATCTCTACGAATTTGCAGCGCTCGACGACTTGCCGCTTGAACCCTTCCAGCCTGGTGCTCACATTGACCTCCATCTGAAGGAAGGGCTCGTCAGACAGTATTCGCTGTTGCCGCACGAAGGGGACGCGTTGCGGATCGCCGTGCAGAGTGACGACAACGGACGCGGCGGGTCGCGGTTTCTCGCTCGCGACGCGCGCGTAGGCGACGTTTTTCAGGTCAGTGCGCCTCGCAACCATTTTCCGCTGATAGGCGGCGCGCAACATACCGTGTTGATCGCGGGCGGAATTGGCATCACGCCGCTTTACGGCATGATCGACAGGCTTGCGCGCGATGGCGCGTCGTGGGAACTGCACTATGCGGCGAAGAGCGACTCGAGAACCGTGTTCCGCGATGAATTGCGCAGGTATGGCGACAAGGTGCATGTTGCGCGTTCGGACCACCGTGACGATAGACGGTTGGATCTGCGCGAGCTTGTCGATGCCGCACCCGTCGATAGCGAACTGTACTGCTGTGGACCGCAACGGATGGTCGACGCCTTCATCGACGTGGCGCGTACGCGGCCACCAGAGAAGATCCACGTCGAACGCTTCTCGGCGACGACGCAGATCGCCGACGAAGGCGGATTCGAAATCAGGCTCGCTCGCAGCGACAGGCAGTTCGCGGTGCCATCAGGCAGCACGATCCTGCAAACGCTGCGTAACGCCGGCCTGGAATTGCCGTCATCCTGCGAGCAGGGTGTGTGCGGCGTGTGCGAAACACGCGTCCTTTCGGGTGAACCCGATCACCGGGATCACGTGCTGAGCGCAGCTGAGCGGGCGAAAGGCGAGACCATGATGATCTGCTGCTCGGGCAGTCGCAGCAAGGTGCTAGTGCTCGATATGTGAAGATGCGGCGTCTGAAACCGGTGCTGAGTGTGTAGACTCGCGCGATATGTCTACGACACAAGCACGAGTAGTCCTGGTGACAGGCGGAACTTCAGGTATTGGCAAGGCAACGGTAGAGCTGCTCGCACGCGAAGGAGCACGCGTCCTGTTTACAGGTCGACGTCAGGAGATCGGTGCATCGATTGCGGCCGCACTCGTGCAGTCTGGTTTGACAGTGGAGTATTACTCGCTGGATCACACCGATGCTGACGCAACGAGCGAACTGGTCGAGCGTATTTCGACAAGGTACGGCCGTATCGACGGATTACAGGTGATACGGAAGTTGAGCGGTGGGCTCAAAAGCGCGCCAGTGCGGGTCCGGGTGAGCCGTCGCTGACGGCTGCCGACGGAGCTCCGATGGGACGTTTTGCCAGACCGGATGAAGTCGCCAAGGCAGTACGCTTTCTGCTGTCCGACGACGCGAGCTTTATCACCGGAACCACATTGATCGTGGATGGAGGCAACACTGCGCGTTGAGTTGCTGCTCTGGTTCCGGCGCCGCCCAGCGGCTTGGCCGCGGGCGGCGCCTACGAGCTTGCGTCGACGTTACTGTACGGTAATGGTCTCCCTCATATTGGGGTGTATGCCGCAAAAGACCTTATAGACGCCCGGTTTGCTGAACGTATATTGAAAGGTATCGTTCTGATCGAGCGCCGCGGAACGGAACAGACCTGAGTCGCTCACCACGGTATGGGGTTCGTCGTCGAGATTCTTCCATGTCAAGGTCGTGCCGGCCTTGATGGTCGTCGACATCGGCGAGAACATGAAGTCCTTGATCGTAACCGAGGCGGCTTGCTGTGCCTGAGCAACGCACAGCTCGGCCGACGCGGCCAAGATTGACGCTGCCCCGAGGGCGATGAGAAACAGGCGGCGAAGCGTGGGCAATTTCATCACAGAGTCCTGGTGTCGAATGGTGGTTCAACCGCTCACGCAAGCGTCGAATCGGTCAGCGTGGCTTTCGCGGGAGACAGGGCGATCTTCACGTCGGTCACGCCGAGCATCTTGGGCAGCTGGTCGCTGGGCACCGTCAACGGCACGGGGCCGGGACCGTTGCCGGCTGTCGGTTGCGGGTAGGCCGTGGAGCGCGCGGTGTGGAACGTGATGTTTCCTTCCACCTTCGACACGATTTGATGAATGTGGCCGTTCAGCACGGTGACCGAACCGAATCGCGTCAGATAGCTCATTGCCTGGTCGGCATCGGCGGTGCCCCATCCCCACGGCTGGTAGATCGTCCACATTGGCATATGCGCAAAGACAACGATCGGCGTACTCGACGAGCGTCCGCTCAGGTCCGCCTTGAGCCACGCCAGTTGGTCGTCGCCTAATGCTCCCAGGCCGTTCGGCTTGAAATGCATCACGTTGTTCAGAGCGACGAAGTGAACGCCGTTGTGATCGAAACTGTAATAGCCCTTGTTACCGGAAGCCTGGCCGAAACGGTTGAAGTACTCCGTGCCGGTGCCGTCGGTCACGTCGTGTTCGCCCGGCACGGTGTGCAGTTCGGTGGTGCGCAGTCGCGACAGCAACTGTGATGCATCGTCGAATTGCTGCGCCTTGGAGAGGTGAGTGATGTCGCCAGTATGAATGGTCAGCGCCGGCCTGGCGGGCATCGCATTCACATAGTCGATGGTCTGCGAGAGCGTCGCGGCGACATCGGGATTGGCTTCCTTGTTAAAGCCGATATGGGTGTCGCTGATCTGCAGGAACAGAGGAGTTCCATGCGCGGCGGCGCGATCCTTGTTGCTGGCAGCCTGCGCGACGTCGATCGGTGTGAGCACACCGCCGGCCATGACGAAAAGGGTCCCGGCACCGCCGAAAGCGAGACATTTCAAAGCGCGTCGGCGTGCGGGATCGGAAGGAGAATGTGATGACATGGTGTCCTCGTAGGTAGCGGTGGGAACGGGTTCGCCGGTGTATCTGAGGGTCTTCATACCCGGGTCATGGAGCAAGACCCGGGGGGCTCTTTGTTTATTCCCGGTACCTGGCATTCGGGCGCCAGCCGGTGGTCTTGGCCGTGCTCGGGGCAGCAGCACCTGGCGATGCGCTTTTCTGCCGCCTTCCCCGCAACAAACGATGGATATCGGCCGACCCGACCATCCGATCATTCCGCTCGGAATTCTGTCCAACCGGAAACTGGTGGCGCTGTTCGCCGCATCGTTGCTGGGCGGACTCTCCACGTTCTCTCTTCTGTTGAACGTTCCCCTGCTGTTTCAGGGAGGATTTGGAATGTCCTCCTCCCACTCCGGTATGCTCATTACTCCGCTGGTGATTGGCGCGACCGTCGGTGCTGCGTTGAATAACAGGCTCATCGTGTGGATCAAGCGAACCAACCTGACGATGAGCGCGGGCTTCGCGTTGTTCATCGTTGCATGCTTTTCGGCGGTCGCGATAACCGGCAAGATACCGCACGCGATATGGATGGCGTGCATGGGTGTCGGTGGGATCGGACTCGGTCTGGTGGCCTCCGGTCTTTCGATTTTCTCGCAGCACATGGCCGCGCGCACGGAGCTCGGGGCAACCATAGGGTTCCGTTGAAATCACGTCAAAGAGATGATCTATGGTCCGTAACCATGGACAGAAGACCGCTGAAAAGTCAGGCTTATTCCCGTTGAGTGGACTAGTTAGCGCTGGCCTGTCTGGCCAGCATGCACTTCGTGTTTGGCTGCAGGAAGCAGGAGAAAGCGGCTAGAGATATGTGCGCCCGAAGAAAGTCTGAGAATACCTATCTCAAGAAAAAGCTCGTATTCGATCGGCCAACTCTTTGGGGGCGCTAACGCACAGGCAAGCTCCTCTAAGGCGCACATTGAGCCACTCATATAGCGTATAGATCTCCTGGCAGAGTTCGCAGCTGGCAAGCTGGCATTCGACCTGGGAGGCTTCGAGTGGGCCTAGCTCACGGTCGAGATAGGCTGATAGAAAATCGATTCGGTGTGCATGCAGCATGCGATCCTCTGATTGGTCGCGATCGACCATTGATGACACCTGTCACATCAGGCTAGGTTCGATCCTTGTCCTTGATGGGACAGTTGAACAAGCGGCGGATCGATTGGGATGGCTACCATAAATCACGTCGTGCCCTCACATTGCAGTGGACCATACGCACTTCAAATTTATTCCTCGGTGCGTGCGGCTGTGAGAAAAAAGACGCATCAAAAATCTTCGCCTTGCGTGCCGGGAATAATTTTCATCCCGACCGCGTCTACCCGATACGCGTCGTTTCCGCACCTGAACGGGAGAGCGAAGCAACTGCATGCCGCCGGGAACGACGCGACTACGAGCAGCTCCCGGCCCGTCAATTTTCTCTTCACAATGGACTCTCCGATCATGCAACCTCACACGGGTCATTTCAGCTCTTCAGCTCGCATGCTGCACTGGATCATGGCCACCATGATTTTGTCGATGCTGCTTATCGGCCTCGATAAAAATCTGCTCTGGCTCCACGAACCGTTGGGCATATCGATCCTGGTTCTGGCTTTTATCCGGATTCATGTGCGCCTCAACAACGCCCCGCCTCCGTTGCCGCAAGACATTCCAGCAATACAGCGGCATGCAGCGAGGCTGTCTCATCTGGTGCTCTATGCATTGATGGTGATCATGCCTCTGGTCGGCTGGTCGATGGTGTCTGCGGAGGGTTCTCCCATCGTGCTGATGGGGTGGCTGCATCTGCCGTCGATCATGCCGCATGACATTCAGCTATACCGTGTGCTGCGTAAAACGCATATGGTGCTGGCGATTCTGTTAGCTGGAACCTTCGGCATGCACTTTTTAGCGGCGTTGTATCACGCGCTGATTCGACAGGACGGGGTGTTTTCAAGCATGGCAAGTGGCGCTCGACGTGCCGACACGGAGTGGTGACACAGGGAATGCCGACCAGAGCGCTCCGCGCGCTATGCCACCGTAAACTGCGCCATCATGCCGGAGTCCTCATGCTCGAGAATGTGACAATGCGCCATGTAGGGGGCGTCGGCTGCGGCTGTATGAGGGAAGCTCAGCAGCAATTCGCTGACGCCCGCATTCGTGATCGGTGCGATGTCCTTCCAGCCGGCGCGATGCGGTTGCGGGGGCCGGCCGTTCTCGGACAGGATGCGGAACTGGCAGCCATGTATGTGCACGGGGTGCAGCATCTTGTCGTCGCCTTCGGAAACCCGCCAGCGCAGCACGTCACCGCGGCCGGCGGTGAAGCCTGGCTCCTTCAGTGCGAACGGCTTGCCGTTAACGCCGTTGAGCGCGAGTTGTTCGGTCAGCGGCAAGACCGGTTCGCCCTCGATCAGCCGGGTGACGCGGGCGACGATTTCCGGTGCAACCGGGCCCGACGGCGGCGCGCCCATCATCAGTCCGGCCTTCATTAGCGGCATCATGCCGGCCTGGTCGCGGAACATGTTCATGACCAGTGTCTGGCTGATTGCGGGTGGTTCTGCTGGCAATGAAGGCAACTTCGCCAGCACGTCGGGAAGCTTGCCCTTTCCCTGTGCGCCCACAGGCTTGATCGTGAGCAGGGGCAGCGGCGCATCGAAGGGCGGTAGCCGCATGATGGCGCTGCCCTCGGGCTGCGCGACCAGGTCGAATGGCTTGCCGGAACGGCAATCCACCACCAGTTCGAAGCGCTCGCCCGCGTGCAGCACGAGTTCGTTCACCTCTACCGGACGCTCCAGCAATCCGCCGTCCGAACCGATGACGAACAGCGAACGACTGTCTGAGGCGCTCAGCCGGTAGCTGCG
>Ga0105248_10007034_pt1 | contig 12324 bp, 9 predicted proteins | sample KBSS34metaG_FD_81524 | JGI IMG/M metagenome (GOLD analysis project Ga0105248, IMG submission 81524) | Switchgrass rhizosphere microbial communities from Kellogg Biological Station, Michigan, USA - KBS S3-4 metaG | ecosystem: Host-associated > Plants > Roots > Rhizosphere > Soil | place... | reverse complement strand
GAGCAAATCGTGCAGGCGCGGTGCAGCAACTGCCACGAGAAGGGCCTGCACGGAGCGCCGAAGATCGGCGACCGCGAAGCGTGGAATCCGCGGCTCAAGGATGGCCTCGACGCAACGGTGCGCTCAGCCATAAATGGCCATGGCGCCATGCCGGCTCGCGGCGGCTTGGCTAACCTCACGGACGCAGAGATGCGCGAGGCGATTGTCTACATGATCAACAAAGGAGCGACTACACCAAAAGCTTCGAAGTGATCTCCATGCCAAAAACCCTTTGGTTGTGGTTCGTTTCGAGTCGAGCTATCGGCACGAAGCTACCAGTTGATTCTGGGTGCACCCCGATGAAGGCCGTTTACATTGACCGGTTTCTCATCTGGCTGATCGCAGGAGTTTTGTGCACTACCGGAGAGTTGTCGCGTGCCGAAGTAGACAAGGCAGCTGCCAGACAGCCAACGCAGGAAGCGCAAAATCGCGACAACGGCACTTGCCTTGGCTGCCACGGCACCGAAGGGTTCTCAGTCGCCGGTCCGGACGGACGAGCACGCGATCTGCACGTAAACAGAGACAAGCTGGCCGCCAGCAAGCACGGCGAATTGCCGTGCGTCATGTGTCACCAGGCGATCACTTCTATTCCGCATCCGGAATCTGCCCGTGTTGCAAAAGTCGACTGCGGCGCATGCCATTCAGCGCAAAAAGAAGCGTACCTGACTTCGGTGCACGGCGTCGAAGCGGTGCAAAAGGGTAATCCTCAGGCGCCCGGCTGTTCAAATTGCCACACGAGCCACGAGATTGGTTCGCCTAAGTCAGACGCAACCAGGCTTGCAATCGTTAGAGCCTGCGGTGCCTGCCATGCAGATCGCCTCAAGACTTACTCCGACACCTATCACGGCCAGGTAAACATGCTGGGCTACGCTTACACGGCGAAGTGTTTCGATTGCCATGGATTCCATGGCATCCAGCGCGTCAATGACCCGAGGTCCACGGTGCATCCAGACAACCGGCTGCATACCTGTCAGAAATGCCATACCAACGCCACGCCTGGATTCGTTACCTTCCAGCCGCACGCGAATACCCACGACTTCGAGCGGTATCCATATATGTGGGTCGTATCGAAATTCATGCTCGTCTTGATCATCGGCGTGTTCGCCTTCTTCTGGACGCATTCAGCGCTATGGTTTTACCGCGAGTATCGCGACCGCAGGGACGGCACGACGCGTCCGCACATTTCGACGTCTGAGTTGGCACAGGCGAAGGGCAAGTACTACCAGCGCTTTGGTCCTGTGTGGCGGCTTGCGCATCTGTTGTTTGCGCTCAGCCTCATGGTTCTTGCCTTGACGGGTATGTCCGTATTTTATGCAAACACCCCTTGGGCTGGCGCCATCATCAAGGCTTTGGGCGGGCCGCAAGTGGCTGCGGTGATACACCGGAGCGCTGCAGTCCTCATCCTCGGCATCTTCGTCGCGCAACTGGCTTATTTTCTGGTGCGTCTGCTGCCGAGATGGCGGACGTTCAAGTGGTTTGGCCACACTTCGCTGGTGCCGAGTCTCCAGGACTTAAGGGACATCATCGCGATGTTCAAGTGGTTTTTTGGCAAGGGCCCACGCCCGCTGTTCGGCCGCTGGAACTACCTCGAGCGGTTCGATTACTGGGCGCCTTTCTGGGGCTTGACCATCGTGGGCGGAAGCGGCCTTATGATCTGGTTCAAAGAGCTCACGGCGTCTGTATGGCCGGGCTGGATATTCAACGTTGCAATGCTCGCGCACGGTGAAGAAGCGTTCCTAGCGATCGTGTTCCTGTTTACGGTGCATTTTTTCAATAACCATTTCAGGCCTGATAAGTTTCCACCGCCCGACATAGTCATGTTTACCGGTGCCGTCACCATCGAAGAGTTCAAACGCGAACACACGCTTGAATACAACGAGCTGGTGGCAACCGGAAGGCTGGATCGATACCTCGTCGATGCGCCGTCGCCCGCGATGACGCTTGGGGCGAAGATTCTGGGCATTGCGCTTCTCGCGATCGGGCTGACCCTTCTAGCGCTGGTAGTCATCGGGTTCGTCCACAGTTTTGGCAGCGGAAACTAGCACGCCGTCATAGGGACCGCACAGGTAATTTGACGGTTGCTTGATCTGGATCAACACCGCCGGAGGGGCGCGGAGTAAGTTAGCCGGATACAGGGAGGCCCCGGTGAGCAGAATGCAGCGCTTGAAGGCTTTATGTACGACGGCCGTCATGTCGGGCGCACTACTTATTTGCGGAGCACACGCCGCTGAAGCGCCCCCACCGCGGGCCGTCGCTCCCGAAGCGGAAATTTGCAAGAACTGTCACGCGAATTACGTCGAAAACTATCTGGCGACCAAACATGGCCAGCACGGGAATCTCAAAGGTCCCGACTGCCAGACCTGCCATGTCAACGCGCTGGAGCACGCGAAGGCCGGTGGCGGGCGCGGCGCCGGAGGGATCCTCGGCTTCAACAACAAGGCAATCACCGCCGATAAGAAAGCTGGCGTCTGCCTGACTTGTCACGAAGGCAATAGGCATCTCGCATTTTGGGATTCCGGCAAACACAAGAAAAACGATGTGTCCTGCAACAACTGCCATGTCCTTCACGGTACCCCCGGTCCGGGCGCGACGATCGCGCTCAATAAACCGAATCCATCAGTCACACCTTTCGAAACCACATCGCGTCAGTTGCAGTATGAAACGTGTGTCTCGTGTCACAAGCAGATCCGCTCGCAACTGCTGAAGCCATCGCACCACCCGATCATCGAAGGCAAGATCACGTGCACGAATTGCCATAATCCGCATGGTGCACTTTCGCAGGCGATGATCACCGCTGAATCGATACGTGATCTCTGCACCGGCTGCCACGCCGAGAAACGCGGACCCTTCATGTGGGAGCACCCTCCCGTCGAGGAAAACTGTCTCACATGCCATAACGCGCACGGTTCCAATCACAACCGCCTGCTGACCGAAAAAGCACCGAATGTGTGCCAGGACTGTCACGACGCAGCACAACATCCCGGCACCATCTACAGCGGAAATCAAGGATTCGTTCCAATCGCGCCGGCAACCGTTCCAAGCACGCGGCTGATCGCCCGTGGTTGCGTCAATTGCCACAACAATATGCATGGGAGTAACGCCCCTGCAATGCGCGGCAAGTTCTTCTTACGCTAAAAGAGGCGCTCATGAGGCCAACCACATTAGCGATTCTCGCAGCAAGCGCTCTTATGGCTCCGGCGGTTGCTTTCAGCGCCGATGGCGGCCTCGTCGTATCGGGCTCCGCAGGCGTAGGCCTGCGCGCCGTCGGCGACAACGCAAAAGACCCTTCCAAGGCTAATGAGTACCGTGATCTGAGTCCCGGCGTGACCGGAATCTTCGACGTTAAAGGACGGGGCGACGAGTATTACTTCAACGCATTTGGCGAAAACCTCGGCCGTGACGACCAGTATCTGGACTTTCGTGGCGGCAAATACGGTGTATTCAAATACCAGCTTTATGATAACGAACTGCGCCACAACTTCGGCTCAGGACCCGGTGCTCTCTCGCCGTACAGCGGCATCGGCAGTTCAAGGTTGACCGCCGTCTTTCCCAACCTGAATACCAGCACCTGGAACAACTTCGATAATTCGATTAAGCGCCAGGATATCGGTGCGATGTTCGAAATATCCGCCAATTCACCGTGGTACCTCCGCTTCGACGGCAATCAGGTCAAAAGGGAGGGCGTCAAGGTCATCGCGGGTGCGCAGGGAACCAGTCCGGGAAACGGGTTTGTAGACTTGCCTTCTCCGGTGGATTTCAAGACGGGTAACTTCAGCGCTGAGGCCGGATATGCATCGAAGCGCGGTCATTTGGCCGTCGCTGTGCTTCACAGCAAATTCACCAATTCAAATGACGTCCTGAGATGGTCAAACGGGTTTTTCGCGAACGGGTTGGACACAACCGTTCTTGCACCGGACAGCGACCTAACCAAGATCAGCGTCAACGGCAATTTGAGGCAGTTGCCGCTGAACTCAACAGTCGCCGGGCGCATTACGTACGGTAAGACGACAAACGATGTGAGCGTATTGCAAAATATCCTGTCTACCGGCGGCACGAATCCGTCTACCGCTGCTAGCGGGCCTCTGTTTCACGGCGAGAACATCAACAAGACTGCCTCATTCTCCCTGACGTCACATCCGGCCACGGCAGTCGACACGCGGCTTTACTGGAATTGGGCACGCAAGGCTAACGACTCCACCGAAATTACGTTCCGGCCTCTGGTAGCAGCAGGATTGTCGGGCGGTGGAGGCACCATCTGTTCATCCACAGCGCCCTGTACGAATGAACTTTTCAATTACAAAAAAAATAACGCGGGTCTCGAAACAGGATACCGAATCAATCCGGCGAACAAAGTGACAGCCGGCCTTGATTTTGCGGAAACCGACCGACTCCGGGTGGATTTCACTCACACACTCGATCGCAAGTATTATGGCGAATACAAGAATAACTCACTTGATAACGTCGACACGCGCGTAAGGTATCAATACCTGGAGCGCCGCTCCAACTTTTCGGGCGAGAGCGGGATACCCACAATCGACACGTTTGTAAGACGCTTCGATCTGGCCAACGTCGACCAGCATTTGGCGAAGCTCGTTTTCGATGTCACGCCGGTTCCGTTTCTGGACCTCGGCTTCGAGGCAATCTACAAACATAACAATTACCGCGACACGAGCCTGGGTCGTACCGGCGACAATCGCCAGGAGTTCTATGCGAGCATTTCCTATGGCGATCCGAAATCGTTCCGCGTCCTGCTGTTCGCGGATCTCGAAACCCTGTACTACGACTCACAACATCGGGTGGGTTCAGGAAGCCCTGACCCATCGACACCGCCGACCGCGACGACATACAACTGGTCGGCAGAAAACCACGACAAAAGCTGGCAGATTGGCATCGGTGCTGACTGGCTCCCACGGGAGCGCCTGAAGGTAAGCAGCTCCTTTATCTTCGCTCAGACGAATGGGAGCGCCGATTTCACGGCACAGAATCCGAATCCGGCAGGCGGCCTGCTTCCGATTACGGCCTTCGACAACACGCGCCGCACTTCACTCAACTTGAAGGCGACTTATACCGTGTCCAGGCAGTTCGATATCAGCGGTGGTTATGCCTTCGAAAAGTACCGTTTCAGCGATATCGGCTACGACAATTTCCAGTACACGGTTCTAAGCGCCGTGCCCGCTACCCCAGCCACTCTTTTGTCGACGTCATATCTGACGGGCCAAAGCGCTTTTCAAAACTATACCGCGAACATCTTGTACGTAATGGCTACTTATAAATTCTGATTGGCGAAATCCGGCAGCTCTGCTTTATTAACCAAGGAGAAATTATGAAATCCGTTACGTTGTTAGCTGCGCTCGGCGCGGTGCTCGTCCATGGCAGTGTGAATGCTCAATCCGCCGAAGACCTGCTGAAATCCAAGAACTGCCTGACTTGCCATGATGTGGAGAAGAAGAAGATGGGACCGGCGTACAAGGATATAGCGGTCAAGTATAAGGACAACAAGGAAGCTGAATCCAAGCTGGTTGCAGAACTCAAAGAAGGCAAGGGGCACCCTGTCAAAGTGGCTGCCACCGATGCCGAACTCAAAACGCTCGTCCAATACGTGCTGTCCAGATAATCTGCTGCGGCACACTCGATGCGGGAACTTGTCCTGCGTACTGCCAGCTTGGCCTGGTCAGGGCACCATGTTACGGACGATAGGCGGTTGCGGCAGCCGCTCGTTTAAACGTCAAGCTGCGCTTGACCGGCGGCGCGTAAACTTTGTGGGCAGCCGGTTAACGATCCGCTGCTTTAGTTTGAGAAACTCGTCGCGAACATGGGGACCAAAGAGAGGGTCCTCGTTTGCTCTGAAAGCGTCGTTAATGGCCCGCCAGTCCTCGTCGAGCAGATGTTCGCGCGCGAGAACAAGAGCACCACTTTCTTCGAGTTCCATGTGCTGCCATAACGACTCGGCATAGCTGTCCACGGTCTGGGAAAATGGCCGCAGGCCGTGCGGTGCTCCACCCTGCCACTGCACGAATGTCTGCACGAGGCAATTCATGCTTCTTGCGCCATTCGCATGTTGCTCCTGCAACTCGTCAAGCACAGCGTTTGCTGCATTCGTACGATTGCGCAACCGCTTGAATAGGTGCTCATCTTCTTTTGGATGGTGACAACGGTCCGTGAAAGAGTCTATGTAATAGAGCATCGTCGCGATCAAGGCAAAATCAGCCTCAGACTTGTGGTTCGCCACGTCGCGCAGCAGGCGCTGCAGAGTGTGCACAACGTAGCCGATTGAGCGGTGCTCTTCCTTGATAATTGCGATCGCGGAATCGCTCGCCGGCAGGATAGTACTTACTGAATGTTGCATTGGGACCTAAATAGTCTGAGCACGTGTAAGTTATATCGCCGGAGAGTGCTTGGGTCTTCCTCCATCATCATCGACTTGGCTGCCCTGCACTCAACGATTCCCAGCATAATCGTTTCGCTTGTCAGGCCGTTGATCTAAATCAAGCCCGGTGGCTTTCAAGATGCTGCAATTTTGACGACCTGCCCACGAATAACGTGCGGGCCATTCCGCCTGACAATCATGCATCGTTAATTGGAGCGGGAGACGTCGGCGACGCGGCGTGCGTCAGGCGGAACACCGTCGTGCGGCCGCCGGCATGAAGTTAGTTGTATCGCCGCAGACGAACGTAAGAGCAATAAACGATTTTGTGGCGGAGAACACGCTAGATGTGCCGATAAAGACGCGGATTGTGGTGGCGATTTACATCGACCGATGACACGCTGGTTAAGTTAGTTAGATAGCCTGTCCCGGCGAATCGCCATAGAATACTGTTCATCCAAGAAAAATCATCGGCCTGCAGCGCGGCTTGCGCTGCGCGCCGGCAACTCATGCCCTCGTTTGATCTTGCGCCGTTGACCCTCGTCACGGGAATCATCGTGACGTGGATTCTGCTGGGTGTCGCAGGCGTGCTGGCACCTTCGAATCTGCGCTACGTAACCCGCGTGCTGCTGCCGCTGGGCGGTCTCACTGCATTAATTCTTGCTGCCGTGGGCGTTGCCGGCATGAGCAGCGACACTGCCGCGCGCGTGCTCCCGCTCGGTTTGCCTGATCTGCCGTTTCACATCAGGCTCGATGCGCTGGCGGCGTTTTTCCTCGCGCTGCTCGGCGCTGTCTCAGCCGGCATTTCGCTTTTCTACGCAGGATATCTGCGTGCAGGTGAAGCCAATTCACCCGGTCTCACGTGTCTGCAATATCATTTGTTTCTCGCCAGCATGGCGACCATCTTCATTGCCGACGATGGCTATCTATTCATGGTCGCATGGGAAACCATGGCGCTGTCGTCGTATTTCCTCGTGACCAGCAACCACCGCGATGCGGTGACGCGCGACGCCGGTTTCCTCTACCTGCTAGTAGCGCACGTCGGGGCAATCGGTATTCTGCTGTGTTTTGGTGTACTGCAAAGCGGCGCCGGCGACTACACATTCGCGGCAATGCGCTTGATTGAGCGCCCGACGGCCGGATGGGCAACGGCTGCCTATCTGCTCGCCTTGTTCGGGTTCGGCGCGAAGGCCGGCATCTTACCGCTGCATGTATGGTTGCCTGAGGCGCATCCGGCCGCTCCATCACCCGTGTCGGCGCTCATGAGCGGCGTGATGCTGAAAACGGCCATCTATGGCATGTTGCGCGTCACGTTCGATTTGCTCAATGTGCACATGTGGTGGTGGGGGGTGCTGACATTGTCGCTCGGTCTGTTGACGGCTTTGTTCGGCGTCTTGTTTGCCGCCGTGCAAACCGATATGAAGCGCTTGCTCGCCTACTCATCGATAGAAAACATCGGGATCGTACTTATAAGCATCGGCCTCGCTATCACGTTCCGCGCCTTCGGTATGAACGCCCTCGCGTCGCTTGCTTTAGTCGCAGCGCTTTATCACTGTCTCAATCATGCGTTCTTCAAAAGCCTCCTGTTTTTGGTTACCGGGTCTGTACTCCATGCGACGAACGAGCGCAGCCTGGGACGCCTCGGCGGCCTCATCCACCGCATGCCGGTAGTCGCGTGGCTCGCGCTGGTAGGAACGCTTGCAATCGCCGGTTTGCCACCTTTGAATGGTTTTGTATCGGAATGGTTGCTGCTGCAGGCGTTCCTATTGACGCCAGGGTTGCCCAATTCCTATCTGAACATGCTGGTGCCGGTAGCGGCGGCATCGCTCGCGCTTACCTTTGCGTTGTCGGGTTATGTGATGGTCAAGTTTTATGGTGTGATCTTTCTGGGCCGGCCGCGCGAAGCGAAACTCGCTGAAGCGCACGATGCGGTCGGCTGCGAGCGCGTCGGACTGGCATGGCTGGCTGTTGGCTGCATTGTGCTCGGCGTGATTCCAGCGACGGTGATTCTGGAACTCGGAAATGTTACTTCGCAACTCGTCGGCACCAATATCAATGACAGCGTCGTCGCATCCGGCTGGCTATTCGTTACGCCGATTGCGCCCGCGCGCGCGAGTTACAGTCCGCTAATTTTCCTGCTGGTGATCACTGCCGTCCTTCTCATCGTCTTTTTGCTCGTACGCGCCTTCTATCACGGCCGAATGCGGCGTGGTGCAGCCTGGGACTGCGGATTTCCCCTGCAGACTGCGCGCATGCAGGACACAGCAGAAGGATTTGGTCAGCCGATCAAGCAAATCTTCGAGCATTTCTTCCGTATCGAGCGGCACATGCCTTCACCATTCGATCGCGCGCCATGTTATCGCAGCCGCACTGAGGACCGACTGTGGTACTGGTTGTATCTCCCGATCGCGAGAGCCGTCGGGCGCGTGTCGGGCTGGGTAGGCTCGCTGCAGCGCGGACGCATTCATATCTACCTCATTTACAGCTTTGCGACGCTCATCCTTTTGTTGCTATTCGCGCGATGATCGAACCGGTGCTCTCACAGTTATTTCAGACGTTGCTCGCGGTGCTTGTGGCGCCCTTGATGCTCGGCTGGATTAATAATTGCCGGGCGTGGCTGCAGAATAAGAGCGCGCCTGGCATCCTCCAGCCGTATCGCACCCTGCGTAAATTGTTCCACAAGGATGCGGTGCTCGCGCATAACGCCTCGTCGCTGTTTCGCAATGCGCCTTATCTGAATTTTGGCTGCATGGTGCTTGCTGCAAGCATCGTTCCCGTCGTGGAAACAAATCTACCGTTTGCGCATGCCGCCGACGCGATCGCGCTTGTCGGCATATTCGCGCTCGCGCGCGTCTTCATGGCGCTGGCGGCTATGGATATCGGCACCGCGTTCGGCAGTCTGGGTGCTCGACGTGAGATGCTGGTCGCCTTTCTTGCGGAGCCCGCTCTTCTTATGGTGCTTTTCACCCCCGCTTTGATCAGCCAGTCAACGAGTCTCAACACGATGGTAGAAACGCTGGCGCAGCGCGAAGTCGCTCTGTCCCCGGGACTCGCGTATGCGGCTGTGGCCTTCGTGATGGTCCTGCTCGCTGAAAATGCACGCATTCCGATCGACAATCCGTCGACGCATCTCGAGCTTACGATGATCCACGAGGCGATGATTCTCGAGTACTCGGCGCGACATCTTGCGCTGATCGAATGGGCGTCGGCGATGAAGCTCATGATTTATTGCGCCATCGGCATTGCGGTTTTCATGCCGTGGGGGATCGCCGCTGCCGGCAACTGGCCTACGCTTCCCATCGCCACAGTTGCGCTGGTGGTGAAATTAATGTTTGCAGGCGCCGGGCTCGCATTGCTCGAGACGGTCTCCGCAAAATTGCGGATATTCCGCGCGCCCGAATTTCTCGGCATGGCATTTCTGCTCGGAGTGTTGGGCATGCTCACGCACTTTCTGCTCGAACGAGCATGAATCTTCCAATCCACGCCCAACTGATCAACCTGATGGCGGCGCTGCTGCTGCTGATTGCGTTCGCGATGTTGTCGCAGCGGCGGATCATGTCACTGATCTACCTGTTCGCCTGGCAGGGCGCGGTGCTGTTCGCGAATACCATGATCGTCGCATGGGGCACCGGGCAGACGCATCTGTTCTACTCCGCTCTCATCACACTTGTACTCAAAGTTGTGCTGCTGCCATGGTTGTTGCACCGTCTCGCTACGCGGCTGCAGATTCAGTCTGACGTGGAAACGATGATCAATATTCCGATCACCATGCTGATCGGCATCGTGCTCGTGATCTTTGCGTTCAACCTTGCGCTTCCCATCTCGCAATGGGCACAGACGATTACGCGCAGCACGCTCGGTATTGCTATCGCGAGTGTGTTGCTTTCGTTCCTCATGATGATCATGCGTCGCAAGGCCGTCCCGCAGGTGATTGGCTTTCTCTCGATGGAGAATGGACTATTCTTCGCCGCAACGAGCACCACCTACGGCATGCCGATGGTGGTAGAACTCGGCATCGCGCTTGATGTGCTGGTCGGCACGTTCATCTTTGGCATCTTCTTCTTCCGCATCCGCGAGACGTTCGACAGCCTGGACATCGGCAACCTCGAAAAACTCAAGCAGGACTGAGGACTATGGAAATCCTTCTCGTCCTCGGTTTTCCGCTCGCTGGCGGCATCGTCATGGCTCTGGTCGGTCATCGCCATTACGCCGCCGAAATAAATGCCTTATTCAGCCTCGCGAGTTTTGTCGCGGCGCTGACTCTTGCCGTCGACGTTGTCGACCGCGGTTCTTTTTCGGACATGGACGACCTGTTCTTTGTTGATCCCTTCAACGTCTTTCTGGTCACTCTGACCGCGTTCGTGACCTTTACGACGACGCTCTTCAGCCGCCCTTATATGCGAAATGAGCAGGCCAGGGGCAAGCTGTCGCCGGCGATGATGCGGCTCTATCACAGCATGTTCCAGATCTTCGGATTCACGATGTTGCTTGCGCTTCTCACCAACAACATTGGAATTCTCTGGGTCGCAATGGAAGGTGCGACGCTTGCGACCGTGCTGCTGGTGAGTCTGTATCGCACCCCGGCCAGTCTGGAAGCAGCGTGGAAGTATTTTATCCTCTGCGGCGTCGGCATTGCGCAGGCATTGTTCGGAACGATACTCGTCTATTTTGCAGCAGAGCGCGTGCTTGGCAGCGGCGGTACTGCCCTTTTATGGACACATCTGTACGCGGTAAAGACGCAGCTGGAACCGACAGTGCTCGGACTGGCGTTCGTGTTTCTTTTGGTGGGTTATGGCACCAAAGTGGGATTGGCTCCGCTGCATAACTGGCTGCCTGATGCGCACGCGGAAGGGCCGACGCCGATTTCAGCCGTGCTGTCCGGCTTGCTGCTGAATGTCGCGCTTTATGCGGTCGTGCGCAGCAAGGCCCTCGTGGACGGTGCTGTGGGGACGCCGCTTGCTGGCAACCTGATGATGGGCTTCGGCCTGCTCTCCGTAGTAGTCGCGGCTTTCTTCCTGCCGCGGCAGAAAGACGTCAAGCGGCTGTTCGCTTATTCGTCTATCGAGCACATGGGGTTGACGACGTTTGCCTTCGGTATGGGCGGACCGGTCGCGACATTTGCTGCCTTGCTCCACATGACTGTCCATTCGCTTACGAAGTCAGCCATATTTTTCACCGTCGGGCACGCCGCGCAGAAAACGGGAACCCAGATCATCGACGACATCCGCGGCCTTATCGTGACCAATCCGGTCATTGGGTGGGGACTGATGTTTGGCACCCTTGCGATATTAGGCCTGCCGCCGTTCGGCGTTTTTGCGAGCGAGTTCCTGATTCTCACCACGGCCATGCGTGATCACGCGTGGGCAACGCCGTTTCTGTTACTTGCCCTGGGTGTCGCGTTCGCTGCCGTGTTCAAAAAAACGCAGGGTATGGTATTCGGTGACACAACGGCGCTGCGATTGCCTCACTCGCCTGCGCTGCTGCCGGTGTTCGTGCATCTCGGCCTCGTGCTGATGCTCGGCCTTTACATACCGCCGTATCTTGCCGCGTGGTATCGCCAGGCCGCGCAACTGCTCGGATAAGCATGGAGGCAAACAATCTCCAGTTCGTGCCGGTGCCCGGCGCAATGCCGGTGCGCGGAACGGACGTGAACGCGATCGAATGGCTCACAGCGTGTCGGCAAATGCGTGATGACGGTGCCCGTCTTGTCGCATTGTGGGGCAGCGAACGCCAGGCTACGCTCGCGGTGCATGCCGCTCTCGCGGCGCGCGACGGGCTCGTTATTTTGCGGCTGCCGCTATCGAAGGAGCCGCCGGACTGCCCCGGGATCGAAGAGATGTTTCCGGCGGCGAACCGGATGCAGCGCGCTGCGTTTGTCTTGCTTGGGATACAGGCGCAAGGCAGCGATGATTGCCGGCGAT
>Ga0105248_10007033_pt1 | contig 12324 bp, 12 predicted proteins | sample KBSS34metaG_FD_81524 | JGI IMG/M metagenome (GOLD analysis project Ga0105248, IMG submission 81524) | Switchgrass rhizosphere microbial communities from Kellogg Biological Station, Michigan, USA - KBS S3-4 metaG | ecosystem: Host-associated > Plants > Roots > Rhizosphere > Soil | place... | reverse complement strand
GCCGGCCGTGCCCCCAGGGGTGATCCTTCCGCAAGGCGGCATGCCGCCGGCGCGCCTGCCGTCAGAGCGCCCGAGCGCGCCTGTCCCCGGAGTCGTCGCGCCCAACCTGCAGCCCGCCCCGGGCGCTGCGAATCCGAACACCACGCCGTAGCGCGGCTCAGTTACGGCGTCCGCCGCCGAACTGCGCGGTGGGTAGTTCGACCGAGGGGCCCGGCGCATCGGGACCGGAGGGCACCGAGAACGCACTGTCCTCGCCCTCGGCCACCTGGCTCAGGAGTGCGGCAGCACTGTTCACGAGCGGCCAGGCCAGGCAGACCCCCGTGCCGTCGATGCTCTCCATGCCGAGTTCCAGCAGCGCAGTCGCGCGGAACACCGCCATGGCGCGGTCGAGCCCCACGTGGGATGAGCTGCGACAGAACACGCAGTAGTCGGTGACCGGTGGCGCGATGCGCGCAGCCACCAGCAGCGCGGCGCAGGCGGACATGCCGTCCACCATGATGAGATGACGCTTGCTTGCGGCCACGAGCATGGCCCCGACCATCGTCGCGATCTCGAAGCCGCCGAAAGCGGCCAGCACCTCCACGGGGTCGATGACGTCGCGGTGACGTCCCTGCGCGCCCTGGAGCACGACCATGAGTTGCGCGAGCAGCTCCTGGTTCTCGGTCTGCACCAGCTCGCGCACCGGCACTTCGGCCAGGCGCGAAATCACCAGGGCCGCGCTCTCGTGGCTGCCGATGCCCACGCCCGCGCACGCAAGCACATTGCCGGTGAGGTTGTCGGAGATCTCCATGCCGGCACGGATGGCCGCGTGTGCCTGATCGAGCGTCATGGCCCCGCTCGTGCGTGCGTTGCGCGTGCCGTGCGCGATCTTGCGCGGCAGCAGGCTCGGGTGCGGATTCATGCTCTGCGAGAGCCCTGCATCCACCAGCGTCAGGTTGAGCCCCTGCTGGAAGGCAAAGACCGACAGCGGCAGACGTCCCTGCAGCACTTCGTTCACCACATCGGCCGTGGTTTCGCCGCCGCGCGGCGAGAGCCCGTCGACGACGAGCCCATGGTCACCGCAGAAGAGGATGAGTTGCGGCGAGCGCAACTGGGGCTTCAGGCTGTTCTGGATGAGCCCGAGTCGGATCGCCAGGGGCTCGAGTTCGCCGAGGCTGCCGGCGGTGCGGCTGCGGCGTTGCAGCTTCTGTTGCAGCGCCTCCTCCAGCCGCGGATGGGCCGTGGGGGCGATCAGGGAACGCTGAACGGTCATGGTGGTACGCCCAATTCGCCAATCGGGAAGAGCGGACACGGCGGGGCGCACGCGGGCCGGGCGCCGCGTCGGCCGCCAGTCGAAAACGATTGTGGCTCAGCGCAAAAACAACCGATACACCGGATTGCGGGTCTCTTCCACACAGGGATAGGCAAGCGCGGCGAGGAACTCGCGCAGTGCCGCCTGTTCCGAGCGCGGCACCTGCAGGCCCACGAGGATGCGCCCGTAGTCGGCACCTTGGTTGCGGTAGTGGAAGAGGCTGATGTTCCAGCTGGGATGCAGCGACGAGAGGAAGCGCATCAGCGCGCCCGGCCGCTCCGGGAAAACGAAGCGGTACAGCCGCTCGTCCTTCGCGAGCTCGGAGCGCCCACCCACGAGATGGCGCACATGCGACTTGGCGAGCTCGTCATGGGTGAGATCGACGGTGGCGAAGCCGTGCCTCTCGAAGTGCGCCGCGATGCGCGTGGACTCGCCGCGCTGGTGCGTGCTCAGGCCGACAAAGATGTGCGCGACCTCGGCATCGGAGATGCGGTAGTTGAATTCGGTGACGCTGCGCGGGCCGATCAGCTCGCAAAAGCGCTTGAAGCTGCCGCGCTCCTCGGGGATGGTGACCGCGAAGAGGGCCTCGCGCTCCTCACCGACCTCGGCGCGTTCGGCCACGAAGCGCAGCCGATCGAAGTTCATGTTCGCGCCGCAGGTGATGGCCACGAGCGTCTGCCCCTTGCACTTGAGGCGCTGCGTGTACTGCTTGATGGCCGCGACTCCCAGCGCGCCGGCGGGCTCGAGGATGGAGCGGGTGTCCTGGAAGACGTCCTTGATCGCCGCGCAGACCGCGTCGGTGTCGACGATCTCGAAGTCGTCGACCAGTTCGCGCGTGAGGCGGAAGGTCTCCTCGCCCACGAGCTTCACCGCGGTGCCGTCCGAGAACAGCCCCACGTCAGCGAGTGTGACGCGCTTGCCGGCACGCACCGAGCGCACCATCGCGTCGGAGTCGGTCGTCTGCACGCCGATGACCTTGATCTCGGGTCGCACGGCCTTGATGTAGGCGGCCACGCCCGAGATGAGTCCGCCACCGCCGATCGCCACGAACACGGCATCGATCGGCCCCTGATGCTGGCGCAGGATCTCCATCGCGATCGTGCCCTGGCCGGCAATCACGTCGGGGTCGTCGAAGGGGTGGACGAAGGTGAGGCCGCGCTTGTGTTCGAGCTCCAGCGCGTGGGCATAGGCGTCGGAATAGCTGTCGCCGTGCAGCACGACTTCGCCGCCGAGTGCGCGCACCGCGTCGACCTTCACCTGCGGCGTGGTCACGGGCATCACGATCGTGGCCCGGCACTTCAAGCGATGGGCCGAGAGCGCGACGCCTTGCGCATGGTTGCCGGCCGATGCGCAGATCACGCCGCGGCGAAGCTGCTGCGCATCGAGGTGTGCCATCTTGTTATAGGCGCCGCGCAGCTTGAAGCTGAAAACGGGCTGCTCGTCCTCACGCTTGAGCAGCACGTTGTTGTTCAGGCGGCGCGAGAGCTGCGGGGCCGGCTGCAGCGTCGACTCGATCGCGACGTCGTAGACCTTCGCGGTGAGGATGCGTTGCAGGTACTCGCCCGCGTCGTGCGCAACGCGTTGGGACTTCGCAGTCTTTCGGTTCGCGGGACGCGTCTTGCGCGGAGTGCCGGCCATCGTGGAGGTCGTGAGCTCGAAGCGGCGGATGATAAGTCTTGACCCCCGGCGGGGCCGCGTCGGCATGCGCGGCGCGGCGCGGTCCCAAAGAAAAAGGCCCAGAGCCGCGAGGCTCTGGGCCGAATCCACCGTTTAGGGGGTGGAGGAGACAAGCGTCCGGGGCCGGTGCCGCACATGCGAAACGGCTGCAGCCCCAATGAAGTCAATTCTAGGCCTGGACTTTGGTGCGCTGCAACGCAACGCGCGTCTGCCCTTGCGGATGAAATGCCTCGATCCCGTGAGCAACGGGGCGGGGCGATCAGAATCCATGCCTGTCTGCATCAGAACCTAGGCACAAGCGACATGGAATGCACCATTCGATGGCAGCCGGGCGCCGGTATGGCGTTCACTGCGGAAACGGGCAGCGGCCATCTCCTGACGATGGATGGAGCGCCGGATGGGGGCGGCCGCAACCTTGCTCCGCGCCCGATGGAAACCGTGTTGGCCGGTACGGGCGGATGCACGGCCTACGACGTCGTGCTGATCCTTCAGCGGGGCCGCCATGACGTGCGTGGTTGCGACGTGAAGCTCGAGGCCGATCGGGCGCTCGCGGATCCCAAGGTCTTTACGCGCATCCACATGCATTTCGTCGTCACCGGGCGTGGGCTGCCTCGTGCGGCGGTCGAGCGTGCCGTCGAGCTTTCGCACGAGAAGTACTGCTCGGCGAGCATCATGCTCGCCAAGACGGCGCAGATCACTACGAGCGTGGAGATCGTCGAGGCCTGAACCCGACGAAGCCGGGCGGGGCTTCAGAGATAGTGCGCCGTCCCGGTCATGACCTTCGCCGCGGCGCGCATCGCCCACCGCAGCGGCGCGGGGAGTTCATGCGCGCCTGCCCGTTCGGCGTCCAGCGCGTGGCGTGCCTCGTCGTCGCGCATGCGCTCGACGATCGCGCGCGACGTGTGGTCGGCGCTCGGCAGCCGGCTGAGGTGGCCATGCAGATGCTGCTCGACCTGCCTCTCCGTCTCGACGACGAAGCCCAGGCTCAGCGCGTCGCCCGCGCGGCCCGCGAGCAGGCCGATGCCAAAGGCGCCGGCGTACCAGAGCGGGTTGAGCAGGCTGGTGCGATCGCCGAGATCGCGCAGCCGCTGCTCGGTCCACGCAAGATGATCGGTCTCGTCGCGAGCCGCCGCCTGGAAGTGCTGCCGCAGAGCCGGATCACGCGCGGTCAGCGCCTGCGAGGAATAGAGCGCTTGCGCGCAGACCTCGCCCACATGATTCACGCGCATGAGCGCGCCCGAAAGGCGCCGCTGCGCGTCGCTGAGTTCCAGCCCTGCCTCGGGCGCCGAAGCCGCGGGCGCTGGGGTGCGTGCGACGTGGTTGCCGAAGACGGTGCGAAGGGCCTGGTCGAGTGCGCCGAAGACTCGATCGGAAGGGGATGCGTGGGCGTTCATGGACACGATTCTCCCGGGCATCAATGTGAGGGCCGGTGAAACAGTAGCGCGCCACTCTGGGGCGAGGCGAAATGACCGTGATGTGACTCACGATGACAACGACATCTCGTTGCGGTTGGGCAACAGGGCTGGCGAGATTTCGACTGTTTGGCTGGCGCACCTTGCCCGACCTCTGGTGGAATCAGGGTAACTTCCGATTTGGGGGTTGGTTTGGGAAGCGGCTTGCACGCGAAGGCCGCTGCTCCGAGGCCTCTTGTTCAACTCAGGAGATAGATGCAATGAAAAAATCTGTGCTCGCTCTCGCGGTGCTCGGTGCCTTCGCCGGTGCTGCATCCGCTCAGTCCTCGGTGACCTTGTACGGCATCGTCGACCTGAACGTGACGTACGCGAAGGCTGGCGACCAGTCTGCCCTCCTCGGCGGCAACCGCACCTCGATGATCGACGGTGCCGTCAACGGCAAGAACGGCTCGCGTTGGGGTCTGCGCGTCAATGAAGACCTCGGCGGTGGCCTGAAGGCGTTCGCTGTTCTGGAGTCTGGCTTTGACGGCAGCACGGGCTCGTCGTCTCAGGGTGGCCGCTTGTTCGGTCGTCAGGCTTTTGTGGGTCTGGGCAGCAACGCCCTGGGTGAAGTGCGCTTGGGTCGTCAGTACACGCCCAGCCACGAAGTGATGGCCTTCATCGATCCCGCCGACAAGTCCTACGCCACCAACGTGACGGAAGTCGTGTCTTTCAACGCGGCTTCCACTACCGCCAATCGACTGCCCGTCGGCTGGGTTCCCCTCACCGGGAATCGTCAGGTCAACGTGCAGATGATGAACAACAACGGTACGCGCCGCGACAACATGGCGCAGTACATCACACCGAACTTCGTCGGCTTCCAGGGCGCAATCTACGGCGCGCTGGGCGAAGGCACGGCCGACCGTGGTCAGGGTGGAAAGATCGTCTACACCGCCGGCCCGATCGGTGCTGGCGTGTCGTACGAAACGCTCAAGGGCTTTGCCAGCGGCAACACCTACGGCAAAAACCTGGTGGTCGGCGCCAGCTGGGACTTTGGCTTTGCCAAGATTCTCGGCGGCTATAACGACGTGAAGGACGTGGAAGATCCGGCCAAGGGCGCAACGCGCATCCTTAAGGATCAGAAGGCAGGGTCGATCGGTACGGCGATCCCGCTGGGCGCGTTCAACATCCTCGCCAACTACACCGAAACCAAGTACACGCTGGCCACTGGCCTCGAGCCCAAGTTCTACAAGTTCGGTATCACGGGTGAGTACGCGCTGTCCAAGCGGACCTTCGTGTACACCCAGTTTGACACCAAGGGTGGTGACTTCAAGGACTTCATCACCATCTCCGACGTCAACGGCGGTACCGGCAAGCAGAACTTCAGCGTCGGTATGCGCACCGCGTTCTAATCCAAGCGGTCTTCGACCGTCGGATGAAAGAGCACTCTTCGGAGTGCTCTTTTTTTTCGTCGCCGGCTTCCGCCGCACGGGCTTTGCCGTTTGCGCGGGGTACGCGATTTGCAGAAGATCGGCGCCGCGTCGGCGGACGCATGCAAGGCATCGCCGATGCGAGCCGGTCGTTCCTTCGCAGAAAGACAGCGCTCCCGAATGCTCGCCTTCATTCTTCGACGCTTGTTGCAGGCCGTGGCGGTCATGCTCTGCGTGGCCTTCATTGCGTTCATGCTCTTCCAGTACGTGGGCGATCCGGTCGCGAACATGCTCGGACAGGACGCGACGCCCGAGCAGCGTGCCCAGCTGCGTGCCGACCTCGGCCTGGATCAGCCGTTTCCGGTCCAGTTCGCGCGCTTCGTCGGCAATGCGGTGCATGGCGAGTTCGGCCTGAGTCTCAGGCAGGGCCGACGCGTGTCGCAGCTCATTGCAGAGCGGCTGCCGGCCACCCTCGAGCTGTCCGTCGTCGCGGCGGTGCTGGCGCTTGCGATCGGGGTGCCGATGGGGGTGTATGCCGCGCTGCGGCGCAATTCCTTCTTCTCGCACGTGCTGATGACGGTGTCGCTGCTGGGCGTGTCCCTGCCGAACTTTCTGATCGGCATCGTGCTGATCCTCGTGTTCGCGGTGCTGCTGAAATGGCTGCCGAGCTATGGGCGCGGCGATGTGGTGGCCCTTGGTCCATGGACCACCGGCCTGCTCACGACCGATGGCTGGCGCCATCTCATCCTTCCTTCGATCACGCTGGCGGCATTCCAGCTCACGCTGATCATGCGACTCGTACGCGCGGAGATGCTCGAGGTTCTGCGCACCGACTACATCAAGTTCGCGCGCGCGCGCGGACTGAGCGATGTGGCCGTGCACTTCGGACACGCGCTGAAGAACACGCTCGTGCCGGTCATCACCATTACCGGGCTGCAGCTCGGCTCGCTCATCGCCTTCGCGATCATCACCGAGCAGGTCTTCCAGTGGCCCGGCATGGGCCTGCTGTTCATCCAGGCGGTGACCTTCGCCGACATCCCGGTGATGGCGGCCTATCTGTGCCTCATCGCGCTGATCTTCGTCGTCATCAACCTCGTCGTCGACCTTCTCTACTTTGCTGTTGACCCGCGCCTGCGCGTCGGCGGGGCGTCCGCGCATTGAAGGGAAGTGCGCCCATGACATGCACTGCAAATGGATCCCGTTGAAGTGAGCAGCCGCGATCGAGCGGGAGGCGCCATGACGCCCAAGCCGCCAGGCGCCCTGGGGCGTTTTCTGGCCGGCGACCTCTGGCACAGCTTCACCCACTCGCCGGTGGCGATGGCCGCAGCGCTCATTGCTGCGCTGTGCGTCTTCTGCGCGGTCTTCGCCGATGTCGTTGCACCGCACAACCCATTCGACCTCGCCACGCTCGAGCTCGGCGACGCGCGTCTGCCTCCGGCCTGGGAGGAGGACGGCCGCTGGACCTACCTGCTGGGCACCGACGACCAGGGCCGCGACATCCTTTCCGCACTGATGTACGGGGCCCGAATCTCTTTGCTCGTAGGCGTGGCTTCGGTGTTGCTGTCGATGCTGATCGGTGTCACGCTCGGTCTCCTCTCGGGCTATGCGGGCGGCAAGACCGACGCGTTCATCATGCGTGTGTGCGATGTGATGCTGTCGTTCCCCTCGATCCTGATCGCGCTGCTGATCGACGGCGTGGGGCGGGCGATGTTCCCGAATGCGCATGCGTCGCTGGCGTTCACCGTGCTGATCCTCGCCATCGCGCTCACCGGCTGGGTGCAATACGCGCGCACGGTGCGCGGCTCGACGCTCGTGGAGCGCAACAAGGAATATGTGCAGGCCGCGCGCATCATCGGCGTGCCGCCGGCGCGGATCATGCTGCGTCACGTCCTGCCCAACGTGATGGGGCCCGTGCTGGTGCTGTCCACCATCCAGGTGGCCTCGGCCATCATCACCGAGGCCACGCTGTCGTTCCTGGGCGTGGGCGTGCCGCCGACCTCGCCGTCGCTGGGCACGCTCATCCGCGTGGGCAACGACTTCCTCTTCAGCGGGGAATGGTGGATCACGATTTTTCCGGGCGCGATGCTCGTGCTGATCGCGCTGAGCGTGAACCTCTTGGGTGACTGGCTGCGCGACGCGCTCAACCCAAGGCTTCAATAGCAACGAGCACGACAGGAGCAACGCAATGAAGATCGCCCTTGCAGCTTGTCTCGCGGCCGCCGCGGCGCTGGTCGCCTGCGCCTCGAGCTACAGCTATTCGCAGATCTACGGCGAGCGCTACTACAAGACTGCGATCAACACCTTTCCGCTGATCGTCCTGGACGTCGACGGCAAGAGCACCACCGGCCAGCCGACCCTGGTGGACCCGGGCTCGCGGCGGCTGCGCGTGCAGCCGGTGTTCCAGGGTGCCGGCATTCAGGTCAGCAAGGAAGTGCAGATCACCATCGAGCCGTGCACCCGCTACTGGCTGGTTGCGGTACAGGACACGCGGTTCGACAAGGATTTCGAAGTGAAGGTCGACTACAAGGAACCGGTCCCCGGCTGCACGCCGCCGACGGTGGCCAACAAGTGAGCCTCGCGCACCGCGAGGCCCCTCTGCTCAAGGTGCGCGACCTGCGGGTCGAGTTCCCCACGCGCCACGGCACGCTCGTGGCCCTGGATGGCGTCTCCTTCGACATCGCGCCGGGCGAGATCCTGGGCGTCGTGGGCGAGTCGGGGGCGGGCAAGTCGCTCACCGGCGCGGCGATCATCGGGCTGCTGGAGCCGCCTGGTCGCATCGCGGGTGGCGAGGTGCGGCTGGGAGGGGAGCGCATCGACAACCTGCCGGCGCGCCGCATGCGAAGCATCCGCGGGCGCCGCATCGGTGCCATCTTTCAGGACCCTCTCACCTCACTGAACCCGCTCTACACGGTGGGACAGCAGCTGATCGAGACCATCGAGACGCACCTTCCGCTGCGTGGCGCCCAGGCTCGCCAGCGCGCCATCGACCTGCTCAAGGAGACCGGCATCCCGGCCGCCGAGGCGCGCATCGACCACTACCCCCACCAGTTCTCCGGCGGCATGCGCCAGCGGGTCGTGATCGCGCTCGCACTGGCAGCGAACCCGCAGCTCATCGTTGCCGACGAGCCGACCACCGCGCTGGACGTCTCCATCCAGGCGCAGATCATTTCGCTGCTCAAGCGCCTGTGCCGCGAGCACGACGCGGCGGTGATGCTGGTCACCCACGACATGGGCGTCATCGCCGAGAGCTGCGACCGCGTCGCCGTGATGTATGCCGGGCGGGTGATCGAAGTCGGCCCGGTGCAGGCGGTCATCCACCACAGCGCCCATCCCTATACCCTGGGGTTGATGGCCTCCATTCCCTCGATGAGCGAGGAGCGCGAACGGCTCGCACAGATCGACGGCACCATGCCGCGCCTGAATGCGATCCCGCGCGGATGCGCCTTCAACCCGCGCTGCCCGCATGCCTTCGACCGCTGCCGGGTCGAAAGGCCTGAACTGATGGACGCCGGCGCCACGCGCGCGGCGTGCTGGCTCGTGAGCGAGCCTGCGAAGGAGGTGGCCTGATGGGTGCGAGGGACACCATCGCCGAATCGGTCACGCAGCACGCGTGTGCGCTCGTCGAGGTCGATGACCTGCACAAGCGATTCGATGTCTCGGCCCCATGGTTGAACCGCGTCCTGGAGCGCAAGCCGCGCCAGGTAGTGCATGCGGTGGATGGCGTGAGCTTCCGGATCGAGCGCGGCAAGACGCTCGCCCTCGTCGGCGAATCGGGCTGCGGCAAGAGCACGGTCGCGCGGTTGCTGCTGGGGCTGTACGCGCCCAGCGCGGGGTGCGTGCGCTTCGCAGGCGTGGACATCGCGCAGACGCTCGCCGGCCACGATGCCCGCGCGCTGCGACGGCGCATGCAGATGATCTTCCAGGACCCGTATGCCAGCCTCGATCCGCGCTGGCGGGTCGAGGACATCGTCGCCGAGCCCCTGCGCGAGCACGGCCTCGTCGGCGCCCGCGAGGCCTTGCGCGAACGCGTGTCCGATTTGCTGAGCGCGGTGGGCCTGTCGGCCGCCGACATGGTGAAGTTCCCGCACCAGTTTTCCGGCGGGCAGCGCCAGCGCATCTCGATCGCGCGCGCCCTGGCTTCCGAGCCTGAATTCCTGGTGTGCGACGAGCCGACCTCGGCACTGGACGTCTCGGTCCAGGCGCAGGTGCTCAACCTGATGCGCGAACTCCAGCAAAGGCGTGGGCTCACTTACCTCTTCATTTCGCACAACCTCGCGGTCGTGCGCCATGTGAGCGATGACGTCGGCGTGATGTATCTCGGGCGGCTCGTCGAGCTGGCGCCCAAGCGAACGCTCTTCGCGTCGCCGCGGCATCCCTACACGCGCATGCTGCTGGACGCGATCCCCGACATCGCAATGACCGGGCGTGCGCGAACGCCGGTTCGCGGTGAGGTGCCCAACCCGCTGGCGCCGCCGCAGGGCTGCGCGTTCCATCCACGGTGCCCGCACGCGAACGATCGATGCCGGCAGGAGCGCCCGAAGCTGTCGAGCTTCAAGGGTGTGCTCGTGGCCTGCCACGGCGTGGAAGAAGGGCGGATCTGAAAGGCGCGCGCGGCGCGCCGCGCCTTACTCGCCGGGCAGCAGCCGCTCGCCCCTGAAGAGCTCGCTCACCTGCTCGCGCTCGCGGATCAGCCAGCAGTGGCCGGCGTCCACCATCACCTCCGCCGCACGGGGGCGGGTGTTGTAGTTGCTGGCCATGCTCATGCCGTAGGCGCCCGCACTCAGCACCGCCAGCACGTCGCCGGGCCGGGCGCTGAGTCTGCGCTCGCGGCCCAGCCAGTCACCGGATTCGCACACCGGCCCGACGACGTCGTAGAGCTGCGCCTCGCCGCCGCGATCGCAGACGGGAACGATGCCCATGGTGGCCTCGTACATCGCCGGGCGCATCAGGTCGTTCATCGCGGCGTCGACGATGCAGAAGTTCTTCTGCTCGCCCGGCTTCAGGAAGAGCACCTCGGTCAGCATCACGCCGGCATTGCCCACGAGCGACCGGCCCGGCTCCAGCAGGATTTCGCGCTGGCCGTGGCCGCGCGCGTCGAGCCGCTGCAGCACCTGGCGCACGAGCTCATCGGGCGGGGGAGGGGCCTCGTCGGTGTAGGTGATGCCCAGTCCGCCGCCGACGTCGATATGGTGCAGGGGAATGCCGTCGGCCTCGATCGCCTCGACCAGGTCGAGCACGCGATCCAGCGCGTCCAGGTAGGGCGCGAGCTCGGTGATCTGAGAGCCGATGTGGCAATCGATCCCGGTGACGGCGAGACCGGGCAGGCTCGCGGCGACGCGATAGGCATGAAGCGCGCGCTCATGCGCAATGCCGAACTTGTTGCCCTTCAGGCCGGTGGAGATGTAGGGGTGCGTTCCCGCATCGACGTCGGGGTTCACGCGCAGGCTGACCGGCGCCTTGACGCCGCGTTCCACCGCCACGTGCGACAGGAGCTCCAGCTCGGGCTCGCTCTCCACGTTGAAGCAGCGCACGCCGACCTCCAGCGCGCGATGCATCTCGGCAGCGGTCTTGCCCACGCCGGAAAACACGATGCGATCGGGCCGCCCACCCGCAGCCAGCACCCGCTCGAGTTCACCGACGGAGACGATGTCGAAGCCGCATCCCGCCTCGGCGAATACCTGCAGCACGGCGAGGCTGGAATTGGCCTTCATCGCATAGCAGATGAGGTGGCGCCGCCCCTCCAGCGCCCGCTGGTAGCTGCCGAGGGCGGCGAGCATCGACCCGCGCGAATACACGTACAGCGGAGTGCCGTAGTTCTTTGCCAGCGCTCGCAGCGAGCAGCCGTCGATGTAGAGCTCGCGGTCTTCATAGACCAGGAACGGAGAGCCGGGGAGGTTCATTGCGAGACGGGAGACGAGGCGGGGGAGGAGGCCGGGGAAGGCCCGGCAGCGTCGGAGGCGGCCGATGCCGCAGGGGCCGCGGTGGCCGACGCGGGAAGGGCGACCGGAAGGTACAGCGGTCCCTTCTGACCGCAGCCACCCAGCACGAAAGCCAAAGCAGCGAGGACAGCGATGGATCGTGCGCTGCCTAGAATCTTGCGTTCCAACATGGCGGGCATTCTAGAGATGAGCACTGAAATGAGCTCCGGCCGCACGGCCCCCGTGGCCGACGGGCTGAGCGACGCGCAATACCACGAGCGTGCCTATGCGGTGATAGCCGCGGTCGAGTCGCAGGCCGATCGCTGGCTGCAGGACGAGGGTGTGGACGTCGATGCCTCGCGCACCGGCGGCCTGTTGGAACTCACCTTTGCCAACCGCAGCAAGATCGTGATCAACACGCAGCCGCCGCTGCACGAGATCTGGCTGGCGGCGCGCGGCGGCGGCTTCCACTTCCGCTTCCGCGACGGGAAGTGGGTCGACACGAAGAGCTCGCAGGAGTTCTTCGCTCTGCTGTCGGTCTGCGCCAGTGATCAGGCGGGCTGCGTGCTGCAGGCGGCGCCGGTCTGAGTCGCGCGGCCGCGCGCCGCGCCCGCTCG
>Ga0105248_10007031_pt1 | contig 12329 bp, 12 predicted proteins | sample KBSS34metaG_FD_81524 | JGI IMG/M metagenome (GOLD analysis project Ga0105248, IMG submission 81524) | Switchgrass rhizosphere microbial communities from Kellogg Biological Station, Michigan, USA - KBS S3-4 metaG | ecosystem: Host-associated > Plants > Roots > Rhizosphere > Soil | place... | reverse complement strand
GAGGAGACGGTGCTCGTCTGGCGCGAGGTGTTCGCGAACTCGCCCGACAAGCGTCCGCTGACGCGGGTGTTCGTCACCCACATGCATCCCGACCATGTCGGCATGGCGGGATGGATGACGCGCAAGTTCGGCGTTCGCCTCTGGATGACGCGGCTCGAGTACCTGACCTGCCGCGTCATGGTGTCGGACACCGGCCGCGAAGCGCCTGACGACGCCATCGAGTTCTTCCAGCGCGCCGGCTGGGGTGCGTCGGCGATCGAGACCTACCGCGCCCGCTTCGGCAACTTCGGCAAGCACATCAACGCCCTGCCCGACAGCTATCGGCGGCTGCGCGACGCCGAGGAGGTGCCCATCGGCGCGAACACGTGGCGCGTCATCGTCGGCAGCGGCCACTCGCCCGAGCACGCCTGCCTGTACTGCCCCGCTTTGAAGGTGCTCATCTCGGGCGACCAGATCCTGCCGCGGATCTCGTCGAACGTCTCGGTGCATCCGACCGAGCCCGATGCCGATCCGATGAGCAACTGGCTCGACTCGCTCGCCAAGCTCAAGCGCGAGGTTCCCGACGACGTCCTGGTGCTGCCCGCGCACAACGAGTGCTTTCGCGGCCTGCATGCGCGAATCGACGCGCTCGCGCGCGGCCAGGAAACGTCGCTGCGCCGGCTGCGCCGGTCGCTCGGCGAGCCGAAGCGCGTCGTCGACGTCTTCGGGGCGCTGTTCGCGCGTCCGATCGGCGAGATCGACGTGCCGTTGCTCGGCATGGCCACCGGCGAAGCCATCGCCTGCCTGAACCACCTCATGCAGCGCGGCGAGGCGACGCGTTCACTCGATGGCGACGGCGTCGCCTGGTATCGCCTGGCGACCTAGGCCTCAGGGCGACTGTTGCCGATCCGGCTAGGGATGGACCTCGACGAAGAAAACGGCTCGATGGTTGCCCGGCCCGTCGGTGTGCTGGTGCACGGGAAAACGGCCCGCGATCTTCGCCACGAAAACGATCTTCCCAGGTCGATTCGGACCGACCTCGGTCATGAGCTCGTAGCCATGCAGGTGCAGCATCATTTGCCGGTCGCTCGAGATCGCGAGTTCCACCGTCTCGCCCTGGCCGACTTTGAAGGTGTTGTCTTGCCCGACCAACGCCCCGCCGCGCAGGGTCACGACAAGGCGATGGGGCGAATCGGCCGCCGCAGCGATCGTCCTCGAGAACGTTCTCGCCGGGGGCATGGCGATCGCCAGGGGATTCTCCGCCGCAGTGATGACCGCCTGGGCAGCTTGCGGCCCGACAGAAAAGATCGCCGCTGCCATGACAAAAAGTCGAACCCGCGCAAGACACTTCTGCTCCGCGGGTTGAGCGCATCCATCGGAAACGACTGCCACGCCTAGTGCCTCTTCTCGTTGTACGAACTCGGCATCCGTCATGACAAATAGTTTAGGCGTCTGGCAACGGGAGGCAGGCGCAATCAGCATCGGCTCGTAGCCCCTTTCAACTGTCGAGCGTGATCCCGGTGCGCTTGGCCAGTGCCGCGTACTTGTCGATCTGCTGACGCAGGAACCCGGCGAAGGCCGCGGGCGGCGCGACCGAGACGACGAGCCCACCGGCGGCCAGCCGGTCGCTGATGCGCGGAGTCTGCAACGCCCTCATGATCTCGGTGCTCAGCGTTTCGACGAACGGCGCCGGTGTGCGAGCCGGTGCGACGAAGCCGTAGAAGCCGACCAGCTCGAAGCCGGGCAGCGACTCCGAAATGGCCGGCAGCTCCGGATACGACGCGGCCCGCCGGGCGCTCGTGATGCCCAGCGCGCGCAGGCGCCGAGAGCGGAGGTATGGGAGCGCAGATTCCAGCGTCACGAACGCGAGCGCCAAGTCGCCGCGGATCAGCGCGGGGTAGACCTGCGCGCTGTCGCCGTACGGCACATGCTCGAGCGCGACATCGGCCTCGATGGCGAGCAGCTCGCCGGCGAGGTGCGACACCGAGCCGATGCCCAGCGACGCGAACTGCAGCGGCGGATCGGCGCGTCGCGCCAATTCGATCAATTCGGCGACGCTGCGGGCAGCGAAGCCCGGATGCGCGACCAGCACGACGATCGAATGGCCGCCGAGGCAGACGGGCTCGAAATCGGTTAGCGCGTGGTACGGCATCTGATGGCGCAGCGCCTGGTTGACGGCGTGCGGCGAAAACACCATGCCGAACGTGTTGCCGTCGGGCGCCGCCATCGCCAGCGCCTGAGTGCCGACGATCATGCCGCCGCCCGGCCGGTTGTCGACCAGCACCGGTCGGCCGAGACTTCTCGACAGCTCCTCGGCGAGCAGGCGCGCCGTGAAATCGGCAGCGCCCCCGGGAGCCTGCGGCACGATCATGCGCAGCACCCGAGCTGCACCGCTTGCGGCCAGCGCGCTGCGACCGCACAGGCCGGCGCACGCGATGGCGCAGAGCATCTCGCGCCGCGTCGCAAACGTGCCGTTGCTCATCGCCGCAGCCGGCGCGACGCGCGCCGGAATTCGTCCGCCAGCGCCGCGGCCGATGCAGTCAGCGGCCGCATCGTCGAGGTCATCAGGTACTGCACAGCCGGCGGCAGATCGAGTTCGATGGGCAGGACCTTCAGCAGCCGCGCGTGCCACAGCGGCTCCAGCGCGGCCACGCTGTTCAGTGTGACATGGTCGCTCTGAAGCAGCATCGAGATCATCGCGCCCGACGAATCGCAATGCATCACCAGCGTCGGGTCCGGCAGGCCGTGCTTGCGCATCAGCGAGACGATCGTCGGCCCGCTCGACTGCTGCACGCCGTAAAGCCAGCCATAAGGCACCAGGCTGCCCAGGTCGCGCGCATCTGCGGCTGGGTGGCCGGCGCGCACGACGATGCCCAGATCGGAACTGCACAACTGCTCGGTGTGCAGATCGGAGACGCTCTGATCGGTCGGCAACGGGCCGACCGCGAAATCGATCTTGGCTTCGCGCAGCGCCGCGATCGTCGACGTCGAGCGGCCGCCGAGGACGCTGATCATCGCGTCCGGCATGTGCTCGCGGAAGCGAGCGACGGCCGTCGGCAGCAGCATGACCTCGGCGGTGGCCGACAGTCCCACCGTGATCAGCCTGTGGCGGTCGCCGCGGAAATTCTCGATCTCCTCCTGCAGATGGCGCAGCTCCGCATCGATGACGCGCGCACGGCGCAGCACGATCCGACCGAATTCGGTGAGCTCGACGCCGCGCGCGGTGCGCACCAGCAGCGGCACGCCCAACGATTTCTCGAGGGCCGTGAGATTCTTGCTGACGGCCGCCTGCGCGAGGCCGAGCTTGCGCGCGGCGGATCGAATGCTGCCGGTCTCGATGACTGCAATCAGATCGCGCAGATGGGCTTCGCGCATCCTGTCTCACCGTGCTTCGTGTGCCTGAACGCCCAAAACTATGGCATGCGCGGCCATCGGCCGAGGCCGTCAGGGCGGGGTGGGCCGCCGCGGTTGGGCCCAGACCTTGTCGCTCGACCAGTGCAGGTGGACGATGCGAAAGCTGTCGCCGGCGCGGCGCACGATCGCCGTCTCCTGCACCACCTGGTCGATCGCCTTGCCGTCGGGCAGCTTGCCGGTGACGTGGTACGTGCTCAGTACCCAGCGCTCGTTGCCGCTGCCGCCGACGCGACGGGCCTGCAAGGCCCAGTCCGAGACGGCGGCCATGTCGATGTCGCTCGGCAGATGGCTTAACGCATAGGCCTCGACCGTCGGGTCCGTGATGCCGAACTCGAACACCACCAGCGAACGGTCCAGGTAGGAGAGAGCGCCGCCCGTGTCCTTGCGCTTGAGCGCGGCGCGAAAGCCGTCGACCGCGTCGGCCGGCAGCTTGGCGGTCTGCGCCCACGCCGCGCCGGCCAGGGCCAGGCTCGCGGCGGCGAGCAGCAGGCGCGCCCGCACGACCCACGCAGCGCGGCTCATCGTCGTCTCGGCGTGCAGCGACTACGCATTGGGGTCGATCAGTTTGGGATCGATCAGCTCGATGATGACGATGTCGCCCTCGACCACGCCTTCCAGCGAGGGATCGGTGTCGCGCACCGTCAGCTCGTCGGGGGTGTTGCTCTTGAGCCACAAGGTCTTGGCGAACATTTTTCCCCTGATGAATGTCAGCCGCCAGCCGCGCATTTCGTTGCGCTTGGGCGCCACCATGCCCGGGCCGATCGGCTCGAAGCGCAGAGTGGAGATGCGACCCGCCTTGCCGGCCGGGCCGACGCGAGTCACCTTGGCGGTGAAGCGCCGTAGCGCCGGGTCGACCGCATCGTGACCGGCAATCTGCATCCCGTCGAGCCGCGCCGGGTCGGCCGCGGCATTGAGCGTGAGCAGCGACGCCGCGGCCATCACCGAGGTCCGCACGGCGGCCAAGATCCATGTCGCCAGCCGCATCGTCGTCCTTTGGCTGAATCGAAAGTCGGCGATCTTACGGGCGAGGGCGGCGCTGCGACTTGTGTGCTCACCTTTGATGAACGACTTAACCGTCGGTCATCTTCCGAAATCGGGTTGCTGCGGATGGCATGGCAATGGATTGACACCTAACCTAGCCAGCCCATTCCCTCACCACGTTGATCCGACTTTGAAGCTGGCATGACAAATCACACTCGCTGGCCCTTGTGGCTCGCGACAGTGCCCGTCGTCGCGCTGGCAGCCACGTGGTGGTGGCCGTCGTTCGATGACGCAGTCGTGGCGGCGCCGATTCGGCCGGTCGCGTCGGCGCCGGCCCCGGCGGCGGATCCGGCTCCCACTTTAGTGATCGCTCCGACGCCGGTTCCGGCGGCTGCGAAGCCGGTCGACGCCGCACTATCCGCGTCGGCGTTCAAGCTCGTCGGCACCGTCATGGCGGCCAAGAGCGCCGACAGTTTCGCGCTGGTGCGTCGCACGGCGGACTCAAGACTGGTCCAACTGCGCGCCGGCGACCGCGTCGAGGGCTTGACCGTCAGCGCGATCGAGTCCGGCGATGTCGTGCTGGCCGGCGCGGGGCAGTCGATCGTGATCGAAGCCGACAGAACGGCCGCGTCGCCAGCGCCTTTCATCGCGGTCAGCCCCTCTCCCGCCGCGGACGTGGAACCGGCATGGGCGGGCGACCCCGCCCCCTTCGGACATTGACGCGAAGACTCTCTCCACGCCCCTTGCTCGTTCGATGCAGATAGGAAGAACCATGAGACAACCCATCAAAGCCAACTTGTCGCTGATCGCCGCCCTGACCAGCGCGTCGCTGCTCGCCGCTTGCAACGGCAGCGACGACGCGCCCGCTGCCGCTGTGCTGCCATCCGCCACCTTCACGCCGGTGGCCCAGGCGTACGTGGCACCGCCCAGGCTCTGCGCGCCCGGCCCGGGTGACCAGGCAGAGCCGGGAGTCAATGGCCACATTCCCAAATCGGCGATGTTCGATGCCGTCATCAACCCCGATGGCTTCCAGGGCTACTGGTGCGGCGTGAAACAGGTGGCGCAGCACACGCTGTTCGGCCGCGGCGCCTTCGGCGACCTGCAGATCAAGACGAGCGGTTCGAGTCGTTGCGCCTATGCCTCCAATCGCGATGGCGCGCTCGGCAACGACAACGCGCTGACCAGCGGCATCATCGTTTTCGACGTGAAAACGCCCTCGAAGATGCAGGTCGTGCCTGCGAGCGGCGACACCCAGATCGTCGGCACCGCGCCGTCCGCCATCGTCACGGCGACGAGCACCAACAAGTGGGGCGAGGAAACGACCGCCGCCGTCCCCGTCAACCCGAACGGGAAGATCTTGCGTACCCCGGCGGCGCTTGAAGCCTACTCGGGCCTCGAGCTCGCCGGCAACATCATGGTGGCCGGCTACAAGGACAACAAGTATGTCGACATCTATGACGTCAGCGATTGCCTGCATCCCGTCCCGCTGAACGCGAGCTACCAGAGCGCCGGCGGCCACCACGACGGCTGGATCACGCCCGACGGCAGGACCTGGTACGGCGTCCCGTTCGGCACCACGTCGAAGGACGGTCTCTCGACGCTCATCACGGGCGGCACCTCCCCGACCGACGAGAACTTCGCCAACTACACGATCGCCGCGAACCGCGTCGACCTGCACGTCACCAGCCTGGACGATCCGAAGAACCCGAAGCTGCTCCTCAGCTGGAACCGGTCTCAGCTGCCGGACGAGGTGAAGACCAACAAGAACTGGCGGATCATGGCGGCGACCAACGTCCACGACGTCAGCACCAACCCGGATGGCACGCGGATCTATCTGTCGGTGTACGGGGGCGGCGGCCAGGTGGCGGGCAACCTGCCGACCCCCACGACGACGTTCTGGAGGGAACAGACCTGCGCCAACGGCCTGCTGATCATGGACTCGAGCGACATCGTCAAGCGGGTGGCCAATCCGCAGCTGAAGTACGTCAAGTTCCTCTCGTGGTGCGACCAGCAGCCCAATCCCGAGTTCGAGCAGGGGGGCTATACCCGGATGACTTCGACCGCCGCGACCCACGCGACCGAGTGGGTGCGCCACATCAACGGCAAGGAATACGTCGTCTCGACCGACGAGTCGTATGCCCTGACGACGAGCGATACCAACGGTCTGCCGACCCAGTGCAGGCAGCAGAGCTTCGGCCGCATGATCGACATCTCAGACGAGAAGAACCCGAAGATCGTCGGCACCTTCGAGCATGACGCCAACAAGGCCAGCGTTTGCCCGACGCTGGTCGCGCAAGGCGGAAACATCCCGATGGTTCACTACCTGAACTTCGACGACCGCAACAACATGCGCGTGACGGTTTACGCGGCCGCCTCGGGCGGCGTCCGCTTCGTCGACTGGACCGATCCGACGAGCCCGAAGGAAATCGCCTACTACATCGCCCGGCGCAACACGCCCAGCAAGATGGACTTCACCCGTCCCGACCCGCGCTACGACAACGAGAATTGCCTGTACTACACGGGCTGGAACCAGGGTGGCCTGGTCTCGATCGAGCTGACCAACCCGCAATACAACCCGTGCATGAGCCGCTCCGCGAGCGTCAGCGGGAAAGTGGCCACGGCACAGGGCGACGTCACGGTCTCGCTGGAGGCTGGCCGCGGCGCCCAGGCGCCGATCGCCAGCCTGAACATGGATGGCCCGGGCAAGAACGTGCAACTGACCTCGGTGACGCGACTCGGCTCGGCCATCGATGCGGACGGCACCCAGGTCACGGCGACCAAGAACTCGGTGCAGATCGACGCTGTCGGCACCTTCAACAACCAGCCGGCGAAGTTCCGCGTTCAGGTGACCGACAACGGCGACAACAAGGGCTTCTTCTCGTTGACCTGCACCCAGGGCTGCTCGCTCTCGATCAGCGGCAACCTCCAGGCCGGAGGAAGGTTGGCGGTGGCGAACCTGAAGAGCTGATCCACCTCGGACAGCACCGACGGCCCCCGGCGCGCGCCGCGCCGGGGGCTCTTTCTTGCTCGCTCGACGCCGCGCTCCCCGTGCGGCGCCGCGAAAGCCAGGCCTCGTCACAGGCCGCTATGAGCCGTCAGCATCAGCCCACGATGGGCTGCGCCATGATCCACAGGCTCAGGCTCGTGTAGGCCACCATCAGCACGAGCATCGGCAACTGGCTCAGCAGCGCCGCACGGTCGCCCGCGAAGCGACGCGTCGCTTCGACATGGGCGACGATGACCGCCAGCACGTGACCGATGACGATCAGCGCGACCGCCCCGTACCAATACACGGCGGGGCTGACGATGCCGAGATCGACAGCGCGGCTGCGCGTGCCGAACAGATTCCAGCCCCAGCCGAACGGATCCGACGCGAGCGGAATGATGAACTGCCCGGTGGTCAGTAGCAGCGACACATAGTGCGCGAGGTGGTAGGCCACGGCGATCGGCACGAGGCTCCAGACCATCGCGTTCAGGTCGGCGTCGGCATGGCCTTCGTTGGCCGCGCGGCCGGCCAGACGCAGCATCCATGCACCGACGCCGCGAAAGATCAGCACGAAGGCAAACGGAAACAGCAATAGCACCGCGGTGTTCAGCCATTGCGTCTCGTCCATGCCCGTCGCGGACGAGAGGGCGAACAGCGCCTCGGCCACCGGGCGCGAAGTCTGCGCGGCGGTCCCGATGCGATCCATCAGCGGCGTCTCATGAAAGCCGTCGAAGGTGACGGTCGCGAGCATCAGCAGCACGAACGCGGCCACCGAATTCGATACCGGCTCGTTGGTCAGCAAGCCGGCGCCGTAGGACCGCAGGCGCAGACGCGCCGGCTCGGTCGGCGTCGAGCTGCGCAGCTCGAGCGGTGCGAAGCGGCCCAGTACCCGGAACGCCATCGCGAAGGCATCGGCCTGGCGGCGCCAGACTTCCACGCCGAACAGCAGCATGCCGCCCCAGCTCAACGCCGCGTAGGCCAGCAGGACGGTGGCGAGGGCGCGCGGCACGTCCTTGTCCTGCCAGACCAGCTCGGCCCACGCGAAGGCGAAGAACAGCGCGACCGCCGGCCACGCGCCCAGGCGCGCTGGGTAGGCCAGGCCGAGTGAACCCGGCGCGTCGCGGCCACCGACCACCGGAACCGCTGCGCGATACAGCGTGGGCAGCGGATTGACGACTTCCCACAGGTCGCCAACGAGCGCGCAGAAGAAGGCCATGCCGACCCACCACAGCACCCAGACCATCGTGACGATCAGGTTCGCATACGCGTCGGGATTGCCGAAGAAGCCGGCGAACAGGGCCAGCACGAACAGCGCGCAGCCGATGATTCGCAGCACGACCGCGAGCGGATGCGCGACTCGGCGTAGCGGCGCAAATCGCAGCAGGTCGACGCTGCGCAGGAATGCCGTGCCGAAGTCGCGCTGGCGCGCGAACAGCGCCAGCGCCGCGAAGGTCAGCACGATGGTCGCGCCGGCCCCCGTGAGCCACAGCCACAGCGGCAGGGGCAGGTCGAAGCGCTGGCCGAAGCCGTGCGCATGCGCTCCGGCCGCCGCGCACGCGATGGCAAGGATCGGAACCGCTCTGGCCAACCTCCGGGGCACGCGCTCGAATCGGGATCCGCCCAGAGCGCGCACCTACGGGACAGTGTCGACAGCTGCGACTGGAGTGGACCTGGCCTGCGCTTTCACTGTCCCTCGATCAATGACTTTGGGCTTACCGAATATGCTCGTGATCATAGGTCTTGACGAGTGGCCGGATCTTGATGCCGGAGGTCTGAAATGATCCGGAGCGGCCGTCGGCACCGGCATTCACCCTCTCTCATCAGTCGGCCGTAGATCACGACGTGTAGATTGCGCTTTAACCGGAGATCCATCATGGAAAAGACAGCCGAGCAGGTCTACACCGACCTGCTGCGTCAACTTGCCAGCCCGAGCGCGATTCAGCCCGCGGTGCTGGCTGACTTGTTCCGCGATGTCGAGCGCATGCACTCCATGGGGCGAATCACCGACTGGCAGCTTCAGAACGCTCGAGAGGAGTACGCAAAGACGATCGAACGGGAACCCAGAGAGGGCGCCCCGCGATCACCCGAAACAAGATCGGATGAGCGAGGCTGATCATTGACGTTCCGTCAAATCATTTGCCCAGGAGCCAATGCATGCCCCGTTCGACAGACTCCGTCCCCGCCATTCGCATCGGCATTCTCGGTGGCGCCAACATCGCGAAGCAATTCATCCGCGATGTCGCTGGAAGCGACCGGGTGGACGTGGTCGCAGTCGCGAGCCGCACTCCGGAACGGGCCGCTACCTTCGCCGCCGCCCACGGGGTTGGCCGCGCCCACGGCAGCTACGAGGCCCTCCTCGACGATCGGGAGATCGACGTCGTCTACATACCGCTGCCGAACAGCATGCATGCCGAATGGGCGATCAAGGCCGCGGAGCACGGCAAGCACGTGCTCTGCGAGAAGCCACTCGCGCTCGACGCTGCCGAGGCGAAGTCGATGTTCGATGCGGCTCGGCGCCACCGCGTCATGCTGCTCGAAGCGTATCCGTACTATTTTCAGCCGCAGACCGGCGCACTGGTCGAATTGCTCAGCGGCGGGGCGATCGGCGCCGTGAAGTCCATCCAGGCCTGCTTCGGTTTCACGCTGGCCAATGCGAAGGACAACATTCGCATGAAGCCCGAGCTCGGCGGCGGCGCGCTGCTCGACGCCGGCAGCTATGCCCTGAGCATCATTCGTCTCGCGATGCAGTCGGCACCGGCTCGGGTGACTGCCGACGCGACCTGGGCCGACAGCGGCGTGGACATCAGCATGATGGCGACGCTGCACTACGCCGATGGTCGCCGTGCCCAGTTGTCCTGCGCGATGGATACCGCGTATCACCGGCGCGCAATGATCGTCGGCAGCCAGGGCGCGATCGAGACCGAGTACCTTAACCACACCAGCGCTCAGGAAGGTGGCGACGAGTTCGGCTATCTGCCGAGCGAACTTCGGGTTCGACGGGGGGTAGCCAACTCGATTCCTTTCGAGACGATGCACGGCGGCGTCGGCAGCGGCTTTCGTTTTGCCGCCGAGGCCTTTGCCAAGGTGATCGGCGAGGGAGACTTCGCGGCAATCGACCGTGCCGCGCGAGCGAGCCTGGACAACGCCGCGACGCTGGAGGCGATCGCGCGCAGCGCTCGCACCGGGTCGTCGGCCGACATACCAAGTTTGTCTTGATCGTCACTCCGGGGAGAGGAGGTGGCGAGCGATGGGCCTCGGAAGGATCCCATCCGTCACTTTGCCCAGGCGCGCGACAAGGCGCGGCGGTGCCGATCACTTGCACAGAGGACAGTGATGACTTCCCGACGCTCGACGTGTTCTGACGTGGGCTCACTGCGTGCGGCACCATTCCATGCAGTTCCACGCGGCAGGCCAGCGGCCGAGCGCGACCGAGTTGGCCGCGCTCGAAATCGAGAACGGCGCGATCAAGCAAGAAGCGTGGAGCACGGCGGCGCGACACGCGAGCGCCCTGGGCGCCGCGTGCTCGCCGCCGAGGGCGTCTCCACGTCAAGGGCCTGTTGGCGACGCTGCTCGCCTTGAAGGCACGCTCAGGGCCAGATGAAGCAGCACCTGATCGGCGAGCCGGGAGGAACTGTGCTCCCTCCTTTTCCAGCAGACCTACCCCAGGAAGTCCACTTTCTCCACCTAGGGTGACGGAGGAGAGCAAGGCGGACCACCAGCCCTGCCGCGATCAGTGTCTGTGGCTGGTGCCTTGATCGGGTCAGGATGTTCTCCCGTTCCACTCCACCCCTGGCCCCGGTACATTGCGTATTCAACGGGAGCCATCATGGAACACAGCCCTGAGCAGGTCTACACCGACCTCCTGCGCCAATTGGCGAGCCCTAGCGCCGCCCAGCCGGGCGTGCTCGCAGGGATGTTCCGTGACGTCGAGCGAATGCACTCGATGGGCCAGATCACGGACTGGCAGCTCGAGAACGCAAGAGAGGCCTACGCCAGAACCGTGGCCGAGGCTGGTAGCAAGCTCGGTCAAGCCGCAAACTGGGCACTGGACAAGGCGAAGGACACGCTGCACTTGGCCGCTGACCAGGTTCGCGATCGCGCGACGACGGCCGTGGCGACGTACACCAAAGAGGACCCCATCAGGGCGATCCTGATAGCAGCCGCCGCTGGAGCACTGTTGATGGGCCTGCTTGCCATGGCGGTGCGGTCAGGAGTACGGAGCGTCACACGCAAAGCTCAGCGTTGAACCGACCTCGCCCCTAACGGTTCTCAAGGGAGTCCCCCGGCTGCCATCAAAATGCAATTGCTGGCGAGAGTGAAGACGTATGACCATCCTCGCCATTTATTGCCATCTGCAGGGCAGGGAAGTAACTGAGTTGCTCCGTCCGCTGGTTGAGCGTGGGTTCGAGTTCGAGTTCGCCCCCTTGGGCTTGGAGGTCGGCGGTCAGAAATGGTGGGATGCCACGATGGCCGCAATTGACAGAGCCGAGGCAGCAATTGTCTACGTGACGCCGGAAGCACTCGCCGATCCCACCGTCGAACAGCGATCGCAACTCTTCTACGACACGCGCAAGCCGCTGTTTCCAATGGCGCGCCCGCACTTCGATCCAGCGCTCGTTCCTCGATCAAGCATCCTTCACAGGTTGCAACGGTTCGCAGTCGGCGAGGTCGTGCCCCGCGTGGTGGTGTAAGTCCACAGCCCGGACGGGCTGAGATGCACGTTACTCAGCGAGCCACAGCGGACAGCCGAGTGGGAACAGTATCGCAAAGCGTCTGCAGGCCCTCAAGCTGCATATAGCGACGGTTCAGACTCCACTCGTCGTTCTGCTCGAGCATCATCGCGCCGACGAGCCGGGTGATCGACGCATCGTTGGGGAAGATGCCGACGACGTTGGTACGCCGCTTGATCTCGGCGTTGAGCCGCTCCAAAGGATTTGTCGAGTAGATCTGGGTCCAATGCGCCCGAGGG
>Ga0105248_10007028_pt1 | contig 12331 bp, 9 predicted proteins | sample KBSS34metaG_FD_81524 | JGI IMG/M metagenome (GOLD analysis project Ga0105248, IMG submission 81524) | Switchgrass rhizosphere microbial communities from Kellogg Biological Station, Michigan, USA - KBS S3-4 metaG | ecosystem: Host-associated > Plants > Roots > Rhizosphere > Soil | place... | reverse complement strand
CGCTCCGGCGGGGTAATGGTGATCGCGGAGCCGGTGCCGCCACCGGCCGGAGCATCCGAGCCCCGCTGTTCGGCCTGATCGCGCTGTTCGGCCGGGTCGGGGGCCGCGGGCGCCCGCGGGTCGACCGCCGGGTGGGACTGCGGGCCCGAGGCGCGGCGGGGGAGACCGCGCGGGGTGGGCTCGCGGCGGGGAGCGTTGGGGAGGGGAGCGTTGGGGAGGGGGGCGTCGGGAATGGGGCGCTCGCTGCCGCGGCGGCCGCGTCGCACGCGCAGCCACGTCACGACCCAGCGCTCCTGCGCCCGCGGATCGGTGACGCCACAGGCCTCGACCATGGCGCGGACGAGCCCGGCCGGGGCCAGGCCGGGCAGGTGGGTCCCGCTGAAGTAGCCACCGACGGTACTGGGTGGAAGGCGCACCGCCCGCGCGACCGCGCGCACACTGAGCCCCGCGCGTTCCCGAATATCGGTCAGTGCGCGGCCGAAATCCTGGCAGGTCGCGACGGCGTCAAGGTCGATCTCTTCGGGCACGGGAATACCTCGGACCTGGCGGTGATCGGTGCGGATGGCGATTCTGCCGCCAATCTTGCCGTGTGGCATCCATGGGGGACAGATCGGTCGTCCATCGGACATCGCGCGGGATGCCGTCGCCACCCGTTCCGACCTGGACGGAGACCGTCAGTGGTGGCCGCCTGGTGCCGCGTCGTCGCCCGGGCGGAGCGGGGACTGACGCTGGAAACTCCGGGGTGTCCATTACTCCGCGCCGATGATTGGACATCTCGTCCGTCACTTTTCTGACCGTGATTTACCAAAGCGAAACAATGTCGGGTTTTCGGCCCGACGTTCCGGCTCCGGTGGATCAGTGCGAGGCCGGGCCGCGCGATCCGGCCGAGGTCGAGGCCGTGAGAGACTGTCGCCTCCCGCACTGCCGGATCGCTCCAGGCCGGCGGGACCGGATCCGGTCGGGGAACGTCGGTTCGGCCCTGGGGACCGACATCGGCGGGAGGGACACGTACGATGGTCGCGCCCGCCCGTGAACCGGAGATCCCGCTCGCCGGGCATGTGATCGTGGCCGGGCTCGGTGGGCTCGGCGTGCGGCTGGCGGAGCAGCTGCACGACGCCGGGGTCTCGGTCATCGGCGTGGACGACCGGCTCACCGCCGCCGCGCGCCGCCGGCTGGAACGGTCAGGCGTGCGCGTCCTCGTCGAGAGCCCGCACGCCGCGCAGGTGCTGCGCGAGGCCGGCATCACCACGGCCCTCGCGGTCGCGACCTGCCACGACACCGACCTCGTGAACCTGCAGACGGCGCTCGTCGCCGCCGATCTCGCCCCGGACGTGCGCCTGGTCGTCAGTGTCAACAACGCCCAGCTCGGCGACCAGATCGCCGCCGCCCTCGGCCAGGCCCGGGTGCTGAACCTGGCCGAGCTCGCCGGGCCGAGCTTCGTCGAGGCGTGCGTGCGCTCCGACGTGACCCACGCCTTCACGATGGACGACCACGCCGATGCCGAGGTCTTCGCCGTGATCGAGGAGGAGATCACCGGCGATGGCGCCTTCCGCGCCCGCTATGGCGATCTCACGCCGATCTCGCTGCGCCGGGCGGGCGCGCGCGAGGCCGAGGTCTGCCCCCCGCGTGACACCCCGCTGCACCCCGGCGACCGGCTTACCGTCATCGGCCGGCTCGCCGAGTTCGACGAGCGGGGGATGGCCGTCTCCGGCCTGCACGACGCCCGGCTGTTCGCCGCCCTCGGGGACGCCGACGCGGCCGTCCCGGATGCCCCCACCCGCCGCCGTGGTCGGCGGCGCGGTCGCGGTCGCGGTCGGCTGGGGCGGGTCCGGGAGTTCGTCGCGACCATCCGGGGCGAGCTGGACCGCCCGTTCCGGCTGGCGCTGGGCGCGGTCGCCGCCATCATGGTCGTCAGCACGGTGGTGCTGTCGCTGACCTACGCCGACCACAACAGCGCGGCGCCACCCGGCTTCGGCCCGCTGGACGCGCTGTATCTCACGGTGGAGACGATGGCCACCGTCGGCTATGGCGATTTCAACTTCGGTGCCGCCGACGAGTGGCTGCAGGTCTTCGGGATCGGGCTGATGCTCTTCGGCGCGCTGTCCATCGCCGTCGTCTACGCGTTCATCACCAATGTGATCATCAGCCGCCGTCTGGAGCGGGCGCTGGGCCGGGGCCGGGCGGGGGCCGTGCGCGACCACGTGATCCTGTGCGGCCTGGGCTCGGTCGGCCTCGCCACGATGGATGGGCTGCTGCGCGCCGGGCGGCAGGTCGTCGTCATCGAGCGCGACGAGAACAACCGCTACCTGCCCGTCGCCCGGGAGAAGGCGGTCCCGGTGATCCTCGGGGACGCGACCGTGCGCACGACGCTGCAGCAGGCCGGGCTCGCGCACGCCACCACGCTCGCCGCGCTGACCAGCGACGGAGTGGCGAACCTGGAAACGGTGCTGTCCGCCCGGGAGGCGCACGAGGAGCTGCGCGGTACCCGGGGCGGGCTGCGGGTGGTGCTGCGCATCGTCGACGCCATCATGGCCGACGAGGTGGAGCGCCGCTTCGACATCCACACCGCCCGTAGTGCCTCCGCGCTCGCCACGCCGTACTTCGTCGGCGCGGCACTGGGCCACGACGTGCTCAGCACCTTCTACGTGGAGCGCACCCCGTTCCTGGTCGCCCGCATGACCGTGCGCGCCGGCGGCGCCCTCGTCGGCCCGACCCTGCGGGAGCTGTCCACCGGGACCCGCGTGCTCGCGCTGACACCGGCCGAAGCCGCGCCGGGGGACGGCACGCCGGGGGACACCGGGGTGGGGGACAGCGGGGTGGGGGACGGCGCGGTGGCCCGCCAGCCGGACTACCGTCCCGGGCGCCACACCCGACTCGGCCCGGGCGACGAGCTGCTCGTCGTGGGGCCGGTGAGCCGCATCGTCGACATGGTGCGCCGCAACCAGCACGTCGCCGGGGCCGCCGCCGGCGAGCCGGCTGTCGACGTGCCGGGTCAGGCGTGGACGTCGACGGGGTAGGGAGCGAAGGTGCCGCGCTTCTCGTCGAGGGCGAGGGTGCGGCCGATCTGCGGGAACGCCCGCTGCGCGCAGCCGGCCCGCTCGCACACCTTGCAGCCGATCCCGATCGGCACCGCGGCCGCCGGATCGTCGAGGTTGAGGCCGGTCGAATACACCAGACGGCTCGCATGCCGTAGTTCGCAGCCGAGTGCGATCGCGAACGTCTTACCGGGGCGGCCATATCGGCCATAGCCACGACTGACCGTACGCGCAATCCAGAAATAACTGCGGCCGTCCGGCATCGAGGCAATCTGGGTATGAATCCTGCCGGGATCGGCCAGTGCCTCGTAGACATTCCACAGCGGGCAGGTCCCGCCGGCCCGGGAGAAATGGAAGCCGGTGGCCGACTGGCGTTTCGACATGTTGCCGGCCCGGTCGACCCGGATGAACGAGAACGGGACACCCCGGGCGCCCGGGCGCTGCAGGGTGCTCAACCGGTGGCAGATCGTCTCGAAGCCGAGGCTGAAATGCTTCGTGAGCCGCTCGACGTCATAGCGATAGCGCTCCGCCGTGGTGTGGAACACACGATAGGGGAGAATAAGGGCGGCGGCGAAGTAGTTCGCCAGGCCGATGCGGGTCAGCGTGCGCGCCGGCGGGCCGCTGAGCATTCCGTCGTCGATGAGGCGGGTCACCAGGTCGTCGAACTCGGTGAGACCGAGCTGCAGCGCCATCCGGAAGGCCCGCTGACCTGGGTGAAGATGGCTCGACAGGGTCAGGACCCGGGTGCCCGGGTCGAACCGGTACAGCTCGTCGATGTCGAGCGCGTCGCCGTCGCGGGCGCTCTCGCCCCGGGGCTCCTCGCCACGGGCGGCGGCCAGGTCCACCTCCGGCTCCCGGATGTGCACCCGCACGCCGTGGTGGGCGAGCCGCTCGGCCAGCACGGCCGGCATCCGGCCCGGGGTCAGGCCGATCTCGCCGGCCAGCCGCTCGGCGGCCTCGTCCAGCTCGGCGATGTAGTTCTGCCGCTGGTAGAAGAAGTCCCGGACCTCCTCGTCCGGCATGGGCGCGGGCGCGGTGGGGCCCGCCGGTTCCGGGCCGCGGGCGCCCGTGAGGGCCGCCAGGCGCTCGTTGGCCTGCCGGTAGCGGCGGTGCAGCATGATCAGGGCCTGGGCGGTCTGGGGCAGCTGCTCGGCGAGCTGGGCTGCCTCGGCGTCCGGCACCTTCAGGCCGATGGTGCCATCCGAGAGCACCTCGCGGACCTCCGCGATCAGGCGGGTCACGTCGTGCGCGGCGAAGAAACCCGCGTCGACGCCGAACGCCTCGGTGATGCGTAACAGGACCGGGACCGTGAGCGGCCGTGAGTTGTGCTCGATCTGGTTCAGATAGCTGGGGGAGATGCCGAGAAGGCGGGCCAGCTCCACCTGGGTCATGGCCCGCTCCTCGCGCAGTTCGCGGAGCCGGGTCCCGACAAACGTTTTCTGCATCCGCCCTCCTTCAGGGCAGGGTAGCGGCTCCCGTGCCAACATGCCATTCGCAGGATTCGCGAACCGGCCTGTGAAGATTCGCAAGACTTGGCTCGTTGGGCCGCTCGACCAGGCGGAATCGCTGTGTCAGCTTCGGAAGGGAAGGTGGTGCCCGCTTCGAGGCGGGCCGGATCAGGGGAGTGGCGACATGGCTGAGACGGCGACGGCGACGACGACGAGCGCGGCGATCGCGAGCGCGGCCGAGGAGCTCACCGCGCGGTGGACGACCGACCCGCGCTGGGCGGGCATCGAGCGGACGTACAGCGCAGAGGACGTGATCCGGCTGCGCGGCAGCGTGGTCGAGGAGCACACGCTGGCCCGCCTCGGCGCGGACAAGCTGTGGCGGCTGCTGCACGAGACCGACTACATCCACGCCCTCGGTGCCCTGACCGGCAACCAGGCCGTCCAGCAGGTCAAGGCCGGGCTGCGGGCCATCTACCTGTCCGGCTGGCAGGTCGCCGCCGACGCGAACCTCGCCGGCCAGACCTACCCGGACCAGAGCCTCTACCCGGCCAACTCGGTCCCGGCCGTCGTCCGCCGGATCAACAACGCACTGCTGCGGGCCGACCAGATCACCTTCACCGAGGGTGACGCCGGCGCTCCCGACTGGCTGGTCCCGATCGTCGCCGACGCGGAGGCGGGCTTCGGCGGCGTCCTCAACGCCTTCGAGCTGATGACGGCGATGATCGCCGCTGGTGCCGCGGGCGTGCACTGGGAGGACCAGCTCTCCTCGGAGAAGAAGTGCGGCCACCTCGGCGGCAAGGTGCTCATCCCCACCGGCCAGCACATCCGCACCCTGAACGCCGCCCGGCTCGCGGCCGACGTCGCGAACGTGCCGTCGCTCATCGTCGCCCGCACCGACGCCCAGGCGGCCACGCTGATCACCAGCGACATCGACGAGCGGGACCAGCAGTTCGCCACCGGCGAGCGCACCGCCGAGGGCTTCTACCGGGTCAGGGCCGGCGTCGACCCCTGCATCGCCCGCGGCCTCGCCTACGCCCCGTACGCGGACCTGCTGTGGATGGAGACCTCCACCCCGGACCTCGAGATCGCCCGCCGGTTCGCCGAGGCGATCAAGGCGCAGTACCCGGACCAGATGCTCGCCTACAACTGCTCGCCGTCGTTCAACTGGCGTGCGCACCTCGACGACGCGACGATCGCCAAGTTCCAGCGCGAGCTCGGCCACATGGGCTACAAGTTCCAGTTCATCACCCTGGCCGGCTTCCACGCGCTGAACCACTCGATGTTCACCCTCGCCCACGGCTACGCCCGCGAGGGCATGACGGCCTACGTCGACCTGCAGGAGCGCGAGTTCGCGAGCGAGGCCGACGGCTACACCGCCACCCGCCACCAGCGCGAGGTCGGCACCGGCTTCTTCGACCTGGTCAGCACCGCCATCAACCCGGCGAGCGACACCGTCGCCCTGCGCGGCTCCACCGAGGAGGCGCAGTTCACCGGCGTCGGTGGGGGTCACTGACATGCCGGCGCCACGCGGCGGACGCATCGAGGTCCTCGGCTTCCCTGATGCGGTGTACGACCGGTTCCGCGAGATCCTCACCCCCGGGGCTCTGGACTTCCTCATCGCGCTGGACGCCGCGTTCGCCGAGCGCCGGGCCGACCTGCTCGCCGCCCGCCGCGCCCGCCGTGCCCGCCTGGCCGCCGGCACCGAGACCCTCGACTTCCTGCCGCAGACGCGGGCCGTTCGCCAGGACCCGTCCTGGCGGGTCGCGGGCAGCGAGGGCGCGCCGGGGCTGGCGGACCGGCGGGTGGAGATCACCGGGCCGACCGAGCGGAAGATGACGGTCAACGCGCTGAACTCCGGCGCCCGGGTGTGGCTCGCCGACTTCGAGGACGCGACCTCCCCGACCTGGTACAACGTCGTCGCCGGCCAGCTCAACCTGCTCGACGCCGTCAAGGACCGGCTCGACTTCACCACGGACGCCGGCCGGCGCTACCGGGTCGACCCGGACCCTGCGACGATCGTCGTGCGGCCCCGGGGCTGGCACCTCGACGAGCAGCACCTGCTCGTCGACGGCCGGCCGATGTCCGCGAGCCTGGTCGACTTCGGGCTGTACATCTACCACTGCGGGCAGGCCCAGATCGACCGGGGCAGCGGGCCGTACTTCTACCTGCCGAAGCTCGAGAGTCACCTCGAGGCCCGGCTGTGGAACGACGTGTTCGTGTTCGCGCAGGAGCACCTCGGCATCCCGCGCGGCACGGTGCGCGCGACCGTGCTCATCGAGACGATCCCCGCCGCCTTCGAGATGGAGGAGATCCTCTACGAGCTGCGCGAGCACTGCGCCGGGCTGAACGCCGGACGCTGGGACTACGTCTTCAGCATCATCAAGACGCTCGGCGTGCTCGACCGGCGCTACGCCCTGCCCGACCGGGCCCGGGTCACGATGACCGTGCCGTTCATGCGCGCCTACACGGGCCTGCTGGTGGCGACCTGCCACCGCCGCGGGGCCCACGCCATCGGCGGTATGGCGGCGTTCATCCCGAGCCGGGACCCGGAGGTCAACGCCCGCGCGTTCGACCAGGTCCGGGCGGACAAGGAGCGCGAGGCCGGCGACGGCTTCGACGGCTCCTGGGTCGCCCACCCGGGGCTGGTGCCGGTGTGCGAGACGGCGTTCGACGCCCGCCTCGGCTCCGCGCCGCACCAGCTCGACGTGCGCCGCGAGGACGTCACGGTGACGGCCGCCGACCTGCTCGACATCGCCTCGGCCGGCGCCGTGGTCACCGAGGCGGGGCTGCGGAACAACATCACCGTCGCCCTGCGGTACATCGACGAGTGGCTGCGCGGGACCGGCGCGGTGGCGATCTTCAACCTGATGGAGGACGCCGCCACCGCCGAGATCGCCCGCTGCCAGGTCTGGCAGTGGCTGCGTCACGGCATCCGGCTCGACGACGGGCGCCCGGTCACCCGGGACCTCGTCGAACGGCTGCTCGCCGAGGAGTTCGCGGCGGTGCGGGACGAGCGCGGCGACACGCCGAACCGTCTCGACGAGGCCCGTGAGGTGTTCACGGCGACGGCGCTGGCCGAGGAGCTCCCCGAGTTCCTCACCACGATCGCCTACACGGAGCACCTGACCCGGAGCCCGCGGACGCTCGTCACCACCTGATACCACCCTGAGCCGGGGGTTCGGTGTGGCGCCCCGCTGCCGTGCCACACCGGACCCCCTCTGTCCGGACCCCCTCTGTCCGGACCCCCTCTGTCCGGACCCCCTCTGTCCGGACCCCCTCTGTCCGGGCGGAGTGTCGTCAGCCGCGCAGGACGGTCTTGGTGCGCATGAGGAACTCGCCGAGATAGCCGTCGTGGGGAGTGTCGGAGCGCATCCAGTAGGTGGGATGGTCGCCGACGTGGACGTTGCGGATCGTCGGGTCGGCGATCAGCGCGTCCAGCAGGGCCTCGTCGTGGGTGAGGGCGGTCAGGACGAGGGAGTCGCGCAGCGGGGCGGTGCCGTCGGCGGGGTACCAGGGCGCCACCCAGACGCAGGGGAAGCCCAGCTCGATGCCGGTCTGCGCGGCGTCGGAGCGGTCGACCTCGAACACCGCCGGGCGCAGTGCCATCCCGCCGCCGGGCACGGGGTCGGTGATGCCGTTCCCGCCCAGGTGGGGGGTGGTGCCGGCGGCGTGGTCGAGGAGATAGCGCTCCAGCGCCGCGGCCTGGTCGGCTGGCTGGCAGGGCAGCACCGCGCGGTCGTCCTCGGGCGGCAGGCTCGGGATGGCGCTGAGCCGTTCGGCCAGTGCCTGGGCGAGGCCGGTCGGGTCGTTGTCGGTGAGCACGGCCGTCGCGTTGACGCAGGCCGTCCCGCCCTCGTCGCCGATCGAGTCGACGAGGGTGTCGAGGTGGCGATGCCAGTCCTCGCCGGCGAGCAGGATCTTCGAGCGGCCGGGGCCCTGGACGAGCACGGTGGGATCGTCGCCGTACGTGCGCACGACGTCGTCGCCGCCGTAGACGAGCGCCAGGTCCGCCGCCCTGATGATGTCGCCCGCCACCGTGTGGTCGGTAGGCAGCAGCACGACGTGGTCGTCGGCGAACCCGGCCGCCCGCAGGGCGCTCACCAGCCGGAACGGGGTGAGCGGCTCGCGCCGCGACGGTCGCACCGCCACCCGGTAGCCCAGCGCCAGGGCCTGCGGCCACAGGGCGTGCACCCCCGGATGGTTGCCCGCCGCGTGCACGGCGAAGACCTCCCCGCGGCGCGTCCACACCGCCCGCCCGCCGACGGTGGACGGGTCGTGCCAGTCCTCGACGCTGCCGACGGGCAGGGCCTGGCGGGCGTCGCGGCCGGCGTCGACCAGAGCACTTCGCGTGGTCGCGGTGGCATGGCGGACCACCGAGATCGGCATCCCGGAGATCCGGCTGACCGCGCACTCGTGGTCGTCGACCGTCAGGCCACCGGCCGGCGTGCCGTCGAGGGACGAGGAGGCGAACAGCTCCCCGGCGCGGGCGAGCGCGGCGAGCCGCTCCTCGGGAGGCAGCGGCGTCGCCGCCCGCAGCGCCGCGATCGCCCGGTGCACGTACAGGGACGGCACCAGGCTGAGTTCGGTGAGTGGTGACCCGCCGAGATCCGTGATCGGCAGCCGGGCTCGGGACCGGTATGGTGCGGACGGTCCGAGCGCGTCCAGCCGGGGAAGCCCGGACGGCCGCGAGGATCCGGGCATCAGTAGACGCCCTCGATGACGTCGGCGTCGCCGAAGCGGGCGAGCGGGGCGACGTCGGCGACCGCGTCGCCGGCCTGGCCGGGCAGGGGCTCGACCCGGGTCGCCTCGTCCCGCTCCAGGTTGTTCGGCAGGAACGCCGCGCGGCTCACGTGGTTCATCACCACCTGGCCCCGGCTGCCGTACGGCACGCGTTCCCCGCTCTGCGGATCGACGACCCGGAACGTCACGTACGGGGAGTACGGATCGAAGACGCACGGATCGTCCGGCGACAGGCCGATGCGTTCCGGCGCGGCCGACAGGATCATCGTGGAGCCGTAGCGGCCGGTCAGCCGGGTGTGCGGCAGGACCTCGGTGCGCAGCAGGGCGCGGGAGTCCGGGTCCAGGTGCGCACCGCCCCACTCGACGACCTCGACCCGCTCGTCGATGATCAGCCGCAGCCGCTCGTCGCGCACCATCCGTTCCAGCAGCGGCGGCGTCGCCACCAGGATGCCGATGTCCTGCGACTCCAGGACCGTGCGCGCCTGGTCGACCAGATGGTCGGCGTACTCCGCGGCGAGCTCCGGGCGGCCGGCGGCCAGGCACTTCTTCACCCACCGCGGGTCGAGGTCGATCGTGTGGGAAAGCCGGCCCTGGCGGTGGGCGATCTCCCGGATGAACGTGCCGAACATGTGCGGACCGCTCGGCGCCACCGCCAGCCAGTCCGCGGCCGGGTAGCCGCGGTTGGCCATCTCCTGCTGATGGCGGGCCAGCTGGCGATCCAGCCAGTCCGTCGTCATCACCACGCGCTTGGGCGCTCCGGTGGTGCCGCCGGAGTCGAACACCCCGAACACCGCCGCGGCGCCGTCCGGGGGGTGCTCCTCGGCGTAGCCGCGCGGGATCAGGGCGGTGGCCGGGACGTCGCGCAGCCGGTCCACGAGGTTGGGGAACCGCGCGAGGTCCTCGACGCTGTGGATGTCCTCGCGTGGATCGAAGCCGAGGTGCGGCGCCTGCTCCAGCCAGAACGGCGAACCCGTGCGCGGGTCGAAGTGCCAGCGCATCGCCGCCTCGATCAGTTCCGTCTCCGTCGGTTCCTGGCCCAGCGGCAGGGTCAGCGCCGTCGGGCGCGCCGAGAGTCGTGTGCTCATGGTGCGTAGTCCAGGTCGTGTGGCCACGAATGTCAACCGCTGCGACTACTTTGGGTGATTGACCCTTGGTTCGGGTCCGATCGTCAGGCGCTGGCGGCGTGGTGGCGCAGAGGGCCGTCCCGCAGGGTGACGATGGCTTCCTCGAGGAGCGGGACGAGGTCGGTGCCCGCGGGCATCGCCGCCCAGGCGTCGACCACGACGTTGAGCGCCGCGAGGGCGCAGGCGGTCGCCACCCGGGTCGTGAGGTCCGTCGGCGCGAGACCGAGCCGGGGCGCGAGCGCCTCGTCCAGCGCATGCTGGCTGGTGCGGGACGCCTCGATCAGGACGCCGCGGCCGGACTCGTCCTACAGCCTGCTGTGGCCGCCGTTCGCCGCAGTCGGGCTCGGCGTGGGGCTCACCGTCTCCGCCGCCTCCAACGCGATCGTCGGCAATGCCCCGGCGGCGGACTCGGGCGTCGCGGGCGGCCTGCAGTCGACGGCGACGCAGCTCGGCGGCGTGCTCGGCACCGCCATCCTCGGCTCGGTGCTCGTCGACCGCCTCGTCGACGCCGGTGTGCCCGCGGGTCAGGCCCGCGGACTCGCCCAGGCCAAGGAGGCCGTCGGCCAGGGCCTCGTGCCACCGGTGCCCGGTGCCGGCGCGAGCCTGCGCGAGGCCGTCGAGGCCGACAGCCACGCCGCGTTCATGAGCGGGCTGCACGTCGCGATGGTCATCGGCGCCGTGCTGTCCGGGGTCGCCCTCGTGCTCGCGCTGCTGATCCGCCCCGGCGAGAACGCCGCCTCCGCCGCCGTCCACGTCTGATCCACGCGCCGCCCGGCGCCGCCCCTGCCAGGACGCCCCCTGCGGTCGACATCGTGGGGGGTGTCTCGGTGGGCGTCCAGTGTCGACGCGGCCTTCAGAGATCGCCCGTCGCACATCCCCTCACGTCGGGGGGCGTTGGCTCGCGGCAGATCCGGTCCGTGCCGGACCGGGTGACCAGGCTGCGACCGCGGCGCGGCTGACCAGGCGTACGCAGGTCCGGTCCGGCTTTTCGGCGGCGAAGCGCTCGGCGTAGCGGACGCGGTACTCGGCGTGCTTGCGCCAGGACCAGCGGATCGGATGGTCGGCCCGTGGCACGTCCCGCCACCGCTCCCGGTTGCCGTTCCACAGCGGTGTGCGCAGCACCAACCGGCCCGCCGTCCGCCGCACCAGCCGCCACTCCACCAGCCAGCGGGGCAGGTCGAGCCAGACCACCGTGTCCGCCCGTTCCCAGATGAGCGGCTGCACCTGTGAGTAGTTGCCATCGACGACCCACCCGGAGGCGGAAACCGCCGCGGCGACATCCGCGGCGAAGCTCGGCCGGGGCGCCCACCCAGGGCCGTGGTGCAGCGCGTCGAGCTCGATGTGAGGTATGGCGAGCTCGGCGGCGACCCGCCGGGCAAGTGTCGACTTGCCGGAGCCGGACGCGCCGACGACGAGGATTCTGGCCACCGCGCCGATCCTAGCCCGCCTGATCTCCCGCCGCGGCCCGCCTGATCTCCGCAATGTCGATCTTCTTCATGCCCAGCATCGCCTCGGTGGCCCGCCGCGCGCGCTCGGGCTCGGGGTCCCCGAGCAGCTCGCCCAGCGCGGTCGGGATGACCTGCCAGGACACGCCGAAGCGATCCTTGAGCCAGCCGCACTGGCTCTCGACGCCGCCGTCCGCGGTCAGGTGCTCCCAATAGTGATCCACCTCCTCCTGGGAGGCGCAGAACAGCTGCAGGGAGAAGGCCTCCGTCTGTGGGAACTGGGGGCCGCCGTTGAGCGCGACGTACTCCCGACCGTCGAGCTCGAACTGGACGGTCATCACCGTGCCCTCCGGGCGCATCCCGCCGGGCCCGAAGCGAGTGATGTTCGTGATCCGCGAGTTCGGCACCAGCGAGGTATAGAGCTGTGCGGCCTGTTCGCCCTGGTCGTCGAACCAGAGACACGGCGTGATCGTGGGCATGGCGGGGCCTTTCCTTCGGGGCCGCTCGACCGCTGCGGCCGGGCTCGGGCACCGCGGTGG
>Ga0105248_10007027_pt1 | contig 12331 bp, 12 predicted proteins | sample KBSS34metaG_FD_81524 | JGI IMG/M metagenome (GOLD analysis project Ga0105248, IMG submission 81524) | Switchgrass rhizosphere microbial communities from Kellogg Biological Station, Michigan, USA - KBS S3-4 metaG | ecosystem: Host-associated > Plants > Roots > Rhizosphere > Soil | place... | reverse complement strand
TGAAGATCCCGGTCGACAAGATCCGCGAAGTGATCGGTTCGGGCGGCAAGGTGATCCGCGAGATCGTCGAAAAGACCGGCGCGAAGATCGACATCGGCGAAGACGGCACGATCAAGATCGCGGCCGCCGATTCCTCGAAGATCGAAGCGGCCCGCGACTGGATCAAGTCGATCGCCTCGGAAGCGGAAGTCGGCCAGATCTACAGCGGCAAGGTCGTGAAGATCGTCGACTTCGGCGCCTTCGTGAACTTCTTCGGCGCCAAGGACGGCCTGGTTCACGTGAGCCAGATCTCCAACGAGCGCGTGAACAAGGTCTCGGACGTGCTGCAGGAAGGCCAGGCCGTGAAGGTCAAGCTTCTCGGCTTCGACGACCGCGGCAAGACCCGGCTGTCGATGAAGGTCGTCGACCAGGAGACCGGCGAAGACCTGTCGAAGAAGGAAGAAGCGGAATCCGCCGACGCTTAAGGCGTTGCGCGCACCTGCTGACGATTGAGGGGCGGCCGCAGCGATGCGGCCGCCCTTTTTCATTGGGTGGCCGGACCGGGATGACAGCCGTAAAGAGCCGCTAGGGCTTCAGCTCCAGATGCAGGAACTGGTTGAAGGCGCTCGCGACATAGTCGCCGAACGGGCCGCCGTCGACGAAGCCGCGTTTGCGGTAGAGCGCCAGGGCGGGTTCAAAGGCCGGGCCGCTGCCGGTCTCCAGGCTCAGCGTCTTCACCCCCTGGGCGCTGGCTTCGGCGATGATCCGTTCCAGCAGGGCCGCGGCGACACCCTTGCGCAGGTGGTCCGGGTGGGTGCGCATCGACTTCACCTCGGCCGTCGCCGGACCGAGCCGCTTCAAGGCGCCGACGCCGCAGATCGTCGCGCCGTCCCAGGCGCTCCAGACCGTCACCGCCGGCTCCTTCAGGCCCGACAGATCGAGGGCGAACACCTGGCCGGGGGGCGAGCTCGCCTGCATCCCCGACAGGTGGAGTTCGAGCAGGGCCCGGGTGGCGGCGCCTGAAAGGTCGTCCTGTCGGATCTGCATCGGGCTCCCCGTCGGCGGCGATCGCCCAAGGATAGCCGCTACCGGCCCATCGCGCATCGCGCCAGGATGAACACAGGGCGAAGCTGTGCGTCGCCGGCATCATCGCCGCAGCCGTTAAGGCGGCGCGGCCAGCCCCATACGAAGAAGGCCCGCCTTTCGGCGGGCCTTTGTCGTTGCGGCGGTCCTTGGCGGGATCAGCCGCGCAGTTTGCGTAGCAGGGCGTCGACGTCGCGGGCCAGGACCGCGTCCTCGGCCTTCAGCGACTCGATGCGGCGCACCGCGTGCAGCACCGTGGTGTGGTCGCGTCCGCCGAAGCGGCGGCCGATGTCGGGCAGCGAGCGGGTGGTGACCTGCTTGGCCAGCCACATGGCGACCTGCCGCGGACGGGCGACCGCGCGGGCGCGCCGTTCGGAGATCAGGTCCGCCTGCGTCAGGCTGTAGTGCTCGGCGACCGTCTTCTGGATCATGTCCACGGTCACCTTGCGCTCGTTGCAGCTCAGGTGCGGCCGCAGGATGCCCTGGGCCTCGTCGAGACCCAGGCGGGCGACGTCGCCGCCGACACGGGCCACCAGGGTGTTCAGCGCCCCTTCCAGCTCCCGCACGCTGTCGGTGAAGCGGTCGGCGAGGAACTGCAGCACTTCCGGTCGGGCGGACGGATGGAACCGGCCCTGGTTGGCCAGGGTCGCCAGCTTCCGCTCCAGGATGCCCAGGCGCAGCACCCGGTCGGCCGGCTCGATGCCGCAGACCAGGCCGGCCTGCAGGTGCGAGCGCAGCCGCGGCTCCATCTCGGAGATCTCGGCGGGCGAGCGGTCGGCGGTCATCACCACCCGGCGGCCGTCCTCGACGAGGGCGATCAGGGTGTGGAACAGCTCTTCCTGGGTCGAGGTCTTGCCGGCCACGAAGTGGACGTCGTCGATCAGCAGCAGGTCGGCGTTGCGCAGCTCTTCCTTGAAGGCCGCGGTCTGGCGATCCTGCAGCGCCTTCACGAAGGTCGAGGTGAACCGCTCGGCCGAGAGATAGACGACCCGCTTGGTCGGCGAGTTGCGGATGGCTTCCCAGGCCAGGGCGTTCAGCAGGTGGGTCTTTCCGAAGCCATAGGGGCCGTGGAACACCACCGGGTTGAAGTGGCCGTCGGCCCAGGTCGCGACCCGGCGGGCCACGGCGAAGGCGAACTCGTTGGCCGGACCCGAGACGAAGGTTTCGAAGGAGAAGCGCTCCTGCAGGCCCTGCAGCCGGCCCTGCTTCACCGCCGCCGGCGGCGCGGCGTCGACCTCGACCTCGAAGATCGCCGGCGCCGCAGCCTCGTTGGCGGCCACTGGCGCGGCGATCGACGGCCGGGCGACTACGCCAGCGCTGTCGAGCTCCATACGCGATTTCAGATCGAGCGTCCGACCCAGCGGGTCGTTCTGCGCCCAAAGCTCACCGATACGGCGCCAGGCGTGGCGGCGAATCCAGTCGCGGGCGACCCCCGTCGCGGCGACCAGAAAAACTTCATCCCCACTCTCCCGCAACGCGGCTTGTCCGAGCCACGACCCGAAGGTCGCCTCGCCCAATTCGCGCTTCAGCACCAGGCAAGTTTTGGACCAGATCGCTCCGGCCGGCTCTTCAGCCATAGCTCCCGCAGCCCCCCTTGTCGTCATCCTCACAACCCCGCCCTGAACGGTCTCCGCCCCACGCTGAGACCGACCCATTTGTCAATAAAACACAGCTACTTAGTCGGCGAACGCGTCGTTTTCGCCGGCGTCCCGTTTTTCCGGGATCAGATGGAAGACGCCTGTAAGAACGCTGAGAGTAGTCGGGGGCCTTGGCCGGTCAACGGGGATTCTTCCACCCTTACGCGGATATTTTCGTTGACTTGCAGAAGGCCTCGCAGCGCCAAGGGGAAGGCCCGTTTTTCACTCAGAGGGCTGAGTAGATTGGCCGCAGGAGGGGCGCCGCAGGCGCAAAAAAACAGCGCCCGAAAACGGGCGCTGTCGTGGCGATCCATTGATGTTGCAGAGGGCCGAAAACGGCCCCGCGCCGGGGCCTTAGGCGGCCGACATCTTCTTCAGCTGGGCGGCCAGGCGTGAGACCTTCCGCGAGCCGGTGTTCTTGTGCACGACGCCCTTGGTCACCGCGCGCATCAGCTCGGACTGAGCCTCGATGAAGGTGGTCTTGGCTAGGGCGGCGTCGCCCGAGGCGACCGCTTCCTCGAAGCGGCGCAGGAAGGTCCGGACGCGCGAGCGGCGGGCCTTGTTGACTTCGGTGCGGCGTTCGATCTTGCGGACCGCCTTTTTGGCGCCAGGCGTGTTGGCCATTGTTCAGCTCTCAAAAGCAAGCACGCCCGGCGAACCGGGCGGGGAAATTGGAGGCGCGGATATACTCAAGGGCGGGCTCGCGGTCAACGGATCTATCCACCGCCGGGCGGATATATCGTCGGCCGTTCAATCCGCCAGGGTGAAGGCGCGCCAGGCGGGGTGCGCCGCGACCAGGTCGGCCATGCGCTGGTAGCCCGCCGCACCCGGGTGCGCGCCGTCGAAGGCCGCGGCCTCGGCGACCCACAGCCCGTCGGCGGCGAGCGGACGGAAGACGTCGATGAACGGGACCTTCAAGCGCGCGCAGAGCAGTCTGAGGTTCTCGCTCAAAGCCTCGATCCGCGCCTGATGGCCGGCGTCCGAAACCGGCGGAGGCCCCACGAGGAGCACGGGGCAGAGCCCGCCCGCCTCGGTCAGCAGGGCCCGGGCGTTGAGCAGGCTCTGGGCGGGCGTCACGCGCGCGGCGCCGTCCGCATGGGCGGTGTCGTTGCAGCCGAACGAGAAGACGATCCGGCAAGGCTCCTCATCGACCAGGCGCGCCTCGGCCTCGCGGCGCCAGAGCCCCGCGATCTTGGTCGTGGTCGCCCGGCGCACGCCCAGATTATAGAGGGTGACCTCGCGCCGGCCCGCCAGCGCCCGCCCCACCCAGCCCAGGTGGTCGGGATCGCCGACGCCGGTGACGAAGCTCTCGCCGAACGCGATCAGCCGCAACTATTCGCCCTTGAAGATCGGCTTCCGCTTCTCGACGAAGGCGGCCATGCCCTCCTTCTGGTCCTCGAAGGCGAACAGCGAGTGGAACAGACGCCGCTCGTAGGCGAGGCCGGTGGCCAACGTCGTCTCCAGCGCGGCGTTGACCATCTCCTTGTTCATCATCACCGCCAGCGGCGACTGGCGGGCGATGCGCTTGGCGGCGCTCAGCGCTTCCTCGATCAGCTTGTCGGCCGGCACCACCCGGCTGGCCAGTCCCGAGCGCTCGGCCTCGGCGGCGTCCATCTGGCGGGCGGTCAGGATCATGTCCATGGCCTTGGACTTGCCGACCAGCCGGGTCAGGCGCTGGGTGCCGCCCATGCCCGGGGCGACGCCCAGGTTGATCTCCGGCTGGCCGAACTTGGCCGTGTCGGCGGCGATGATGAAGTCGCACAGCATGGCCAGCTCGCAGCCGCCCCCGAGCGCATAGCCGGCCACCGCCGCGATCAGCGGCTTGCGGAACTGCTCGATCCGCCGCCCGCTGGCGGCGAAGAAATTCTCCTTGAAGACGTCGGCGTAGCTCTTGTCCGACATCTCCTTGATGTCGGCGCCGGCGGCGAACGCCTTTTCCGAGCCGGTCAGCACCACGCAGCCCACCGCCGGATCGGCCTCCGCCGCTTCGAGCGCTTCGCACAGCTCGCTCATCAGCTGGCTGTTCAGCGCGTTGAGCGCCTCCGGCCGGTTCAGGCGGACCAGGGTCACGCCGTCGGCGGTCTCGACGAGAAGGGTCTGGAAGCTCATGGCGTTTCTCTCCGAACGTGGCTCTATGCCGAGGCTCTGACGGGTGTCTGGGCTTTAAGGCCCCTCGACCCGATAGCCAAGCGCGCGCAGCCGGGCCGGCACGCCCTCGGGGCCGATCAAATGTCCCATGCCTACGACGACGACAGTGCGGCCGTGGCCGTGCAGCCGCTGGGCGAGGATCTGGGCCCAGTGGGCGCTGCGATCGGTGACCAGCCGGCGGTACAGAACCGGCGAGACCTTGCGCAGCGGCGCCAGCGCCTCGCGGTCGAGCGCCGTCAGGTCGCCGGACATCCAGGCCCGCACCAGGTCGGCGAAGGCCTCCGGCTCGTCATCCAGCTCGCGCACGGTTTCGGACAGCGAGGCGATCTGTTCGGCCGCCGGCGCGCCGGCGAGGATCTCGATCTGCTCGCGCGGCGTCTCAAAGGCCCGCCGCGTCGCGGCGGCCGGAACCTCGGCGGCGACGATCTTCTCGACCCCGTCCGCCGCCCCGGCGCCGGCCTTCTTGTAGGCCGCCCCGCTCAGCGCCACCTCGGCGAACCAGGGCTTCAGCCGGTCGAGCACCGCCGGGTCCGCGCCATAGGCCTTGGCGACCCGCAACAGTCGCTGGGCCTCGCGGGGCGGCAGCAGCTGGAACAGCGACTGGCCGGGGGGAAGCATGCCGAGCTGACCGGCCGCCTGCATCGACTGCGCCTCGGTCGATGCATCGATCGGCAGCTCGAACCAGACGTCGTCGGCGCTCTTCACCGCCTCGGCCAGCGCCGGCGGGCGCCAGTCGAGGCCGGCGGGCAGCAGGTGGACGGAGCCGAAGATGACCAGCTCGGAATCGGCGTCGCGCACGATCCACACCGGCGGCCGCGCCTGGGCGGCGCCGGCCCCTCCCAGTGCGGCGGCGAATCCGGCGCAGACGAGGCCTACGATCAGGGCGAGCCGGCCCGGGCGGAAGCTCTTCATGAGGCCAAGCTAGGGGGTCTCGCCGGTTCGATCCACTGCCGGCCGACCGACAGGTTGCAGATCCAGCCGCTCGCGCAGTTGCCCGATCATCCGTTCGAACACCTTTGGCCGGTCGAGCGCGCGCGCCAGCACGATGGCCCCTTGCACCCCGGCCACCGCCTCCTCGGCGATCGCCACCGCCGCGGCGGGCGCGCGTCCGCTCCGCACCAGGGCGGTGGCCAGCGCCTCGATCCAGGCGGCGAAATAGCCCCTGACCGGGGCGGCGAAGCGGTCCCGCGCCTCGCCCAGCGCCAGGGCCCCGACCAGGCAGACCCGCCGGCCGGAACGAAAATAGTCGCTGACGGCGTCGAACATCGCCGCGACGGCCCGCTGCGGGTCGGGGTCGGCCAGCAGCGGGGCGAACACTTCGGTCTCGAACCAGCCGTCGATGTCGGCGAGGACGGCGGCGGCCATTTCTGCCTTCCCGCCGGGGTAGAAGTTGTAGAGGCTGCCCTTGCCCAGGCCCGTCGCCTTGGAGATCAGCGCCAGGCTGGCGCCTTCGTAGCCATGTTCGCGGAACACCTCGGCCAGGGCCGGCAGGGTGTCGGCCCGCTGGGCGGCCATGCGCGCCATGGCCTTAGAGCCCCAGCGCGCTGAGGCCGGGGTGGTCGTCGGGGCGCCGGCCGAGGGGCCAATGGAATTTGCGCTCGGCCTCGCTGATCGGCAGGTCATTGATGCTGGCGAAGCGCCGGCGCATCAGTCCCGCCGCGTTGAACGCCCAGTTCTCGTTACCGTAGGCGCGGAACCAGGCGCCGGCCGCATCGCGCCACTCGTAGGCGAAGCGCACGGCGATCCGGTCGTCGCTGTGGGCCCAGGGCTCCTTGATCAACCTGTAATCGCCCTCGCTCGCCCATTTGCGGCGCAGGAAGGCGACGATCTGCTCGCGGCCCTCGATGAACTCGCTGCGGTTCCGCCACCGGCTGTCCTCGGTATAGGCCAGCGCTACGCGCTCCGGATCGCGGCTGTTCCAGGCGTCCTCAGCGAGGCGGACCTTTTCGGCCGCCGTCCCGGCGGTGAAGGGGGGCAGGGGCGGGCGCGACATGGCGGATCCCTTGTGCCGATGAGCTTCTGGTGTACCGATCAGTACAATCTGGGGCGGAGCTGCGCAAGCGCACGCTCGCACCCTGTCGGGGCGGCTCAGCGCTGGCAGACCGGGCAGTAGAAGGTCGAGCGTCCGCCCTGGACCTGGCGGTGGATGGTCCCGTTGCAACCCTCGTTCGAGCAGGGGCCGCCCTCGCGGTCGTAGACCCGGAAGCTGTGCTGGAAATAGCCCAGGGCGCCGTTGGCCTGGGCGTAGTCCTTGAGGCTGGAGCCGCCGGCCGCGATCGCCGCGGTGAGCACCTCGCGCACCGTCTCGACCAGCCGCGCGAGCCTGGGCGTGCTGATCCGGCCGGCCGGCTTAAAGGGGCAGATGCGCGCCCGGTGCAGGGCCTCGCAGACATAGATGTTGCCGAGGCCGGCGACGACCGACTGGTCGAGGAGCAGGGTCTTTGGGCCCTGCTTGCGGCCCTTGAAGCAGGTCTTCAGCCGGGCCGCGTCGAAGGCGTCCGACAAGGGCTCGGGGCCCAGGCCGGCGAACCAGGGGTGCAGGTGCAGGGTCGCCGAATTGATCAGCGCCATGTAGCCGAACCGGCGAGGGTCGTAATAGGTGACCCGGGCGCCCGCTTCGGTCTCGAAAACGATGTGGGCGTGTTTGGGGTCGGGATCCGGCGCGTAGTGGAACTCGCCCGGCCGCTCGACGCCCTCAGGTCGAGCGATCTCGAACCGCCCGCTCATGCCCAGGTGCATGACCAGGGTGTCCTCGCGATCGAGCCTGCCCAGCAGATACTTGGCCCGCCGCGTCAGCGAGACGATGGTCGCCCCGGTCAGGATCTGGACGAAGTTCACCGGCAGCGGAAACCGCAGGTCCGGCCGGCGGGCCTCCACGCGGGCCAGGCGATGGTTTTCCAGCACCGGCGCAAGGCCGCCGCGGACCGTCTCGACCTCGGGAAGTTCAGGCATGCAGGTTGAGTGGCATGGGGCGGGCGAGGCGCCAAGGCGGGAGTTGGCGAGGCCGGCCTCCGCCCCAAGCGGGGGCTTCAGGGCTTCGCGGCTCCTGTGGTAACTGCCAAGGATGCGGCGCATAGATCTTGGCTACACCCGCCACACGCAGGGCGACCTGGCTGGCGCGGAGGACATCTACTGGTCGATGATTCGCGACGGCGAGGATCCGCTGGCGGCGGCGAACAACCTGTTCGTGATCTTGAGCCAGGCACGCCGGTCCGCCGATCTCCGACGGCTCTATTTGTCGATCGAAGGCGAACTCCCCGCCAACCCGGATTGGGCGGCGCACTTCTACGACCGCCTCCTTGGTATGGGCGACTTCGAGGCCGGCTGGCAATGGTATGAGGCCCGCCGACACCTGGCTGCGAGCCGGGCGCAAGCGCCCGTTCTGTCGATTCCAGAATGGACCGGCGGCCCGGTCGAGCGCCTTTTGGTCTGGCGGGAACAGGGGCTCGGCGACGAGATCCAGTTCGCTCGGTACATCGCCGAGGCGTCCGGCCGTGGCGCCAAGGTGACGCTGCTATGCAGCCCCTCGCTCGCGCGCCTCTTCAGCGTCTTGCCGGCTGAGGTGGTCCCGCTGAGCGGACGCGTCCGGCTTGGCGATTTTGACGCCTGGTGTCTGCTGGGATCGGTTCCTCTACGCCTGGGCGAACCGTTCACCATCCCACCGCCGGTCGCTGTGAGCGCAAGTCCACGCCGCGCCGGCGGCATCGGGGTGATGACGGAGGGCTCGCCGACGCACCCCAACGATCAGAACCGATCGATGCCGGCAGACGCCGCGGCGCGCCTGATGCAGCTGCCTGGCGCGATTTCGCTTCGGCCGGCAGACACCGGGGCCCGCGATTTTCAGGACACGGCCGAACTGGTCGCCGGGCTCGATCTGGTCGTGACCGTGGACACCAGCGTCGCCCATCTCGCCGGAAGCATGGGAAAGCCAGTCTGGGTGATGCTTCCGGCGGTGAAGACGGACTGGCGTTGGCGACAGCTGCGCACCGACAGTCCCTGGTACCCGAGCGCGCGGCTGTTCCGCCAAGGGGACGGGGGGTGGGACCAGGTTGTGACGGAGGTGATCGCCGCCCTCGACTGTGAGGATGCCCGTCGCGGCGCGTAGCCGAGTTCAGGCCAGAAGCCGTTCGATCTCCTCGCGCAGCGCCGCGATGTTGCGCTTCACGTTCTCCTTGTAGGTGATCACCGCGGCGCGATCCACCCGCCAGAGGCGCTGCGGCGGCAGTTCGCGGCCGAAGATATCGAGCAGCAAGCTGCGGAACTTGCCCGACACCCCGGCGCCTTCGCACTCCGTCTGCTCGGCGTAGGCCACCTCCGCGGCCGAGGTGAGCGCGCAAAGCAACGGATGCAGCCGCCCCGACGTCACCTGCCTGTAGCGTTGAATGCGATCGATCACGCGGTCGAGCGGGACGCCGGTTACGTCGCTCGGCCGGATCTCCAGCATCTCGTCGAGGCTGGGCGTGGCCATGGCGAAGGCGTCGACAAGCCAGTCCCCCAGGTGGTGAACATTGCTGCGTCCCCGCCCATAGATCAGCGCATCTTCCTCGCTGCGCGCGTACCAGTGTTCGAGCCGGTCGAGGATCGGGTCCATCCGGGCTGTCGGCAGGGTGTCGCGGTACTGGGTGCCGAACACGCCGATCGCGCGGGGGGCGCGGTCCAGGAGGGCGAGGAGCGGCTCAGTCACGACCCCGTCGTAGAGGCTGTTGCCGAGCCCGAGGATGAGCAGGTCCGGCGAACCTTCGGGCGGCCGATCGACGGACTCCAGGCTGAGGTGCCGGACGACGGCGTTGGCCGGCAGCACCTGATTCAACAGCTGGACGCCCAGCCGGTCGCCGAAGTTGCCGACGTTGGAATAGGAGACCGCCCAGACCGTCTTCTCCGGCCTGCGCGGGGGAGCGGCCGGCTCGGCCCGGACGAGAATCTGACCCTGGCCGAGCTCGAAGGCGGAGGCGCGGCGGAAGCCCGCCTGCTTTAGCAGCTCGCCGAATTCCGCGCGGACGTAGTCGTTGACCCAGCCGAGCGCTCGCCGGTCGGGCGGCCCCTCGCTCGCGAGATTGTAGCTCAGCACCACACTCTTGCCGAGCCTGTGCAGGCGCTGGAGGAAGCCGGGAACGTCAGCGAGATATTCCAGCACCCCCAGGGCGATGGCGACGTCGCAGTCGGCTTGCGGAAATTCGCCCGCGTTGAAGTCGCAGACCAGGGTGCGCTCGTCGCGCGCGACCAGATCGCAGGGCAGGTAAGCGCAATAGGCGGGGAGGAAACGCTCGACCGCCATGGCGCCGCAGCCGAGGTCGAGGACGCGGGCGCCGCGCGGGATCAACTCTGCGGCGAGCTTCGCGCGGCCGTCCCAGTCGGGGGCGAGATTGTTTGGGTTCGACCATCGCACGCGGTCGGTCTCGCCAGACGCGGCGGCGGCGCGGCGGCGCTCGATCTCCGTCAAGTCCTCGGCCATTCCGCCTGCCTCGTTCGACTCTGCCTACGGCTTCGGGGTGACTATCAGCAATATGCGGCGGGTGCGACGGGATTGGCGGTCATCGGCGGGGCGATCTGCGCCAGCCCCTTGGAGCCCCGCCGCCCCGGCGCTAAGAGCGTGCGTATGACCGGACCTGCCGCCACCTTCGGCTTTCGCGACGTTGACCCTGAAGCCAAGCCCGGCCTGGTGCGCGGCGTCTTCGACCGGGTGGCCAAGCGCTACGACCTGATGAACGACCTGATGAGCGGGGGCGTGCACCGGCTCTGGAAGGACGCGGTCGCCGCCAGGCTCAATCCCCAGCCGGGCGAGCTGATCGTCGACGTCGCCGGCGGCACCGGCGACATGGCCCGGCGGTTCTCGAAGATGGCCAGGCGCGCCCAGCTGCGGCGGGGCGGCGACGACGCCCAGGTGTTCGTCATCGACTACAACGCCGAGATGATCGCCGCCGGCCGCGAGAAGGGCTCCGAGCCGGAGATGGCCTGGGCGGTGGGCGACGCCCAGCGGCTGCCGCTGCCGGACGGCTGCGCCGACGCCTATGTAATCTCCTTCGGCATCCGCAACGTCACCGACGTCGCCGCGGCCCTTCGCGAGGCGCGCCGGGTGCTGAAGACCGGCGGCCGCTTCCTTTGCCTGGAGTTTTCCCGGCCGGTGGCCGAGCCGCTGCAGAAGCTCTACGACGCCTATTCCTTCAAGGTGATCCCGGAGATCGGCGCGCGGGTCGCCGGCGACCGCGAGTCCTACCAGTACCTGGTCGAGAGCATCCGCCGCTTCCCGGACCAGCGGACCTTCGCGGCGATGATCGCCGAGGCCGGCTTCGCCCGCGCCGAATACACCAACTTCAGCGGCGGGGTGGCGGCCCTGCACACCGGCCGGGCGATCTAGCCGATGAGCGGACCCGCCGCGTTCGGGCGGCTGATCGGCGCGGGCTGGATGCTGCTGCGCAACGATGCGCTGCTGCCGCACGAACTCGACAGCCTGTATCCGCCGCCGGTCTCGGCGCTGTCCAAGCTGCTGCGGACGCTCGCCGGCCGGCAGGGCCAGGTCGGCCGGCCGGGCGAGCGGCTGGCGCGCTCGCTGGAGCGCCTGGGCCCCGTCGCCATCAAGCTTGGGCAACTGCTATCCACCCGGGCCGACATCTTCGGCCGCGAGTTCGCCGAGGACCTGGCGCGGCTGAAGGACCGCTTGGCGCCGTTTCCCCAGGAGGTCGCCCGCGCCGAACTGGAACTGGTGCTGGGCCGGCGGATCGAGAGCCTGTTCGAGACCTTCGGTCCGCCGGTCGCCGCCGCCTCGCTCGCCCAGGCGCATGAGGCCAGGCTGCTGGACGGCCGGCGCGTTGCGGTGAAGATCCTCCGCCCGGGGATCGCCCGGCGCGTCGCCGAGGACGCCGAGGTGCTGATGCTGGCCGCCCGCCTCGTCGAGCGGCTGGCCCCGCCGGCGCGGCGGCTGGAGCCGATCGGCTTCGCCAAGACGGTGATCCGGGCCACCGAGCTGGAGCTGGACCTGCGGCTCGAGGCCGCCGGCGCCGACGAGCTGGGCGAGGTGATGGCCGAGGACGGCTACATCCGCGCGCCCAAGGTCGTCTGGGAGGGCGTCGGCAAGCGCGCCCTGACCATGGAGTGGGCGCAGGGCGTCCCGCTCTCCGCTGAAGCGGCGCTGACCCAGCCGGGCCTAGACCGCCGCCAGCTCGCCGACAACCTGATCCGCGCCTTTCTCTCCCAGGCGCTGGACCGCGGGGTTTTTCACGCCGACCTGCACGAGGGCAACCTGTTCGTGGCCGCCCCGGCGCTGATCACCGCCGTCGACTTCGGGATCATCGGCCGGCTCGGCGCGCCGGAGCGGCGCTATCTCGCCGAAATCCTCTGGGGGTTCCTGCAGCGTGACTATCCGCGCGTCGCCCAGGTGCATTTCGACGCCGGCTATGTGCCCGCCCGCCACAGCGTCGCCGAGTTCGCCCAGGCGCTGCGGGCGGTCGGCGAGCCGGTGTTCGGCCGCGCCGCCAGCGACGTGTCGA
>Ga0105248_10007023_pt1 | contig 12334 bp, 8 predicted proteins | sample KBSS34metaG_FD_81524 | JGI IMG/M metagenome (GOLD analysis project Ga0105248, IMG submission 81524) | Switchgrass rhizosphere microbial communities from Kellogg Biological Station, Michigan, USA - KBS S3-4 metaG | ecosystem: Host-associated > Plants > Roots > Rhizosphere > Soil | place... | reverse complement strand
TCCGATCGACAAGTGGACATTCGGCCGGATCACCCTCGCCGGGGACGCGGCGCACCCGATGTACCCGCGTGGTTCCAATGGTGCGGCGCAAGCGGCAATCGACGCGCGCACTCTCGCCGATCTCCTGCGCAGCTGCGAAGACCCGCGTGACGCGCTCAAGGCCTATGAAACCGCTCGGTCCGGGCCCGCTGCCCGCGTGGTGCGTACCAACCGCGAGCACCCACCCGATTTCATCAACATCAAGGTCGAGGAACTCGTCGGCGACCGTCCGTTCGATGATCTCGACAAATATATCACCCAGGACGAACTGCGCGCGCTGTCGGAAAACTACAAACGCGTCGCCGGCTTTGCGCTCACTGATGTGAGTGGGCGGTGAGCGGCGCGGCGGCTCACCAGCGCACAATCGCGGCATGAGCATGCAGATCCTCGTCGTCGGCTGCGGTGCGATCGGCGGTTTATTCGCCGCCGCGTTGTCGTCCGTTGCCCGCGTGACGGCGTTCGATGCAAATACCGAACATGTCGATGCCATCACCGCACGCGGTCTGCAGATTACCGGCAAGAATCCAGGGACCGTGCGTATTCAGGCAACGGCCGATCCGGTCACGCTCAAAGATGCAAAATTCGACGCCGTCGTCTTCCTCATCAAATCGAGGATCACAGCCGGCGCACTCGCAGAACTCAGACCAGTGCTCGCTGGTACCCCGGCACTGGTCACGCTGCAAAACGGCATGGGCAATGCCGAAGTGCTGGTCACCGTTCCTGAAGCAGTTGTGATCCGCGGCGTGACGATGAACGCCGGGCGTTATGTCGAGCCCGGATGCATCGAACGACTGATTGAAGGAAAAACCTGGCTCGGTCCAACCCGCGGCAATGTCGATGACGTCGCCCCGTTGGCTGATCTGCTCAACAAAGGTGGCATGGAAACCGAAGTCGTTGCCGACCCGATGGGCGCGGTCTGGTCCAAATTCGTGTTCAACTGCGTAATGAACCCGCTTGGCGCTTTGATGATGGGCGACAACGCTTCCCGCTACGATTCAGTCGAAATGCGCGCGTTGATCGACGACATGGCCGCAGAATGTATGGCCGTCGTAAGGGCACTAGGCGGCCGCTTTGCTTTTCCGCCCATGGAGTTCGTCGAGAAGGTCCGATCCGGCGAAATCCCCCTGTCCAAACATGCGGGCTCGATGGCCCTCGACATTGAAAGAGGCGCGCCGACCGAGATCGACGAATTGACCGGGTTTATTGTGCGCGAAGGGGAGCGCCTCAAGGTCCCGGTTCCCAACTGCAAGGCGGTCCACCGGCTGGTGAAGGGACTTGAACTTGCGGCCCAAAGGCGGGTCACGAATCCACGATAATTCAACGTGTTAGACGTCATGGCCGGGGCGTTTTCCCGGTATACTGGCGCCACAGGATTCGGACCCGCCGCCCGTTAAACAGACAGGCCAAGTCTACAATGAACGGGCATCTGTTATGGCAACCACCGCATCGCGATGGATGACAGCGACGAAGCGCTTATGGCCCGGGTCGCGCGCGGCGATGAGCGGGCGTTTCAATTGCTTGCACGCCGTCACTTGCCAGCCATGCTTGGGCTTGCCCGGCGCATCCTCCGAAACGGAGCCGACGCGGAAGACGTCGCGCAAGAAGCGCTCATGCGTGTTTGGACATACGCCCCGCGCTGGCGGCCGCTCGCATTGTTTCGAACCTGGCTTACGCGCGTGGTCGTCAATCTCTGCCTCGATCGCAAGCGGCGGGCACCCTGGGTCGAGCTGGACGCCGCCGGCGAGATTGTCGACCCCGCGCCAGGTGCAACGGAGAAAGCTGAAACCGACGAGCGCGAGCGCATCGTCGCGAGCGCAATCGACAAGCTGCCTGCGCGCCAGCGCAGCGCGATCATGCTCACCTACAGTGAGGGGATGAGTAATGCGGAAGTTGCCGACATTCTCGATACGTCGGTGTCGGCGGTCGAAACCCTGCTGGTGCGCGGCAAGCAGAATCTCCGCCGCACGCTTGGCAAATTGATTGATGAGGATGAGTGAAATGAACAATGAGCAATTCGATAGGCTCCTTGAATCGGTGCTCAAACGTAAATCGAAGGCGCCCGCGGACGAGGCCTCGATCAATCGCGTGCTTCAACGGATCAGCGGACCGTTGCCTCCGCAAAAGCAACCGCTCTGGCGTCTGCCCGCGGTGCTGCTCGACTGGCAGTTTGCGCCGGCATGGCCGCGCATGGCCGCGCTGGCGTGCTGCGCCGCGCTCGGCTTTTACGTAGGTATCGCCGGGATTGATCGTCGCTTCGACGACCCGACCGCAGCTCCCGCCTTCGTTGGCGGCGGCGGAATTGGATCGATCACTTTCGAACCTGACGCATTCACGGGAGGCCGGCCATGAGCATTGCCCACGCCTTGCCGGCGCCGGCACGCGGTTCCTCGCGCTGGCTGTTGCTCAGCTCGCTTGCACTCAACTTGTTCTTCGTTGGCATCGCCCTGGCGATGGTCATCCGCGCACCGGCGCCATCCTATTGGGACCCTAACGTGTTTGTCCGCGTCGAACGTCTGGCGGCAACGCTGCCGCCGGCCGACGCCGAAATCTTGCGCAAGCAAATCAACGCCAATCATGCAGCCATCGAGGACACGCAGACGAAATATCATTCGGCGCGCCAGCACATTCACGCCGTCCTTCGGCAGGAGCCCTTCGACGTCGAAGCCATGCGGGCGGCCACCGCGCAGACCCGTGCGGCTCGCCTCAACTTCGACCAGACAGTTCAGGGGGTTTTCGCTGATATCGCAGCCAAAATAACCCCTTCCGGGCGACAGGCTTTGGCCAATTGGCCTCCGGGACGAAGGACCGCGAGCGACAAACGGTAGTAATATTATTGCGCAACCGAATCGCTCTCCGGCCGGGGTTTGAAGGCTCTTTTTGAATGCATTGGGGTGGGAAGACAAAGGAGGCGGGAACGAAAGTTTGGGGGCACCCGTTCTGGACAATGCTGCAGAGTATTTGCGTAACATTGCCGCTCGGCGGCTGCTTGCTCGCCGGCGACAAACCGGAGCCCGGGCTTAATATTCCCCCTGCGTACAGCGCAGGCCCGCGCAATCCCGCAGCGGCGGAGGCCGCAATGCCGCCGCTCGACTGGTGGCGAGGCTTCCGTTCGCGCGAACTGACCGAAATCATTGAGGAGGCCCGCGCTGCCAATCTCGATATAGCAGCGGCGGTTGCACGCATCGTGCAAGCCGATGCGAATTCCCGCATCGTCGGCGCCGCTTTGTTGCCAATCATCGATCTCAACGCCAATGGCACGCACTCACAGCAATCGAAGACCACCGGCAGTTCGAGTGTCGTCAACGTTTCGAGGTCCGGCGCCAGTGTCCAAATCATCAACAACAACCTGTCGGCCACGCTGAGCGCCAGCTATGAGATCGATTTCTGGGGCAAGAACCGCTCACTCCTGCGCGCCGCCGAGCAGGCCGCGGTCGCGAGCCGGTTCGACCGCGAGGTCGTCGGCCTCACCACCGTGGTCGCCACCGCCAACGCTTATTTCCAGGTCCTGGCCACGCAGGACCGGTTGCGCGTCGCGCGCGATAACCTCGCCAGTGCAACACGCGTGCTCAACCTGATTCAGCAGCGGCTTCAGGCAGGCACCGCTTCGGCGCTCGACACCGCGCAGCAGGAGAGCCTGGTTAACACCCAACGCGCGGCCATCCCGCCGCTCGAACAAACGCTGCGCCAAAACCGGGTTGCCCTTGCCGTGCTGATGGCCCGCTCGCCGGAAAGCGTGACGATCCGCGGCGGAAGTCTGCGCAGCATCGCCTATCCGCGCGTGACCCCGGGCTTGCCGTCGGAACTCCTCACGCAGCGCCCCGACATCCGCGAGGCCGAGGCCAATCTGGCCGCGGCCGATGCCAATGTTGAAAATGCGCGCGCGCAATTCCTGCCGAGCATCCAGCTGACCGGCGAAGGTGGCTACCAAAGCGCTTTCCTCAAGCTCCTGCTGCGACCGGAGTCAGTCATCTATACCGCCGCAGCCGGATTGACCCAGCCAATTTTCCATGGCGGGCAGCTCCTGGGGAATCTCGACCTGCAAAAGGGCCGGCAGGACGAATTGCTGCAGATTTACCGCAAAGCCGTTATCTCCGGCTTTGCCGACGTCGAGAACGCTCTCGACGCCATCAGGCAGACCGCCCAGCGCGAGCGCCTGCAGCGCGACGTCGTGTCGAGCTCACGCCGCGCCTTTGATATCTCCGAGCAGCGTCTGCGCGAAGGCACGGTCGATCTTGTCACGGTGCTGCAGACGCAACAGACTCTGTACCAGGCCGAGGATGCTCTCGCGCAGGCGCGCCTCGCCCATGTGCAGGCAATCTTGAGCCTCTATCAGGCGCTTGGAGGCGGCTGGTCGCCGAAACCGGTGGAAGCCGCCGATGCACGGTGAGTTTCCCAAACAGATCTTAGCGAAGGCGCGCGGCGGCACCCGGCGCATCCTTGTGATCGGCATTGTCCTGATCGCGCTTGCCGCTGTTTTCTATTACGTGTTCAGTGCTTCGGCGCCGCAGCAGCGGCGCGGCGGGCGTTTTACCCCCAGCGAGGGACCCGTCCCGGTGCTCGTCGCCCCAGCAGCCCGTGCGGATGTGCCGGTCTATCTGGATGCGGTTGGAACCATCAAAGCTCTCAACACCGTGACGGTGCGCCCGCAAGTCGACGGCAAGCTCCTCAGCGTCAACTTCAAGGAAGGCGACGACATCAAGAAGGGCGACTTGCTGGCCAAGATCGACCCCATTATTTATCAAGCGCAGCTCAATCAAGCGATCGCCAAAAAGGCGCAGGACGAAGCGCAGCTCGCAAACTCGAAGATCGATCTCGATCGCTACGAAAGACTCGCCGCCACCGCCGCGATCAACAAGCAGCAGGCTGACACCCAGCGTGCGCTGGTGGCGCAGAATACCGCGCTGGTGCAGGCCGACCAGGCAGCAATCGACAATGCCCAGGCGATGCTTGGCTACACGACAATTACCGCGCCGATCGACGGCCGCACCGGCATTCGCATGGTGGACGAAGGCAACTATGTGCGCTCGGCCGACGCCAATTCATCGATTGTGGTTATCACGCAGCTGCAGCCGATCTCGGTGATTTTCAACTTGCCGCAGCAGGACCTTTCCCAGGTGAACACTGCCTTCGACAAAGGTCCGCTCAAGGTCGAAGCGCAACGGTCGGACACCGACGCGGTGATTGACCGTGGCACGCTCAGGGTCGTCGACAATCAGGTCGACCAGACCACAGGGACCGTGAAGCTCAAGGCCGAATTTCCCAACGCCAACCTGCAGCTCTGGCCCGGTCAGTTCGTCAACGTCCGGCTGCTGGTCGACACGCTGAAGCAGGTCGTGGTGATCCCGACAGGTGCGGTGCAACGGGGGCCAAACGGCACCTTCGTGTACGTCGTCAAGGATGACGATACCGTCTCGGTGCGGCCAATTACGGTGGAGAAACAGGACGAGGCACAGACGGTTGTCAGCAAGGGCCTAGAGGCAGCCGAGCGCGTCGTGACGACCGGGTTTGTCCGCCTCACCGACGGAGCCAAGGTCGGGATCGGCAGCGGCGAGGCACCAGCGGCTCAGCCCGCCGGTCAGCGTCCGCAGGGGCAAGGCGGCGGACGACGGCAACGGGGCGGCGGCACTGCAAAACCAAACCCACAGCAATGAGCGTATCGTCGCCCTTTATTCACCGACCGATCGCGACCTCGTTGCTCGGTGTCGCAGTGATGCTGGGCGGCTGCCTCGGCTACTGGTGGCTGCCGGTCTCGGCGCTGCCGCAGGTCGATTTCCCGACCATCCAAGTGACGACGCAACTGCCAGGCGCCAATCCCGACACTATCGCCTCGTTGGTGACTGCTCCACTTGAGCGGCAATTCGGGCAGATCCCGGCGCTGGAGACGATGACGTCATCCAGCTCCTTCGGCATCAGCCAGGTGACGCTGCAGTTTGACCTCAACCGGGACATCGACGGCGCCGCACAGGACGTGCAGTCGGCAATCAACGCGGCTGCCTCAACGCTGCCTCGCAATTTGCCCTATCCGCCGCTCTATTCGAAGGTAAACCCGGCCGACGCGCCGATTATCACGCTCGCCTTGACGTCGCAGACGATCAATCAGCGCACGCTGAGCGACATGGCCGACACTATCATGGCGCCGCGGCTGTCCGAGGTAACGGGCGTCGGACGCGTCTCGGTGCAGGGCGGCATTCGGCCGGCAATTCGTATTCAGGCTGATCTGTCGCGGATTGCCTCTTACGGCATCGCACTCGATGACATCCGCACCGCCGTCGTTGGCGCCAATGTCGCCGGCCCGAAAGGCGCGCTCGATGGCGCGCACCAGTCCTACACCATAGCGGCCAATGATCAGATCACCGCCGCCGACACCTACAAGGACATCGTCGTGGCTTTCCGCAACGGCGCGCCGGTGAAGATCAGCGACGTCGCCGACGTCGTGGATGGGTTAGAGAACACCAAAGTCGGCGCCTGGTACCGGGGCCAGCCGTCGATCGTCATCGATGTGCAACGCCAGCCCGGCGCCAACGTGATCGAGACGGTGCAGCGCGTGCGCGCGGAACTCCCGCGTCTGCGGCGCGCAATGCCGGCCGGCGCCAACCTCACGATCGTCAACGACCGCACCACCACCATCCGCGCGTCGATCCACGACGTGCAGTTCACGCTGGTGCTCAGCATCGCGCTCGTTGTACTCGTGGTTCTGATTTTCCTGCGCACGATCCGCGCCACCATCATCGCGGGCGTCGCGCTGCCGCTGTCGCTGATCGCAACTTTCGGCGTGATGTGGTTCTGCGGATTCTCGCTCGACAACCTGTCGCTGATGGCGCTGACCATCGGCACAGGCTTTGTGGTCGACGATGCGATCGTGATGATCGAGAACGTTGTCCGCCAAATGGAGAACGGCGAAGGCCCGCTTGAAGCGGCGCTTAAAGGCGCGCGGCAAATCGGCTTCACCGTGATTTCGCTGACCTTGTCGCTGATCGCGGTTTTCATCCCGCTATTGTTCATGACGGGTCTGGTCGGCCGCATGTTCCGCGAGTTCGCCCTCACCCTCACCATTGCAGTGGTGACGTCGGCCATCGTGTCACTGACGTTGACACCGATGATGTGCGCCCGCTTGCTGCGGCACGTTAGCGAACGCGAGCCGAGCGCGCTGACACGGCGGTTTAATGCACTGATCGACCGCAGTGTGGAACTCTACCAGTCGAGCCTTTTGTGGGTGCTGCGGCGCCAACCGGAAACACTCGCTGTCACTTTCGCGACGCTCGCCGCCACCATTCTGCTTTATGTCGTGGTGCCGAAAGGCTTTCTGCCGTTGCAGGACACCGGCCTGATCACGGCGGTGACCGAGGCTGGCACCGACGTCTCTTTCACAGAGATGCAGCGCCGCCAGCGCCTGGTCGAGGATGCGGTCCGGGCCGATCCCGATGTCACAGGCGTGGTTTCGGTGATCGGCGTCAGTCCCATCAACGCAACGCCGAACGCCGGCCGGCTAGTGATCTCGCTTAAACCACGTGACGAGCGCCGCGCCCATGTTGACGAAATTGTTGCCCGCCTCAAGCGCGCCGTCGCCGGTGTGGCCGGTATGACCGTCTATTTCCAGGCCACGCAGGACATCCAGATATCCACGCGCGTGAGCCGGGCGCAGTACCAATACACGCTCGTCGCCACCGAACGGGACGAGGTCATCGAATGGGCGGACAAGCTGGTGCGGGGTTTGCGGGGCAACCCGGCCCTGCGCGAGGTCGCTTCCGAAGCGCAGGAAGGCGGGCCGCGCGTACGGGTCGACGTCGATCGCGAACAGGCCGGACGGTTGGGCGTGTCGATGCAGAGCGTCACCGATACGCTCAACGACGCTTTCGGCCAGCGGCAGATTTCGACGATCTACGGACAGGCTAACCAGTATCGCGTTATCCTTGAGGCGCAGCCGCGCTACCAGCAGGATCCCAACGCGCTCACCAAGCTCTATGTGACGGGGGCCAGCACCTCGACTGGCACGGCGGCAACCGTCGCCACCACCGCCACCGGCACTACCAATACCAACACCACCGCGACACCGAATGCGGTCACCAGCAGCAACCAGGTGCCGCTGTCGTCATTTGCCCGTTTCATCCCGACGTCAGCACCGCTTGCTATCGCGCATCAGGAGCAGTTTCCTTCCGTCACGATCAGCTTCGATCTCAGTGACGGTTACGCTCTATCCGACGCAGTCGCGGCGATCCGGACGGTGCAACGCGAGATCGGCATGCCCTCCTCCGTAACCGGAAGCTATTCAGGCGATACCGCCGAATTCGACAAGGCGATCGCGGGCGAACCCTGGCTGATTCTGGCTGCCATAATCGCGATCTACATCGTGCTGGGCGTCCTCTACGAGAGCTTCATCCACCCGCTCACGATTCTTTCCACCCTGCCCTCCGCCGGCGTCGGCGCACTGCTCGCACTGATGCTATTCGGCCACGACCTCTCGGTGATCGCGCTGATCGGCATCGTGCTGCTGATGGGTATCGTGAAAAAGAACGCAATTCTGATGATCGACTTCGCCATCGAGGCCGAACGCACGCAGGGTCTGTCGCCGGAGCAGTCAATCGTACAGGCGGCGATGCTGCGATTTCGCCCGATCATGATGACCACTCTTGCGGCACTGTTTGGCGCGCTGCCACTCGCACTGGAGGGTGGGACCGGATCCGAGCTGCGCAACCCGCTCGGCATCACCATCATCGGCGGTTTGCTGCTGTCGCAATTGCTGACACTCTACACGACGCCCGTAATCTATCTTTACATGGAGCGGCTGCGTGCGCGCCTGACACCGGCCGCGCCTCCCGTCGCACCGCGCGCGCCGCGCCCGGCACGGGGCCGGCCGTGAACTTTTCATACCCGTTCATCCGGCGTCCGATCGGAACCACGCTTCTCGCCATCGGCGTGTTCCTCGTCGGCGCGGTCGCGTACTTTTTTCTGCCGGTCGCCAGCCTACCGACCGTTGAATTTCCGACCATTTATGTCAGCGCCAGCCGTCCGGGGGCCGAGCCCAACGTGATGGCGGCGACGGTAGCGGCGCCGCTCGAACGGCGTCTCGGCGAAATCTCCGGCGTGACCGAGATGACATCGGTTTCCTCGCTCGGCCTTTCGCGCATCACCATCCAATTCGACCTTAGCCGCAATATCGATGGCGCCGCACGCGACGTGCAGGCTGCGCTTAACGCCGCGCTCGCCGACCTGCCCGGCGATCTGCCGACGTTGCCGACGTTCCGCAAGGCCAACCCTTCCGCGGCCCCGATTCTGATCCTCGCGCTCACATCGAAAACCCTGCAACCGAGCGCCATCTATGACGCGGCGGACAGCGTCATTGCGCAGCGCCTGTCGCAGGTCGATGGCGTGGCCGATGTGACTGTCGCCGGTTCGGAACAGCCGGCCATCCGGGTGAGTGTTGATCCGGCGCGACTGTCGGCAATGGGCCTGTCGCTCGAGGATGTCCGCACTGCCATCTCCAATTCAAATGCAGCCGGCCCGCTCGGATCGTTCGACGGCAATAAGCGGGCCGTTACGATCGGCATCAACGACCAACTGAGCGATGCCGGCGAGTACGATCCGGTGGTCGTCAAGACGCTCAATGGCACGGTCATTCGGCTGTCGAGCGTTGCCACCATCCGGCCGAGCGTGCGCAACACGCGCTCGGCGGGATGGTTCAACAGAGACCCTTCGGTCCTGCTCATTATTACCAAACAGGGAAACGCCAACGTCATCGATACCGTCGATCGGATCTACGATCTGCTGCCCGAGCTCCGGCAATGGGTGCCTGAAGGGCTCGACATTTCGGTGTTGAGCGACCGTACGCAGACCATCCGGGCCAGCGTGCACGACATGCAGCTTACGCTCGCGGCTACCGTCATCCTCGTAATGCTGGTCGTGTTTCTGTTTTTGCGGCGGGCGGCACCAACCGCAGCAGCCGGCGTGACGGTACCGCTTGCGCTCTCCGGCACCTGCGCCGCCATGTGGGCCGCCGGCTTTTCCATCGACAACCTGTCGCTGATGGCATTGGCAGTCAGTGTGGGTTTCGTCGTCGACGATGCCATCGTGATGATTGAAAACGCTTTCCGGCATCTCGAAAAAGGCGTCTCGCCGTTGCGGGCGACCCTGATGGGCGCGCGGCAGATCGGATTCACGGTGGTATCGATTTCGGTATCGCTGATCGCAGCCTTCATCCCGCTGCTTTTCATGGGTGGCGTCGTCGGCCGCCTGTTCCGGGAATTTTCCGTGACGCTTGCGTTTGCGATCGCGATTTCCACCGTGGTGTCGCTGTCGGTGACGCCGATGATCTGCGCCTATTTCGTGCGGCAGCCGCCGAGCCGCGACGCCACCTGGCTCGACCGGTGGGTCGAGGGCCTGCTGGCGCGGCTGGTCCGGTTTTACGACCGCACGCTCACGCTCGCGCTCGGTCACCGATCGTTCATGCTGATCGTATTCGTCGCGACGATCGTGCTCACCGTCGGCCTCTACATCAAGACGCCGAAAGGCTACTTCCCGCAGGACGACACCGGCCTCGTCTTCGGCGGCACGATCGCGTCGCCGGATATCTCGTTTGACGCCATGAAGGCGCTGCAGCTCAAGGCGATGGATATAGTGCTCGCCGACCCTGCCGTCGCCGGCCTCGGCTCATCGGTCGGCGCTTCGAATTTCAACGCCGCCGTCAATTTCGGCCGCTTGTTTATCAGCTTGAAGCCGCTCAGCGAACGCGGCGGGCTGAGCACGCAGCGCGTCATCGCGCGCCTGAGGCCCAAGCTCGCCGACATTCCGGGACTGCGCGTGTTCATGTTTCCGGCGCAGGACGTTCGGGTCGGCGGCCGACAAACCGATTCCCAATACCAGTTCACGCTGTGGAGCTCCGACATCGAGGAATTGCAGAAGCGGGTATCGACCGTACTTGACCGCGTGAAGCAGGTGCCGGGCGTCGTCGACGTGACGACTGACCGAGACCAGGGAGGGCTGCAGGTCAATATCAACATCGACCGGCAGGCCGCGTCACGGCTGGGCGTGCGCGTGCAGGACATCGACAACGCGCTCAACAACTCCTTCTCGCAGCGGCAGATCTCGACGATCTACGGCACCCGCAACCAATATCGCGTCATTCTGGAAGTGGGCCGCCAGTACAACCGCGATCCGAGCGATCTCACCCGCGTCTACGTTCCGGGCAGCGGCTCCGCGCAGGTTCCTTTGTCGGCCGTAACGCGCATCGAGCGCGGCAATGTTCCGCTCGCAGTCAATCACCAGGGTCAATTCCCCTCGATAACTATCTCGTACAACCTGACACCCGATGCCTCGATCGAGGATACCACCGCGGCTATCGAAAAAGCCGTCATCGATCTCCATTTGCCCGACGTCATCCACGCCGATTTTGCCGGCGACATCCGGGCCTTCAAACAATCCGCCGGCGCACAGCCGCTTCTGCTGATCGCAGCGCTGATCGCTGTCTACATCGTGCTCGGCATACTCTATGAGAGTCTTGCCCACCCGCTGACCATCATTTCCACGCTGCCGTCGGCCGGTCTCGGTGCGCTGCTTGCGCTGCAATTGTTTGGCACGGAACTCTCGATCATTGCCTTCATCGGCATTATTCTCCTCATCGGCATCGTGAAGAAGAACGGCATCATGATGGTGGACTTCGCGCTCGACGGCGAACGGCGGCTCGGTCTCCCGCCGGAACGGGCGATTCACGACGCCTGCCTCGCCCGTTTCCGCCCGATCCTGATGACCACGATGGCCGCCATGCTCGGTGCATTGCCGCTGGTGATCGCCATAGGCCCCGGCTCCGAGCTTCGGCGCCCGCTCGGTATCACCATCATTGGCGGACTGCTGGTCTCGCAGGTGCTCACGCTCTACACGACGCCGGTGATCTATCTGCTGCTCGACAGACTGCACCGCAGGCTCGGCGGAGCGAGCTTTACGTTCATGCGACGTCGCGGGCGGCCGCAGCTGGCCGAATAGATCAAACGCCCAAATAGCGGCGCTGCACGTCGGGCGCCGCGGCAAGCTCCGGCGAAGTGCCCTTCCACACCACGCGTCCACGTTCGATCAGAAAATGGCGGTCCGCCACACGCAACAATGCGCCAACGTTCTTGTCGATCACCAGGATCGACAGACCCAACTCTTTGAGGCTCGCAAGACAGCGCCAGATCTCGGCGCGGATAAGCGGCGCAAGGCCCTCGGTCGCTTCGTCGAGGATCAGCAGCCGTGGATTGGTCATGAGCGCCCGGCCAATCGCAAGCATCTGCTGCTCGCCGCCGGACAATTGATTGCCCATGCTGCT
>Ga0105248_10007022_pt1 | contig 12335 bp, 6 predicted proteins | sample KBSS34metaG_FD_81524 | JGI IMG/M metagenome (GOLD analysis project Ga0105248, IMG submission 81524) | Switchgrass rhizosphere microbial communities from Kellogg Biological Station, Michigan, USA - KBS S3-4 metaG | ecosystem: Host-associated > Plants > Roots > Rhizosphere > Soil | place... | reverse complement strand
GCACGACCTCGTCGTTGTGCATCCGGATGCAGCCGTGGGACGCGTACCGCCCGATCGAGGCTTCGTCGCTCGTGCCGTGGATCCGGATCAGGCCCGGCGCGGTGATGTAGATCGCCCGGGGGCCCATCGGGTTGCCGGGGCCGCCGGGGATGACGGCGGGCTCCCCAGCACCCCACCCGTCCAGAGCCGGGTTGTGCCAGACCGGGTCCACCTGCTTGTCGTAGATGCGCCAGACACCCGTCGGGGTGGTGAACCCCGGCTTGGCCGTCGCGACGGTGAAGGTCCGCACGACCTGGAACCCGTCGTACAGATAGAGACGGTTCTCGTTCAGCCGGACGACGACCGTGTGGCCGAGGGAGTCGTCGGTGACCTTCGGCTGCACCCTCGCCGTCTCCAACGCCACATGGCCCTTCCCCTGCGCGAGGGCCCGCTGGATCGCGACCTTTGCCGCGGCCGCGTCGAGCTTCGCGCCCGGCCGCGCATGGATCATCGTGATGTCGTCGTGCGAGGGGGTGATGCCGATCGAGGCGTCCACCGGCGACACGTAGGTGCGCTTCGCGATCATGCTCGCGAAGTCGGCGACGCCCGTGCCGCTCGAGGACACGTCGAGGGAGAGGTTCACGTCGAGCGACTCGTCGCGCAGCCGGTGCCAGGCGCGGTCGAGCGTTCCGAGGTCCTGGCCGGCGTGGAACGCGCGGGCGACGGCGTGGGTGACGGCCGCTCGCTGGCCGAGCGTCGCCGGCGACACGGTCCAGTGGTCGTGACCCACGGTGACGGTGAGCGGCTGGCTGAGCTCGGCGTGCGCCGCGGTCCGCACCGCCTGGATCGCCTCGTCCCGGGTCATCCCGCTGACGTCGACGCCTTGGATCGAGACCCCCGGCATGATGCGGTCGGCGTGCGAGTGCTCGTAGCGCATCGCGGCGTACGCGGCGCCCGCCGTTAGCAGCCCGACCCCGGCGAGGACCCCGAGGAGGACGAGCAGCACGGCGGAACGCCGGCGCCGATGCACGTGTCGACCGTTGGCCATGTTCGAGAACCGCTCCAGACCTGGGAAGGAAGGACGCCCGATGATACCGCCCAGGTCAGGGCGCGTCGGGCAAGACGCCTGCCGGAACGGGAACGCCGAGCGCCATCGCGTACCGGCCGGACCCGGCGGTCCCCGCGCCCAGCGCGACGATCGGGCCGCTCGCCTCGACCAGCGCTGCGGCGGTGTGATCCTTGGCGAGGAACGACCGGGAGACGGCAGCCGTCTGACCGGCCGGAACGCTCAGCTGGATCGTGTCGCCGACGCTCCCCCCGCCGTCGTGCAGGAGCGTCACGGTGGCCCGGACCTTGCTCGCGCCGTCGTTGACGAGGACCATCGAGGCGGCCGGGTCGAGGCCGAACGCGGTCGGTAGCACCACCCACGCGGGCGCGTCCGTTGCCGTGCCGCCGGTCGCGGCGTCGTCTGCGCCGTGTCCGGCCGCCCGTAACCCGGCGGCCACCGTACCGTCCTGGGTCTGCACGAGCAGCGCCGACCCGCCCTCGGTCGGCACCTGCGACGACGTCGTGGACGAGCCGCCCTGCCGGACATCCGACAGATCCCCGATCGCGCTCTCGTCGACGCCGCGCGCCAGCACCTGGGCGGAGAACCGGATCCCGGTGTCGTTCGTCACGAGCAGCGACAGCGTCGCCCCGCCGGTTCCCCCGGTGATCGGCAAGATCCACTGTGATGCCTGGTTCGGCACCGCGAGCGACGAGCGGATCCCGCCGCCGTCGCGAACCACGCTCGAGGCCACGGCGATCCTGCCGCGAGCCGCGGTCACCTCCGCGCCGACGATCGTTTGCCCGAGCGCCCCGACCTTCTGGGAGCCGATGGGGAGCGCGAGCGCCGACCCCGCCGGGACGGTGAGATCGGTCCAGGCGTTGCTGCGAACCGGCGGCTCCTCCGGCAGGTACAGGGTGACGTCGATCACGGCGTCGATCGAGAACGGGTTCATCACCACCAAGAAGGAATGCGATCGCTGGGTGGTGACGGCGTCGACGACGTCCCAGTGCTGGCCGGGGGTCGAGGTGCAGGGCTCCGCGCCGAGCCCCGGCTCCTTCGCGCCGCCCCAGACGACCCACCCCACGGCGGCCCACCCGCCGAAGACGTCGACGCGTGTCGACGCCGCCCGCGCCGACGCGTCGACCTCCTGCAGCACCTCGCCGTGCGGCGGCACCGACACCTCCTTGGGCGTGCCGAGCGGCTTCGCGGCGTAGGACGTCAGCCGCGCGTCGAGGGTTGCCCCGGTCGGGTTCGCGATCTCGATCGTGCCGGTCCATCCGGGACCGCCCCCATGTGGACACAGCCACGTCGTCGACGGCGCGGCCCCGGTCGTCGCGGCGGCCGGTGCCGCCGGCCCCAGGCGCGTCGCCGCCTCGGCACCGATCACCGCGAGCGCAGCCAGGACGATCGCGAGCCACCCGCGGCCGCCCCGCATCACCGGCGCACCGGCTTCCGCGTGACCCACAGCGCGACGGCCCACACCGCGGCGAGCAGCCACATCGCGAGCGTGCGCGGGAACTGGTCGCCGAACCGGATCTGGACGTCGCCGGTCGCGCCGGCGAACGAGGTCGCCCACCCGAACGAGCGCTCGGGGGACGTCCCGGGACCGACGAGCTCCCAGGAGGGGTCGTAGGCGGTCGCCACCGTCGCGAGATCGCCCCGGCCACTCGTGCCGACCCAGCCGCCCTCCGTGGCCGCGAGCGTGCCCGTGACCTCGGCTCGCAACCGCTGGATCGCATCTGGATCGTCCGATCGTGCGATCGTCCGCGTCTCGTCGTCGGCGTGCAGCACCGCGGCCGGCGGGATCGCCGCCGTGTTGCGCCAGATCGAGAGCCCCGCGGACGGCACGGGCTCGAGATCGACCTGTGCGTGGACCGCCTGGGTCGCGGCAGCGTTCAAGCGATCTTCGGGCACGACGAGGAACCGGACGCCGAAGGGCGCGAGCAAGGCGCCGCCGTGGACGGTCGTTCCGGACAGGATCTCCTGCAGCGTCGATCCGAGCGGATCCACGCCACCACCGGTCAGCGGACGGCCGATGTCGATGGCGAGCGTCCCGCTCCGATCGGTGAGGGCGTAGGCGGCGGTCGCGTCGCCGGCCCCGACCACGCCCGCCGGATCACCGCCCGGCGCCGGGAACGGCTGTCCGTCGCGGTCCGCGAGCCAGACCACGTTGTACGGAGCGCCGTTCGTCGCGGCGGACAGCACCGCCCACGACGGCGGGATCCGGTCGGGTCCGCCGATGCCCCACGTCGCCGCCATCGCCGCGAGCGCCTGCAGGAACAGCCCGAGCGCGAGCACCGAGGTCAGCAGAACGCTGCCGATCTGCCGGAACCCGAACGACGTGCGCTCGATCCCGCCGAACGCCGACGCGAGGCCGTCACCGAGCACGAACGCGGCACAGACGGCGGCGAGGGTCGTGTAGACCGGCGCGTTGGAAGCCCACGCCGGCAGGTAGCCCGCGCCGGCGAGCCAGGCAAGCCCGAGCGCGACCACGCCGACGATCGCGGCACGCGCCGCAGGCGCCCGTCGCTCGCCGCGCGCGAGGGCGAGCCCGAGCAGTGCTCCCACCGGCAGGACGAGCGCCGGCGTCCAATCGCCGGGGGCGTGCCCCAACGAGAACCGAAGCAGCTTCCAGGGGTTCAGCTGGCCGATCCCGGACCACAGGCCGAGGCCGCCCTGCGCGGTCATCGTCGGGAGGAATGGGAACAGCAGGACCGCCGCCGCGACCGTGGCGGCGACCGCCAGCACGACCCCACGGATCCTGCCGGGCGCGAGCAGCAGGCCCCCCACCAGCAGCACACCGACCGCCAGCACGATACCGGGCACGAACGCCGCCCCGACGGCGAGCGTGACGGCGAGCCCGGCCGCGAAGCGCACGCGCCCGTCCGATGGCTCGGCGCGCGCGAAGGCCGACTCCATGCGTTCCACGAGCGGCGGCATCACGGCCATCAGGAACAGCTGCGCGACGCGGCCGTCGGAGATCGACCAGAGCATCAACGCCGAGGACGCATACGTCGCGGCTGCCACGACCGCGGCGCCCGGCTTGCCCGTGCGACGGACGACGGCGCGGTAGCAGAGCACCGTCGCGAGCACCGGCCCGACGATCACGATCAGCTTCTGCGCCAGCGTCGTGCTGACGAACGACGCGTAGGAGATGCCCCCCAGCGCCGCGAGCCCCGGGCTCGCCGCAGCCGTTCCCCCGAGGCCGGTCGTGCGGTAGCCCGAGACGAGCTCGGTAAAGAACCCGCCCGGCGCGGCCGGGAACGAGGGAAGGACGGCGCCCACCAGTGGATCGGGCGAGACGAGCGCGCGCGCCGCGAAGCCCCAGACGAGCGCGCCAAGGAACCCGGCGACCACGACGGGATGCTCCGAGACGAACGATGCGGTTCGATGGCGGAGCCGAAGCGCGGCCGGTCCCTCGGCGTCGTCGTCTCCGAACTCCCGCTGTTCCTCCAAGATCCGCTCCGCGGTCTGGAACCAGCGTGGCAGGTGCAGCCCCGCCGACGCGGTGTAGCGGCTCAGGGCGTGATCGCGCACGGTGCGCGCGCGCTGGGTCTCACGGCGGCGGCGGAGCGTCCCTCCGAAGTGGGTGATGTTCCATCCGATCGCGGCGAGCAGCTCGTAGGCCTCCTCGAACCGCCGGCCGAGACACAGATAGAGGAGTCGCACGAGGGTCAGCAACGTGCCGACCGGCAGGACCCACAGCAGCGAGACGAGGCTGTAGTTCTTCAACACGGCGGCAAGCGCGTTGCGGTCCTGCGTGTAGCGCGGGCTGCGCTCATCGTCGGCCGCGTCGACGTCGTCGTGGGCGGGGCCGTGTTGCGCCCGCGCGCGAGGCGTCATCAGCACGGGCCACCCCGCGATGCGCGCCCGCCAGCACAGATCGACGTCGTCGACCCCGAGCCGCTCGTCGTACAGACCGATCCGCTGCCACACGGCGCGGTCGACCAACATGGCGCAGCCGTCGACGGCGAGCACGTCGAGGATCCGGTCGAACTGGCCCTGATCGATCTCGCCGGGTTGCAGCGGCGAGATCGCGTGCCCGAACCGGTCGACGGCTCGGCCGACGTCGCGGAGCTCACGGGGACGATCGAGGTCGACCACCTTGGCGCCGACGATGCCCGGCGGTTCGGTCTGCAGCGACGTCGCCTCGACGAGGCACGCGACGGCGTCTTCGTCCAACACCGCGTCGCCGTGGAGCAACAAGACGTGATCCGCCGCGGCGACCACCGGTTGCTGGAGCGCGGCGGCGAAGGATCGTGCGTAGCCGAGCCGCTCGTCGTTGCGGATCACGCGGGCGGGGCCGAGCGCTCGCTCGAGGAGCTCGTGCGCGTCGTCGTCGGTCGCGTCGTCGACGGCGAGGACGCCGAACTGCTCGTAGGTTTGGCTCGCGAGGGCGTGCAGACACGGACGGAGCGCGGGCTCGGCCGCCCGGACGACCAAGATCGCGAGCACCGAAGGGGTGCGGGTCGGGGCGCTCGCCGACGCGACGGACGGGCTGGATGCGGTCATGGGGAAGCGCGGACCTCGCGCGGCGGCGAGCCTAGCATGCACCCTCTCGTGGACAGCGGAAGGGGGGCCCGCAAGGGCCCCCCTTCAACGCGCGGAACGTGGATCAGCGCTTCTTCGCGCTGCGGCGCTTCGCCGGCTTGCGCTTGGCCGCCGTCTTCTTGGCTGCGGTCTTGCGCTTCGCAGCCTTGCGCTTGGCGGGCTTGCGCTTGGCGGTCGACTTCTTGGCCGCGCTCTTGCGCTTGGCGGGCTTGCGCTTGGCCGCGCCCTTCTTGGCCGCGCTCTTGCGCTTCCGGGTCGTGGTCTTGCGCTTCGCCGCGCCCTTCTTGGCCGCGCTCTTGCGCTTCCGGGTCGTGGTCTTGCGCTTCGCCGCGCCCTTCTTGGCCGCGCTCTTGCGCTTCGCCGCCGTGGTCTTGCGCTTGGCCGCGCCCTTCTTGGCCGCGCTCTTGCGCTTGGCAGGCTTGCGCTTCGCGGTCGACCGCTTCTTGGCCGATCCTCTCTTCGCTGCCATGCTGCCCCCTTCCCTTTCCAGTGCTGTTCGATGTGGTGCGGTCTCTCGCCGAGAGGCCTTTACGACGCCATCCGCTTCAGGCGGCGCCGCTCCCGTTCGCTCATGCCCCCCCACACGCCGTAGCGTTCATCGCGACGGAGCGCGTAGTTGAGGCACTCGATGCGAACGGAACACTCGCTGCAGATCCTCTTCGCCTCCCTCGATGAGCCTCCCTTCTCGGGGAAGAAGATCTCCGGGTCGTGATCCCGACACCGTGCTCGCTCTTGCCAAGGGATGTAGTGGTGCACTCCTCAACTCCCCCCGAAATCACACGCGTGTGATTCTGAAGGAAGATCCTCCCCGATGACAAGGGGTTGATAGGAGGAATCTCTGCCTCTCCTTCATCCTCTGGTTCAAGCTCTCCGCGCAATCGTGGCTGGTCTATCGGCGCGGCGCAAGCGTTTCAGAGACGTTTCCGCACGGTCAATCTGGTTGACGGAAACCGTCAGTGAGGTTGACCGATATGGGGTCCGGAGGCCGTTTTCGCGTCGCTGATGACGCGTTCATAGATCGTCGTGCGGACCGCGGGGATGCGACCGATCGCGCGGATCGCGTCGTCGAAGCGCGCCGGTGTCATCTCGATCCCCCACTCCGCGCCCGCCATGCGACTGATGGTTTCCTCCATCAAGGTGCCGCCGAAATCGTTCGCGCCTGCTTGCAATATCCGCTGGCACGCATCGACTCCGAGTTTCACCCACGACACTTGCACGTTGTGGATAACTCCGTCGAGCAAGATGCGCGCGACGGCGTGCATGCGCAGCGTGTCGTCGAACGACGGTCCGGGACGCGCCGCGCCGGCGAGGAAGATCGGCGCGTTCCGATGGACGAACGGCAGCGGGACGAACTCCGTGAACCCACCGGTGTCGCGTTGGATGCGGGCCAATCTCCGGATGTGGAAAACCCAGTGAGGCGGGGCGTCCACGTGTCCGTACATGATCGTTGAGCTCGATCGGATCCCGAGGCCGTGCGCCGTCCGGATGATCGATTCCCATGTGTCGGCGGGCAATTTCCCCTTGGTGAGGAGCCAGCGGACGTCGTCGTCCAGGATCTCGGCGGCGGTTCCCGGCATCGTGTCGAGCCCGGCATCGCGGAGCTCCTCGAGGAACGCGCCGTGGGAGACGCCACGTTTCGCGGCGCCCGACATGATCTCCATCGGGGAGAACGCATGGACATGCATGCCGGGGACGCGGGCCTTCACGGCGCGGACGAGGTCCCCATAGAAGGAGGCCGGCAGGTCCGGGTGGATCCCGCCCTGCATGCAGACCTCGCTCGCGCCGGCGAGCCAGGCCTCCTCCGCCCGATCGGCGACCTCGTCCAGCGTGAGGGTGTAGGACTCCGCATCGACCTCTCGTTGCGCGAACGCACAGAAGCGGCAGCCGACGTAGCAGACGTTCGTGAAGTTGATGTTGCGGTTGCGGACATAGGTGATCTCGGGACCGACCGCCTCGGCGCGAAGGTCGTCGGCCACGCGACACAGCGCGTCCAACGCTTGGCCGTCGGCTCGGAACAGCGCCAGTGCCTCGTCGTCCGTTATCGCTTCGTGGCGCTCGGCCTTGCGGAGCGCGTGGCGTATCTCGGCCTCGATCCGCGCCGGGCTCGGATGGTCGGAGCCCCAGGCGGCGGTGACAGCGTTGTCGTTCTCGAAGATCCCGTAGACCGGCTCGGCGTCGTCACGCAGGCCGGCGCCGTCGGCCTTGGCGAAGGCGAGCGCGATGGTTCGCGGCTTGAACGTCAAGCCTGCGTCTTGCCACGCGACGGGCTCGGGCCGCGTGTCGGCGGCAAGCCCATCGGGGCCGAGCAGCGCGTCAACCGGCGCTCGCATCGCGCCGGCGAGCCAGGGATCTGGCTCATGCGCGTACCGCGGGTAGATCGCAAGCCGCTCACGGAGCTGTTTGCCGCGTGCCGCGGTCGTCTCGGCGAGGCGGTCGATCTGCGGCCACGGCCGCTCGGGATTGACGTGGTCGGGCGTGATCGGAGAGACGCCGCCCCAGTCGTTGATGCCGGCATCGAGGAGCCGCAGCCGCTGCGTCTCGTCGGACAGGTTGGGTGGCGCCTGGACGCTCACGTGCGGCCCCATCACGATCCGCGCCACGGCGACGGCGGCGAGGAACGTCTCGTCGGACGGCTCGGGGGCCCCGTGCATCGCGGTCTTCGGTTTCGCCCGGAAGTTCTGCACGATGACCTCTTGGATGTGGTGGTAGCGGCGATGCAGATCACGGATCGCGAGGAGCGACGCCGCCCGCTCGCGCGCCGTCTCGCCGATGCCGACGAGTATCCCGGTGGTGAAGGGGATCGCGAGCCGCCCGGCGTCCTCGATCGTGCGCAGACGAACGGCCGGCACCTTGTCGGGCGACCCGTGGTGCGCGCCGCCGGGTTCCGACAGACGATCGCTGGAGGTCTCGAGCATGATCCCCATCGACGCGCTGACGTGCTTCAGGCGTGCCAGCTCCTCGTAGGACATGACACCGGGGTTGAGATGTGGCAGCAAGCCGGTTCGCTCGATCGTCGCGATCGCGACCGCACGGAGGTAGTCGAGGGTCGTCGCGTAGCCGCGTTCCTCGAGCCAGGTGGCCGCACGGGGGTAGCGGAGCTCGGGGCGGTCCCCCAGCGTGAACAAGGCCTCCTTGCATCCCGCCGCTGCACCCGCAGATGCGATCGCCACGACCTCATCGGGTGTCAGGTAGGCGGGGACGTCGTCCGCGGGCGGCTTCGCGAACGTGCAGTAGTGGCAGTGATCGCGGCAAAGCATCGTCAGCGGGACGAACACCTTGCGCGAATAGGAGACGGTGTCGCCCCAGCCGAGATCACGGAGCCGTCCGGCGATCGCCAGCAGGTCGGTGAGGTCGTCGCCGCGCGCGTCACACAGCGTGGTGAGCTCGTCGAGCGACAGGGACTTGCCGGCGTCGGCCCTCGTGAGCGGCCGCCGCGCGGCGCTGGTCCTCGTCGCGACGATCGCGTCGGCCATCTCGCGCGAGCCTACTACCCTTAGCCGTTCATGAAGGTGGCGGCGCTCGCCGGCGGGATCGGCGCGGGGAAGTTCCTGCGCGGACTGACGCGCGTCGTGCCCGGCGAGGATCTGACGGTGATCGTGAACGTCGCGGACGACATCGTCGTGCATGGGCTGCACGTCTCGCCCGACCCGGACTCGGTGACGTATTGGCTCGGCGACGCGTTCGACCGTGCGCGCGGGTGGGGGCGCCGCGACGAGACGTTCCGGGCGAACGACGCGCTCGCGGCGTTCGGCGGCGACCGGTCGTGGTTCGGCCTGGGGGACCTCGACCTCGGCACGCACCTCTTCCGGACCGGGCGCCTCGGCGAAGGCGCCTCGCTGTCCGAGGTCACGACGCAGATCGCGGCCCGGTTCGGGGTGGACGCACGGCTGCTCCCGGCGAGCGACGACCGGATCGAGACGCGGATCGAGTGCACCGGCTCCGACGGGGAGCCGCTGGACCTCCATTTCCAGGAGTACTGGGTCCGGCGCGGGGGGCGCGACGAGGTGACCGACGTGCGGTACGAGGGCGCGGGGGCGGCGACCCCCGCTCCGGGGGTGCTCGAGGCGATCGCCGGGGCCGACGTCGTCGTGATCTGTCCGTCGAATCCCGTGGTGTCGATCGGACCCATCCTGGCCGTGCCGGGCGTCCGCGACGCGGTCGTCGCACGCCGCGCCGCGGTGACGGGGGTGAGCGGGATCGTCGGGGGCGCGCCGGTCGCCGGGATGGCGGACCGGCTGATGCCAGCCGTGGGGATCGAGGTCAGCGCGTCCGGCGTGGCCGCCTCCTATAAGGAGTTCCTCGGGGCGTGGCTCGTCGACGAGGCCGACGCCGCGGCGGCGGCGGATGTCGAGGCGCTGGGTATCCGGTGCGGCGCCGCCGACACGATCATGGTCGACGACGGTCGGGCGGAAGCCGTCGCCCGGGCGGCGCTGGAGCTCGTCGCGTGACGCTCGATGTCCTTCCGATCCCGGGCCTCCCCGAGGTCGGCCCAGGTGACGACTTGGCGGACCTTCTCGATCGCGTCGACATCCGCGACGGCGACGTGGTCGTGGTGACCCAGAAGGTCATCTCGAAGCAGGAGGGCCGGATCGTGCCGACCTCCGACCGCGACGCTGCGATCGCCGCCGAGACGGTTCGCGTGGTCGCCGCCCGCGACGACCTGGTGATCGCCGAGACCCGGCACGGGTTCGTGTGCGCGAACGCCGGCGTCGATGCCTCCAACGTCGCGGACGGCATGCTGACGCTGCTGCCCGATGACCCCGACGCGTCGGCCGCCCGGCTGCGGCGTGCCCTGGTCGACCGGCGATCGCTGGAGCGGCTGGGGGTGGTGATCACCGACACGTTCGGGCGGCCCTGGCGGGACGGTCTCGTCGACATCGCGATCGGGGTGGCGGGGATGCCGGCGATCGTCGATCTCCGAGGCACGCCGGACCACGGCGGCCGGCTGCTCGACGCGACGGTGGTAGCGCTCGCCGATCAGGTCGCCGCCGCCGCGGGGGCGGTGATGGGCAAGGCGGAGCGCATCCCCGCGGCGGTGGTGCGTGGGCTGGCCTGGAACGGCGACGATGGCACCGCGCACGACCTGGTCCGGCCCGCCGAGCTCGACCTGTTCCGCGAGTCGCCGATGCAGGCGCTGCACGCGCGACGGACGATCCGGTCGTTCGGGGACGGCACGGTGCCACGGAGCGCGGTGGCGGACGCGATCGCCGCGGCGTGCACGGCGCCGGCCCCGCACCACACGCGGCCCTGGCTGTTCGTCGCGCTCGACGGCGCGCCGGCCAAGCGGGCGCTGCTCGCCGCGATCGCCGATGCGTGGCGTGCCGACCTCCGGAGCGACGGCACGCCGGAGGAGACGATCGAACGGCGGATCGCCCGCAGCGACGCGGTGCTCGGCCAGGCGCCGACCCTGATCGTGCCGTTCGTCCGGTTCGCCGGCGCGCATCCGTACGCGGACGCCGAGCGGGCGGACGCGGAGCGCGAGATGTTCCTGCTGTCGGGCGGGGCCGCGATCCAGAACCTCTTGCTCGCGCTGCACGCCCGGTCGGTCGCGTCGTGCTGGATCTCCTCGACGCTGTTCTGCGAGGAGGAGACGCGGGCGGCGCTCGGCGTCGCCGACGAGTGGCACGCCCTCGGCACGGTGGCGTGCGGCCCGATGCCGGAAGGCGGGGCCTCGCGGCCCCGCCCCCGGATGGAACTCGACGACTTCCTGCGCTGGTCTTAAGCGAGCAGCCCGCGCACGAAGTAGCCGATGAACAGGACCGACACGATGTACGTCAGCGGATGCACCTCGCGCGCCTTGCCCTGAAGCACCTTGATGAGCGTGTAGGAGACGAAGCCCGCAGCCACGCCGTTGGTGATCGAGTAGGTGAACGGCATCAACGTGATCGTGAGCAGCGCGGGGATCCCGATCGCCGCGTCGCGCCAGTCGATGTCGCCGACGCTCTTCATCATCAGGTAGCCGACGATGATCAGCGCGGGTGCCGTGGCCTCCGGCGGGACGATCCCGGCGATCGGCGAGAAGAACATCGCCGCGAGGAACAGCACGCCGACGACCACGGAGGTCAGGCCCGTGCGGCCACCGTCGCCGATGCCCGCGCCGGACTCGATGTAGGTGGTGTTCGACGACGAGGACACCGCTCCCCCGACCGCCGCCGCCACACCGTCGACGAACAGCACGCGCTTGATCCCTGGCAGCCGGCCGTCTTGGTCCAAGAGCCCGGCCTCCTTGCCCAGGCCGACCGCGGTCCCCATCGTGTCGAAGAAGTCCGACAGCATCACCGAGACGATCGCCGCGATCGCGGTCCAGAAGCTGAGGACCGAGAACACCCCGAAGTTGAAGTTCCCGACGAGGTTGAAGTCCGGGCTCGCGGTGACGCTCGAGGGGAACTGCGCGATGCCTGGTCCGACGGCATCCCAGATGTGCTTGTCCCCCCAGATGATGTTGATCGCCATCGCGACGAGGGTGCCGAAGGCGATGCCGATCAGGATGGCGCCACGCGTGTTCCTCGCGATCAGCGCCGCGGTGAGCGCGAGCGTCACGAGGAAGACGAGGACGCGAAGCGTCGTCAGGTCGGGGTTGATCTGCAGGGGCGGCACCGGTGAGTCCGTCGTCGTGCGCTGGACGAGCCCGCCGTTCACGAAGCCGATGATCGCGAGGAAGAGCCCGATCCCGACGCCGATGGCGGTCTTGAGCTGGGTCGGGACGGCATGGAAGATCGCCGTTCGCAGCCCGGTCAGGACCAGTACGGCGATGATC
>Ga0105248_10007020_pt1 | contig 12335 bp, 14 predicted proteins | sample KBSS34metaG_FD_81524 | JGI IMG/M metagenome (GOLD analysis project Ga0105248, IMG submission 81524) | Switchgrass rhizosphere microbial communities from Kellogg Biological Station, Michigan, USA - KBS S3-4 metaG | ecosystem: Host-associated > Plants > Roots > Rhizosphere > Soil | place... | reverse complement strand
TTTGGTAATACAACTATGCCGGGGGTGGAAACGCCCCCGGTTTTCTAGGAGAAAGTTTATGCGTTTAGTTGCTGGTCAAAAATATGTTCGTGGTCCCGCTGGTGAGATTATGCCCTATACTTCGGGCGTTGAGAAGATTAAGGGCTGTGAAGTGTTTGTACAGAAGAGCGATCAAGCTGACAGTTTGCAGCTTCCTGAAAATGAGAATATGCCAAAGTTTCGTGGACGTAGGATGGTAGATATTGTTACTAAAGCGCCTGCTGATTATGCTGAAGTCGAAAAGCCGCAAGTGACGGAGCCAGTAGCGGTTAAACGCACGGTGAAAGCTAAGCCGACTCCGGTGCAAGCACAAAAGTTCGAGCATATGGATATTCGTGAAGAAATGGATTATGACCTTAAGCAAGAAAAAGGTTCTACGGAAGAATTAGTGGAACTTGAGTAATGCCTACTTTAAAAGACCTTTGTGTAGAAGTATCTCGTCAGTTAAATGACCAACGTAAAGATTTAGAGTTTACGCGTTGGACTAGAGATATGCTCATAAATTATGCTAGTGACTCTTTTGTGCAAGTGTCGCTGTATCGTCCTGATGCATTCACAAATGTCCAACACATTACTTTATCCCCCGGCGTGAGGCAGAAATTGCCTGATGGTGTCGTTAGCTTGGCTTCCGTATTAGATAATAATGACCCTAGTAGCCCGTTAGCTGTAATACGTGACGACATTGGTTTAGTTCGTGCATTTGCTAAAAAGACTTGCTCTTACGAAATTGATAAAAACGGTAATGTCATCTACAAACTTACAGCGTATTCTTATGATCCTCGCACGCCGGGGTATTTCTTTGTGTCACCGCCAGTTCCTAATGGTATGAATCCACTTCCAGTAGTTACTATAGCCGCTGTGGCTGATGCACCCACATTAACAAAAGCAGACTGGTTAAAACCGTTACCGATTAACACAAACAAGTATTATAATGCTTTTATTGCGTGGATGATGGCTCGTGCGTATGAGATAGATACTGAATCGGAATACTCATTCCGTAATATGCAAACACAACGTTCTGAGTTTTATAAAATGATGGGGGTTAAATACCAGATGGAGAGCAAGTTTAACTCTGCATGGTATCTCGGGCAGCGTGGGTATGAGAATACAGTTAGGGGTCAAGAATGAATTGCAATGTTCGTGAAACCCCATTGAATAAAATTTTGCCCTATATTTTACCTAGCTGTAGGTCATTGCCTGAAGAGATGGCTATGGATTACGGTCGTCGCGCGTATATTGAAATGTGTATGCGCTCAGGTGGGTTAGTGCGAGTACTTACGTATGATCTACAAGAAGGCGTAATGGATTATCCGCTGGAAACCCCGAATGGGTATAAAATTAACCGCGTTAATTGGGTGTCTATTGAAAAGTGGGGGCGTGTAGAGCCGACGTTCGACCATAATGCGAGACATACGGTTAATAGTGGTAGTGGGCAGAACTTGTATCAAGATTATGCTGGTGGGGCAACAAATGGTAGCTATGGATATGGGCCTAATACGTGGTGGGCGGCATGTGGACCGTATCAGTTTCATATGGATGGCTACGAGTGTTTAGTGCTGCACAAAGCTCCTATTAATGATTGTTGTAACGGTATTTGTATTGAAGTATCACTTTTACCTACGCAAGAAGTGTGCTCATTTGATGCAGACTTTTTTGAGCGGTGGGTAGAAGGTATTACATATGGTGCGCTTGCTAAAGCTATGCGTCTCACCAACACAGATTGGTACGATCCGCAAATGAGCGAGATGTACACTAGAAAGTTTGGTATAGAGATTCAACGAGCGCGGCATAAGTTTGATCTTAATTGTTCTCGTGGGCCAATGCGGATGCAAGCTCGGAGATTTGTATGAGTTGTGGTACTGAAACCGTTGGCTGTGGGGTACTAAATGTTACTCCGCAAACAGCTAAGATTTTTCTAGCAGTCGCGTCCAGAGGATGCGGCTGCGTAAATATGTGTTTGTGTTCTAATGGGTTTAATGCTACAAATACGGCTATTTATATTCGTCGTGATGGACCTAGGTTCGCACCTGCGTTTGGTTGCTGCGGTAACCCGGCACATAGAGTGCAGGACTGCCCCATTTTGCCGGGAGATTTGTCGTTTCCGTTCCCTACATACATTGTGCCATGCGACTTCCCAGTAGCTCCGCCTTTCCCGTGTGGGTCTACGCTTATCCCATGCGAGCCGCCCGATCCGACTGCGTTAGCGTGGTTTTATAAGTATCCGCCGTTTGTGCAATATAACCTATTTAGTAGAAACGGTAATGAGTTGTGTTTTTTCTTAGATAGTTTGTTTTATGATGCCCCCAAAGGCCGTTACGTAGCGGATTTATTTATTAATGGTGAGTGGGCCGGGTGCCAGAGACTTAAATATGACAAAGGTTTTCGTATTCAATCTGCTAGATCGCAGCAATTTAATCAAGCCGCATGTGCAGATACGGACCCTTCTCCACAGTGTCCAACAGATTGTAGTTGAGGATAATAACAATGGCATTTAAAGCTATTTATGGCTTGAACGTATCTCTAACTGCTGCTACTGCTGCAAATGCGGGGCAGTTAAAGATTGATAATAGTGCAGCTACATCCTTAGCTACAGCTTTGGGTGCCGACTTTACTTATGCCGCACTATCAGATGGTGTTAATTATGAAATTGTTCGAATTGACTCCGTAACCGCCCCATTTTTAAATGTAACCAGAGCGTTTGAGGGTACTACATCTTCAGCGTTCCCTATTGGGGCGTGTCTTAGGTTCGTATGGATTGCGGATGGTATTACTGCTGTTGCGGGAGGAGTTACATTTACCGTAACAGGTAGCGGTGTGGCAGTAGTTACCAGTACTGGAACTAACTCTTGGAATGTAGATATTCCTATTACTACACTTATTGGTGATGCACCAATTGAAATACTTGGTACATTCCCTGATTTTGAAATCGCTGCTAATGCTACTTTTGGTGGTTGTTGCTGTGGCGGTGGGGGCGGCGGTAGCGGTGGAACGATTACAGAGATTACTGCGAGTGGCATAGCTAGTGTTACTAGTGGCACAGGACCAACTGCGAATATTGATGTACCAACGCTTAACCTTATTGCTGGTGCTAATGTTACAATTACTGGCACGTATCCGAACTTCATGATTGCTGCCTCAGGTGGTGGCGGAGGCGGGGGTGTAGCTTCCGTTACTGGTAGTACAAAGATTTTAGTTTCCGGTAGTCTTTCTAATCCAGTTGTTAACCTAATCGTATCAGGCGTTACTGCTGGGTCGCATAATGGGTTTACTTATGATACATGGGGTACTATTACTGCGGTAAATCTTAGTTACGTACCTATTGATACAATTACATCACTTTCGCCTGAGATTGTTGTAGGGAGTGGTGGCGCTGGCACTGCCACGCTTACGTTTAGTGCCCCGAGTAGCGCGGTTTACGTAGCTTCACAATCTGTATTTGACACTACAGGCGGTGCTAGTTACACGACTGCGATTCCGGGTGTTGTAGCTACTCTCCCTATCCTTACTTCGTCCCAAAAAGCAGTTGTGACCGCTCTAGCTACTGTGTTTGACAGTTCTACACCTACAGTTCCGCCAGTATGGGGGCTTGGTGTGTTTGATACGGTTTCTGGTGGTTTGGTTAACGGCACTACGTCAATGCCTACGTGTACGCATGTTGTTAAATACATGGTTCCGGGGCCGACCGTTGCTACACAAAACTTATTTCTGGTTACGACAGCGCTTACAGGCACAATGGCTGTGATGACTAAGAGTATTGTTGTTGAGGTTTATCCTACGTAATGGCGTCAATTCGTCTTACACAGTTTGCGGGGCTAATGCCGCAATTATCTGCTAAACTAAAGCGTAAAGATAATGCGCAGATTGCGCATAACTGTCTTTTGTATGATGGTCGTTTGCGGGCTATGCCTGCGTATTTTAGGTATCAACAGTTAAGCCAAGCCCCGTTGTCATTGTATAGAGCTTTTAATTTCCCACCGTTCAATACACCGGGGGATGTTGTACCGGATTTTGATTTTACGAATGCGCTATACTTTGATGGTCCGCCGTTTCCTACGGGTGCGGCTGGTATTTATGAGTCATCGGATGCCGCATATACTACTTATGTAGCAGTTAAATTTGGTCAGCCGGGTATTACAGGAAATATTTTACCGGCTGGTATTGGCCCGCTTGTAGCGAGTGCTCCGGCTACGTTTTCTGTAACACCAATGAACCAATCTAGGCGCCCAACAGTAGTTGGGTACGCTATTACGGCCCTTCGAATTAATGGTAACAATATTGAAGAAACCCCGCCGTTATATTTAGGTACTATCGGTAATACGTCGCCACTTTACTATGACGGTGACGCTGTTCATCTAAGTGTGGCGTTACAGCCATTGACTTGTGGTGAGACTGCTGTTCGGATTTATCGTACAATTACAGCTATTGAAACAGGTGAGCAATTAGTTAATACTTTTGATACTGATTGGTACTTAGTAGATACTGTGTCGATTGATCCTACAGCCCCTATAGTTACTTATGTAGATATTAGTGTTTCGCAGAATTTAAAAGGCACGTTACTTTTAACTGAGGGCTTTTTACCGCCGTTTTTCCGTAACGCGCCAATGAATTTTGGTGTGTCTGAATCGGGATGGTTATGGTTTTCTACAAATAATGAGGTTCAGTTTTCAGAACGTTACCGTTGGCACGCGTGGTCTATACCGGGGTACTTAAAATTACCTACTGTAGACAAGATCACGTCTGTAGCTACATATTACGACACAATGTTTATTGGTACTACGTCGCACCCGTATAAAGCTAAGGTAGCTTATAATGACGTAGAGGGTAACGACGATCCGATGATGGTAAGTACTAACCCGTACCCTGAAGTGCAGCCTTGTATAGCGAATACACTTGTTAGAGCGCCCTTTGGCGCACTGTATACGTCTCCTAACGGTGTTATCTCACTTGACGAGAATAGGATGCAGGTAATTACTAAAGACTTGTTAAATGATGGCGATGTTATTTATAGTCGTTGCGTTGCAGGTGTCCACCAAGACTTTAGTTACGAAGATATTACCCAAGCGGCATGGTTTAATGGTTGGTATATTGGGTATGGTAATGGTATTGCGTTTGTGTACGATACACCAGAAGATTTGAACTCAGTTCATCCGTTTCAGCAATTGATTACTATGGATTTACCTACTGACGTACCCCCGCAATGTTGGGTAGTTGGTGGGTTAGGACTTCACACAGCGTTTGGCAGTAATTTATATTACTGGCCTGTACCGGGTTGGGTTCGTAAAGGTGACACACCACAAAAGCTTTGCTATCAATGGAAATCCAAGAAGTTTGTAATGCCGGGTATTACTAATTTCGCAGCAGCTAAGGTAGTGCATGAATGTGACGGCGAAGTATGCTTTAACTTTATTGTAGACTGTCGTTGCGTATTCAGCACAAAAGTAACTGACTGCCAGCCATTTAGATTGCCTAGTAGTATTGGTGGTATAGAGTTTGAAATTGAACTTATAGGCAAAGGTACAGTTAGTGAAGTACACGTAGCATCTTCTATGCAGAACTTAACTGAGGTAGAGACTGAATGACAATGATTGGTGACCAGCTAGCATACTCTAACAAAGTGCGTGAATTATGTATGCGCTATTTTATGCCCGCAAAAACTTTACCCGATGGTACACGTAATAGTGACGACCATCCGGGGCTTCGCGCTGAAGCTACTAGTGCAGCGAGTTGCATGGTGTCACTTGCACGTATTTTTAAAGTAATTGAGACATTTGACCCAACGCTAGTGTTACCGGTTATTATTGATTTGAGTTTTGGTCTTACGGAAAATGCATTTTGGAAACAACATAGCGGAGTGTTGGTGCCAGTATATAAGTCAGCACTTCATTCTGCAATTAGCTCTAAGTTACTAGAAGTAGACCAACATAAAACCCCTGAAAAAGAAGCTCTTCGTTTACGCCAATCTAAAGAGTGGCACAATTTGTTTATCGTAGCGTTTGACTGTCTTTATGGTATAGTTAAAGCTATGAATGAGTCTACTGCATTTTTACAAGAAATTGAACTAACGGTTTAAGTTATGGCTACCGCCGCCGCACTTCTTTCAATTTATGGATTGGAACAGGGTTTTGACCTCGTTGTATCTTTATTGATTGCAGGTTTGCAGTTAACATTAGACGCACAGTATTCTGATCTATCTAAAAAATACCAGAATGTCTATAAGACGCAACGAGATATTTATAATAGCAATTTTCAAATTAATGGGGAAGCCGTTTTATTAAACCAAGTATTTACTAATCCACTTGCTGGTAATGGGCAACCGGGGACGATGGTGTACACACCACAATATCTTGGGCAAGTTCAAAATATTGAGAATTTTAACGAGCAGGCAGGTGGTGGAGCGTTTTCTGATGATGTGTTATTTCCACCCGCTAGCCCGTTTCCTAATGGCTGGTGGGGTACTCATGCACGGATGTACAATGATTTGCCGTATGACTACTCTAATGATCCTCGTGGATTTAATACGCTTGTTGGTGAACCAGTAGCGCTTGATAAAGCTGCTACTGTTGCTGACTTCGATAATTATTTTTATCGTTATGAAGAGCATCGTAAAGATGTGTATGATGAACGTACTTGGGAATGGCAGAATCAATCTTTAAACTTCGGCGTAAAACAGGCAAGTGTTGTAGAGTCAGGGCTTGCTACTAGTTTTAAGTTTATTGATGAAGCTGAGCAAAATATGTCTGATTGGAGCGCGACGCAACTTAATGGTATTGCGCGTAAGCACTCATTTATTAATGAATTTCAAGAAAGTACAAAACGACTTAATGCTGCTACTGAACGTGGTAGAGCTTTAGCAATTAGCACTAATCTTGGTATGGGTGATACACTATCGCAAAATAGTGACAGTATTATGCAGAATGGGTTTGACCAATCTCGACGTATAATGGGGCCGTACTAATATGGCCAATAATATGGCTACTTCAACTTTTGGTGGCGGGGGTAAAGGTTCCGCTGGCACTAGCCCCGTTGCTCCGCGTGGGCATGACCCGCTTGTTACTTGGGGCGGCGGTGAGCTTGTTAACAACCGTATTGACGGTGGCGCAGGTGGTGTGAGTTGGTGGTCTACACTTGCTATTGCTACTGCACAAGCGGTACTAGCTGAAGAACAATTCACGATAGCACAAGACTACTTTAACTCAAACTTTAAAGATTTTAAGTTCAATATGAACTACTATCTTGGGTTTGATATGAATAGTAACGGTAGCTTTGCGGGTCCGTTTGGCCCGCAGCCGGGGCCAATGTTAGCTTTTAAAGAACGTGCTTTTGTAACACCATTTTATGTAGCTGATTATTACCCCATAACTGGCGCATCTGTTGCGCGAGTTAAAGCTTATGATGAAAAGTGGTTGCAGTCGCGTCGTAGAGCGCATCGTTACGCATTAGGCGCGCAAAGACATATGGATTATAACTATTACATGCTGCGTCGTAAAGCTGCATTTATGGGTTGGACTATGGGGCGTCGTGTGGAGGACTCTCGTAAAGATATGTTAGATGGTCAAATCCAAACGCATCGTGTACAGGCACTTAATTTTGGTATTACGGCTGGTAATATTGCTAAGCAGGGTCTTGGTGCTTCTGTAGCATCTCGTGAAAAGATGTTTGACGAACTTGGTTCACAGCTTGGTGGTTTAAGCAATGGACTGGCGCAATTGACTGGGTATAAAACAGGGCGGCAATTAGGAGATTCGCAATTACGTACTGATTCTGGTTCACATGACGGCTCTGGTATGGCATCACACACTGTAGGGACTGGGCCAGCATGAAACGGGAACAAAAGAAAGTGCAGTTAGCTATTCCCACTTATGAGCGGCGCAAGTACTTTATCGCTTCTGATGTGGCTAGAAAGTATGTGGATTACATAGAACAGAACCCCGCTAGTGTGATTAAAGTAAGTGAGGAGAAAAAAAGTGATCATCGCTGATCCGTATGGCTCGTGGGTACAAGGTGCTAAAGAGGGGCTTACTTCCTCAATTGCTCTTCGTAATGCAGAAGATGAAGCTGCACAGCATGCTTACGCTTTACAGCGAGCGCACCAGTTTGATCCATATAATTTGCAAGAACTTCAAGCTAGGGCAAAAATGGAGGGTATTAATGCGGATATTGCAGGACAGTATGGCATACCAATGGCCAAAGCGCAGTTAGAGCAGCAGCAATTTAAAGTTCCAGAAGCCGCTGCAACTTTTGGGTATACTAATCCGTTGTTACAATATTTTCAACAACAGAACCCCAATGTTCAATTTGACCCCAATGGTAACTTAATTTCTTCGTTGCATGGTACACAAGGTGATATAACTACTGCGACTCCTTTTGCTAATATCCGTTCTCCGCAAGACATGATGATGCAGCTTCGAGCGATGGGTATTAACAATTTAGAAGAATATCGACAGGCCATTGAAGGTATTCGTAGGAGAGACGAGCTACGTAAAGAAGGTGCATTGACTACTACCCCAAATAATTCTGTTCTAAAAGGTTTACCAGAACCGCCAGCGCCTACAGGGCAGTTCAATACACCGCGCACTACAGTAGTAGGACCGATGACGCAAGGTAACCAGTTCAATAATGTACAGGCTGGTAGTAGTACTTTACCATCTTCAGCAGGTGCGTATAATCTTAACGCGCAGACTCGTTATGGGCCGAATATTTATAGTGATGTGCAAAATAACCCAACGGTGCAGAATGGCACAGCGGTTCCTCGTGGTAAGCGTAATCTCTATAACTTGCAGTACTAACTTATGAACCCCTATTCGTTAGATGTTAAGAGTCTCTTTGCTAATGCAAATGAGCCAGAAGATGCTACGGCGGATAACGCCGAGGACGATAGCGGCCCGACGCCCTACGGACTCCCCGGCATGCCTGCTGCGGCTCAAGGCGCGGGCATAGGACCGCATTTTCGGGAAGCCCTCGCCCGTTCGCCCCTCGGGGCGCTCGCGCGCGCTGCGGCTCCTGTCGCTGCGCCGGTCGCTCCGATCTTGCGAACTGCCGCGCAGTATGGTATGGATGCGGTACAGCCGGGGGTTAGTGCTATAGCTGATAGGGCTGGTCTGTTCGACAAGCCCGGTGGTAAACGTGGTGACTTTATGGAAGCTGGACCACCTAAGAATAGGGATGAGTACTTGTATCGGTTAGCCCATTACGAGTCTAAAGGTAACCCCGCAGCACATAACCCTAAGTCTACAGCTAGCGGTGTGTTCCAGTATACTGATGATACATGGGGTAACTATGGCGGGTATAAAAGTGCTCTCCACGCACCTATGGAAGTGCAGTATAAACGGGCTAGCGAAGACTTGGATAAACGTTTGGCTCATAATAACGGTGATCTTGTCACTACTACACTAACTCATTTTTTAGGTTCTAAAGGACTACAGAAAGTACTTAGTAAGCCTGAGCTAATGTTTCGTCCGGTGAATAGAGAAAATGGTGGTACTACACCTTATGATTATGCGTCTGGTATTCTTGGGCGTGGCGTAGCGGATAAGTGGCTTGCAGATATACACCAAAAGAATGGCGCGGTAGCTGAAGCACACCAAAACCCTTATAACCTACCAGCTAACGGTATGGCCGATAGTCAAGCTTCTAATTAATGGATTGCTATGTGGTCACTGACAAATGATTATGGTTTGACTAATATCGGGGGCGATCGTCCATTAGGCCCATACGATGAAGTTGCAGAACAAGTAAAGTTGCTGTACCAGCTCGCACAGAGCTTAGGTATTGATGGTAGAGTATTTGCCCAAATTGACCCGGCAAATCAAGTATATAAAATTGGACAGGGTAATGCTGCGGCTGCTATGGCTTATGGGCTTAAACCTTATATTGTGCCCGCTATGTACTCACCGCAGTCATTAGTGGGCGGCGAAGCCGCTAAAGTTCCTGTTTTACACAGCAAAATGCACAAAACGATGTTACGTTCTATTCTCCATAACATCGTAGAGGAGAGTTAAGATGGCAGATCGTACCGCCGCAAACCCTTATGGCGTAGATTATACAATGCCTAGTCGGTTCCCGCAAATGCAGGAGCCTTACAATGTACCTACTGAAACGCCGACACAACCACAACAGCAGCCGGGGTTATTTGACTCGCACCCATTCCACGAGTATTTGAAAGATAATGTTGATAAGCCGTGGCAGTTATCTGACGAAGATATTAAAAAGCATTTTGAAGACTACATGGGTGATAAGGGGCCGATTAAAGCTATTCTTGCGCATGACGAAGCTCTACATAATAGACGTGGTAGTGGGGCTACTATTGAGGATCATGTTAAGAATGAGCTAGCGTACCATAAGCTTATGACGCAAAAAGAGATACAATCGTCAATGCCGAAGCTTAAAGCTTATCTTCAATCTTTGAAACCCCAAGGTGCTGCGGCAGAACAACCGACTAGCGATGATAATTTTGCTAATTCATTACAGAGAGCGGGGCTAGATATTGAGCGCGGTGCGGCTATTCCTGCGGGCAATGTATTGTCCGCGCTTTCTCCGTTAGTAGGTAATAAAGCTACACTGGGTAGCCCCTTAGCATTTTTAAGTGCATTTCAATCGCCGGAACATGCCCAAGCAACCGCAGAAAGTATGTTCAAAGCTGCTGATGCTGCTAAAGAACAAGCGGATAAACTGCCGCATGACCCATCTGTTAAGGGTAGACTTGTTGAAGGTTTAACGGACTTTGCAGCTAGCTTACCGACTGGCGCGGCTCAGTATGTGTCTAATGCATACCAAGATGCTGTTAAAGAAGGTAAGCCACAATTTAATGCTTGGGTAGATGCACTTAAGCAAGCTGGCACTATTGCGATGGGTTTAGGTGTTGGTCGTGTAGCTAGTGCATTTAAGAATCCACTAACTCGTAGAGCGGCTGGTGCTGCTGGCGGTGCTGCTATTCCAGCAACAAGCAATGTTCTTAGTGGCCAGCCAATTGACCCAGTACAAGCTGCTATCGGTGGTGCTGCGGGTGCATTGTCGGCGAGTCCGAGGAGTGAAGTAAATGTCAAAGCAAAAGAAGGTGGTACGTCCGAAGCTGCAACTGGTGCGGAGCCAACCCAAGCCCCGGTACAAGGAGGTCCGCCCGCTAACGAAAGCGGTACGGCTGGTGTTGTTGCAACAGAACTTTCTCCCAAAAGCCAAACTATCTTAAAAAATATCGCTGAGGAACTACAAAACACTCCCGATCCTATTAAAGCCCGTGCTTTGTATGATAGTATGTTGCCTAATATACCTGAGTCTGAACGTCCGCTTGCTAAGAGCATTTTTTCCGATGTGTGGGCACAGGTACATGGTACTGATGTTAGTGAGCTTGGGTTTGAAGCGAAGGCTCCCGTAGAAGCCGGAACACCAGAGGAACAAGCGCTTGCTGCTAAAGTATCGCCTCAAGAATCGCCGCAAACTACGTCAGTAGCAGAGACAAAACAACCAGTTGCGCCGATAGAATCGCGTCAAACTCCGCTCTCAAAACCAAAAGTAGTAGATGCTAGCCAATTTACATTAGAACACTTAGATGACGCTCGTAAGTATCATGCGACACAAGATATTACCGAAAAAGGTAAGATCATTAAGAAATTAATGAATGAGAGTGGACTACCTAAAAATGATGTAAAAGCATTTATTGAAGCTGTAAAAGGAGCCAAAGGCCCAAAAGTGAAGCCCCGGTAACACCGGGGGCAGAGCCGGAAGCGAGTGGGTTAGCAGCGTCAATACGCTATAAGTTCCCTGAGGTCGCAGACGACCAATCTAAAGCGCTAGCTCAGGCGCTTGGGGAGCCTATTCGCGCAAAGCGCGCCGATGGTTTTGAAGAGCACCATAACCCGAATGAGTACTTAGGCAAAGCAGCTAGATACGGCGACCTTGTACATCAAGTGTTTGCTAACCTGCGCTTGTGGGATCGCAAAAACTTTGCTAAGTCTCTTAAGATGCAGTTTATCCGTAAACATTTAGGTGATCTAGCTACTGAGCATGATGTAACGTACACGCCGAAAGGCAAGCCGGGAGAAGAGGCTAAGCCTCAAGTCGTTGTAAAAGCCGGTACTAAAATTGCTGACATGACGCCTGAGCAAATCTATCAGGTGTCTAAGGAAATACATACTGCTCTTAATAGTCAAGCGAAGGCCGGTGAAGCAGTCCATACGGGACGTGAGCGCGAGGGGCGTCCTACGATCTTACACAAGCCATCTCCGCAGCGCGGCAAGCCGTCGATTACACCAGAGGGTGTTACGGTTAAACCCAACGAGCGTATTGGTAAGGCCGGTGCT
>Ga0105248_10007018_pt1 | contig 12336 bp, 6 predicted proteins | sample KBSS34metaG_FD_81524 | JGI IMG/M metagenome (GOLD analysis project Ga0105248, IMG submission 81524) | Switchgrass rhizosphere microbial communities from Kellogg Biological Station, Michigan, USA - KBS S3-4 metaG | ecosystem: Host-associated > Plants > Roots > Rhizosphere > Soil | place... | reverse complement strand
GCTGGCAGTCGAAGAGGCCGCTGATGAGGTGGAGGTTACCCGGGCCGCAGCTTCCGGCACAGACGGCGAGGTTGCCGGTGAGCTCGGCGTGAGCTCCGGCGGCGTAGGCGGCGGTTTCCTCGTGGCGGAAGAGGAGCCACTCGATGCTACCGTCTTTCTCCTTGTGCTGGCGGACGGATTCGACGATGGCGTTGAGGGAGTCGCCTGCGCCGCCGTAGATGCGGGTGACGCCGGCGGCTATGAGAGTTTCTACGAAGACTTCGCCTACGGATTTGGACATGGGGCCCCTTGGGCGCGAAGTTCCGCGCAAATTGTATGGGGTTGGATGCCGTGGGCGGTTTTGGGGTTGGGGATTTTCCGATAGCCGATATAGTGTGATCCTGCGCGAAATCACAGGGACCACCTTTTCGTTGAGCAGGTAGAAAAAGTGGCCCCGGGACGCCAGCGTGCCCGGCTACTTGACGCCTTTGGCTGGGTCCCAGTTGCCGTGCTCTTTGCGGACGTAGATGATCTGGCCGATGTGGTAGGCGTTGTGGGCGGCAACGTGCTCGATGGCGGAGGCCCAGAGGGCGAGTTTTTTGTCGTCCGCGGTCTGCACGGCTTTTTCCCATTCGGTCATGACCTGGTCATACTGCTGAACGGTCTCGGCCCACTTTTTGGCGTCGAAGTCGTTGAAGGTCTCTTCATTGTTGCCGTCGAAGGTGGGTGGCTTTTCGCCTTTGAATTTGGCGAGCTCCTGGCTGTTCCAGAAGACGAGGTGAAAGGCGAGCTGACCGACGGAGTGGTTGCCGGTGCCGTCGGCCCACTTGGCCTGTTCGGCGGTAAGGCCCTCGATGGCGGTGTTGCCGGGGACGAACCAGTCTTTTTGGTTGTGGGTGGTTTTGAGGAGCTCGAGGAGGATGCCGCGGAGGTCAGCGGGGCCTTTCTGCTCGGGTGTCTGAGCGATGGCGGCGAGCGGGAGGGCCAGGAGCAGAAGCAGGGCGAATTTCTTCATGGTGGAATTTCCTCGGCAGCGATGTTGGGCGGAAGTATAGCGGAGGAGTGATGGGCGGCGACGAGTATGTGACGAGTGGCGACGCGCGGCGAAACTTTACTGATATTCAGAACCAAGTTCTATCTCGAGCATGGTGCATCTTTGCCGGTCCTCTACTATCGGGAGTTGTGACTAAATTTCTGGGTGTGAGGTGGGTTTTCTGATGCAATTTCGAGTGTATTCATTCCTTACGTTTTCTTCTTTCATCGTTGCTACTTTGCTGGTTTTGTGGGGCGTCGGCGCTGCGGCGCAACAGAAGGCAAACCTTGTAAGCTGCAAGCCTGCCAGCGAACGGACCGGGCCTGAGGGTTGCTGGATTGTGGCGAGCAAAGAGGTAGGAAAGCTTGCCGGCACAGCGGTTTACTGGACGCTGGATGTTTATCCGACGGTGGAGGCTGCGCAGAGTGCGAAGACGGAGAGCGGCGAGGTGGTGCAGGCTTTGGGGAAGATTTGGTTGTTTACGGTTGGGGAAAAGCTGAAAGCACCTGTGCAGGGGAGCCGGATGAGCGAGATTGGGCCATTGCCGGTGAAGGCAGGAGAGAAGTATACGGCGCAGTATATGGAGGCGATTCTGGCGCCGGGGTCGGTGAGCCGGACTCATGTGCATTCAGGGCCGGAGGCTTTTTATACGGAGAGTGGACAGTCGTGCCTGGAGACTCCGGCGGGGAAGCAGGTGGGGGAAAAGGGCAAAGATATTGTGATTGCCGAGGGGGAGCCGATGGAGCTGGTGGCGACTGGGAACGCGATGCGCCGGGGGATAGCGCTGGTTTTGCATTCTTCGGGGAAGCCTGCAACTACAGTGGTGGAAAGCTGGAAGTCGAAGGGGTTGTGTCTGGCGGATGCGGGGAAGTGAGGCCTTCGCTCGAGGATGAGAAGGCTCGGGACCGTCGAGGCCCTTGTGGTACGTCGCTAACTGTGGAGAAAGGCAAGGCTGAAGCCTTGCCTTAGCTAAGGCGCGGTTGAGTTTGATGTGTTTCAGATTGCTTTGGTCTATGTCAGTCTCGTGAGCCAATCTTCGTAGTGGGTTTTGCCGAGTTGTGCGTTGTCGTCGGGGGTCAAGGAGCGGTCGTCGACTTTGGCTCCGAAGTAGCCGGCGCTGGGGTCGGAAACGATGGGGCGTGGGTCTTGTTTGGCGGCGAAAAGGAGGTCGGCGAAGTGTTTCATGGCTTTGCGGTCGGGGCCGGCGATCTCGATGGTGGTGTTGAGTGGTGCGGCGGTTGCGATGCGGGCTACTGCTGCGGCTAAGTCGTCCGCGGCGATGGGCTGGAACTGAACAGCGGGAACATGGATGACGCCGTCAGCGAGGCCGCTTTCGGCGATGGCCGGAATAAATTCGAAGAACTGGGTGGCGCGGAGGATGGTGTAGGGAATGGGCCCGGCCTGGATGGCAGATTCCTGGGCGATTTTGGCGGGCATGTAGCCGCTGCCGGGCATGCGCTCTGCACCGACGACGGAGACGGCGACGTGATGGGTAACTCCAGCTGCGGATTCGGCAGCGAGGAGGTTACGGGTGGAGGTCTGGAAGAACTCCATGACCGCGGATGGTTCCCACGATGGAGCGTTGGAGGCGTCGATGACAACCTGGGCACCTTGAAGAGCCTCGGTAAGACCGTTGCCAGTGAAGGCATCTACGCCGGTGGAGGGGGAAGCTGCTACGGCTTCGATACCGCTTGCCTGCAGCAGCGCCGCAGTTTTGCGGCCAATGAGTCCTGTGCCGCCGATGATTACGATTTTCATGTTGGACCTTTCCCGGTTCTGCTTCTGAGAGCGGAACCGCCTTGCTGCAGCTAAGACCGGGAAGGGCGGCGATTTGTGACAAAGACCGGAACTTAACGGCTGCCCGGTAGCAGATGTGCTACGGCCCTGAGCTTGCTGGGGCGCATGTGCCAGAAAATATGGGTGATCCCATCAGAGGAGGCTTCGATGGTGGCGAGGGCGACGGGATCGCCGCCACGGGAGAGTAGCGCGGCTGGCTGGCCGTTGGCCTCGATGAGTGTGACAGCGATGCTGGTCCAGAAATAGGAAGAGATGGCCATGATCAGGTGTGTTACCCGGTCGCGTCCGGTGAGAGGTGCGCGAGCAGCACGGACGAAGCCGCCGCCGTCGGCGCAGGTGAGGACATCCTCGGCGAAGAGCTTTTCCAAAGCAGCGAGATTGCCTTCCTGAGCTGCAGCGACAAAGGTGAGCAAGAGGCTCTGGCGGGCAATCAGGTCTGGCATCTCTGAGCCAATACTACGTTCTTCGGCGATGTGTTTCCGGGCACGGCTTACGAGCTGACGAGCGTTGGCTTCGGAGAGCTGGAGGATTTCGGCAATATCTGGGTAGGGATAATCGAAGGCTTCGCGGAGGATGTAGGCGGCGCGTTCGGTGGGAGAGAGCCGCTCCATAAGCAGGAGAACGGCGAGGCTGAGAGCTTCCGCCCGTTCGGCGCCGAGGTGAGGATCGTCGCTGGTGGAGACAGGCTCAGGGAGCCAGGTGCCGGGATAGGTTTCTTTGCGGGAGCGGGCGGACTGGGTGACGTTGATGGCAAGGCGGGTGGTGACGGTGGCGAGGAAGGCGGAGGGGTCGAGGACAGCGGTGCGATCCGTGGTCTGCCAGCGGAGCCAGGCGTCCTGGAGGATGTCTTCAGCTTCGGCGGCACTGCCCAGCATGCGGTAGGCGATGCCGAAGAGCCGGGGACGGACATGGCTGAAGACGGCTAGGGCATCGCCTTGTGCCGTGGGATTGTTCTGGTGCATGAGCGTTGCCTTGCCGTACGCCTTTAAGGATATCGCCCAGCCTCCACCCCAGCCGGACAAATAAGTACCCGGCGAGGGTTGGCACGCGAATTTTGCCCGCTAGTCGCAGCGGAGGGCGGTCATTGGATTGACGCGGCTGGCGCGGCGGGCTGGGAGCCAGGCTGCCAGCACGGTCATGGCTGCCACCACTGCGATGGCTGTGGCGAAGGTGATGGGGTCAATGACTGTGAGGCCGAAGAGTTGCTGGCGGATCAGGCGGGTAAGGGCGATGGTTAGCGGAAGGCCGAGGATCAGGCCTACTGCCAACAGAGCCAAGGATTCGCGGAGAATCATCCAGAGAACGGCAGTGGTTTGGGAGCCGAGGGCCAGCCGGATGCCGATTTCGTTGGTGCGGCGGACGACGTTGTAGCTCATAACGCCGTAGAGTCCGATGGCGGCGAGGAGCAGGGCGAGAGCGGAGAAGATGGTGGTGAGGGAGGAGAAGAGGCGGTCCTGGGAGATCATGCTGTTGACCTGTTCCTGGATGGTGACGATGTTGAAGGCGGTGAGATTGGGATCGATCTGTGCGAGGGTGCGGCGGAGGTCGGCGGTGGAGTTGGCGGGATCGGCGGAGGTGCGGAGTTCGATGGTGCTGATGGTGCGGTCCTGGCCGGTCATCTGGGCGAGGGGCAAGTACGTTGTGGGGCGGGATTTCGGATCGCGGGGGTTGCCGGAGCGGGTGTCGCGAGCGATGCCGACGATCTGCCAGGGTCCCGCGACGGAGTCGATCTGTACGGAGAGGGTGCGGCCGATGGCGTCTCCTTTGGGGAAGTAGCGATTGGCGACGGTCTGGTTGATGACGGCGACTTTGAGGCCGGTGGCGGAGTCGGCAGGGGTGATGGGGCGGCCGGCGACGATGGCGATACCGGTGGTTTCAAAGTAATGGCCGGAGACGCGGTTGAGGACGGAGACCATGTCTTCCTTGGGACGTGGGGTGTATCCGGGAATGGTAAGTCCGCCGCCCCAGGTGCCGCCGCTGATGGGCGGGGTTTCGGAAAGCGCAGCGGAGCGGACGCCGGGGAGGGCTTCGAGGCGGTCGATGAGTGTCTGGTTAAGGGCGGGGAGGCGGTCGGTGGTGTATCCGGCTAGAGTGGGATTGATTTCGGCGAGGAGCAGATGGGTGCGCTCGAAACCGAAGTCCTGGGATTGCAGGTTGTTCAAGGAGCGCAGGAAGAGGCCGGCGCCGATCAACAGCAGCAGCGAGAGCATGACCTGGGCGGTGACAAGGAGCTTCGGAAAGAGACGCGCGGAGCGGCTGGCGGTGGTGGAGCGGCTGTTGGAGCTGAGGGACTGAGTGGCACTGGCGTGAGTCGTGGAGCGGGCGGTGGAGATGGCCGGACCCAGGCCGAAGAGAATGCCGGTCGTGAGCGAGACGGCCAGGGTGAAGAGCAAAACGGAGAGGTCAGGCATGGGGCTGAGGGGCGAAAAGGCAGCGTCCATGGTGATAAAGGCGATGAGGGCGCGGGTAGCGACGAAAGCCAGGGCGAGGCCGAGCGCGCCGCCGAAGAGGGAGAGCAGGAGGGTTTCAATGAGGCTCTGACGGACGATACGCAGACGGCTGGAGCCGAGGGCGAGGCGGGTGGCGATCTCGCGCTGACGGGCGGCGGCGCGGGCGAGCAGGAAATTGGCGAGGTTGGCGCAGGCTATGAGCAGGACGAGGACGACGACGATCATGAGGACGTTGAGGGCGTCTCCGTATCGAGCTCCGAGGTAAGAAACGCCACGTGCGCCGGGGAGGAGTTTCATGGTGTCGCCGTGGGCGATCTCCTGTTGGCGCTCGGGGGTGATCTTTGCGCCTTCGCCGGCGCGGATGTAGTCGCGGGTCTGCTGGTCGAGCCAGAGCTGGTCTTGTTTCAGGCCGTTGGTCCCGGCAGCCATCGAAGCCTCGCTGCGGCGGGCGAACATGTGCAGGAAGAGGACTGCTCGGGGCTGAAGGAAGGGCGGCTGGAGGAGGATCTGCGACTCCATGGTGATGGGGACATATATGTCGGGCGGATGAATGTCGGGCTTAATGCTCAGAAAGCCGGGGCGCATGACTCCGATAACGCGGAAGGGTGCGCCGTTGACGGAGAGGGATTTGCCGAGGATGTCTGGGTCGGCGGAGAGCTGCTGTTGCCAGTAGTGGTAGCTTAGTACGGCTACGGGACTGCTCCCGGGCTTTTCGACTTCGGAGGGGATGAAGGCGCGGCCAAGGAGCGGGGTGGCTCCGAGAACGGTGAAGTAGTTGTCGGAGACCATGCTGGCGTGGACTGGCTGGGCGCTGGCTGAGTCGGTGGAGCTGGAAGCTGCAGCATCGCGGACGCTAACGGTCGGGGCGAAGCTGGAGTAGGCGGCTGCGCCCTGGAAGGGACCAGGGTTGGCCTCGAGTTGGCGGGCGAAGTCCCAGGTGACGAGGTCGTTGAAGCCGATGTCGACGCCGCCGTTGATGCCTCCGCCGACAGACTGGCCGAAGACGACGAGCTGCTCGGGGTGCTGGACAGGCATGTTGCGGAGCAGGACCTGCTGGATGAGGGTGAAGATCGCTGTATTGGCTCCGATGCCGAGGGCGAGGGAGAGCAGGGCTATGAGGGTGAAGCTGGGGCTCTTGAGCAGGCTGCGGAGGCCGAGGCGGAGGTCCTGGAGGAGATTGTCGAGGGCGGATTCCCAGCGGCTGGACCAGACCTGGTGCTTGACGGCGTTGCGGCTGCCGATCTCGGCTTTGGCGGCACGCTGGGCGGCCGCTGGGGTGAGGCCGAGGGATTGCTTGTGCTGGGTGGAAGCGTCCATGTAGCTGTCCAGCTCTTCGTCGAGTTCGCGGTCGGTCTTCGGTTTGTTGAAGAGAGATTTGAGGCCGGTGATGAAGTTGGATGGCTTCGACATGGATGCTCCTGTGGTGAGTTTTGGAAATGCTCGGGGCCATCGAGGCCCCTCGAGGTGCTTTCCGGGCCGGGTTGATTGGCAAGGCCGAAGCCTTGCCCTACCTAAGGCGCTATGCAGCTTGCTCTGCTGCTAGTCGCAGCGGAGGGCTTGCATGGGGTTGACTTTGGTGGCTCTTCTTGCGGGGAGCCAAGCTGCGAGCAGGGTCATGGTGGCGATGACAAGGACCGCTGTAGAGAAGGTTGCGGGATCGGTTGGGGAGAGCTGGTAGAGGAGCTTGGAAAGGATTCCGGTGCTGGTGAAGGCGATAGGGACGCCGATGGCCAGGCCAATAGCTAAGAGGGTCATCGATTCACGGAGGACCATCCAGAGGAGGGCGCCGGTCTGTGCGCCGAGCGCGAGGCGAATACCAATTTCGTTGGTACGCCGCAGGACGCTGTAGCTCATGAGGCCGTAGATGCCGAGGCAGGCGAGGAAGACAGCTAATACTCCGAAAAAGGCAGATAGCTGGGCGATAAGGCGCTGCGTGGCGATGGAACCGTCCACTTTGTCTTCGAGGGTGGTGACATGGTTGATGAGTATGTTTGGGTCGATGCGGGCGATGGCTTGACGGACCTGCTCGATTACCTGCTGCTTCGTCTGCGTGGAAGCGGGGTTATAGCGGACGGCGAAGTTGGAAAAGAACTGAATCTGCTGGGCATAGCTGAAGTAAGCAGCCATACGGGGACGGTCGGAGAGGCGGACGAGTTTGGCGTTTTTTACGACGCCGACAATCTCGTAGTCGTTGCCGTGGGCTGGGTCGTCGCCGATGCCGAAGTGATGCCCGATGGCGGATTCGTTGGGGAAGAGCTGGTGCTGCATGGTTTCGTTGATCACGGCGACGTGGGGAGCAGTTTGGGTGTCCTGGGCGGTGAATCCGCGACCGGATTGGATAGGCAGGCCGAAGGTGGAGAAGAAGGCAGGACCGGTGACGTTGAAGAGGACGTCGTGGGTGTTTTCTGAGGTGCGGACGGCCCCGGGAACGATGACGGCGTCGGAGTCCTGGCCCTGATCAAAGGTGAAGGCGGCAAAGCTCGAGGATTTGACGTTGGGGAGCGATTGGACGGAAGACTCGATTTGTTGCTGGAGCTGGATGAGATGGTCATCCGCTTTGAGGTTGGCGGCGTTCTCGTCGAGGGAGAAGAGGAGTACATTATGCCTGTCGAAGCCGGTGTCGATACTGGAGAGGTTGGTGAGGCTGCGGAGGAAGAGTCCTGCAGCGGCGAGGAGCAGGACGGAGAGCGCGATCTGGCCGACGATGATGCCTTTGGCGAGGACTCCGCGGGAGGAGGCGGCGCCTCCTCCTCGGCCTTCCTTCAGAGCTGGGGTGAGTTCGAGCTTGGTAGCACGGAGGGCGGGAACAATACCGAAAATCAGCGCTGTGAGCATCGTGACAAGCAATGTGAAGCCCAGGACGGGGAGATCGGGGGTGAGATCGAGTGGGACTGGATTCGGTCCGGGCGTGGCGAGGTGGAGGAGCAGAGGGCTGGCCTGCCAGGCGAGAGCGACACCGAGCGCAGCTCCGGTGAGGGCAAGGATGGAACTTTCGGTAAGAAGCTCGAGGGTGACGCGACCTCGGGTGGCTCCCAGGGCCATGCGGACGGCGATTTCGCGGGCTCTTGTGACGCCGCGGGCGAGGAGCATGTTCGCGATGTTGGCGCATGCGATGAGCAGAACGAGGCCGACGATGATCATGAGGATGATAAGCGGTTCTGAGAAGGCGAAGCGCAGTTGGGAGAGGCCATTGGCGGCGGATTGAAGTTCGATGCCAGCCTGCTGGATGTCACGGAGCTCCTTTGGGGAGGGGGCTGCGCCAACGTAGTCGCTGCGGAGGATCTGCTTGAAGAGGAGATTGGTGGCCACTCCAGCCTGCTTAAGGGAGAGTCCGGGCTTGATGCGCCCGATGAGGAAAAGGGACTGGAAGAACTTGTCGTCGATGCCATTCCAACCAGGCGAGATTTCTTTTTCCATCGAGAGGGGAATCCAGAGGTCAGGGGCCTCGCCGACGCTGGTTCCGAAGAAGCCGGGTTGAGCTACGCCGATGAGGGTATAGATGTGACCCTCAATGGAGATCGGCTTGCCGATGCCGGTGGGGCTACCGCTGAAGTGATGCTGAAACCAGGAGTAGCTGGCGACGGCGACGGGATTGCTGCCCGGAGAGGTGTCGTCGGACTCGGCCAGGATGCGACCGAGGGCAGGAGTGACTCCGAGAAAAGAGAAGTAGTTGCCGGAGACAAGGCCGATCTGGACATGCTCCAGGCCCCTTCCATCGACAGACGCGTGCGGGCCGTACTGGACGCTGGCGACAGCAGTGACGTCGATGAAGGCATCGGTTTTGGCGCGGAACTGTTTGTAAAAGGGGTAGGAAAAGAGCTGCCAACTGCGGTTGGGGAGACCGCCGATGCTGCCGAAGGATCCACCGTCGCCCAAGAGGACAAGTTGCTGGGGATTCTGGACGGGGAGGGGGCGGAGCATGATGGCGTTCATGAGGGTGAAGATAGCGGTGTTGGCTCCGATGCCTAGGGCTAGGGAGAGCAGGGCGACGAGGGTGAAGCCGGGGCTTTTGGTGAGGGAGCGGATGCCAAGGCGGATGTCCTGGAGGAGATTGTCGAGGGTGGACTCCCAGCGGCTGGACCAGACCTGGTGCTTGACGACGTTGCGGCTGCCGATCTCGATACGGGCCTGGCGTTGGGCTTCCTCGGGAGAGAGGCCAAGCTGCTGCTTGTGGCTGGTGGAGGCTTGCTCGTAGCTGTCCAGCTCTTCGTCGAGTTCGCGGTCGGTCTTCGGTTTGTTGAAGAGGGCTTTGAGGCCGGCGATGAAGTTGGATGGCTTCGACATGGATGCTCCTGTGGTGAGTTTTGGAATTGCTCGGGCTTGCTTTTCCGCTAGTCGCAGCGGAGGGCTTGCATGGGGTTGACTTTGGTGGCTCTTCTTGCTGGGAGCCAGGCTGCGAGCAGGGTCATGATGGCGATGATGGCAGCAGAGGCGACGAAGGTAGCGGGGTCGGTGGGGGTGAGCTGATAGAGGAGTTTGGCGACGATGCTGGAGCTGGCGAGTGCTATTGGAAGGCCGATGGCAAGACCGAGGGCCAAGAGGATCACAGATTCGCGAAGGACCATCCAGAGAAGGGTTTTGGTTTGCGCGCCAAGGGCTAGACGAATGCCGAGCTCGTTGGTGCGGCGGAGAACGCTATAGCTCATGAGGCCGTAGATTCCGATGGAGGCGAGGAAGACGGCGAGGAGGCCGAAGAAGGCGGAGAGCTGGGCGATAAGGGACTGGGTGGCGATGGAGCCGGCTACCTGCTCCTCAAGCGTGGTGACGTGATCGACGAGGATGTTGGGGTTGATCTGGGCGATGGCACGGCGGGTTTCGGCGACGATCTGCTGGCGGTTTGCGGTAGGCGCATATCGGACGAGGAAGTTGCCGTAGAAGCCGACGTTTTGAGCGCAGGGTAAGTAGGCGGCCATCGCAGGCGATTCCTGGAGGACGTTGTACTTTGCGTCCTTGACGATACCGATGACTTCGATGTCGCCGCTATGGGCGGGGTCGTCGCCTATGCCGAAATGGCGGCCTATGGCGGAGCCGTTGGGAAAGAAGCTCTTAGCCATGGTTTGGTTGATGACGGCTACTTTTGGAGAGGTCTGGGTGTCGTGGGCGTCGAAGGAACGACCGGCCTGAAGCGTGAGGCCCGTGGTGGCGAAGAAGCCATTGCCGACGATGTTGAAGTAGGTCTCCCGGCTGTTCTCCTGAGTACGGGGTACTCCCTGAAAGAGTGCGGGATCATTCCAACTGCCTTGATTGAAGGTGAAGAAAGCAAACGTGTCGGCCTGGACCCCGGGAATGGCCTGGATGCGGGACTCGATCTGTTCCTGGAGATGGACGGAGCGAATCTCGTCCGGAGAGCCATGGGGGAGATTGGCGGTGCTGGAGTCAAGCGAGAAGACGAGGACGTTGTGCCGGTCGAAGCCGGTGTCGATGCTGGTGAGATTGGTGAGGCTGCGGAGAAAGAGGCCAGCTGCTGCGAGCAAGAGCACGGAGAGGGCGATCTGACCGACGATGAGGCTCTTGGCGAGTGGGCTGCGGGTGGAGGCGGTGCCGCCGCCGCGGCCTTCTTTGAGGGCAGGGGTCAGACCACCGTGAGACTCGAGGCGTGTGGCCCGGAATGCAGGCAGAATACCGAAGGTCAGCGCGGTGAGGATGGTGACGAGCAACGTGAAACCGAGGACCAGCGGATCTGGGGTGAGATTGATCGGCACCGGTTCCGGACCGGGGGCGGCCAGGCTGAGGAGCAGAGGGCTGGCTTTCCAGGCGAGAGCGACGCCGATGGCCGCGCCGGTGAAGGCGAGCAGGGAGCTCTCGGTGAGGAGCTGGACGATGATGCGTCCGCGGGAGGCTCCGAGGGCCATGCGGACGGCGACTTCACGGCCTCGGGCTACGCCGCGGGCGAGGAGCATATTGGCAATGTTGGCGCAGGCGATGAGCAGGACCAGGCCGACGATGGTCATGAGAATTTTGAGTGGCAGAGAGAAGACGTGACGCAGGCGGGAGATGCCGTTGGCGGCGGAGGTGAGGTCTATGCTGGCGTGCTGGATGCTGTCGAGCTCTTTTTGCGAGGGGTTGGCGCCTACGTAGTCGCTGCGCAGAATCTGGTGGAAGAGGAGATTGGTGCTGGAGCTGGCCTGGGCCACCGAGACACCGGGCTTGAGGCGGCCAATGAGATAGAGCGATTGGAAGAACTTGTTGCCAATGCCATTCCAGGTGGGGGAGATTTCCTTCTGCATGGAGAGAGGAATCCAGAGGTCGGTGGGCTGGTCGATGGTGGTGCCGGAAAGGCCGGGCTGCGCAACGCCGACGAGGGTATAGTCATGGTCCTGGATGCGAATGACTCTGCCGAGCGCCGCGGGATCGCCATGAAAGTGGCGCTGGAACCAGCGGTAGTTCGCGATAGCCACTGGCCCGCCGCCGGGAGCGCGGTCATCGGCGTCAGTGAGCGTGCGACCGAGCGCAGGAGGAACGCCTAGGACGGAGAAGTAGTTGCCGGAGACGAGACCTATGTGGATGGGTTCGAGAGTGTTGCCGACGATTGCCGCATGCACCTGGAAAAACGTGCTGTGCGTGGCTGCGACGCTGGAGAAGGCGTCGGTTTTTTCGCGAAATTCCCGGTAAAAGGGGTAGGAGAAAATCTGCCAACTGCTGTCTGGCAGGTCCTGGGTGCTTCCAGCTCTGAGGGCCTCGCCGAAGAGGACGAGTTGGTGCGGATCCTGTACGGGGAGGGGTCGGAGCATGATGGCGTTCATGAGGGTGAAGATGGCGGTGTTGGCGCCGATGCCTAGAGCCAGCGATAGTAGGGCGACGAGGGTGAAGCCGGGGCTTTTGAGCAGGGAGCGCAGGCCGAGGCGGATGTCCTGAAGGAGGTTGTCGAGGGTGGACTCCCAGCGGGTGGACCAGACCTGGTGCTTGACGGCGTTGCGGCTGCCGATTTCGGCCTTAGCGGCGCGCTGGGCGGCTTCGGGGGTGAGGCCAAGGGATTGCTTGTGGGCTGTAGAGGCTTGCTGGTAGCTGTCCAGTTCTTCGTCGAGTTCGCGGTCGGTCTTCGGTTTGTTGAAGAGGGATTTGAGGCCGGCGATGAAG